>ERZ1673695.2366-NODE-2366-length-14698-cov-4.787134_pt1 | contig 14698 bp, 12 predicted proteins | sample MGYA00580225_ERZ1673695 | MGnify/ENA primary metagenome ERZ1673695 (study PRJEB41218, sample SAMN15661739) | gut metagenome | host: Homo sapiens | place: Canada: London | collected 2015-08-20/2019-03-30 | study: EMG produced TPA metagenomics assembly of...
CCGAAGGCAAAATCCTGCAAAGTTCAAGCGCAAAGCGCTTGAACTTTATTCCCTCTGTTTGCAATGCAGGTTTTGCCGAAGGCAAAATCTTGCAAAGTTCAAGCGCTTTGCGCTTGAACTTTATTATACTGCATTTTCCTCCCCAAGTCAATCAGGAGTATAAACATATATGAATAAAATGCAAATTTTGTTTGTTCCAAACGGAAAACCGCTTTACAAAGGCCGTTTGAATAGTATATAATATTTAACATCGAGTGTTTTTCGATTTTATATAGAGGTATAGAGATAGAATAATGGCTATACATGACATTTGAATTGAAAAGCATAGATTCGAAAAATTGCAGAATCGTTAGGAGGAGAATCTATGGAGATCGTAATCGCGATCTGCGCCGTGGCGGCGGGCATCGTGATTGGTTTTTTTGCCGGCTTCGTCTACCGCAAGCGCGTTGCGGAAAAGGCCATCGGCTCCGCCGAGTCTGAAGCCGGACGGATCATCGAAGATGCGAAGAAACAGGCCGAAACCAAGCGCAAAGAGGGCGTGATCGAAGCCAAGGAGGAAGCGCTGCGCATTAAAAACGAAGCCGAAGCCGAGCTGAAGGAGCGGCGCAACGAGGTGTCCCGTCTGGAGCGGCGCGCCATTCAGAAAGAAGAAAATTTGGACAAAAAGCTGGAAAGTTTGGAGAAAAAGGAGAACACGCTCGAAAAAAAGATACGTGACAACGATGCGCTGCGCGAAGAAATCGAACAGCTCCGCCAGTCGCAGGTGGACGAGCTGCAGCGCGTCTCGGGTATGACCGTGGAGGACGCGCGCACGACCCTGCTGGAGCGGGTCGAAACCGACGCACGCCACGAGATGGCACAGAAGCTCTCTGAAATCGAACAGCAGTACAAAGAGACAGCCGACGAAAAGGCCAAAAACATCATCACCCTCGCCATCCAGCGCTGCGCCGCCGACTCGGTATCGGAGGCGACGGTCTCAGTCGTCGACCTGCCGAATGACGAGATGAAGGGCCGCATCATCGGCCGCGAGGGCCGCAACATACGCGCGATTGAAACGCTGACCGGCGTCGACCTGATCATCGACGACACGCCCGAGGCCATCACCATTTCCACCTTCAACCCGGTGCGCCGCGAGATTGCGCGCATCGCACTCGAAAAGCTGATTTCCGACGGACGCATCCACCCCTCGCGCATCGAGGAAATGGTGGAAAAGAGCCGCAAGGAAGTCGAAAATACGATCAAGAAGGAGGGCGAACAGGCCACCTTCGAGGTTGGCATCCACGGCATCAACCACGAGCTGGTTAAAATCCTCGGCCGGCTGAAGTTCCGCACCAGCTATGGGCAGAACGTGCTCAAGCATTCCATAGAGGTCGCGCATATCGCCGGAATGATCGCCAGCGAGCTGGGCGTCGACGCAACGCTGGCCAAGCGCGCCGGCTTGCTGCATGACATCGGCAAGGCGATGAGCCACGAGGTCGACGGCAGCCATGTGCAGATCGGCGTCGATCTGGCGCGCAAATACAAGGAAAGCAAGGACGTCATCCACGCCATCGAGGCGCACCATGGCGACGTCGAGCCGACCACGCTGGTCGCGATGATCGTGCAGGCCGCCGACGCCATCAGCGCCGCCCGTCCCGGTGCGCGCCGCGAGAATCTGGAAAATTACATCAAGCGCCTGCAGCGGCTTGAGGAGATCGCCAACTCGTTCGACGGGATCGAGAAATCCTTCGCCATTCAGGCGGGCCGCGAAATCCGCATTATGGTCAAGCCCGAGCAGGTCGGCGACGACGATATGCTGTTCCTGTCCAAGGAGATCGCAAAAAAAATCGAGTCCGAGCTGGAATACCCCGGTCAGATCAAAATCCACCTCATCCGCGAGACACGTGCCTACGAATACGCAAAATAGGTTCCGGATTGCCGCGTGTGCTTTTCCGCACGCAGGAAACGGGGCTGTACATAAGGTCCGCACACCGTTCTCCGGCGGCAGCGCTGCCGCCGGAGAATTTTTCTGTATTTCAAGCGCCGCTTCGAAGGCTTGCCGCCCTTCACATCCGCATCCGCACGCAGAAAATCTGTTTTTTCGCGCCGTCCGCGATTGACCGGCCGCCAAACCGGCCGCGGCAAAAGGCAAAGGGCCTTTGGCGCAGCGCTTCGGAGGACTTGCCGGAATCGGAGTTTTCTGCTGTGCCCGTTTCAAAGCTGAGATGATGCGGCGCAGGCCGCCCGCCGCGCTTCCCCTGCCGCAGCGCCGCCTTTGGACGCGGGGAGCACCCGTGACGATTGACAACAAATTCAGAAAGAATGCCGTTCTGCGCGTTGCGCAGAAGGTCCTGCGGTATGCGGCGTTTGGGAAACCGAGCGTAAAAGTTCAAGCGCAAAGCGCTTGAACTTTGCAAGATTTTGCCTTCGGCAAAACTTGATTCGAAAGAAACAGGGTAAAAAAGTTCAAGCGCAAAGCGCTTGAACTTTGCAAGATTTTGCCTTCGGCAAAACTTGATTCGAAAGTAAAGGAGATAAAGTTCAAGCGCAAAGTGCCGGATCTTTGCAAGGTTCTGCCTTCGGTAAAACCTTGCATCAAAAAATGGGGGGGTACGTCCGATGCATACGATTCCCGAGTTGTTCGACCTGTCCCGTCCCTTCGTGGCGCACGCGCCGCAGACGGCAGAGCTTCTGCTGGGGCTGTCTATCCTTGCCCCGACTGTCGTTCTGCTCATGCTGGCCGTCCCGGCGGCCCGCCGGAAATGGGGCAAGCCCCTGCGGGGCTGGCTGCTCGGCCTGTCCGCCGGGCTTTCCCCGCTCGTCGCTGCTCTCCCGTTTATGAGTCTGCGCGCATTTGGTGCGGGCATTGCTGCGTTTTTCGGAACGACGCCCGCCGTCCGGGATACGCTCGGCTTCCCGTGGAACGCCGACCTGCTTGCGCTCGAATTGTTTTGGATTGCCGTCATCTGCTTTTATCTTGCCGACCCTCTCCCCGGCCGCCGGCGGACGGTCACCGTGAGCCTTCTGGCCGGTGCAATCGCACTCGACGTCCTTTACGGCCGTTATCTGCAGGCCCGTCTGGATGCGGCGGAAACGGTACAGTATGCCGAAAACACGCTGGGGCTGCATGTCGATCTGCCGTCCGTTTTGTTTGTACTGCTCAATCTGACCGCTCTTGCGCTTCCGCTTTGCAGTACGCTGCGCAATAGAAGCGCGACGGCGGAACCAGGTCTGCTGCTCAGGCGGAGGAAAGATTAGAAGCGCCAAAAGTTCAAGCGCAAAGCACTTGAACTTTGCAAGATTTTGCCTTCGGCAAAACTTGCTTCGAAAGAAATAGGATAAAATGTATAAGCACAAAGCGTCTGCGCTTTGCAAGGTTTTGCCTTCGGCAAAACTTGTCCCTGCTTTCGAACCTGCCTGCGTTCTCCGTTCGCGGTCGGACCGCTTCCGCTTACCCTCGCCGCCGCGGCGGACATTCTGCGCATCGATTCTGTCCATGCCCCGAGCACAGAAACACAATTTGGCAGATTGTTTTTACGGAAAACCCGCTCGGCCTGTATGTCGACGCGCTGTTCGTGATCTTCACGCTCCTCAACCTTGCCGCCGCAGCTCTGCCGCTTTGGGACGCGTTCCGCCGTTCGCTATGCGGCGGAACAGGCACGGAAAAACGACAACAAGCGGCCGCGAATCTGCTTGATTCATTCCACATCTTGGCGCACACCGTCCGACAGAATCGCCCGCACGCCGCTTGCCGTCCGCAAAATACAAAGCGGAATGCCTTTGGGCTGTCATTCAAGGAGGTGTTCTCTATGAATCCGTTTGCAACAACGCGCAACTTCGTTATGCATCAGCCTGTCACGGCACTGACGGTACGGATACTGATTCTTCTGCTGCTGTCGGCCGCGCTCATCCTGCTCTGCCGCAGAGCCGCCGCCGACACCGGACGTTCCAAGCGGAAGGGCAGCGTATACGGCAGCCTCGGCGTCCTGCTGCTCTGTGCGGTCGGAAACGCGGCTCCCCTGCTTTCTGTCTGCGGTCTCATACCTTCCGGCATACCGATAGAACCTTTCATGTATTCGATGTTCGACGCGTGGGTGTTTGCCGTCGGACTGTTCCTGCTGCTGACCGCACACCGCTATGCCACCCGCAGCCGGAAAGATGACCTACGCCGCGGACGTGTTTCGCTTCTGCTTGCCCTCGCTGTCGCGGCCGACCTCTGGCGCTGCCATTACAACATCGTTTGGTGGCAGAACAATCAGCTTGAGGTGGATTATGCGTCAAACCCGCTCGGCCTGTATGTCGACGCGCTGTTCGTGATCTTCACGCTCCTCAACCTTGCCGCCGCAGCTCTGCCGCTTTGGGACGCGTTCCGCCGCATGCCGCGCGAAGAAAGTGCCGCGCCGTCTGCAGGCCATCACGAACCCGTTTGATTTGTTTCGCCCTTCGTCATACCCCGATTGCCCGCTTTCGGCAGACTGCGAATTTTCCGCACTGCGGGGCTTTGCCCGCACGGCAGCATGGGAAAACCGGACTTGTGCATTCCAAACCGTCATACGGTCCCGGCGCTGCGCGACTGCCCGATTTGCCGTTCGCAGCGCACGCGGAACGTGCCGTGCGATGCATTCGTGCACATCCGCGGGAAAAAGCACGTCTCCGAAACAGGCCGGGCCAAACGCCCTCTCCACCGCTTCCATATGCGTCAGACGGGACCTCGTCTGAAGGCATCCGTCTGACCGAACGGCGATGTGCCGACGGGAACGGAAAGCCATTTCGCTGAAAGGAGTTTTTACGATGCTGTATGAAACCCTGCGCGGCGTAGAACCCTTAAGGAAGCTGTACCACACCGCCATTTATTGGAATGCCTGCGACGTCATCCACGCGCCGGCTGCGGAGGCCGTCCTGCGGCTTCTGATTCGCGAGCTGCTGCGACGGGAAAACCGAGCAGCTCCGCAAAAAGGCACCTTTGAAAAAACCAACCGCGCACTGCACCGGCTGCGCGGGAAAGGAACGACGCACACCTTATGAAAAAGATTCTCTTCATCACCCCCGAACGCTTTCGGGAAAGCGACCTGATCACCGTGCTCCGCCGTGTCGGCTGCGAGCTGACGCTCGTCCCGAAAACCGACCTGCCCGGGCTGGACGCGTCCGGCTACGACGCGATCGTGCTGTCCGGCGGCACGGAAAACGAGCCGATGACCTTCACCCCCGCCGAGCGCGAGGCGGCCGACCGTCTGAGCCGCTCAGGCGTGCGGATGTTCGCCGAGTTCTGCCAGTACCTCGGCTTGATCAACTGCCCGAACGTCGAAAGCACACGCTATGCGCGGCCGATCGCGCGCTTCCGCTACGGTGAGATCACCGAGGGCGACATCCTCGACGAGCAATGCAACACCCGCGTCGTGCATTTCTATGCATCGGCCGACCGGCTTCCGCTGTTGAGCTACCGCTCCAACCCGGAGGGCTTCTATTCGCTGAAAAACTTTGCGGAGGCCGAGTTCCCCGCCTCCGCCGACGCGCTCTGGACCGAGCACGAAACGCTGCTGTTCTGCACCTTCCGGCTGGCCGACTTCGCCAAGGGCTGCTTTGCGCCCAAGCGGAAGTGGTTCTCGCTCGTCGGCTTCATCCTGCTGTGGCTGACCGGCGAGCGGCACGACCTCTCCTTCCTCGACGCGTACTACGCCGAAGCCGCCTATTCGACCGTTCCCTGCGAGGGGACCGACCTCGAGTTCGCACAAACCGTCGAACGCGCGATGGACTGGCACGAGAAGGGCGGCTTCCTGCTGCCGCCTGACGGAACCGGCTGCCGCGCCGTCCTTGAAGGCGTGGGCGCCGCCGTCCTGCCCGACGGGACGCACAGCGCGCTGCACAACTACACCACCGTTTCCACCGGTGAAACGGCGCTGGCCTATTATCTGAAATCCCTCTATACCGGCGACGGGGCCGCGCGCCGCATCAGCGACGAGCTGCTCGCATCGGGGCGGCTGCACATCGCCGACGCGGCGGACGCGACCGACGGCTGGGGCCGCAGCGGCGACAACGCATGGTGGAACGTCTGCTATCAGGACGACGACGCGCGCGGGCTGCTCTTCCCGCGGCTGCTGCGCGCGCTCTACGGCGACGAGCTGCCCGACGAGGACGCCGTCCGCCGCAATCTGGACTTCCTGCTGCGCACCACCGGCCGCGACGGGCTGCGCGTCGCGCGCACCGAGCTGGTGGACGACAGACGGCTGCTCATCCAGACCTTTGAAATCGAACCCGACGCGGCCCGTGACGGTAAATGGCGCTGGGGCGGCGGCCGCACGCTGCCGATTGCCGAACTGGCCGGTCAGGACGGCGGCTCGCCAAGCGCGCACTACAACGGATACTACCTCGCGTCGCTGCTGCTGGCATACAAGGTGCTGGGCGACGAAAAATACCGCGACACGGCCGTGCGCGGGCTGGAGACGATCATGGCACACTTCCCGAACACCGCGCGCGAGCACAGCGAAACGCAGGAGCTTTGCCGGCTGATTCTCCCGCTGGCCTACCTCTACTGGGTCACGGGCGAGGAAAAGCACCGCGAATGGCTGTACGCGGTCACGCGGTCGCTGCTCGAGAAGCAGCATGCCAGCGGCGCCTTCATCGAATGGGATACCGGCTACAACGCCTGCTGCGCGGGCGCGAAGGACGGCGAGTCGAGCGTGCTTGCGGCCAACGGCGACCCGGTGGCGGATATGCTGTACTCGATGAACTGGCTGCCGTTCGCGCTGATTCAGGCGTATTTCATCACGCACGACGACATGTTCCTCATCCTCTGGCGGCGGGTCTGCACATTTCTCGCTTCCATCCAGCTGCACAGCCGCGACAGGCTGATCGACGGCGCGTGGCCGCGCGCGTTTGACGTCGAGCAGCAGGAGGTCTACGGCGTGCCGAACGACGTGGGCTGGTCCCCGTGGTCGATCGAGTGCGGCTGGACGATGGGACAGATCCCCATCGGCTTCTACTGCGGCCTGCTGCGCGACCGGCTGCTGGCGTTCTACGGAAGGCCGGGTGAGGCGCGGTGAAGCTGCTGGCACTCGGCGACGTGGTCGGCGCCTACGGCACGCGCGAGACGGCCGCCCTTCTGCCCAGACTGCGGCGCGAGACGGGCGCGGACTTCGTCGTTGTCAACGCCGAGAACGCCGCGCCCGGCAACGGCACCGACCCCGCGTCCGCCGAGCTGCTGCTGGAGTCGGGAGCCGATGTGCTCACCGGCGGCAACCACACGCTGCGGCGGTACGACTTTTTCGACCTGCTCAACGAGCACGACTGCATCCTCCGGCCGCTCAACTATCCTGCCGCCGCGCCGGGGAAGGGCTTTACCATTCTGCGCGGGCCGGAGGGGCTGCGCATCCTGGTGATGTCGCTCTGCGGACAGGTATTTATGGGACCGGCAGACAACCCCTTCACCGCAGCCGAGCGGCTGCTGGCCGGGCAGCGCGGGAACTACGACATCGCCGTCGCCGACTTCCACGCCGAAGCGACGAGCGAGAAGCTGGCGTTCGCCCACCGGTTCGACGGTGAAATCCAGATCATGTTCGGCACCCACACGCACGTCCAGACCGCCGACGAGCAGCTACTCGACAAGGGCAGCGGCTACATCACCGACCTTGGGATGTGCGGCGATACAAGCGGCGTGCTCGGCGTAAAAAGCGAGTGCGTCATCAGCGACTTTACGACGAAGGTGCATATGCGTTTCGAGGGGGCGGAGGGGCATTTTGCCGCCTGCGGCGCACTGTTCACGTTGGACACGCGCACCCGCTGCGTGACCGAAGTCAAACGCATATGTACTTGCAAAACCGAAACGGGTATGATATAATGGGTCTGTGACCGGAAACCGCAGCTCCATTATACGAGTTGCGGCCTGCGGCCCCGGCTCGGGGTGTTTCCGCGGCAGAGCCGTGAAAACGTTCCGGCTTTGTACGGTGTTCCGCTTATGAAGACAGCCGTCCGGCTTCAACTCGGCCCCTGCCCGGCTTCGTTCCGGCAGGAAATCAGTCCGTTCGGCCGGCTGCGGATAAAAGCGTTATCCTTACGGACACGCCGCTCAGGCCGACCGGCCCCGATTCCCGTCCCGAAATATTACGACCGAAAACAGAAAGGACAAACAACATCATGACAACCTTCTTCAAGCTCCTCGACTCCGCAGCGGACGCAACTGCCGAACAGGGCGGCTGGCTGAGCACGCTGCTGACCTTCCTGCCCTTTGTGCTGCTGATCGTGGTCTTCTACTTTATGCTCATCCGCCCGCAGAAAAAGCAGCAGCGCGAGCTGGACGCGATGCGCAGCTCGATTGCCAAGGGCGACATTATGACCACGAAGGGCGGCATCGTCGGCATTGTCGTCAACATCAAGGACGACATGCTCCTGCTCCAGACCGGCGGCGAAAAGACGACCATCCAGGTGCAGAAATGGGCCGTCGCGACGGTCGAATCCCGCCACGAAGAGAAAAGCGACGAAACCGAAAAATAAACGCTTCCGTCCGGGACGGGAGCATGCCTGCATCCGGCTGATGCGGGCAGGTGCTGCGGTCAGTCAATCGTATAAGTAAGAGCGTCCCCTGCCGCATACTGCAAATCCGGCATTTGCAGGAGATGCGGACTTTGACGCCCGAAATTCCGAAAGGAGTCATCAGGTATGACAAAAGCATTGATGAAAAAATATGCGCGCCTGATTGCGCGCGTGGGCGCCAACGTCCAGAAGGGACAGGGCGTGATGCTCTACGCCGAGACGGCGCAGGCGCCGTTCGCCGCGCTGGTGGCCGAGGCCTGCTACAAGGCCGGCGCCAAGTGGGTGGAGGTCAACTGGTCCTACCAGCCGCTGACCAAGCTCGATTACCGCTACCAGAAGCTGGAGACCCTCTGTAACGTCCCCAAATACAAAGAAGAAAAATTCAGGATGTATGCCGACGAGCTGCCCTGTATGATCCATATCCTCTCCGAGGACCCCGACGGGCTGGCGGGCATCGATCAGGAAAAGATGCAGAAGGCCGGCATCGCGCGCCATAAGGTGCTCAAGCCCTACAACGACGCAATGGAAAACCGTTACCAGTGGACCATCGCCGCCGTCCCCTCGCCCGAATGGGCGCAGAAGGTGTTCCCCGGCGAGACGAAGGCACGCGCCGTCGCTTTGCTGTGGGACGCGATCCTGCAGACCGTCCGCGTCAGCGCGGACAACGACCCCGTCGCCGCGTGGAAGGCCCACAACGAGACCTTCGCCCGCTACGCGAAGGCGCTCAACGACGCAAAATTTGACACGCTGGAATATAAGAGCGCCAACGGCACGGATTTCCGCGTCACGCTCAACCCGCGCGGGATCTGGAAGGGCGGCTGCGACAAAACGCTTGCGGGCGTGCAGCACAACCCGAACATGCCCACCGAGGAGATTTTCACCACACCGCTCAAGGGCAAGGCCGAGGGACGGCTGGTTTCGACCAAGCCGCTTTCCTATCAGGGGCAGCTCATCGAGGACTTCTCCATCGACTTCAAAGACGGCAGGGCCGTCGCGTGGCGCGCGGCGAAGAACGAATCGCTGCTCGGGCAGATGCTCACGATGGACGAGGGCGCGCCCTTCCTGGGCGAGCTGGCGCTCGTCCCGGTCGAATCCCCTGTCAACCAAACGGGAATTTTGTTCTACAACACGCTGTTTGACGAAAACGCGAGCTGCCATGTGGCGCTCGGCCGCGGGTTCGCCGACTGTCTGGAGGGCTTTGAAACGATGTCCAAGCAGGAGCAGACCGACGCCGGCGTCAACGACAGCATCATCCACGTCGATTTTATGGTCGGCGCGAACGACCTGTCTGTCACCGGTTTTAAGGACGGCAGGGCGGTCAAAGTCTTTGAGAACGGCACGTGGGCCGAGGGCTTCGGCGGCTGAAGCGCCGCCTTCCGCGCGGATTTGAAAATTCCGCCGCGATGCAAATTTTATCCGACAGCAGCCCAATCGGGCAAAATCAGCGCTTTTGAACCGCTGTGCCCTACGGTCAAGAAAGGATAGTCATAACAATGAAAAAGCTGCTTGCCCTTTTCCTGCTCTGCGTGCTGCTGACACTGTCCGTCACAGCGGCCTGTGCGCGCCGTACACCGGCCGTCAGCACCCAAACAAACGATGAGAGCGGGAACGCCGAACGGGAGTCCAGCGTTTCAGCTATGTCGTCGAACGCGGCCGAGGTATCCCTGGCCGACTCCTTCGGCGAAACCGGCATCAGCGACGGCGCCGTGTCCGCACCGGGCGATGCCGAACCGGAAACGCCGGAGGAGCTGCTGCTCTCGCAGCTCGGCAATATGGATCTGGGAGGTTTTAACTGCCACATCCTCGTTTCGGCGGAACAAGACCTTGCAGGCCAGCTTGCCGCCGAGGAGAACAAGCCGGACGTTTTGAACACAGCCGTTGCGGAAAGGAACGAGTTGCTCGAAACGCTCTACGGGTTCACGCTCAGCGTCCGCACCGTTGAAGGCTGCGATGAGCTGCTGGATGCGGTCCGGACAGATCTGATTGCAGGTCTGCAAACCGTCAACCTGTTTGCAGGCGGCGCCCATGCGGTCGGTTTTTTGTCTATCGAAGGCGCGGCCTATGACTTCGCGGCAGACGAATTCGACGCGGGCCTGCGGCTCGACGCCCCGTGGTGGGACGGCGCGCTCCTTGACGCGCTTGCCGTCGGCGGCCGCGCAACGCTGCTTTCCGGCGACGTGATGCTCTCGTCCGCCGAACGGCTCGAGGTGCTTTACTGCAACCAAAGCCTGCTTCGCGAGCACGGACTGACCGACCCGTTCGCCCTTTTTGAAGGCGGCGAATGGTCTCCCGAAGCGCTCATCCGCCTCTGCCGCGACGCATCCGCCGCCGGGCTGACCGGAATGGTCGGCAACGAGAGCATGGTCGACGGGCTGATGACCGCCGCCGGAGCGCCGATGCTGCGGCTGGCGGAGGACGGCACGGTCGAGCCGTCCGAGGCCGAGGTGCTGGCAGAACGGTTTGCGGAACTTTTTTCGCTGCTGTCCGATGAGAGTGCCTGGCGGTATTCCCGGGTGTATGACTACAGCTTCGGCTGCGATGCCGACGCTCCGCTTGACGCGCTGTTTTACGGCGGAGAAGCGCTGTTTATGATCATGCCGCTCGGCGATGCCGACGCGGAAGCGCTGCGCACGATGGAGGACGAATACGCGATCCTCCCGCTGCCGTCAGGGGACGGAGCGAATCTTTCCGCGCCGATTGACAGCCACGGTTACCCCGTTATCGCCCTGTCGGTCGGAGCCCCGCTGGACGATCTTCCCAAGGCCGCAGCGGTGTTGGACGCGCTTGCCTGCTACAATCATTTTTATATCGAACCGCAATACCGGCGAGCGATGCTGAAACGCTTCGGGCTCGAAGCTCAAGCGGCTCTGATCGATGAGCTTTTGGATGCGCAGACGGCCGACCCTGTCGGCGTGTTCGATGCGGGAAGTTCGCCCCTGCGCTTTTTCTCCGAAGCGCTCCTGGATCTGGAAGAGCGCGAAAACGGCTTGTCAAACGGGGACGATTTTGATTTTGTGCAGACCGCCGCAGACCGCATGGCAGCCTTCGCCCGTATGGCTGCGGACGACATCCAATACTGCATCGATCTTTACAACGATTGATCAGCCGGCAGGCCGCCGAACAAACGGGAACGGCCGACACGATGCGGGTGTGCCGCACAAGAGCGGTGCGACCGCCGAAAAAAACAAATCCGCAGGACGGCAGGGCCCAGGCCATGCCGTCCTGCTTTTTTGCCGTTCTGCGGGAACGCCGTGCCGTCCGCCGGCGAATCCCGAACTCTCGGCCGAGCCGTATGCGTTCTCGGCCCGTTTCGGGTACAGACGCAGTGTTTCTTATACGGAAACGCAATTCAAAAATGCACAGAAAATCGAATATAAGCAGAGTTTGCAATGCCTTCCGCCAAGCATAATCAAATTATGTGAAGCCTTGCCGGGCAAAATCAGATGATACGAAACATAATCTTAGATATATGGAATATGTGAGGTTTTTCCGCCTTACAGTTTAATTGCGTTTTCGTATGATGTATTACTGCGCGCACGTCCGGTCCCTTGCCGCCCGTATATGCTTTCGGGTCATGCTTACAGACGATTCTGGTCGCCCCACGCACACATCCCATCCAAAATCGGAATCAGCGACTTGCCTCGTTCCGTCAGGCTGTACTCGACTTTGGGCGGTATCTGCGGGTATTCTTCCCGATGTACGAGCTGATCCCGCTCCAATTCCTTCAGCGCAGAGCTCAGCGTCTTATAGGAAATGGAACCGATGTACTTTTTTATCTCATTGAATCGAACCACGCCAAACTCCATAAGCGTATAGAGGATCGTCATCTTATATTTTCCGCTGATCAACGACAAAGTATAATGGAAGCCCGTTGTGCTGAGACATGCGTTTATTATATACACCTTTTTCCCATTTTTGCGCTCTCCTTTGGGTAAGTATATGAATTCATAATCGTATCGCACCGAAATGTGCGTACTTGTCTTTTTTGAATTCCGATTATACTATCCAGGACGGAAAAAGTCAATTCCGCAAACAGAAAGGGAGGAAAATCGATGACAAAGAACTTTGGTGCAAAACCCTATTTGTTTCCCATGCCGACCTATATGATCGGAACCTACAACGAGGATGACACCGTCGATGTGATGATGATGGCATGGGGCGGGATCTGCGCGGAGGATATGGTCGCGCTGAACCTGGAGGCCGAGCACAAAACCGTGGCCAATATCAACGCAAGGAAGGCGTTCACCCTCGCCGTCCCGGGGACGGATACGCTCAGAGAATCCGATTTCTTCGGAATCGCCACCGCCAACAGGACGGCTGACAAATTCGGGCGCAGCGGACTCCACGCAGTCAAAAGCGAAAGCGTAGACGCGCCGGTCATTGCGGAATATCCGATCACGCTGGAATGCGAGGTCATCGAAATGCAGACGCAGCCTTACGGCCTGCGGGTCCTCGGCAGAATCGTCAACGTGGTCGCCGATGAAAAGGTCTTAGATGCAGCCGGAAAGATCGACGCCGGCAAAATCCACGCCTTTGCCTTTGACCAGATGCAAAACGGCTATTATGCCATCGGAGAAAAAATCGGTCAGGCCTGGAACAGCGGCGCCGCTTTGGTGAAAAAGCAGGATAACGGAGACGGGAAAGCTAAAAATCCATAACCGTACGCCTTTACGCGGAACCGCCAAAGCGCAGAGGGCATAATTCGACCTTTGCGCACAGCATTTTGTAACCAATGCTTGCGGCGCGCCGGGATTGCGTCCGGCTTTTTCACCCCCCCGCCGCCGGACCCGAGGGAACGGTGCCGGCACCCCTGCTTCGGACGCATCTCTCCTTTCAGCGCAATGACCGCCTATACCATAACGAAGCGGCTGTTCAACAAAACAGCGCTGCCGGCCAACCAACGCAAACGGAAAAACGGATAGGAAGCCTGCCGGCTTCCTATCCGTCCGTTTGCATTTCCAGCCGCCGTATCTCGCCGGCGCGGCCACCGCTTCCCCTCTTCTCCCGCCGGACCCGAGGGAACATCGACCGCCGTCTGCGTATGCCTCCTGCCCGACGCCAAAGCTGCGGGCTTACGGACACAACGGCTCCGTTTCCCGCAGCTTTTCCGGCTTTCTTTTCTACACAAAAAAAACAATTGCAGGACCGCGCGCCGCCATCGGCCTTTTCTGACCGGTGTGCAGAGACATGCGCCCGCTTACAACCGCTTTTCCATAATGCTGCGCTGGACGGAATAGCCGTTTTTTTCATAGAACGCGATCGCCTCGGTGTTGAACGCCCATACGTTCAAATCCATGTTATAGCAGCCCGCTTCGCGCGCGAATGCCTCCGCCTTACGCATCAGTGCGCTGCCCACGCCCTGCTTCACGCACGAGGGGTCGACACAGAGATCCTCAACGTACAGCGTGCGGACAGCGCGCAGCGACGGGTTGGACGGCGTACTGCGCAGACGGCAGATGATATAGCCGACCACCCGCCCCGAGCCGTCATCCGCCACGAACACCGGCGAGCTTTCATCCGCGAACAGCGCGAGCACCCCCGCACGGTCGAATTTCGCACCGCTGCCGATAAACAGGTCGGGCCTGCCTTCGCGGTGAAGCTGCGCAATATAGGCCAGCAGCTCCTCCACGCGGCCGGCGTCCGCTTCGCACGGGGTACGGATGATAAGATCTTGCATATTGTATTTCGCCATCCTTTCATTTTGTCGTATAGATTATACCACCGGCGACGGCCGCTGTCAACCGCCGTAACGCCCCCTTGCGGGAGGGGCAGGAAAACCGATTGCGCAGACGGTTGTTTTGCAAAAAAACTCTTGACAAATCCCGCACACTGTGCTAAAATAACTAAGCTTACAGCAGAAACTGAATATTTTGCGGAATTGTGTAATGGTAGCACGGCAGACTCTGACTCTGTTTGTGAGGGTTCAAATCCTTCTTCCGCAGCCACTTGCAGGACCCGGAGCCAGTGTGTGCTCCGGGTTCTTTTATATTTGAATTTTTTTGCGTTAAAGTGGTATTATTATAGTCTTTAGACGGCTGGATACCCTCGATACTAAAAAGATGTTTGCGTCTGTGAGGCGTTCGTCTCTATTTTTAGGCAGCGGTCTTTACTCACTTTTTCCGGCAGTGATGCAATAATGCCGTTGAGATGCTATATTCCAGAGCTGCGCTCTTTACCTAATATTAATTGCAAA
>ERZ1673695.2370-NODE-2370-length-14690-cov-3.656440_pt1 | contig 14690 bp, 6 predicted proteins | sample MGYA00580225_ERZ1673695 | MGnify/ENA primary metagenome ERZ1673695 (study PRJEB41218, sample SAMN15661739) | gut metagenome | host: Homo sapiens | place: Canada: London | collected 2015-08-20/2019-03-30 | study: EMG produced TPA metagenomics assembly of...
CGACCTCGGCCTTGGCTTCGGCCTCCTCACGCTTGTAGCGCTCCTCCATGGCGGCGGTCACTTCCTCGACCGACTTTCCCTCCATGAGCATATCCACGTCGGAGGAGATGATCGTCTCCTTCTCGATCAGGAGCCTTGCCATGTTGTGCAGAATGTCAATCTTGCTCTTGAGGATCTCGCGGCACTTCTGATAGCAGCTGAGCACGATTCCGTTGGTCTGCTCGTCGATCTTTCCGGCGATCTCCTCGCTGTAGGTGTGCTGCGGCTGGAAGTCGCGGCCCAGGAACACCTCATGCTCGGAGCCGTAGTAGACGGGGCCAAGCTCGCTCATGCCCCACTCGGTGACCATCTTGCGGGCGATCGCAGTCGAGCGCTGGATGTCCGACACGGCGCCGGCCGTGATGTCCTCAATGACCAGCTCCTCGGCCACGCGGCCGCCCAGCATACTGGTGATCTGGTCCAGCCACTTGTTCTTGGAGACGAACTCATCGTCGTTATTGGGGCGATACATGGTATAGCCGCCGGCCTGACCGCGGGGAATAATCGTGACCTCGTGCACCGAATCGCAGTGCTTGAGGCACTTGGCGCTGATGGCATGGCCGGCCTCGTGATAGGCGGTGATGCGCTTGTCGGACTCGGTGACAAGCCTGCTCTTCTTGGCAGGTCCGGCCACGACCTTATTGAAGGCCTCGTAGATATCCTTCATGATGATGACCTTTCTGCCGGCGCGCGCCGCGAAGATGGCGGCCTCGTTGAGCAGGTTTTCGATATCTGCGCCGGTGAATCCACTGGTCATACGGGCCAGATTGCGGAAGTTGACGTCGGGCGAGAGCGGCTTGTTGCGGGCATGAACCTTGAAGATGGCCTCTCTGCCGCGCACATCGGGCGGATTGACATAGATCTGACGGTCGAAACGGCCGGGACGCATGAGCGCCGGGTCGAGAATGTCCGCGCGGTTGGTCGCCGCCATGACAATGATGCCCTCGTTGGTCTCGAAGCCGTCCATCTGCACGAGCAGCTGGTTGAGGGTCTGCTCGCGCTCGTCGTGGCCGCCGCCCAGGCCCGTGCCGCGCTGCCGGCCGACGGCGTCGATCTCGTCGATGAAGATGATGCAGGGCATACTCTTTTTGGCCAGATCGAACAGGTCGCGCACGCGGGAAGCGCCCACGCCGACGAACATCTCAACGAAGTCCGAGCCGGAGATCGAGAAGAACGGCACATTGGCCTCGCCTGCAACGGCCTTGGCAAAGAGCGTCTTGCCGGTGCCCGGAGGGCCGACCAGCAGCACGCCCTTGGGGATTCGGGCGCCCAGCTCGGAGAACTTCTTGGGGCTCTTGAGGAATTCGACGACCTCCTTGAGCTCCTCCTTCTCCTCCTCAGCGCCGGCCACGTCGGCAAAGCGGACCTTGACGCTGTCGTTCACGCGGGTCTTGACCTTGCCGAAGTTCATGGACTTGCTGCCCGCGCCGTTCATGGACCGGAAGATCATGACCATGAAGATGGCCAGCAGGACGAAGCCGGCGAACGTGATCGCCGTATTGACCCAGCTGCCCGAATTGAGGTCCACATAGGACATCTGCGGGGCGAATTTATAGATACGGTCGGCCGGATCCTTTGCGGCGTCGGCCTGATACTCGGTATAGAGCCGTTCCACCCAGTCCTTGTAGGCGTCATAGTGGGTGTTGGCCATGTACTTGGCGGTTCTGTCGTTCTCCTTGACATAGAGATAGACGGTCGTACTGCTGGCGAGCTCGACCTTTTCGTAGGCGGGGCTCTGGCCGTTGGTCTTGAGGCCGTCCTCATACATGGACATCAGCTCCGTCCAGTTGACCTTTTCGGGACCCTTGATCAAAAAGTTGGCGAAAACCAGATAGATCAGTATGGCCGCGGCCACAAAACTCAGTACGATCAGAATCTTCTTGGTGGTATCTTTCACGCTGAAACTCCTTATCTAAACAATCATGATCGGACGCCGCCGTCGGCGTCCGATCCCAAGAACTCCTTTTATTGTAACATATTTACAACATTAAGGCAATTATTATTGGCGGATTACCTTCAAACTTTTCCCGATTTTAATTTTAGTTTGCCCCAAGTTTGCAAACTTTATTGACGAACGCCGAAAACTTGCAAATATTTTCGTCAGAGCATGAAAACTGCATAAATCTGCGCCGGATCGGAATTTTTTTGCGTTTCCGGGGCCTTTTTGCGGTAATGCAACTTGACTATTGCCGTTTGATTTGCTATAATGACACTATAGGTCAGGCAGGAGCGGCAGGCAGCGGGAACGGAGTCAGGCTTCCCGCTCATTCCGCTCGGGGCCGCAGGCCGTCAAAATGCGTCAAATTTTTCGGCCCGCGGCCGGAACGATCGTATGGGCGCGCAGTCCGGTTTCAAGCCGGGCGCGCTGCCAGTCACAACTATAGTGAGGCGAAAATATGGGTAAAATTATCTCGTTTTCCAACCAGAAGGGCGGCGTAGGCAAGACGACGACCTGCGTGAACATGTCGGCCTATCTGGCGTCGTTCGGCAAAAAAGTGCTGCTCATCGACCTGGACCCCCAGGGCAACGCCAGCAGCGGTCTGGGCATTCAGAAAAATTCGCTCAAGAAGTCGTCCTACAGCCTGATCTGCGAGGACGACGCCGACACCAAAGCCTATATTCTTCCCACCGTGGTGGACAACCTCTCGATCATTCCGTCCAACATAGATCTGGCCGGAGCCGAGATCGAGCTGGTCAACATGGAGAACCGCGAGCGGGCGCTGATCTCGAGCATCGCCAAGATCAAGGACGAGTACGACTACATCACGATCGACTGTCCCCCGTCGCTGGGGCTGCTGACCATCAACGCCCTGGTCGCGTCGGACAGCGTCATCATTCCCATTCAGAGCGAATTCTATGCGCTCGAGGGGCTCTCTCAGCTGATCAACACGATCCGGCTGGTGCAGAAGCACCGCAACCCCAGGCTGACCATTGACGGCGTGGTCCTGACCATGTACGATCCGCGCGCCCTGATCTCCCGCCAGATTCAGGAGGAGATCAAAAAGTTCTTCGGCGCCAAGCTGTTCGACCATGCCATTCCCCGAAACATCCGGGTCTCCGAGGCGCCGAGCCACGGCGTGCCCATTATGCTGCATGACGCCAAGTGCCCCGGCGCAAAGGCCTATCGCAGGCTGACAAAGGAATACCTCAACCGGGAAGAGAATCGGGAGAATCAACAGCTTTAAATTCGACGCGTCCTGCTGCCCGTGCTGCGGCCGCGCGCGCCCGGTTCTGAAAAGGCCGTCCGCTCTCGCGGGCAGGAGCGCGCACAGATAATAAACGGAAACAACACAATAGCGCTTACAATCTGAATTGTCCGTTGTGAATTGCCTATTGTCATAAATATTTGCCACTTTGAGAAAGAGAGGAAAAGAACTATGTCGATGAAGATGAAAGGCTTGGGAAAGGGCCTGTCCGCCCTGTTTGCGGACACCGAGGCCGAGTACGTGCAGAACACCCTGCTTGGGGAAGACAAGGGCGAAAAGAAACCGGACGAGGCCGCCGCGCCGGCAACCCGGATCGTTCAGGTGGAAAAGCCGGTTTTCGTCAGCGACGGGAAGCCCTCGGAGCTGCCCATCTCCAAGGTCGTGCCCAATCCCGATCAGCCCAGAAAGCACTTTGACCAGACTGCGCTCGAGGAGCTGGCCGAGTCCATCCGGATTCACGGCATCATCCAGCCGCTTGTGGTCGTCAAGAAGGGCGATCAGTACATCATCATCGCCGGCGAGCGCCGCTGGCGCGCCTCCCAGATCGCCGGGCTCAAGACGGTTCCCGCCGTCATCAAGCAGTTCTCCGAGCAGCAGATCAAGGAGGTCGCGCTGATCGAAAATCTGCAGCGCGAGGACCTCAACCCCATCGAGGCAGCCGAGGCCATCCGCGAGCTGATGGACCGCTACAGCTTTACGCAGGAGCAGGTCTCCGAGCGCATCGGAAAATCCCGCTCGAACGTGGCCAATGCTCTGCGCCTGCTGACGCTCAATCCCGAGGTGGTTGCGCTGGTGCGCGAGGGCAAGCTCTCCGCCGGACATGCGCGCTGTCTGGTTCCGATCGCCGATGCACAGCGGCAGATCGAGCTGGCGCGCTCCGCCGTGGAAAACCAGCTCTCCGTGCGCGATCTGGAGCGGCTTGCAACGGGCGCCAAGCTGGCCGCAGCCAAGAAGGCCAAGGCGGCAAGCTCTGCAAAGCGGCCCGAAGGCACCCGCGAGCTGAAGGATCTGGTACATACCATGCAGCGCGTGCTGGGCACCAAGGTGACGGCCATCGGCAACGAGAACAAGGGCCGCATCACCATCGACTACTTCTCTTCGGACGACATCGACCGGATCTTCCGTCTGTTCGACAAGCTGAAATAGGCAACGGAAAGCCAGAAACTGTGGATATAGAGCGGGAGCGGACTTAAATAAGTCCGCTCTTTTTTTGTAAAGTAAAGCCAATCGCTTTATAGGGAGCTTTGAAACGCTTGCGGTTGGCAGATCTTCCGTTGGTTTTTTCCATGCCATAATAGAGCCGAGCAAGCCCCGGGATTGGCAGATGATTATGCCTCACGCCCCGGCGCACTGACAGCAGCAGTCAAAAAACGTTCAAACGATCTGTACTTCCGGAGACGGATCTTCCCGAATATTCCGTCCGGAAGGGCATTTCGCCCCAAAGCTCAATATATTTTATCATATGACAGGGAGGCCCGCAGTACGGGCCTCCCTGTGATTGCCGATGACTTTGGAAAATCGGGTTTCAAAGCGATTGAATTGCTTTTCAGCCGTTGACGTAATTCCCCTCCGCGTCCAGAATGCGTACGGAGATATCCCGGAAGGAGGAAAGATTATTGCCGGCGTTGAAGCTGAGATAGCCGCCGGTGGCCGTGGGACGGTTGCAGAGTTCGTCCGCCGCCACGTCGAACACGCCGTTCTTGCCGCCCGCCTCAACGGTCAGCACACCGTTCACACAGCGCACCTTGACGGACAGATACCCATCTGCTCCTACGGCAGCGCTTCCGACCACGACCTTTTCCTTGCCGTTACCGCTGTAAATGGTCACGTTGGCCGTGCCGTTTTCACTGTTAGTTGCGGTATAGAGCAGCAGGCCCGATACCTCATGGCTGTCATTGTAGGAATGCTTGTTGATGACGGCAGCGCTCCAGCCGCCGGAGGACATGGTCCGGACGCGATAGCAGAGCTCGTAGTTTTCAAATCTGCCGGCCGCGACCGCCGCGCCTGCGTTCCAGTTGCCGCCCGTACCGTTTATCACCAGTTCGCCCGTATAGCGGCCGTCGGCGTCCTTGGCAAGAGAGGTCATGCCGCTGTACTTGTTGAACATGGCGAGCTGCTCGCGGCTGTCAAGCGTAAAGAACAGATCCTCGGTTGCGGCCGCGTCGTTCACCTCCGGTTCGGGCAGAGGCGGCGCGGCGATCTCACGCTCGGTATAGGCGCGCGTCAGCCGGTAGTCCTCATCCGCTTCCAGGCCATACAGCTTGAGCGATTCGAGGGTCAGGCTCGCATACTCGGAGTAGAGCGAAATTCCTCCGCCGATGCTTCTGCCCAGATCGTATTCCAGCACGGGAGCTTCGCTGGCCTTGAAGTCTCCCTCGGTATAGGCGTCGGCGTAGATGCGCAGCACGCCGTCCTGAACGACCACGATCAGATAGAAGCTCTCGAACGCAAAGTTTTCGTCCAGGGTGTGCGAGGCAAGCACCTCTCCCCTTTCGCTGACAGTGATTCTCCGGTTGTCGTCCACACAGACGAAGATGCCTCCGTCCTTGGGCGTAGAGCCGGCGTTGGCGCCCAGCAGGATCCCCGCCCGGCCGTGTATGATCTGGTTGAGCTTGGACAGCTGGAAGTTGGCGCCCAGAATGAAATCGCTCACTGCGCCCGACATGAGGGATGCGTAGCCGTAGGTTGTGTCCGCAGCGTTGAGGGAGACGGCTGTCTGCGTGATCGACAGCGCGCCCTTGCCCGTCAGCCAGTTGGACGCCATGTGGAATACGTTGAAATTCAGCACTTCATAGGAGGCGTCACTGCCGGAGATCATCTGATAGCCCTCGAGATATCCGGTCTGAAGATCGACCAGAATCCGGGGATTTTCGCCTGCATAGACGGTAAACTTGCCCTGATTGGAGCCGGTGAACACCAGTCGAAACTCTCTGTCGTATGCGAAGCCGTCCAGCACGCCCGACGCAAGCTCCCTGCCGGCGTCAGTCACCGTATAGGCGCCGTTCTCCTGCACGGTGAAGCAGAGGCTGCCCTCCGTGATCGTATCCTGCCGCTGGCTTCCGAATGCAAACGTGACGCTTCCGCCCTCCTTGAGCGAGCGCACGTTCAGCGTATATTCGCTCTTGAAGGCCTTGTATTTTCCGTTGACGTACAGGAGCGAATCGCCCACCTCAGCCGATTGCAGGAAACCGTTTTCGCAGTAGCTCCAATCGCCTCCGTTCACGCGGAACTGCGCGTAGCCGCTGTACCCCACCGCAGCGTTGGAGAAGTCGATTTCTCCGTAGCTCGCGTGCGCGCCGACGCCGGAGCCGTCCCTGTCGGCATTGCCGAACGCAAAGAACGTAGCGCTCAGCTCACCCCGGGAAGTCAGGCCGCAGACAATGTCCGAATAGTTGGCGTTGACTGTCGATGCCGGCACCGTCAGCCACTTCTTTCCATCCGTTGACCAACGCGCAGTATAGAATGCGCCGCTCTTTTCCAGCTGGACGAACGCGCTGCTTCCGGGCAGCTCAGATTTGCCGCTGACCGAGAGTCTGCCGTCTGTCTCCTGACCCAGGTAGGCGTAGTACTTGCCGTCCTCCGCGAGGATGCCGGCCGTCACATGGGAGACTCCCTCGCGCTGACCGATGTACAGGCCGCCATAGCTGCCGGAGCCGAGCGTCAGTTCGGCCTTGATCGAGAAGTCGCGGTAGAATCCGTCCGTCTCCAGGCGCGCGCCTTCCCCGAGCAGAGCCTTGCCGCCTGAGACGGTCACCTCGCCCTGCTGATTGAACATGGAGCTTGTTCCATGATCGAAAGCCGTATAGCGCTGTGCCGCAAGCTGAGCGATCTCCAGATCGAGCGCCTCGGTAGTCCCCGAGAGCGGCGCAATGCCCGCCAGGGCTTCGTAGGGAAGCGCGGCCGTACTCCGCAGAGTTTCGATCTCTGCCCCGTTTACAAAGAGGGCGCATGTGTTGTCGGACAGCCGCCGGAGCGAGATGCGGGCGTCCGCCGGAAGCGTCGTCTGACCTACCGTCCGGCAGGACTGCCCCTTGGCCTCGCGGACAATCACGGTCAGGGTGTTTCCGGTCACGGATGCGGCGTAAAAGGCGGCGTCAGCAGATGCGTCCGCACGCAGCATGGCAAGCAGGCTTCCGTTATCCGCCTTCGGTGTAAAGGCGAGCTCGGCGTTATTGAAGATCGGGAGCGCGGCCAGAGTAAGCGAATCGCTCTCTCCGAGGGAGCCGCTGCCCGAAAGCCGGTAGTCGTCAACGTCCACCCGAGCGATCTCGGCATCCGAACCGTTCATCGAGAACTTCTCCAGCCTGCCGCTGTAATTGCCGCCCTTGCCGTTCACCAGGACACAGCCTCCCGGCAGGAGATCCACATAGACGTACCCGCCCGACACCCGATAGGTATTGCCCGTCAGATAGTCTGTCAGAACGGTGCCGTCCGGAATGGAAAGCTTCCGCGCCTCCACTGGATAATTCCGGATCGTCTCCTCGCCCTGATTGGTCAGCGTGATCACCTTTCCCGAAGTGTTCATCCGGGCGAATGAGAGCACGTTCTGCGCTTCGTCGCTCTTGAGCTTCATATAGACGCCGTCCTTGAACACGTCTGCATAGTCTTTGCGCAGCTGCGTGAGCGCCTTGGTCAGGTGGTACATTTCATAGTCCCATTCAGTGCGGTCCCAGTTCATGGAGCCGAACGTGGTGGGAGCTGCATCCGACACGCCGGGATTGGCCTGGCCGAACATGCCGACCTCGTCCCCGTAGTAGATACAGGGTGCGCCCACAAAGGTCATGGTCAAGATCTGTGCCGCCTTGACGCCCGCCATGCCGCCCGCCGCTTGATAGATGCGGGAAAGATCGTGCGTGGTCAGGAAGTTATAGCTGGAGTTTGCCGAGGAGCGCGGCAGACGCACGACCGAGGAATAGAGCGTATTGGCCAGACTGGTCTGCGTGGTTCCTCCGCCCGCCCAGGAGCGCACGGCGTAGCCGAAGTCGTAGTTCCACTTGGAATCGAGCGTGCCCGAGGTGAAGTAATTGCTGCCTGCATGTTCGGAAAGGAAGAATGCGTCCGCGCTGACGCCCTTGATGTAGCGGCGCATATCCTTGAGGATCTGCGTTGCGTCGCCCCAGTTGTTGGCGTCCGAGCCCTTGAGCGTATTGCCCACGTCCATGCGCCAGCCGTCGACGCCGTACTCGCGCAGATACAGCTGCATGACGGAATCCGCCTGCGTATAGACGTACTGACGGGCCGCAATGCTGGAGAAGTCGATATACGGAGCGCCCCACTCGCTGCTGATGGGATTTCCGTTCCTGTCCCGCATGATCACATAGTAGAGCATGTCGGTCACATTGGCTGCGCCCAGCGGATAGATGCCGGCGCTGTTCTGCACGATGCCCATGGACGAATAGTACTGGAATACGCCGTCCAGCATGATCTTCATGCCGTTTTCGTGCAGAGTTTCCGTCAGATCTTTGAGCATATTGCCGTTTCCGAAGGCGCTGTCAAGGTGTTTTAAGTCGAACGCGCCGTAGCCTGCCTGATGCGTGGTGAACCAGATGGGATTGAGAAAGACCGCATCCACGCCCAGCTCCTTCAGATACGGGATCTTCTGCTCGATGCCGAGCAGATCGCCGCCGAAATAGTCGTTCCCGCCGTAGTGGGAATTGCCCCATACGTTCTGCGCGACGTTTCCGCTGTATTTATCGTTGGTCACGTCGCCGTTGTTGAAGCTGTCCGGCATGATCGAGTACCAGACGGCGCCCTTGCTCCAGTCGGGCGTGGAATAGTTGGGCATGACCAGCCAGTCCTCCCGGCGATCCTCGGGCCGCTCACCCACGGTAACGTCGTCTGACGCCGTATAGTAGATGGTCTCCAGGTCGTTGGACAGCTTGAAGTGGTAGCTGTAGTCGGACTGCTGTTTGGGGATCACGCCCACCCAGTAATCGTAATAGCCGGTTTCGTCGGCCTGTTCAAAGTACATCTGCGCCGTGTGCCAGGTGCAGGCGGACGATGCAGTCTGAGCGACGTCCACCGTGTACTCGACGACGGCGTCGCGCAGGGCGCCCCGGCGCACGCGCACCCTTACAGTCACATCCTCGGTCGTATCCGGCTCGGGATTGCTCATGTAAAGGTATCCCTGGTCGTGATACACATCCTCGATGATGTAACCCGTATTCTCAAAGGACTGGTCATAGGCGCTTCCGCAGCCCACGAGCATCAGTCCCATCGAGGCGATCAGGCATACGTACAGCAGGCCCGAAAGCATCAAAAGCAGTTTCCTTCTCATCTTTACCTCCTGATTTCATGCCGTCCGCCCAAGGCAGACGGAGTTCCTTGTGGGTTCTGTCCGGCGCAAGGCCTACGCCGAACGGAACCTGTTACTTACTTTATCCGGCAGCTGAAGAGCTGCGGTTTCAGCCCTTGACCGCTCCCGCCGCAACGCCCTCGATAAAGTACTTGGATGCGCACGCATAGAAGAGCACGAGCGGCGCGGTGAGGATGCACAGTCCGGCGCAGAGCACGCCGTAGTCGGAGTTGTTGGCCGACTGGAAGGTCATCAGCCCCAGAGGGAGCGTCCACGCCGACTCGTTGGGGAGCAGCACGATCAGCGGCCACAGGAAGTCGCTCCAGATGCCGTTGAAGCACAGGATGGCCACCAGGGACAGCATGGAGCGTGCCAGCGGAAAGTCAATCTGCAGGAACACGCGCAGGATGCCGGCGCCGTCCAGCACGGCGGCTTCGTGCAGCTCTCTGGGAATTTTCTTCATGTAGTTGGACACCAGCAGCGCGGACATCCCGGGCGGGCCGAACACGGCCGGGAAGATGACGGCGCCCAGCTTGCCGTACAGACCCATCTCGCGAATGAGGATCATCTGCGGAATCGAGGTCATCTCGCTGGTAAAGAACATGGTGGAGAGCAATGCGAACAGGATCACGCCGCTGCCCTTAAAGCGCAGTGTGCCGATTGCGAAGCTGATCAGCGCGGTAAAGAACACCTGGCCGCTGATCGCGCAGACTGCGACCAGAACGCTGTTGAAAAAGTACTGGCCGAAGTTTCCGCGCACCCATGCCTCGGCAAAGTTTTCCGGGTGGGCAAAGCTGATGCCGAACGGATCGGACACGAACTCGCTGTAGGTCTTGAAAGCGGTCGTGAGCACGAACAGCAGCGGATACAGGATCATCAGCGTGACCAGGGACATCAGCAGGATGACAAACGCCTTCGAGGCAATGTTCCCTGCGCGCCTGACAGCGCGGCGGGGCGTTCGGATCTGTGACTGTGCCGTCATATCACTCCTCCTCCCTGCCCATGACTCTGTTGATGACAAGCGTCAGACTGCCGATGATGAGCGACAGCACGACCGCCATGGCGGTAGCGCGGCAAAGCGTCTTGCTGGTGAAGGCCGTCTTGTAGATATAGAGGCCCACCACCTGCATCTGCGGATCGTCCTTGAACAGCAGATAGAACATGTCGAACGACTTGAGGCCGCCGATGATCGAGAGCATGACGTTGATCTTGGTCGAGTTCCAGGTGAGAGGCAGCATGATGCGGAACAGCACCGTCATCCGGCCGGCTCCGTCGATGGTCGCGCCCTCCACTACGTCTTTGCTGACCGCATTCATGGCGACAAAATAGATGATCCGTCAGCCAGCCGGGCGGAGTCAGATTGACCAGGGCGAACAGGCGGTCCAGCAGTCCGTACTCATACTGATAGATGAACTGCCACATGACCGAAACCACTGTAGAGGGCAGAATGACGGGCAGATACAGCAATACCTTGTAGATGCCCTGCAGGCGTCTGCCCATGCAGTAGAGCGCATAGGCCAGAAAGAAGCCGAGAACCGTCTGGATGACGGTGGAGATCAGCGAGAACTGCAGCGAGAGCCACAGACCGGGAAAGAAGCTGGATTTCTGGAACAGCCAGACATAGTTGCTCAGCCCCTTCCACGTAACCTCCACCGGCAGAAAGCGATAGTCCGTGAAGCTCAGCCAGGTGCTGTATACGAGCGGGTAGACGATGAACACGGCAATGGAGAAGATCGCCGGAATTGCCAGCAGCCAGCCGTACAGATTGGACTGCCTTCTCATGGATTTGATGTTCAGCATTGATGGATTCCTTATTCTGTAACGAAATGATCCCTGCCCCGAAAGGCAGCCGTTTTTACGGTGCAATGGAAGCGGCTGCCCCGAGCGTGTGAACCCTTTTTTCGTAACGCGAAGAGCTTTCCTGCCCGCCGCGCTGAAATTTCAGCGTCTTTCAGGCGTTCAAGGGAGAGAGCCAGGTTTGGTCGAAGCTCTTGCGGGTGAACGTAGGCTCGATCCAGTCGAGTCCCTGCGGATTGAGCAGGTCGTCCCGGATATCCTCTCCCGTGTTCTCGTTCATCTTTTTGACCAGTTCCAGCGCCGTCAGGGCAGACTGACCGTTCAGATAGTTCAGCCGCAGGGTATAGTTTTCGCTGGCGCTGTCCGTTCCCTTATAGTCGGGGAACATGTTATACTTGCCCAGTCCCTTGATGCTGTCCGCCAGATGCTGCTGCATTTCGCTCTCGTAGGTGACGTTCTTCTTGAGCGACACGCTGAGCGTCTCATTGGCAAAGTACTGCTGCACCTCGTCGGAGAGCAGGTATTTGAGGAACTTGACGGCCTCCTCCTTGTTTTTGGAGCTGTTGGACACACAGAAGCTGTCGAACGTGCCGAAGATATAGGTTGCGTCGCAGCCGGCAGGCCCGGGGATGGCGAAGGAACCGAGCTCGGTGCCCTTCATCTCTTCCTCCAGCAGATACAGCTCGTTGTTGTTGAACAGGCACATGGGCGCCTTGAACTGTGTGAACTCCTGTATGACGGATTCCCTTGACTTTCCCTCGGGATTCGCGCCGAACAGATTGGCCGACAGCCAGGACTTGAACTTGTCTACGATCTTGGCCTCGATCTCAAAGTCCGCCTCGGTGGCCCGAAGCCTGCCGGTCTTGTAGTTGGGATCGTCGCACTTGCCCATCAGATAGTTGGCGTAGACCGAGAACGCATCGTACAGATGGTAGATGGTGCCGCCGGTTTTTCCGTAGGCGGAGAGCGGAATCAAGCCGGCCGTCTTGATGCGGACAAGCAGGGTCTCCAGCTCCTCGAGGGTGGAGGGGACCTCCCAGCCGTACTGCTCGAACATGGTGGCGTTGTAGATGATGGAGAAGCCCGTCACGCGGAAGGGGGCCGCATAGTAGCCGCCGTTGACGCTTCCGGCATCCCAGGAGGCGCCGTTTTCCGCAAACTCAGCGCGCCATTCCTCGGTCAGATAGGGTTTTAAATCCAGAGGAACCTTGTCGTAGACGAAGTTGGCGATCTTATCCGACCAGTAGCCGAACACATCGGGGATCGTGCCGCCCTGCGCGGCCGACTGAAGCGCCGATTCCATGGAGCTGAAATCGACGCTCGTGGGGTTGATTTCCACGTTCTGATTTTCAGCCATGTAGTCCTGAATGATCTTGGTGAATACAGCCTTATGCTCGGGCCAGTAATGCATGAAGCTCAGCTTGACTTTGTTGTCCCGTTCCGTGTTGCCGCCTCCGCCGCCGCTGCATGCGGCCAGCATGGTCAGCGCCAGTATGGCAAGAACGGCACAGAGCGTTTTTGTAAATCTTTTCATGGTTTCCTCCAATTATAATTCTTTTTCCGTCCGGATTGCCGGACGATTTTTCTCATCGGATCAAGGGGGCTATTTCCCTGAATCAGCGGAAGCGCTTGATCAGTGCGGCGGCCGCCAGCATCAGCGCCGTTGCACACAGCCCCGCCGTACCCGCGCAGCCGCCCCCGCTGCGCTCGGGCAGCTCGGGCATGATCTGTTCGGTATTTGCGGGCGGAACCGGGAGATCGTCCTTGGGGTATTCCTCCACCGGAAGCTCGATCGGCTGCGCCGGCTCGATATTCTCCAGATTGTAGAGCGCAAAATTGGTAAAGACGCCGCTGCCGCCGTCCAGGAAGAAAGGCGAACACTGCAGAGTCGTGGCCACGATCTCAACGTTCTCATAGATCAGCACAGGCTGGCTCCAGACGGCTCCGCCGTCCGACGAGTAGGCCATCCAGAGCGTCAGATTCGTCCCTTTCGTCTGGATGTACAGCCGGACGCGCTGACTGCCGTCGGTCTTGCTCATGTCGTAGCCGCTGCCCATGAGCGTGCGCACATCGGAGATCATGTTGGAGCGGACGAACTCCCCGCCGTCCGCCCTCTGCTCGAGAAAGACGTTGAAGCCGTGCGCCGAGCCCTGCTTGTTGATTCCCACACGGATGAGTACGTTTGCGCCCGTGGCGGTATTGCCCCTGGGGCTGAACGTCAGCGTGTGCGTGGAGCCTTCGTCGGCCCACATGTCCACTGCGGTCAGAAAGGTCAGATCCTGCACCTGCAGGTTGACATAGGCATTGTTCCGGATGACGCCCACCGTGTCCTTGTCGGAAAAATAGGTCGGGATCGCATACTTGGCGTTGGCTCCGCCGCTGCCGCTCAGGATTCCGTTTTCCATGGACGCGCTGCCGCCGCCGAATCCGCCCGCCTCGGGATAGATGCCGTCGCCGCCCGTGACAAAGTTCTTCAGCCCCTCCACCGAAGGCACCTCCTTGGCCGGAGGCGGAACGTCGCTGTCCTCGTCCAGACAGTACTGGGCAAAGTTCGTGTAGACGCCGCTGCCGCTGTTGAGGAACATGGGTGCAAACTGAGGGGTCGTCACGACGACCGGAATCGCATCGTAGATGAGCGCAGGCGAACTCCAGGTTTCGCCGCTGTTTCCCGTATATGACATCCAGACGCTCATGGCTGCGCCCTTGGTCAGAACGTACAGCCGCACGCGCTGACTGCCGTCGGTTCTGCTCAAATCATAGTCCGCGCCCAGGAGCGTGCGCACGTCGGAGATCATATTGGAGCGGGTAAAGTCCCCGTAGGCCGAGCGCTGTTCAAGGAACACATTGTAGCCATGCGCCGAGCCCTCCTTGTTGATTCCCACTGCGATGTACGCCAACGCTCCGGTTTCCGTATTGTTCCGGGAAGAGAAATTGAGCGTATGTGTGGCGCCCTCGTCGGGATACATGTCGACAACGCTGAGAATTGCGGCATCCGTCGCCTGAATCTGGGTCTGCGCGCCGTCCTTGACAAGGGTGAGAACCTCCCTGCCGCTGATCTCGGAGGGCAGCGGATAGAGTCCGTTCTTGCCGGCGCTGCCGGTCAATGTCCCGCCGGACACCTGCACGGGATCTCCGCCGAAGCCGGCGTCCGGATAGCTTCCGTCGGCAAGCTCGGCCATATAGTTGGTATGGCCTTCAAAATCGGGAAGAACAGCCGGCTCATACCAGCCCTCGGCTCCGAGAACCTTGAGCGAGATCTCCGTAATCGACGCCTTGACGTTGCAGGTATAGAGCCCCACCGAGGCGACCGCCTCCTTTGCCGTGCTTGCGCCCAGGTATTGGCCGTCGAGGTA
>ERZ1673695.2378-NODE-2378-length-14653-cov-11.332580_pt1 | contig 14653 bp, 12 predicted proteins | sample MGYA00580225_ERZ1673695 | MGnify/ENA primary metagenome ERZ1673695 (study PRJEB41218, sample SAMN15661739) | gut metagenome | host: Homo sapiens | place: Canada: London | collected 2015-08-20/2019-03-30 | study: EMG produced TPA metagenomics assembly of...
CTGGGCTTTGAGGCGCTGTACTTTGCGTTTTTCTTCGGCTTCGGCTGGCCTTACCTCAGCCGCTTTCCCACGCTGGGCGCCTCGGCGCAGAGCCGCGTCTGGGACGAGGCCGCGCAGATCTACCGCCGCGTGCCCGGCGACAACTCCATGCTGATTCTGCTTTTCAGCGTGCTCACCCTCGCGTCGATCGCGCTGCTGTTTGCGGTGTGGCGGCTGAACCTGAAAAGCGCGTGGCTGCTGGAGCAGAAGGCGGCGCGGCACGAGCCTATCCCCCGCTTCCGCGAGGATCTGAAAACCCTGCTGGACGAGCGCTTCCATGTGACGCTCCTGTCCATGCCCATGCTCACGCTGGTGCTCTTTACCGCGCTGCCCATCGCCTTCATGATCCTCATCGCCTTTACCAACTTCGACTCCACCCACCAGCCGCCGGGCCAGCTGTTCACCTGGACGGGCCTGACCAACGTGACGGACGTGTTCCTTGGCAACGAGGTCAAAACCCGCACCTTCTTTGGGATTCTGGGCTGGACGCTGGTGTGGGCGGTGCTTGCCACCTTCACCAACTACATTCTGGGGATGCTTCTGGCGGTGGTCATCAACCACCGGGTGGTCAGGCTCAAGAAGCTGTGGCGCACCTGCTTTGTCATCGCCATTGCGGTGCCGCAGTTCGTCAGCCTCCTGCTGATCTCGCGGGCGCTGGAGCCGCAGGGCGCCGTCAACGTGGCGCTGATGGCGCTGGGCTGGATCGACGCGCCGCTCCCCTTCCTGACCGACCCCACGCTGGCGCGCATGGTCGTGGTCGTGGTGAACATGTGGATCGGCATCCCCTACACCATGCTCACCTTCAGCGGCGTTTTGCTCAATATCCCTTCCGACCTCTACGAAAGCGCCCAGATGGACGGGGCCGGTCCCGTGCGGCAGTTTGTGTCCATCACGCTGCCCTACATGGTCTTTATCACCGCGCCCGCCACCATCACCACCTTCGTCACCAATATCAACAACTTCAACGTCATCTATCTCCTCACAGCCGGCGGGCCCTTTTCGCTGGACTACTATCAGGCCGGCAAGACCGACCTGCTGGTGACCTGGCTCTACAAGCTGACCGTGGACCAGCACGATTACGCGCTGGCCTCCACCATCGGCATCTTCATCTTCATGATCGTTTCCTCCTGCTCGCTTGCCGTCTATAACCGCACCGGCGCCGTCCGAAGGGAGGATCAGTTCCAATGAGCAATGTTCGCAGCATGAAAAGGCACAACCTGCGCCTGTCCGTTTTTCTCCATACGCTGCTGGCCGTGCTGGCGCTGCTGTGGCTTTTGCCGGTGGCCTGGCTCCTGCTCTCCTCCTTCCGGGCGGAGCCGGGGGCCTACACCTCCTACCTGCTGCCCAAAAGCTACACGCTTGACAACTACGTGCGCCTCTTTACCGATACCGCGCTGTTCAACTTTCCCCGCTGGTTTCTCAACACCCTTTTTGTGGCCTGCTGTTCGTGCCTGATCACCACGGTGCTCAGCCTCATGGTGGCGTATGTGTATTCGCGCCTTCGCTTTCCCTCGCGCAGGAAGCTGATGAACGTATCGCTGGTGCTGGGCATGTTTCCGGGCTTCATGAGCATGATCGCCATCTACCACTTTCTCAAGGCCATGGGGCTGGACCAGACGCTGCTTGCGTTGATTCTGGTCTATTCCGGCGGCGCGGCCATGAACTACTACATCGCCAAGGGCTTTTTCGACACCATTCCCAAATCGCTGGACGAGGCTGCCATTCTGGACGGCGCCACCCGCAGCGTGGTGTTCTGGAAGATCATTCTGCCCAACAGCAGGCCCATCGTGGCCAACATCGCCATCAATGCCTTCATCGCCCCGTGGGTGGATTTCATCTTCGTATCGGTCATCATGAAGGACAACTATGACAACTACACCGTGGCCAAGGGTCTCTACACCATGGTGGACAAGGCCAATATCTACCGCTATTACACGGTTTTCTGCGCGGGAGCGGTGGTGGTGGCCGTCCCCATCGTGCTTTTGTTCATCCGGCTGCAAAAGTATTATGTCGCCGGCGTGGCCGCCGGCTCGGTGAAAGGGTGATCGCATGAATTACGCCGCGATATGGCACAGGCCGTCCAGCGAGTACGCCTTTGCGCTGGACGATACGCACTACGTGTTCCGCCTGCGCGCGCAGGCGGGCGACCTGACCGCCTGCGCTCTGTGGTATGCCGACCGGGCCGCCATGGGGCCGCTGTGCTACCGGCGCGCCCCCATGGAAAAGCGGTATACGGACGCGCTGGCGGACTGGTTTGAGCTACGCCTGACCACGCAGCTCAACCGCATCGCCTACTATTTTGAGCTGTGCGACGGCGTCCGGACCGCCTACTACTTTGGCGGCCTGTTTCAGGACACGCCGCAGGCGGAGCGCTCGGACGGCTTTCAATTTGCCTATAACCACCGCGCCGACCGCCTGACGGCGCCGGATTGGGCCGCGGATGCGGTGGTCTACAACATCTTCCCCGACAGCTTCGCCAGCCGCGCGGGCTGTCTGGCGATGCAGCCCCAAAGCGTCTCCCTCGGCGGCGAAACCTGCCGCTCGCTGCTGGGCGGCACGCTCCGCGGCATACGCGAAAATCTGGACGCCATCGAACGTCTGGGATGCAACTGCCTCTACCTCAACCCCATCTTTGCCGCCGGCTGCTATCACAAGTACGACACGCTGGACTACTTCCGTGTGGACCCCTGCTTCGGCACCGGCGAGGATCTCAGGCGGCTGGTGCATGCCGCGCACGCCCGCGGCATGCGCGTGATTCTCGACGGCGTGTTCAACCATGTGAGCAGCCGCCATCCCTTCTTTCAGGACGTGCTGGCCCGGGGCCGGCAGTCCCGCTATTACCGCTGGTTCTACGACCTGCCGGAGCATCCCCGCCTCCCGGCGGAGGGAGAGCTGCCCGAATACGCGTGCTTTTCCTATGTGGCGGACATGCCCAAGACGGATCTGTCCTGTCCGGAGGCGTGCGCCTACTTCTGCGAAGTGGGCCGCTACTGGATCGAAACCTTTGATATCGACGGCTGGCGGCTGGACGTGGCCAACGAGATCAACGACGGCTTTCTTAGGGCCTTCCGCGCCGCGGTCAAGGCCGCAAAGCCCGACGCGCTCCTCATCGGCGAGGTGTGGGAGGACGCATCGCGCTTTTTGCAGGGCGACATGCTGGATTCCTGCATGAATTACGACTTCCGGCGTCTGGCCCTGCGCTTTTTCGCCCGGCGCGCCATGGACGCGGGTGAGCTGGCCGTGGGGCTTCACTGGCTGCTCACCCGCTACAGGGAACCCGCCATGCTCTCCCAGCTCAATCTGCTGGACAGTCACGACGTGAGCCGCTTTTTGACCGAGTGCGGCGGAGACGAAGCGCGCATGCGGCAGGCCGTGGTGTTCCAGATGACGTTTCCGGGCATGCCCTGCGTGTTCTACGGGGACGAGCTGGGCCTGACCGGCGCGGCCGAGCCGGAGTACCGCCGGGCCATGCCGTGGGGCCAGGATCATCCGCTGCGCACGCTGTACCGGGAGCTGATCGCCCTTCGCCGCGCGCATCCGGCGCTCCGGCGGGGCCGCTTCCTGCTGGAGAGGGCGCAGGGCGAGGTGCTGGGCTACGCGCTGGAGGATGCGTCGGAGCGCATCTGCGTGCTTTTCAACCGCGCGGGCGCGCCGATGGATGTGCATCCCTGGCTGAACGCGGCAGGCGCGGCGGCGCTGGCGCAGAGCGGCGTCGATTCAGACCGGCTCACGGCGGGCGGTTATCTCGTCGTCCGGGCGGCAAAGTGAGGGGATTGGCATGGCGGTCACCATCTATGATCTGGCGCGCGAGGCGGGCGTTTCCATCTCCACAGTTTCCAAGGCGCTGAGCGACAGCTACACCATCTCGGAAAAAACCAAGCGGCATGTGCTGGAAACCGCCCGCCGCCTTCAGTATAAGCCCAACGCGCGCGCCCGCAGCTTCGCCCGGCAAAAGAGCGGCACCGTGATCTTTGCCACCGAGCTGTACCAGAACATCGCGTTTGAAAATCCGCATATGTTCGCCATCCTCACCGGCGTCACCCGCTCGCTGGAGGAGAAGGGCTATTCGGTGCTGCTGAGGCACATGGAAAAGGGCGGCGCTGCCGCCTATGTGCGCGGGCTGATGCAGGAGCGTCTGGCCGACGGCGTCATCCTGCACGCGGCGCTGCTCACGCGCGACCTGGCCGCCTTTTTGAGCCATGCCGAGTCGCCCTATCTGGTCATCGGCCGGCCCAACTTTCCCTGCAACATCTGCTGGATGGACGTCAACCATGAGCTGGCCGGCGGCGTGGCCGCGAACTATCTGCTGGACCGGGGTTACCGCCGCCTCCTCTACCTGGGCGGCTGCCCGGAGGACGCCATATCCCGGAGCCGACTGAAAGGGATAGACGCCGTTCTGCGGGAGGAGGAGCTTTCGGTGGAGACGCTCTTCGGCGACACGCCCTACACCGAGGACATAGAGGCGCTCAAGCGCATTCTGTGCAGCGAAGCCCGTCCCGAGGCAGCGCTGTGCGCCAACAACCGCATCGCCCTGGAATGCCTGCAATGCGCCATGCAGCTGGGGCTGCGCATCCCGCAGGACCTGGCGCTGATGACCTTTGACCGCTATCCCTTTTCCCAGCTGCTCATCCCCCGCCTCACCGCCGTGGAGGTGGACATGTTCGACATGGGCTGGGAGGCTGCGCGCTTTCTGATGCAGAGAATCAAAAAACCCGGCTTGCAGGTGCAAACCTTCTGCACCACGCCCAGGCTGTTGGAAGGGCAGTCCACGTAACGGATAGTCCGTGCGCAGGCGGCTTTCCCTGTGGGTTTCTCCGGATGCGTGCCGCGCTGTTGACAGCTGTGATATACTAAAAAAAGCGCGAACAGCGCTCAGCATATCGAAAAGCGCTTTATCCGGAAGGCTGAAAGGGCCGCAGTCCTCTCCCCGGAAGCCTTGTAACGCATGGTTTTTCCGTTGCGGCGAAAAAAGCCGCAGCGTGGGCTTTTTCGATGAGCGGAGCGCAGCCGGCGCTTTTTCTGGTCTTGCACAGAAAGGGTTGATCCCATGAAAGCCAAGCTGACGCCCAAAGAATCGCTCCTGGTTGCCACCATGCTCTTTGGCATGTTCTTTGGCGCGGGCAATTTGATCTTTCCGGCCTATCTTGGCCGTCAGGCCGGCAGCGGCGTATGGCCCGCTATCGCAGGTCTGCTGGTCACGGGCGTAGGGCTTCCGCTCCTGGGCGTGGCCGCCATCGGCATCACGCGCAGTGACGGCCTGTTCGCCCTGAGCCAAAAGGTGAGCCGCCCCTACGGCCTGTGCTTCACCTGCGCGCTGTACCTGACCATCGGCCCGTTCTTCGCCATTCCGCGCTGCGCCACCGTGCCCTTTACGCTGGGGATGCAGCCGCTGGTGGGCGCGGAAGGGAGCGGGCTGGCGCTGGCGCTGTTTTCGCTGGCGTTCTTTGCCGTTGTCGCGGTGCTCTCGCTGCGCCCCGCCAGCATCCTCACCTCCATCGGCCGCACGCTCACGCCGCTGTTTCTGGTGTTTTTCGGCGTGCTGGCCGTAACGGTGCTCCTGCGTCCCGCCAGTCCGGACGCCTTTGAGCCCCTGGGTAGCTATCGTTCCAATCCCTTCTTCGCCGGGTTCCTGGAGGGGTACAACACCATGGACGCGCTGGCCGGGCTGGCCTTTGGCATCGTGGTGATCAACGTCATCCGCGGCGCGGGCGTGACCCGTCCGGAGTCTGTGGCCGCAAGCACGGTCCGCTCCGGCCTGTTCAGCTGCCTCATCATGGCGGGAATCTATATCGTCGTCACGCTCATGGGCGTGCAGAGCCGTACCATCCCTGCGGAGGCGGCCAACGGCGGCGAGGTGCTCTCACTCCTGGCCAACCGCCATTACGGCACGGCCGGCGCGCTGATCCTAGCCGCCACCGTCACGCTGGCCTGCCTGAAAACCTCCGTGGGACTGGTGACCAGCTGCGCGGAAACCTTTGTGGCGATATTCCCCAAGGGACCTGGTTACAGGGTGTGGGCGCTGCTTTTCAGCGTGCTTTCCTTCCTGATCGCCAACGTGGGGCTGACGGCCATACTGGATTGGTCCCTGCCGGTATTGATGCTGCTCTATCCCCTGGCGATCACGCTGATTCTGCTGGGGCTTGCGGGCAAATGGTTCGGGCACGACCCGGTGGTCTACCGGCTGGTCACGGGGCTGACGCTGGTGGCTGCGCTCTTTGACTTCTTCGGCGCTCTGCCCGCCGGAGCCGTCGCTGCCCTGCATCTGGAAGGCGCCATCGGCTTTGCCAAGGCCTATTTGCCCCTCTACGGGCTGGGGCTGGGCTGGGTATGCCCGGCGGCCCTGGGGCTGGTCCTGGGGCTGGCGCTACGACTCACGCATGCCAAAAAGGCCGCCCGCTGACCGGCGGCCTTCTTTCTCCTTGCCTGCCTTTAGCGCTGAGCGTCCTCCAGCGCCATTTTGAGCAAATCCACCTCCACCTTCAGCCGGTCCGCCTCGCGACGGGCCTCCGCCCATTTCTGATAGGGCACGGTGTTTTCGTTCTCCGCGGGCGCGCTTGCCGCATGCTCCAGCAGCATGGTCAGCCCCTCGACCATTCGCCGGACGCACGGGTCAGCCATGTGCTTTTCCAGCGTGGCAAGGCTGGTCTGCTGTTTCCCCGCCAGGTTGTAGCGGCGGCATGCCAGCACGTCGTCCGGGCAGGGCAGGCCCTCGGCGCGCAGCTCGTTGGCCACCTCCATGAGCATTTCGGGCCGGTTTTTAAGCACGGAGCGGTATTTGTTCTGATAGCGCAGCATCCCTGCGCGGTCGCCTCCGGCCAGGCGGTTTACGCAGGCGCGCACGCTCTCGCCGCGCCCGCGCCCCACCAGCACGTCGCGCAGCAACGTGTGCAGCTCCTCGGCGGTGAAGGTGCGCAGCGGCGCCTGCCGGGCTGCCAGCTGCGGCACCTCGCGCACCCTGGCATAGTAAAAGTTGCGTATGCTGTTGGGTTTGCGCGACAGCTGTCCGCCCACTTCGCTGAAAACGTCGCGCAGAGGGCGCCCGTTCTCGGCGGCCTCCTTCACGGCGGAGAACAGCAGGTCGATCTCCTCCTGTTGCCAGCCGCCTCTGGGATGGGTGGTCTGAGTCATGTTTCATCGCCTCCGACGGATATTGGGTACACGGCATAGTATGAAAAGGCTGCGGGGGATTTATACGCTCAACGCAGGCGCAGCAGCGTTTCCACCGGGTCTGCCGCGCGCAGAAACGCGTCCAGGCACAGGCTTTGCAGTTCATCGGCCGTATGCGCAAAGGCGTTGGGCAGCGTCATCCCCTGCGAAAACCGCTCCGATGCCGCGCGCGTGAGCGCGTCCCCGCCTCCGCCCTGCGCAATCGCCGGTACCAGCGCTCCTTCCGCGGCCCGCGCCTGCCAGCCGTCCGACGCCAGCATGCCGATGAAGGCCCGCGCGTCTTCGCCGTCGCGGCCCAGCGCCGCGTAGCGCACGCGGTCGCTCACCGCAGGCATGAGCAGACAGGCCGTAAGCGCTTTCCCGCCCTGCACGGCCGCAAGATGCTCGCCCAGCGTACACACGCGCGCCTGCGCCGCCGCGCCGGCCTCCGTGCCCCCCAGCGCCGCCAGCTCGCTTCGAATCCGCGCCGGGCAGACAAACATCAGCTGTTGCAGCGCCACGCCGTCCGGCAGCAAAAGCGCGCCCGGCTCCAGCAGCTTTCGCCAGGGCAGGTCCTCCGCGGCAATCATGCCGCTTTCCGCCGTCTCCGGCGCCGGGCTGGCCAGCAGCGCGCTGGGGGCGGGCTGCGCGGTGGCCGCCGGTTCCACCCATTCCGTGGGAAAGCTGAGCACGTTGGCCTCCAGCCACAGCGGCAAGGCATAGGCAACGCCGCCGCTTCTGCCCGACGCGCCCGTATCCTCCCCTCCCGCCAGAGGAAGAAGCACCTTTTCGGGGATGTTCAGGCCTCCTGTCGCCAGCAGCGCCACATCCGGAAGCACCGCGTCCGGCGCGGTCCATTCCTCCGCCGTCACCGTGCGCAGAAAGACCCGCACGCCTGGGTATTCCTTTTCAAAGGCCGCGCAGGCCTCGTTGAGCAGCTTGCGGTCGTTCACCCCTCCGGGCATGAGCCAGACCGTGAGCGTGCGCATTCTGGCCGGACGTAGCCGCTCGTCCATGCGGTTGCCATCCCCGCCGCCCAGTCCGCCAAGCAGCCCCGGCAGCAGATAGATCAGCGCCGCCGTCATCAGCAGCGACAAAAGCAGGCTGGCCCGCCGTCCCCGCACGCCCCTCCCCCCTTTTGCGCAAGATCGCCCAAGGATATGCCGCGCCATTGGACAACATGCCCGCTATAGCGCTGGACCTCGGGCTCCAAACATGCTATACTGAATGCACCAAGCATACACAAGGAGGCACCCGATTCATGATCGCCATCGCCTGTGACCACGCCGGCATCGACCTCAAGCCGCACGTTATCGCCGTTCTGGACGAGCTGGGCATCCCCTACAAGGACTTTGGCACCAACAGCCACGAAAGCGTGGATTACCCCATCTACGGCGCACGCGCCGCCAATGCCGTCGCCAGCGGCGAATGCAGCATGGGCATTATCATGTGCGGCACGGGCGTGGGCATCGGCATGGCGGCGAGCAAGGTGCACGGCATCCGCTGCGTCACCTGCACGGATACCTATTCCGCCAAGATGAGCCGCCTGCACAACAACGCCAACATGCTGGCGCTGGGCGCAAGGGTGCTGGGCAGCGAGCTGGCCAAGGACATCGTGCGCATCTGGCTGATGACCGCCTTTGAAGGCGAGCGCCATGCGCGCCGCGTGGGCATGATCGACCGCCTGGACCGCGGCGAAGCCCTCGAATAATCCCCCGCCGGTTTCAAACCGTTTGCAAACGGGTATCACAGGAATATCCCCCCGCTGTGGCAAGGAGGTTTTTCCCGATGACCCGGATTCAGCCGTTCCCTGTTTCGTGCGCCGAGGAGGCGCATGCGGCCCTGTCGAGGCCGGCAGGGACGGCTGTTTTTGTCTTGAGCCGCCAGGCCAGAAGCGCGCTGTGCGGGCGTTTCGGCCTGGAGGACAGCCAGCTGGACCATGCGCTGGGCCTGCTGGGCGCATCGCGCGTGGAGGACCCGGATGCGCCGGACGGCCCCATTGAGGCGGACGCCGCCGAGCTGCTCGCCCGCCTGGACGAAGGCCGGCTGCCCTGGTTCATCCACGCCTGCCCGCGCTGGCGGCGCGATGTGCTGCGGCGTTTCCCGCAGCTGGCGGACCATTTTTCACCCGCCCGCCCTGCTCCGTGCGCGGCGCGCGTGGCCGTAGTCGGCTGCGAGGCGCAAAAGGCCTTTCTGGCGCGCGCGGGCTGGGCCGAGGCCCTGACTGTGCGGGAGGCTGCCCTGCGCCTGATGCAGGGCGGCGTGCGTCCCGTGCGCGGCACGACGTGCGCTCACGGAGGCCCCGGCTGGCTGGAGCGCGTCTTTTTGCATGCGGACCGCCTGGCGGGCGGGGAGGGTTCGCACCTTTCATCCTTTCGCCCGGCGCGCGGCCTGGCGGGCGTGGAAACGGCCCGCTTCTCTCTGCTGGGACGCGACGTGCGCGCCGCGCGCGTGCGCGGGGTTGCGCAAATGGAACGGCTGCTTCAGGCCTTTGGCTCCCATGCGCTGCCCTGGCAGGTCATCGAGGTGCTTGCATGCGCAGGCGGATGCGATCGTGATTAGTCACGCCGCATCCGTTTTTTGTAATTTTCCATCCGCAGCGAAAACCGTCCTCGCCCTTTTTCCGTCTAAGTAGATGAGGGGGAATCCGCCGGCTCCTGCGCCGGGGAGCGCCCAGCCCGTTCCCTCTTTGATACTGCGAAAGGAGCGATCGTGTGGATGCCGTAACGTTTCAGGCGGAAGCCATGCGCTGCGAACGGCTGATGTACCACGTGGGCTACTCCATCCTGCACAACGATCAGGACTGCGCCGACGCCGTGCAGGAAGCGCTCACCCGCGCGTGGCAGAAGCACAACACCCTGCGAAACCCTTCCCGTTTCCGCCCCTGGCTGATGAAAATTCTGGTCAACACCTGCCGCGACATGCTGCGCCAGCGCCAGAAGATCCGCTTCGTGCCGCTGGAGGAGGAAATTCTTCCCACGGAGCCGCCCGCGGAGCCTCTGCCGCTCAAGGAATGCATCGACCAGCTCCGGCCCGAATGGCGCATCACCGTGCTTTTGTACTATCTGGAAGGATTCTCCGTCGCCGAGATTGCCGATACGCTGGGCGTGCCGCAGGGCACGGTCAAGACGCGCCTGATGAAAGCGCGCGCCCGCCTGAGCGTCCTGCTCCGCGAGGACTGGGAGGAGGGTGAGCAATGAACGATCGTGAGTTTCGAAACCGCCTGAACCAGGCTTTGCCGGATGCGCCGGAGGCCTTCCACCGCGCCATGACCGACTCGCTGAACGCCATCGTGCGGGAGGAGGGCAGGCGGCGCGCTGCTTCGGCGCGAAAGCTGCGCCGCGCGCTGCTCATCGCCGCGCTGGTTACGCTGCTGCTGGCCTCGGCCGCCGTGGCCGCCTATCACTGGAAACTGTTTGACGCGGTATGGTTCTTCAACACCCCGCCCGCCAGCGAAGGAGTTGCCCGCCAGGCCAATCTGTTTGAGGGGACGGTCAACGGCGTGGAGGTTACCGTCAACGAGGCCGCCTACGACGGCCGCACCCTCTACCTGATGTGGACCTACCGCCTGCCGGACGTGGACGTGCCGCTGGGCCTGGCCGAGGATGGCACGCTGTTGCCGGGGCTTTCCGAGGAAGTCTCGCAGCTGTTGCAAAAGTATGACATGCGGCTATGGACCGAGCGCATCTGGTTTGACGGCAGGGAGGCGGACATGACCATTGCAGGTTCCGGCGGGATGACCACCCCCACCACCGAGCCGGGCGTCATCGAGGAATACCGCTACCTGCGGCTGGATAAGGACGATGTGTTCCTGGATAGCAAGCTGGAAGTTGCCCTGCCCATCGGTCCGCCGCCGGAGGGCTTCTATCCCCCTTCTGAGCACCCCGAAATCTTTGACGAAAATGGTCGCATGCGCCTGCCCGACGAGGGCGTCGTCACCTTTACGCTCGATGTGACCGGCATGGCGGACAGCGTGCTGACGGAGCATCCGTGCATCCCCGTCACGACGGACCTTGTGACCGCCCAGGTGACCGAGGCGTGCTTCTCTCCCCTGATGACCTATCTCACGCTGGACCTGGAGGTCAACCCCGACGCGATGGCCGCCTTCATCGAGACCAACGGCGACGGCTATTACGACGAAGAGGGGCGGCTTATGTGGCCCTACGGCGGCACGGATGTGTTTGAAGGCTGGCTCTACAGTCTGTCGCTGGTGGACGGGCAGGGCGTGGAGCTGTTCCCGGGGGAGTTTGGGCTTGACGTCCACGGCGATGAAATGGCTGAATTCATCTATCCCGCCCTGTCCCCGCTGCCGGGCGAATTGTGGCTGGCCCCCGTCGAAGGCGGCGTGGCTGACATGACCGCCGCCGTGCGCGTGCGCTGACGGCAGAAACTGCGCTGTGGTCCGGCCCCGATGCATGCTTCTTATCGTTTCTCATGCGTCGGGGTCCTTCTTGTCATGCGCCTCATGTCACAGGCTTGCAATTTTCCCTTGATCGGGGTATACTATCCACGGCCAAGATACAATATGCTACAATTGAACCGGTGCGGGCGCGTCCCCGCCGGACAAAAGGAGTGCCAACCATCATGAAGCTCTCGGTTTTCAACCCTGTGCTGGGCGACATGCCCTTTGAAAGCGCCATGCAGTACCTGGCCCAGTGCGGCGTGGACGCGGTAGAAATCGGCTGCGGCGGCTATCCCGGCAAGGCGCATTGCAACCCCGCCCTTCTCCTGGAGGATGAAAACGCGCTGTCTGACTTTAAGCGCATATTGAAGAAAAACGGACTGGAGCTGGCGGCGCTCAGCGCGCACGGCAACCCCGTTCATCCCGACCCGGAGATAGCCGAGCACTTTCGTCAGGACTTTCAAAACGCGGTGCTTTTGGCCGAACGGCTGGGCGTAAAGCGCATTGTGGGTTTCAGCGGCTGTCCCGGCGGCGGTCCCGGCGACCGCACGCCCAACTGGGTTACCTGCGCCTGGCCGGATGATTATCAAAAGATTCTGGAATACCAATGGGAGCAGGTGCTCATTCCCTACTGGCGGAGCGCGGCCGCCTTTGCCGCCGCGCACGGGGTGGAGAAGATCGCGCTGGAAATGCATCCCGGCTTCTGCGTCTACAACCCCGAAACGCTGCTTCGCCTGCGCAAGGCCGTAGGGCCGCTCATCGGCGCGAACTTCGATCCCAGCCACCTGTTCTGGCAGGGCATCGATCCCGTGGCGGCCATCCGCCGTCTGGGCGACGCTATCTACTTCGTCCATGCCAAAGATACCCGGCTGGACCCCCTCAACGGTCCCGTCAACGGCATGCTGGATACCAAGCGCTTCACCCGCGAACAGGAGCGCAGCTGGTTGTTCCGCACCGTGGGCTACGGGCACGACGCGCTGGTATGGAAGGACATCGTATCCAACCTTCGCCTGGTGGGCTATGATGATGTATTGTCCATCGAGCACGAGGACAGCCTGATGTCCCCCCGCGAGGGGCTGGAGAAGGCTATTGCCTTCCTCAAGGGCGTGCTGATGTACGACAGCAAAAACAACGACGTTTTTTGGGCATAAAGCCGGAAAGGAGCCTACCCAATGGCCAGACTGTTTGGAACCGACGGCGTGCGCGGTATCGCCAACACGGAGCTCTCCTGTGATCTTGCCTTCCGCCTGGGACAGGCCAGCGCCTATGTGCTGGCCAGCGACGTGCACCGGCCAACCATCCTTGTGGGCCGCGACACGCGCCTGAGCGGCGAGATGCTGGAAAGCGCGCTGGTCGCCGGCATTTGCAGCGTGGGCGCGCGCGCCGTGCTGGTGGAGGTGCTGCCCACCCCCGCCATCGCCTACCTCACCCGCTTTTATGAGGCAGACGCGGGCGCGGTGATCAGCGCCAGCCACAACACCGTCGAATACAACGGCATCAAGTTCTTTGACAAAAACGGCTACAAGCTGCCCGACGCCATCGAGGACCGCATCGAGGAAATCGTGACCGGCGGCATGCCCACCGATTTTGAAATGCCCATCGGCGAGCGTGTGGGCCGCCCCGTGCGCCAGCGCAACGCCACCCGCCGCTATGTGGATTTTGTCAAGGAAACCACCAATGTGCGGCTGGACGGTCTGCATGTGGTGCTGGACTGCGCCCAGGGCGCGAGCTACGAGGTTGCGCCCATGGTGTTCAAGGAGCTGGGCGCGAAGGTGAGCTGCTATTACCACGAGCCCGACGGCACCAACATCAATGACAACTGCGGCTCCACCCACCCGCGCCGCCTGTGCGAGTTGGTGCGTGAGCTGGGTGCGGACGTGGGCTTCGCCTTCGACGGCGACGCCGACCGCCTGATGGCCGTGGACGAGCGCGGCCAGCTCATCAACGGCGACCAGGTAATGGCCATGCTGGCCCTGCATCTCAAGGAGCAGGGGCGGCTTCGGCAAAACACCATCGTCGCCACGGTCATGAGCAACATGGGCCTGGACATCGCCATGAAGAAGCACGGCGTCAAGATCGAAAAGACCCGTGTAGGCGACCGCTATGTGCTGGAAAAAATGCTGGCCGACGGCTACGTGCTGGGCGGCGAGCAGAGCGGCCACGTGATTTTGCTGGACTACAACACCACCGGCGACGGCCTGATCACCGCCGTGCAGGTCATCAGCGCCATGGTGCAGGCGCAGCGCCCGCTGAGCCGCCTGGCCGGCGTGATGCAGATGATGCCCCAGAGCCAGTACGCCGCCAACGTGGATGACCACAAAAAATACGACTTCGACAAGAACGAAAAGATCATGCAGAAGATCGCGGAGCTGGAGCTCAAATACAAGGACAAGGGCCGCCTGGTGGTGCGCGCCAGCGGCACCGAGCCGCGCGTGCGCGTGATGATCGAGGGTCCCGACCAGCGCGAGATGGACCGTGACGTGTACGCCCTGAGCAAGCTCATCGAGCATGAGCTGCGCGGCTGAACGCCCACGAACATGATTTGCCCGGCCTGTGTTCAGGCCGGGCGCTTTTGTTTCGAGATGCGGAAGGAAATTCCATGCCCGTTCGTTCTATGGAAAAAGGGGATAAGGGGATTTTTGTGATGAAACGATCGCTCGCCGCGCTGGTTCTGCTCATGATCCTGGCCTGCGCGCTTTCCTGCGCCCATGCGCAGGAGGTTCCGCAGGCAATTCTTGACTGGATGGCGGAACGCGGCTACGAAAACGAATCCTGGGATTCTCTGCTGTTTGATCTGCCGGACGAAAGCGCCTTCGCCTTTTTGCTGAACGATTGGAGCCTGTACGGCTTTCTCCAAAAGGACGGAGCGTGGCAAAACCACTCCTCCGGCTCGATCATGTCAGGCCATGCGGGCCTTCGCTTTGAGCGCCACCGGCAGGGGCAGGCCCGCGCGGACGGCTCCACATGGCCGGATGATCTGGGCTTTGACATCGTCAGCGAGGACGGCTCGCGGCTTTCCTACCGCTACGACGGGCAGTGGTTTTCAATCTGCGGCTGGTATGATCC
>ERZ1673695.2381-NODE-2381-length-14622-cov-7.140523_pt1 | contig 14622 bp, 8 predicted proteins | sample MGYA00580225_ERZ1673695 | MGnify/ENA primary metagenome ERZ1673695 (study PRJEB41218, sample SAMN15661739) | gut metagenome | host: Homo sapiens | place: Canada: London | collected 2015-08-20/2019-03-30 | study: EMG produced TPA metagenomics assembly of...
TCTCCGACGCACATGTCGCCGGAGAAAACGGATTGGACTGAATTCGCGCCTGTGAGCGCGAACTCTGCGAGGCCTTTTCGACAAGCAGCGACGGCGCAGGCAAAATGCCTGCGCCGTCGCTGCCGTGTATGTTTACTTGATGACGATGATACGGACCTTGCCGCCTGTCTCCGGCGTCTTATCATAATAGACGCTCAGATCATCGGAGAATGCCAGAGCCTGCTGCAGGTTTTCCGGATGGCCGCCGTCCTTGGCGGTGTACCAGGTCTTGGTAGCCTCATTATAGATCTGTACCTGGTCGGAGATGGGGAGGATTATGCTGTTGGTGGTGAGAGTCATGGCCTCGGCGTCGAATTGAGCGCGGCGCAGGCCGGTGACGGACTGCAGTGCGGCAAAGCCCGCCAGCATCTGATGGTCGTCCACCTGATCCATGGAGCCTGCGATGCCGCCCATATAGCCGCTCTTGGCGCCGGCCACGCTTCCGACCACATAGGAGATCTCACCGCTGCCGTTGGTGACCCGGATGGTGCCGTTGCGGTAAGTACTGGTGGTGACATAGTCATTCTGCTCCGTGCTCCAGGTCTTTTCGTCATACATACCGGCAGGCTGGTAGTAGATCAGACCGTACTCGTAGCGGTCGCCGGTCACATCGTTCAGCACTACCTTGTCTACGCGGCCGGCCCAGTCGTAGCCCACGTAGGTGATCTGAGCGGCGGGGATCCTGGTCAGGGCAATGTCGCTGCGCTCGATCTCAGCCAGCTTGCCGTTGCCGACCTGTTCGAAGAAGCGGATGCCTGCGGAGAGGTCCTTGGTCCCCAGCGTGTTTTTCGTCAGATCCAGCGGGGCGGCGGCCGCCTTGCCCTGGACCTTGGTCAGGCTCAGATAGCCCCGCTCGGCGGAGGAGACCGTCACCAGACTGCCGTTGAGCTTCTGGGCGGCCGGCTCGGTATACTGAGTCTTGCCGGTGATCTTGATCACACCGTCCAACAGCTCGATGGTCACATTGTCTTTGGAGGCAACGTCGGCCACACCCACCGCATTGGACTTTGCCACAGAAGTAGGCACCGCTCCGGCCACCTGGCCTGTGGAGGTCAACAGCAGGGTCAGCCGGTCGCCGACCTGGAACGTACTCAGATCCTGCACCGCACTGGGCAGCACGGTGAACGGAGTGCCCAGCACCGTGATGGTGGAAGGCGCCGCCGTGTTGGGATAGACGTCCTCGTAGATGCCCGTGAGCTTCAGGTCGGAAACGAACAGCGTGTTGGAGCCGCCGTCATAGGTGGCTACGTCATACTGTTGCAGATCAGACACTGCGGCAGGGACGCCGTTTTTATAAATCTGGTAATCGCCGGAGCCGGTCACCAGGGAGGCAAAGGGATTGGTGGCGCCGTTGGGCTTGTTCTTCGCCACCAGTACGTTGTCCTCGTTCACCGCGTCGCTGGAGGAGCGGAGGTAGAGGTAGTCCAGCTTGCCGGAGCCGTTGTAGCACAGGACCAGGTTGGCGCCGGTGCGCAGGCCGGTCCAGACTTTTTCATAGCTCGTGGGTTCGCTGCTGTCGCTCTGGTAAACCGCCGTGGTCAGCTTGACGGATACCGTCTCATCGCCCAGAAGAGGGATGGAATTGGCCTGGGGGCTGCCCATTATGGTGGCGGTGCGGAAGGTGCTGTCCTCATCCGGCAGGATGGCCAGCAGTTTTTGGGAGCGATCCAGCAGCAGCTTGCCGCGGGTACCGTTGAGGCTGCCGTCAAAGCCCTTGTGGTCGGTCTTGTAGGTGCCGGCGGAGGTCATCACGGAGCCGGTCGTGCCGTCCTCCGCCACCGCGTCCGTGGACAGGATGACCAGGCTGCCGGTCAGCTCGCCGCCCAGCTGCTTCAGATAGAGTTCCGTGCTGCCCTTGGGACTGGTAAAGAGCAGGTTATAAAACAGCAGGGCCGCCTGACCGCGGGTAATGGTGGAGGAGCCGGAGAGGCTCAGACCGTCGGAAAGGCCGGAAGACCGCGCCACGGCCACATAGCCGTCGTACCAGTAGGCGCCGGAGGCCACATCGCCGCTGCCGTAGCCTAACACCCGCATGAGGATGGTGACCGCCTCGCCGTACGTGATGGCGCGGTCGGGACGGAAGGTGCCGTCTCCCACGCCCATGATAAGGCGGGTACCCGCCTTGTCTTCCCCGCCGCCCAGGGTGGTGGTGGAGGCCAGGTTTACATAGCCGCGGGCCCAGTGGGAGGGGCCCACATCCTGGAAAATGGTGCGGTTGCGCTGGGCGGGCTCCTCGCCGCCCAGGCCCATGATCTCAATGGTCATTTTGCAGAATTCGGCCCGGGTCAGCGTGCCCGCAGGCCGGAACGCGCCGCCGCCGGTACCGTTCACCACGCCCAGCAGGCGCAGTACCTCCGCGGCGTTGGCGGTCGCTTCATCGGTAATGTCGTAAAAGCTGCCGGCGCCTGCGGCGGAAGCGGGCAAGGCCGCCAAAAGACCGGCCAGGATGGCCGCCGTCAGCAGGCAGGCGATCAGTCGTTTCAGTTTTCTCATTCCACTCTCTCCTTTATTCCGCACGCAGGGCCACCACCGGCTGGAGGCCGGAGGCCTTAATGGCGGGGTACAGGCCGAAGATCACGCCCAGCGCAACCGAGATGAAGAACGCGCCAACGGTGACCCCCACGCTTGGCCATAATATCATATTGAACGATAGCTTGCCAACAATAAGCGTGCCGATATAGCCCGCCGCGATACCAAAAATACCGCCGATCCCGCAGATCATGCAGGCCTCGATCAAAAACTGGGCGATGATGCTGCGCCGCTCAGCCCCGATGGCCTTGCGGATGCCGATCTCGCGGGTGCGCTCGGTAACGGTGACCAGCATGATGTTCATGATGCCGATGCCGCCCACCGCCAGGGAGATGGCTGCGATGCCGCCCAGAAAGCGCTGCTGCAGCTTATCCTGCGCCTCCCCCTGCTCCTGCCACTGGTTGGGGGTCTGGACATAGTAGTAGCCGTTCTCCCCGATCAGGCCCTTCAAAAAGCCGTCCAGCAGGGTGATGGCCCGGGTGGTGGAGGCGGAATCCTTCGCCTTGGCCACAAAGGAACTCCAGGAGGTGCTGCTGTTGAGCAGGCGCGTCATGGTGTAGGGCACCAGGATATAGCGGTCCACGCCGCTGTAATTGTTGGGGTCCTTCTCTTCGAACACGCCCACCACCTCGAAGGGCGTGCCGTTGATGGTGATCGTCTTGCCGATGGGGTCGGCGTAGTTGAAGAGCATGCTGGCCATTTTGGAGCCCAGCACGCAGACCTGGCTGTACTTTTGGATATCCAGATAGGACAGGTCCCGGCCTTTGGCCACCGTAAGGTTATTGCACAGCGCAAACTGCTGGTTGCCCATCACGACCTGAGGGCTCTCCTCCCAGCTGGTTTGATAGTTGTCCAGGGTCTTGGCGCCGTATTTGACCACCGTCTGGTTGTACATCTGGATGTTGGGCGTAACGCCCAGAACGTATTCGTCCAGCTCCATGCAGTAATTGTAGAGCGCGTCGGAGATTCCCTGGCTGTTCCAGGAGCTGGCCTCGATATTGATAACGTTGGTGCCCAGGCTCTCATAATAGGCCCGCATCTGCTGATTCTGCCCCTGGGCGTAGGACACCAGGATGATGACCGCAGCCAGGCCGATGATGACGCCCAGCATGGTCAGGGCCGAGCGGCCCTTCTTGGCCGCGATGGATTTGGCCGCGATCTTGAAGGCTTGATTCAGATTCACTGGAAGGCCCCCTCTCTGTCCCCGTCATAGAGGATCCGGCCGTCGGAGATGCGGATGATCCGCTCGGCGGTGGCGGCAATGCCGTTGTCATGGGTGATGAGAATGATGGTGGAGCCGTCCGCGTGGAGCCGGTGCAGGATTTCCAGTACGTGCTTGCCGGTCCGGGAATCCAGGGCGCCGGTCGGTTCGTCGGCCATGATGATCGGCGGGTGGGTGGCAATGGCGCGGGCGATGGCCACCCGCTGCTGCTGGCCGCCGGACATCTCGGTCGGCTTGTGGCGGGAGCGGTCCGCCAGGCCCACCTTCTCCAGCGCTTCCTCCGTCCGTTCCGAGCGCAGGGAGGGAGACATCCCCTGATAGATCAGGGGCAGCTCCACGTTTTCCCAGGCGTTGAGGGCGGGGATCAGGTTAAACCCCTGAAAGATGAAGCCGATCTGCTTGTTGCGCACGTGGGCCAGCTGCCGGTCGGTCAGCTCGGTCACATCCACCCCATCCAGATGATAGTCCCCGTAGGTGGGGATATCCAGGCAGCCGAGGATGTTCATCAGGGTGGATTTGCCGGAGCCGGACGCCCCGATGATGGCCACGAACTCGCCCCGGTCGATGCGCAGGGAGACCCCGTCCAGGGCCCGCACCTCGCTCTCTTCCCCCTCGTTATAGATCTTGAAGAGGTTTTTTACATCTATGAGCATCGCGTCAACCCCAACTGTCGGCCTGCTGGGTCTCATAGCCGATGAAGACTTCGTCGCCCTCGTTCAGGCCGCTGATGATCTCCACGCGGGTGGTGTCGGCAAGGCCCACCTCCACCGGTACGGCCCAGAAGCCCTCAGGACACTCCCAGGAGGGGTCCGGCTCGGCAATGCCGTTTTCCGGCATCTGCTCGGAACGGACAAAGACGATGGTGCCGGTGCCGTCGTCGCTGACGCCGGCGTAGCTGCCGGAGGAGCCGCCGCCCGCAGGCATGGGCACGGCCACCGCCATGAGCGGTTTGGCGGAAGCGCCGCCGGCGTAGGACTGGGGCGCGGCCTCGGCGTCGCCGCCCGCTTCCTCGTCCACAACGGCTCCGTCGTCTGCGATGGCTCCGTCGCCCATCCCATCCGTACCGCTTGTCATACCGTCGCCGTTTGTGCCGCCGAAGCCTTCGATCCCGGCAAAGCTGACGTACTTGACCGCCTGGACGGGCACGGTCAGGCAGTCGTCGGACTGGCTGGCGACGAAGGAATAGTTGACGTACATGCCGGTCATGAGGCTGCCGTCGGGATTGTCCACCTTGACCACGGCGGGGAAGGAGGCTACGCCGTTTTCGCCCTTGGCGGTCAGGGAGACGCTCTCCACGATCCCCATATAGGGGGTGCCGTACTGGTCGATATTGACCATCATACCCGTCTTGACGTAGCCGATATTCCGCTCATCGATGCTGATATCCACGGTCATGACGCTGGTGTCGGCGATGGTGATGCCCTGTCCGGAGCTGACCTCCATGCCCTCGCTCAGGCTGCAGGAGAGGACGGTGCCTGAAATGGGGGCCACTGCGTTGTAATTGCTCAGCTCCTTCAAGGCGGTATCCAGCTTCTCCTGCGCGGTCTTCAGGGCGTCCTGCTTGGCGGAGATCTCCTCCTGATTGTCCTCGGCGCCCAGCCGGACCAGCAGCTGGCCCGCTTTCACGTCGGCATAGTTGAGCAGCCCGGCGTACTCCACGGGGCCCTTGACCTTGGCGGTGATCTTGGTGGTCTCGTAATATTTGAACTGCCCGTTCTCATAGGGGTAGATGGGGGTGCCGTCGGCAGCCGTAAGGACGGCCGAGGCGTCCATCCCCTCGGTAAGCGTGCCGGGATTGTCCAGGACAAGGACAACCTCAAAATAGATGCCGCCCTCGGGGGAGATGAAGCGCACCTTGTTGATCTGCTCCACCTTGCCGCTCAGCGTAGACATGACGGAAGGGATGGAGACCTGCACGGCCTGCCCCACGCTGATCTCGTTTTCGTATGTATAGTTATAGTAAAGGGACAGGCGCAGCTTGGTGTCGTTGACCAGCGTGGCAATGGGGTCCCCGGCGTTCACCGTGTTTCCGACCTTCAGGTCGGCCACCTCCATCAGCTTGCCGGAGTGCGGCGCGGAGATGGTCAGATCCTTGGCCGAATCATAGATGGCCTGCAGGTCCTTGGCGCACTTGTTCACCGTCTCCTGGGCGGCGGTCACCGCCTCCTGGGCGGCGGTGTCGTCCATCCGGTAAAGCTGCTCGCCCTCGGTCACCTGCTGGCCCTCCTGCACATACAGCTCCAGGATGGTGCCGCCTGCGGTGGGGCTGACGGTGGCCGAATCCTTGGCCCGGGTGGAGCCGCTGCCCTCCACCACGCTCTGAATGGAACCGCGGCTGACAAAATCGGTCATGGCGGTACCCTTGGAATCATCCTTTTTGAACACCAGGAAATAAAGGGCTGCGATCAATCCGATCACCACCGCGGCGATGAGGACGATGGCCAGAATGATCTTGCCCACGCTGTGTTTTTTCTTTTTGCGCTTGCCGCTGGGCGCTGCAGGCGGCGTCGCCGGCGCAGCGGCGGCGGCCGCGACCTGGTCCAGAACCGGGGTTTGCTGTTGCGTCATGTTTCCTTCCTCCTAATTCACGGTACTCTGCTTGCCATTGTACCACCCGGGCAGGGCGTATGGAATTACAATCCAGTGACAAGTTCTTAAGTTATCCTTAAATTTAGACGGCGCCGAAGGCGGAAAGTTTCCCGGGGCGCAAAAAAATTCCAGCGTCCGCGACCTATCCGCCCGCCCTGGATGTACGCAGACGTGCATCCGCCCGGCCATACATTATATATAAATGGAAGGCATGGCTTGTTTTACAGCTTTGTTACAAATGGCCCGAAGCGGTTGACGGGGGACGGAAGATGATTTATAGTCATCACAGAGGCAAGGGGAGTCATACTTGGCTGGTAAGTCATGCCAATTTCAAGATGTGACGGCCCGGGACTCTAAAATTTAGAAGGAGGAATTCCAGATGAGAAACCTCAAACGGGCTCTCAGCCTGGCTCTGGCCGCCGTTATGCTGATCGGCATGATGGTCGTCGGCGCTTCCGCTGTGAGCTACAACGATTTCACCGACCGCGATGAGATCGTGAACAAGGACGCCGTTTCCATGCTCACCACCCTGGGCGTGATCGACGGCAAGACCGACGGCAGCTTCGATCCCGAGGGGACCGTGCGCCGCGACGAGATGGCGAAGATGATCTCCGTCATCATGAATCAGGGCGTTGACAACAACGCGCTGTATTCCGGCGTGGACAGCAAGCTGACCGACATCGGCGACAACTGGGCCAAGGGCCACATCAACTACTGCTTCACCCTGGGCATCATCGCCGGCCGCGGCGACGGCCGCTTCGACCCCGCCGCCAACGTGACCGGCGCCGAGGCCGCCAAGATGCTGCTGGTGGCCGCCGGCTACGATCCCTCCATCGAGGGCTTCGTGGGCACCGACTGGGCCATCAACACCAACGCCAAGGCTTCCAGCCTGGGCCTGTTCCGTAACTTCACCAAGAACATCATGCTCCCCCTGAGCCGTGATGACGCCGCTCTGCTGATCCACAACGCCCTGGACGTTGAGATGATCCAGAAGTATGAGAACGGCTACGCTATCGCCTTCTCCGATCACCGCACCATCCTGAGCGCCATGTACGGCGTGTACAAGCTGGAAGGCGTTGTGACCGGCAACAAGTGGGCTCAGCTGGACGGCACCGACTCTGACGCCGCCCTGCGTTCCGGCAAGACCAACCTGGAGGAGGTCGTCCTGTACGGCTCCACCACCGCTTCCACCGTCACCGGCGAGTCCAAGGAGTATGTCGGCGATCTGTCCCTGAGCATGGACACCACGGTCGATATGATCGGCAAGACCGTGACCGTGTACATCGAGAAGACCACCATCCTCTCCAACTCCAAGGTTCTGGGCGTGTCCACCAAGGACGACGTGAACGTCATCAAGTCCACCACCGCCAACAGCGACACCCTGGCCAAGTTCCTGAAGGGCACTGGCCTGGCTGCCGACAAGGATACCCAGTACTATGTGAACTACGGCTATTACAAGACTCAGGCTGCTGCTGAGGCCGCCATCAATGAGTACTATGACACCGCCAAGTTCAACCTGAACGGCATCTCCGCCGAAGTCATCGACAACGATGATGACGGCACTGTGGACTATGTTCTGTACCTGATGGAGACCCTCTCCGAGGTCCGCTCCTACAGCGTGAAGAACGAGACCATCTCCCTGTACAGCTATGCCCGCGACAACAACGGCAAGCTGACCCAGAAGGCCGACTCCTTCTCCGAGGACTTCGAGAACGTGGTCTTCAACGACGAGGTCGCTACCAACGATGTGGTGCTGTACGTCCAGTACGGCGGCCGCACCTACATCTCCCTGCCCGAGATCGTCACCGGCAAGATGACCCGCGTTGACCGCGACAAGGCCAGCGAGCTGTACATCACCGTCGAGGGCGAGACCTACAAGCAGTCCTTCATCCCCGACGCCGCCTCCCTGGTGGACGTTGACCTGACCCACTTCGAGATCGGCAAGGCCAACACCACCCCCGGCTTTGACACCGCTTATGACTTCATTCTGGATTCCACCGGCGAGTATGTGGTTGCCATTCGTCCCGCTGAGGAGACCGTGACCAACTACGCTCTGGTTCTGAATTCCGCCTGGACCCAGAACGCCCTGACCAAGTCCGGCATGGTGAAGGTCCTGAAGGCTGACGGCACCGAGGCCACCTATGACATCAACTGGAAGGCTTCCGTGGGCAGCAGCAAGGCGTTTGCTGACGATGCCGCTCTGGAGTCCTACCTGGGCACCCGCGACGTGAACCAGGCCACTGACAACACCCTGGGCGCCGCGATCGGCACAGTCATCACCTACACCCTGTCCGATGACGACGTGCTGACCATCAAGAGCGTGCTGAAGACCCACACTCTGGGCAATGACGGCTATGTGGCCGAGAACGGCAACCAGGCCGGCGGCGAGTACGCCTACATTGCCACCAACGCCAAGTCCGTGAACGATGTTGCCAAGAACGGCCCCAACACCGACTGGACCCTGAAGAAGACCTACGATTCCGGCGATGCCAGCGTGGTCCTGAAGGCTGAAAACGTTCAGACCGACGTGACCTACGCCATCGACCGCAACACCGTGGCCTTCTACTACACCGACAGCAAGAACTACGGCGTGGCGGTCGGCTGGCAGAACATGGGCAAGGTGGATGCCGCCAATGATCCCGCTGTCCAGGTCTACCCCGTGCTGCAGAAGAACGAAGCCAAGAAGCTGGCGCCCACCAAGCTGGCTGAGGTCATCCTCTTCAACGCCAACACCACCGCTTCCAGCCGCGACTACATGTTCGTCCTGAACCGCAACGCCTACACCGCTTCCGACAAGCTGTGGCTGAACGTGGTCTTCGAGGACGGCACCGCCAAGGAGATCGAGATCAAGGACGACGGCGGCTACAACTTTGACAACAAGGACAACAGCGCCTACAAGAAGGCCTATGCCTATGTTGCCAACAGCGACGGCACCTACAGCGTCGTGTCCAACAGCGTGCAGAACGCCCAGACCGCCAACCTGCTGAAGGTCGGCACCGTCAACGGCAATGTCTACTACGCTCTGCCCGACAGCGCCAAGGTGTGGGATGTCACCGACATGACTTCCGCCTCTGACGAGCCCGTGGCCGGCACCTTCACTTATGTGGATGTGAACGCCGTTATCATCCCCACCACCACCGACGGCAGCGTGATCCGTACCGCCTTCATCTGGGATAAGGATACCACTACCCCTGAGAAGCCCACTGATCCCGTGTACGGCTACACCAAGGTCAGCGAGCCCACTACGGGCACCCTGAATATCGACCATTATGCCGCCAGCCTGACTGCCCGCCAGGTTGCCGCTCTGGTGCGTGAGCATCTGAACGACAGCGACATTGATAAGGTCAATGTGCCCGCCGATATTAAGTCGGCTACCGTGGTCTACAAGGATGGCACCTCTATCACCTACAACCTCACCCTGACCCGCGTGTATGCGGTCGACCTGACCATCGTCAACAACAGCGGCAAGAGCGTCACTGTGAAGGTGGATGGCATGACCGTTTACAACGATGACGTTCTGTATCTGGCCAATGGTCAGCACAACGTTACCGTTGAAGGTGATAGCGTGCAGGTCAGCCCCACTACCATTACGGTTAGCGACGCGAACCAGACCCCGACCCTTACGGTGACCAACCAGTAATTTCCTTCGAGAAATTTCTGGTCAAACAAAAAACGGAACCCCGGGCTTTTGCCCGGGGTTCCGTTTTTGCCCTCACCGCAGGGCCAGATAGGTGTAGGTGGTGCTCCGGCGGTTGCCAATATAAACGTATGTGCTGTTGTAGGTCACCTGAAAGCCGGTGTCGGTAAAGCAGATGTAGTCATAGGTGAGCCCGTCCGCAGCCATACACATTTTATGGCTGGTCTCATCTTCCACCATGATCAGAAGCCTGGGGCGGAAGCCAAGCGAGATCTCCTGGGTCCCTCCGTTTCCTGTGAAGCTGCCGCATACAAAGCCGGACATCTGGTCCAGGGCGGCGTCGATCCTGGCCAGATCCTGATTGAAATCCTCCCGTAAAAAGCTGTCCTCCGGCTCCCACTGGTGGAGCCCGTAATGGGGTGTATACTGTGCCATTCGGCATCCCTCCTTCACCCCTGCCCGGTCCGGGCGGAAAAGAGGGACGTTATTATACAATTATTTCCAAAAATGAGGCTGCCGCTATGCCCCAATGCCCGTCCTGAGCCCCCCAAAGGGTCGTAAAAAACGGATCGCCCCCCAGAGCGCAGCGGGGGACGATCCGTTTTTTTTCGTGTTCCATCCGATCCTCAGCGAACAGGAGGAGCCAGGCATAATCCTGTTTCTTGCTAAAAACCTTTAGGCAACACCGCACAATTCCCCACGCACGTCTTGGCGGCCAATTTGCCCCACAAATGCGTTGCAAAACCTTGCAATACACAAAGTATTCCTGCGGTTTTGCGCCTTTTTGCGGCACAAATTTTCGCGCCGATCCGCACGCGTTGAAGCATGCGGTAATGCCTTTAAAAGGCTTTTTAGCGCGGCGCCGTGCGCCGCAGCGCCTGCGGCGCGCAGGAAACGGATTGACAACATTCTTTGGCGGCTGCGCCGCCGGGCCGCTTGCAGCGGCCTCAATAAAACGATGGAATCGTTTTATTGAGAATTCATATCAGCCGCATTTGGAATAGCCGCAGTCCCGGCAGGTGACGCAGCCGCCCTCATGCTCCAGCTTGCTGCCGCATTCCGGGCAGAACTTTGCCAGTTTGGCCTCCGCAGGACTCATGCCGGGCCGGGGAATGGGCGCGGACGGCGTTTCGCTCATGGGGGCGGGGATGGGGTCGTGGCTCTGCTGAGAGACCTTGAGCACCTTCTCCAACGCCTTGGCAATGGCATCCGGGCAGGAGGTGACGGGTACGCCCTGCTGCCGCAGGCAGGAGGGACAGCGGATGCCCTTGAGCTGCTGGATGATCTCCTTGGGGTCCATGCCGGAACGAATGCCCACGCTCACCAGGCGGGCGGTGGCCTCGCTCTGGCTGGGGCAGCCGCCCGCGCGGCCGGTGTTGGTGAACACCTCGCAGATGCCCTTTTCGTCATAATTGACGGTGATATACAGGTTTCCGCAGCCGATGCGTACCTTTTCCGTAAAGCCGGTGGTTACGGCCGGACGCTGCCGGGGGAGGATGTGGCCGTATTCGTGGGCAGGGTCGGCAGAGGTCTGCCTTCCGTCGTTGACCTTGCCGATGTTGAGCACCTGTTCGCTGCGGCTGCCGTCCCGATAGATCGTGGTGCCTTTGCAGCCCAGGGTATAGGCCAGACGGTAGACCTCGGCCACCTCTTCCTTGGAGGCGGAATGGGGGAAGTTGACCGTCTTGCTCACTGCGTTGTCGGTGTACTGCTGGAACGCGGCCTGCATCTTTACGTGCCAGATGGGGGATACGTCATGGGCGCAGACGAAGACCCGGCGGATCTCTTCCGGAATGCCGTCCACGTGGGCCAGAGAACCCTGCTCCACGATCTGGCGCATCAGCGCGTCGGAATAGACGCCCGCCTCCAGAAGCTTATCCTTCAGGATCTGGTTGGTCTCAATGAGGTGGGTGTTGTCCATGACGTTGCGGATATAGGCGTAGGCGAACACCGGCTCCACGCCGCTGCTCACCCCCGCCAGGATGGACAGGGTGCCGGTGGGGGCGATGGTGGTGACCGTGGCGTTGCGCAGGGGCGCGCCGTCCTTATAGATGCTCTGGCTGAAGAGGGGGAAGGGGCCGCGCTGTTCGGCCAGCCGGCGGCTGGCCTGATGACCGACGGCATTTACCGTGTCCATGACCTCGCGGGCCAGGGCCACGCCCTCTTCGCTGTCATAAGGAACGCCCAGGTAGAGCAGCATATCCGCAAAGCCCATCACACCCAGGCCGATCTTCCGGGTGGCGCGGGTCGTCTCCCCGATTTGGGGCAGGGGGTATTGGTTGACCTCGATGACGTTATCCAGAAAGTGAACGGCGGTGCAAATGGTGCGCTCCAGCTTGTCCTGATCCAGCGTATAGCCCTCCGGAGTCCGTTTCAGGTGGTTGACCAGGTTGATGGAACCCAGGTTACAGCTTTCATAGGGCAGCAGGGGCTGCTCCCCGCAGGGATTGGTGGACTCGATCTCCCCCTGGGCCGGGACGGCGTTGTCCCGGTTGAGACGATCCAGGAAGAGGATGCCCGGCTCACCGGTCTGCCAGGCGGAGGTGACAATGGCGTCAAAGACCGACCGGGCCCGCAGCTGGCCGGTGGAGGAGCCCGTGGCCGGGTCCACCAGGTCGTACATCCCGTCCCGGCCCACCGCCTCCATAAAGGACTCGGTAATGCCGACCGAAATATTAAAGTTTGTGATCTCGGAGGTGTTGTTCTTACAGGTGATGAAATCCATAATATCCGGGTGGTCCACACGGAGGATGCCCATATTGGCCCCACGCCGGGTGCCGCCCTGTTTGACCGCCTCGGTGGCGGCGTTGAAGACCTTCATAAAAGATACCGGGCCGCTGGCCACGCCGCCGGTGGAATTCACCGTGGAGCCCTTGGGCCGCAGCCGGGAAAAGGAGAAGCCGGTGCCGCCGCCGGACTTATGGATGAGGGCGGCGTTTTTGATGGCGTCGAAAATGTCCTCCATGGAGTCTGCCACCGGCAGCACGAAACAGGCGGACAGCTGTCCCAACGGACGGCCCGCATTCATCAGCGTAGGGGAATTGGGCAGGAAATCCAGCTCGGTCATCATCCCGTAAAACGCACGGGCGGTGGCCGCCACATCGGCCTTGGGATCGAAGACGGCGTCGGCTGCGGCGACCGCATCGGCGACCCGGTGGAACAGGCCGTCCACCGTTTCAATCGGCTCGCCCGCTTCGTTTCGGGCCAGGTAGCGCCGCTCCAGCACGGCCTTGGCGTTCTCAGAAATAGGCATAAGACACTCTCCTCCGAACAACGGATTGTAATACTATATATTGTATCACGAACCAAAAATAAGTCAATATTTTGTTTCTTGCTCTAGGGAAGAAAACTTGATATAATAGAATGGACAAAGCAGCTGCTGCGCGCTGCGCTGCGCGGCATGCATCGGAGCGGATCATATCTTGTGAGGGAGGGGCGCGGATGTACGAGCCATGGCACAGCACGCGCTCAGACGAGACGGCGCGGCTGCTGCGCGGTCACTGCCAGCACTTTTCGCGGCTGGGCTGGGCGCTGTTTGCCCAGATGCTCTCCATGCTGTTGGCGCAGGCGGGGATCCTCCTGATCGTGGGCGTCTGTGCGCCCGGCCTGACGGGGAACAGCCTGTTTTTGTGGCTGCTCTGCGTCCTTTCCGTCTATGGGATCAGCGTTCCGGTATTTTGCCTGGTGATCCGCCCCGCGCCGGCCGCGCCGGGCCCGGTGCGGGGCGCGCCCTTGGGGCCGGTACGCTTTTTTCAGACGTACTGCATGTCTCTGGCGGCCCTGTACCTGGCCAACTATGCCACGCTGGCGCTTCTGTGGGTCGTCGGGCAGCTGCGGGGCGCGCCGGTGAGCAACCCGGTCGAGAGCATCCAGAATTACCCTGCGGCACTGAATCTGCTGCTGGGGTGCGTGATCGCGCCCGCGGCGGAAGAGCTGATGTTCCGGCGCCTGCTGCTGGACCGGCTGCGGCCCTATGGGGACCGGTTTGCCGTGTTCGCCTCGGCGCTGTGCTTCGGCCTGTTCCACGGAAACCTGAACCAGATGTTTTACGCCTTTGCCCTGGGGGTGATTTTTGCCTATGTGATGCTGCGGACCGGGCGGCTCTGGCAGACGGTGCTGCTCCACGCCCTGGTGAATGCCGTGTCCGTGGCCCTGGCGCCCCTGCTGGAGCGGGTGGGCGCCTGGGGCGATGCGGCGCTGGGCGTGTTCGTACTGACGGCGATTGTGCTGGGGGTGACCTTTTTCCTCGCCCGGCGCCGGGAGCTCTCCTTCGCCCCCGGCGGCTCCGGCTTCCCGGAGGCGCGCAAATGGAGGTTGTTTTTTGAAAATCCCGGCATGATCTGCTTCTGTCTCCTGGCGGGGCTGCTCACAGCGGCCTACCTGACGCTGGAGTGAGGCAGGAAGGCATGTGCAGACAGGCGCCTGGATTTGGTTTGGACAAAAGGCTGAAGGACGGACAGGGCTCGTTTCCTGCCGAAAAGCTGCCCTGCCCGTCCTGAGTGTCCTTTTCCAGGCGCATCCCCCAGGGGCCCCTCCCTTGCCCCTGCGGGGCCATTCACCCTGTCACAAGGAGCGGCATATGCCTTACGGCATAGGGAAGGGCGGG
>ERZ1673695.2385-NODE-2385-length-14589-cov-4.874226_pt1 | contig 14589 bp, 15 predicted proteins | sample MGYA00580225_ERZ1673695 | MGnify/ENA primary metagenome ERZ1673695 (study PRJEB41218, sample SAMN15661739) | gut metagenome | host: Homo sapiens | place: Canada: London | collected 2015-08-20/2019-03-30 | study: EMG produced TPA metagenomics assembly of...
CCGAATAAGGGCCAGTCGGAAGACCGCCCTTTTCCGCTAGGGAAAAAATATGCGGCCGGTTAAACTGACAGGATATGCAGAAACCGGATTTGGCGGATGTTATAAGTAGACAAGGGGCGGTAATCGGAATCAAAGGTGTGGCAGGCGATCTGTGTGTTATCCAAATCAGGAATATTTCCTGCCGCTACAATTACCCCTGAATGATGAAAACGTGACCCTGCCGTGGTTAACTGTACAATGTCACCGGGTTCAATTCCTTCTATGCCGGTTTCTTCTGCAACCGGCCCGGTCCGCCTTTTTGAGGTTGTAAAACGGTAAAACTCCTCGACACCGGTCCAAGCGGGTGCGCGGCTGTTAATAGAGTGGTAATACCAGCCAAGTATTGGGGTGGTATTCATCATCGCGCCTCCCGCAAGCAGGCACTGAGAGACGAAGTTGGTGCAGTCGCCTCCCATTTCATCGAAATTCGTGAAGTTTGGGTTCCTGAAAAAAGCCCACCTGTGGGCGTATTCAATTGCCTTTTCTCTGTTATATTCCATGTGGATCACCCGCTGCATTATACGCGGATTTCACGGTAAATGTGAATTTCCTGACGAATAATCCGCGGAGGTTGTGTAGAAAACTCAAGCCCTCTGTCCAAAAATCAAAAGATGGCTCGAAAGAAGCGTTGTGCCTCATGTAAAAACACAAAAAACGGCGCGAACCGGTGATCTTACCGAATCAGGCCGTTTTGGTTTCAAATTGGGAATCATAGAATTTAACGGATCACTGTAAAGCCAAGTCCTTCAATCGCGTCACAGATAGACAAGTAGTCAAGATCCCCGCCGGTGATGGAGGCCGTTTTTTCAGCAGGGTCAACAACTACGCATTCAATGCCGCTGAGTTCCATAATCGCGTCCGATATTTCCTGCCGGCTGTCGGCTTTTATTTTCCCGTCAAATGGAATAGTAAGGGTCATTTGTTTCACTCCTTCTGAAATAGTGTTTGAAGGAGTGAAACAGTTATACATTAAAGTGCGCGAATCTCGTCCAGACGGTTCGCCGCATCTTTCATTCCAAGTTCATACAACGCCCGAAGTTTAGCCGGGTCCTTTTCAAACCGTCCGATTGGGATGGGAGAAGTCTGTGCCAGAACGATGGCACGGCCCTCTTTTTCAAGTGTTTCAATAAATTTTAAGGTGTCGTTGTAAATTTCATGGCGGCGGTCCAGCGCCTCTGCCATCGCGGGGTATTTTTTGAATTTGCGGCGGTAAATTTTCCGAAATCCTTCAGGCTGTTTTTGATAGCCCCGGGGCCTGGTTAAAATGACAACCACTTTGTCACATCCGTCTTCCAGCGACTTTTTTACAGGGATCGGGTCGGCCGTACCGCCGTCCAGGTACTGCTTCCCTTCAATTTCTACCATTGGGGAAAATATGGGAATTGCGCTGGAAGCCGCTACAACCGTGTTGACCATGTCTGTTTTAGGGTTTGTAAAGTAAAAAGGCTGGCCGGTTAGCACATCGGTTACGCCAACCACGAATTCGGTTGGGTTTTTACTCATTGCTTCATAATCAAAGGGAAGGAGACGGTCAGGTATTTCGTGAAAGATGAAATCCATCCCAAAAACGGATTTGGTCCTCAGGTAGTTTCCCAAGCTGATATACCGTTTATCCTGCGAATATTCCACATTTATTTGAAAGCTCCTGCCCCTTTGTCCCGATAAATATGAGGTCGCATGGCAGGCCCCGGCCGATACGCCGATTACGTAATCAAAAGTTAAGCCGTTATCCTGGAAACAGTCCAGCGCGCCGGTAGTGTAAACGCCCCGCATTCCACCGCCTTCCAGTACCAGTCCGGTTTTCATGGTAAACACCTCCGTGTTGTTTTCTGATATTATTTTAACATTTTCTTGTACAGGGCACAAGTTTTATTTGCATAAAGCAGATTTGCCCTGTATAATAAAAGGCAGATTCAAGTAGAAAAGGGTGATTTCGATTCACGGCAAAACCGTTAAAACAATTTCAGTCGTGCTGGTTGCGGCCTGTATGGGAGCGATTTTCTGGTTCTCCGCCCAGCCGGCGGAGGAGTCCTCTCAAATGAGCGGCGGCATTACAGATGAAGTTATCGCCGCGTTTCTCCCCGGTTATCACACCTGGCCTACAGAGATTCAGCAAGGCGTTTTTCACACGGTGGAAATAATCATACGGAAATCGGCCCACTTCGGCGTTTACGGCCTTTTGGGGGCACTATGTATGTTTGCCGCCAGCCGCTTTTTAGAGCGCCGGTGGGTGCAGGCAGCGTTGGCTTTTGGAGTGAGCGTCCTCTATGCCGCAAGTGATGAAATTCACCAGCTTTATGTGGTGGGAAGGAGCTGCGAATTCCGTGACGTCTGTATTGACGCGGTAGGAGCGTTGGCGGGGATTCTGTTCGTCTGGCTCATCCTTGCGGCCGCCGGCGGGGTACGGCACCGGAAAAGAAACAGGATTTGGATGTGAAAAACCGGGCCGATAGTTTTTTAAAACAACAAAGGGATAAGAGCTGGCCGCCAATCCCTTTGTTGTTTTGTTTATGAATGAAACCGAATTGTGATAAACGTCAAGTATATATCATTACAAAGCTAACACAAACGAACGGTATCCAGCACTTGTATTCCCAGCAATGGTAATGTATATTGATATTGAAACAGACCAAAAACCGGAATTTGAAAACCAAGATTTTATAAATGGTTACTGCCCCTCATGGGGAGTCAATAAAAACCTCCAAAACGTTTGAAAATAAAGGATTTATCGCAATGTGTCCGCCTTATCTCTTTATACGATTTCACACATGTTTACTCTTTCCCTCCACACATCATAAGGGCAAAAGCAAAGGAAGAATGATAGAAAGAACAGGAGGAGAAAAATATGAAATTATTATTTATGATTGGCAATGCTGCCGTTGGCAAAATGACAGTCGGACAGGAACTGATGAAAATAACCGGTTTACGGTTGTTCCACAATCATATGACCATTGAACCGGTCATTGAAATTTTCGGACAGTATAACGGCACAGCTATAAACAAACTTCGTCAGGTCATATTTGAGGAATATGCAAAAACTGATAACTACGGAATGATTTTCACTTATATGTGGGCGTTTGATCGGCAGGAAGATTGGGATTATGTTGAGCAGGTCAAACGGATTTTTGAACCGTACGGTACGGAATTCTACTACGTAGAACTTGTTGCATCCCGCAAAGTGCGCTTGGAAAGAAACGCAACGGAAAACCGTCTTTTACATAAAGCATCAAAAAGGAATGTTGAGCTATCAAATCAGAGACTTGTCAGTGATGACACGCAATATCGCTTGGAAAGCGTGGATGGGGAAATCTCTTTTGATAACTACATGAAAATAGACAATACGAACCTTGCACCAGAGATTGTTGCGAAGATGATAAAAGAGCAATTTAATCTTTGATCCAAATATCGGATGTTCTGAGTACAAACCGCAGGTTTGTGCGAGGGGGATTTTGCTTTCAAATACCGCAGACGTTTATTTTCTTAGAAAGCAGTTAGGCATTCGGATAAATAAAGGCTCTTGTTTCATCTCGTAAGTGCAAAAACAAAGGAAATACATAAGGCTGGAACACAAAATGGGTGAAATGCCTTGAAGATACGGTGTTTTCAGAGAGTTTGATAGATAATTCCAATTTGAATGTGAGGATATTATGGGAATATTTGATAAGTTAAGAAAAGGAACTAAGTCGATATTTAGTTTTGACGAGAAGAACAAACAATATAAAGCAGTAATAAATAACATTACTTTTGTTTGTAAAGAAATCAGACCAGAATATGAGCAATACGCAAAAGATTTAGCAAATAATTATGACAAAAAAATGTTAGATATAATACAATATATGCTTTCTGATATTGAAGAAATGTTTGGAATAAGTGATGTTGAAATTATTAAAAATTCATTAGGTAATGCTTTGATAGATCTAGACAATAATAGATTATCATATCTTGAACAAACATTAGATGATGTGCATATTATTGACTTGGAGTTTGATGGAATCTTTGAAAAATTTTATGATGTAAGTATTGATGGATAAATGCTTAATTTCAGAAGGGGGAAAATGCCAAGGGGAATTATTATTTTTGGTTCGGCTGGTGCCGGAAAAACAACTCTGGGTAAAATGGTTGCCCAACAACTTAATTATCCCTATTTTGATATTGATGATTACATTTGGAGAAAAGACACTGATATTCCGTTTTCAGTGATGTACTCCAAAGAGGAAAAAGCAAACAGGCTTTTGGAAGCTATCTCCAAGCATGAATACTTTGTAATGGCGGGGTCAATGAGCAGCTTTAATGCACCGTTTGTTCCATTGTTTGACTTGGCTGTTCATATTACTGTTTCTCCTGGAGTAAGAGCATTAAGACTCTACGAAAGAGAATTTGCGATTTTTGGGGACAGAATTCTTCAGAACGGAGATATGTACAAAATACACCAACAGTTCCTCGATAATGCTTCCCGTTATGAAAGCGATGGCTCGCCGTGTTTAAAGGCACATTTAGAATGGGCTGCCACTTTGCCGTGCAAAGTGCTTTATCTAAATGGCGAAGATGAGTTAAGCACAAATGTCAAATTGATCGTTGAAGCATATATGTGTTCGGTCCGCAGCCGATAACTTCCGGCTTATCGGATGGATTGCCCGTAGCGATAACAAGCATCGGATTGTGCCGGCCACAACCCCAATCCATATCCGAAGGGTATGCGAACTTACCTAACGGACAGGCCGTTTTTCTCCCCACCTGTTTTTACCGATAGGTTACTATTCTTGAAAAAGAAAAGGCTTCTCCGCTAAGGAGAAGCCTTTTTACTATACGTCTTAAAATATCCCTGGTGCAATATGAAAGGTTATATTTTCGTAATATCCTTGGTACAAAGCAGTGGGATACCGCAAGCCTGCAGCTCTTTGACGGCTTTTTCGTTATCATCTACCCGGAGGATGACGAAGGCCTTGTCATGAGGGGCGCCAACAAAAGCATAGATATACTCTACGTTAATGCCTTTTTCGTCGAGAATCCGCAGCGGGCGGGAGAGTCCGCCTGGCTGGTCTTCAACTGAGACCGCGATTACGTCAGTAATCGAAACAGTCAAATCCGCGTCCCGCAGCGCTTTTTCGGCGCGTTCCGGTTCGTTTACAATAAAACGCAGGATGCCAAATTTTGTGGTATCCGCAAGGGAGAGTGCGCGGATATCGATGTTGTTGTCCGCAAGAACTTTGGTGATCTGTGCGAGCCTTCCCGATTTGTTTTCCACAAAGACAGAGATTTGCTTGATGATCATTGTCGAACCCCTCCTTATTGTTGATAACCTAATTCAAATGCCTTCAGGTTCAGCTCTAAGAACCTCTCCGGCACTGTGTTCCGCAGTGATTTCAGCCAGGTCTCTTTTTCAATTTCAGAGTGTTTCGCCATCAGCCCCAGGAGGACTACGTTGACTGCCTTGGAGTTCCCGGCTTCGTTTGCGAGGGAGAGCGCGTCAATGGCTTCATATGAAACGCCGCTCTTCTTTATCGTATCCAGAATTCCCTCAGGATATGCCGCCGCACCGATGATAACCGGCATCGGGTCAATTTTCTGGGTGTTGATGATCATTTTTCCGCCCGGTTTGAGGTAGCTGATCCAGCGCAGGGCTTCCAGCTGTTCAAATGCGACGATAATATCCGCACCGCCTTTTTCAACAATGGGGGAAGCGACCTCTTCGCCGTAACGGACATAGGTGACAACCGAACCGCCGCGCTGGGACATCCCGTGAACCTCCGAAACCTTTACGTCATATCCGCAGTCGATCAAAGCGTTCCCGATAATCCGGCTGGCAAGCAGGGTTCCCTGGCCGCCTACGCCTACAATCATAATACTCTTAACAGCCATGTGAGTCCTCCTTCAGCGCGTCAAATTTGCAGGCTTTGGTACAAAGACCGCAGCCGGTGCAAAGAGTGGTGTCAATTATCGGCCTGCCTTCCGCGCTCTTTTTAATAGCCGGACAGCCCATTTTGAAGCACATACCGCATTTTCTGCATTTTTCAGAATTGACGGTGACAGGCGGTTTCGCCTTGACGACCTTCAACAGGGCGCAGGGCCGGCGCGCGATAATAACCGAAGGTTCGGCCGCCGCAAGCTCTTCCTTGACAGCCGTTTCAACCCCAACAATATCAAATGGGTCTACAACCCGGACGCGATTAATCCCAACCGCCTTGCAAAGGGCTTCCAGGTTGACCGCGACCGCAGGATCGCCTTTGATGTTGTACCCGGTGGTGGGGTTCTGCTGGTGACCGGTCATGCCGGTGATGCTGTTGTCCAGAATAATGACAGTCGAATTGCTCGCATTATAGGCAATGTCAATCAGTCCGGTGATACCGGAATGGATAAAGGTTGAATCTCCAATGACGGCTACCGACTTTTTCTCCCAATCGGCGCCGCGCGCCTTGTTAAAACCGTGAAGTCCGGAAATTGATGCACCCATACAGATGGTGGTATCGATTGCCGACAGGGGAGCGCCTGCGCCAAGGGTATAGCAACCGATATCCCCGCTGACAAAGACTTTGAGTTTATTCAGCACATAAAAAACGCCGCGGTGTGGGCAGCCGGGGCAGAGAACCGGCGGACGAACCGGGATTTTTTCATCCACGGTTATATATTCGGTGTTTTCACCCAGAATTTTGGAACGGATTGCCTCGGCGGAATATTCGCCAATGTAGGAAAACAGCTCCTTACCAGCCACGTTCACGCCGTGCGCCCTACAGAAGTCTTCAATAATGCTGTCAAGTTCTTCGATGACATAAATTTTATCAAATTTCTTCGCAAAATCCAGAATCATCTGCTCACTGAGAGGGTGAATCAGTCCAAGTTTCAGGTAAGTAGCTTTGTCCCCCAAAGCCTCGCGGGCATACTGGTAAGCGATACCGGAGGTTATAACGCCAACGGAACCGCCTTCAATGACCTTATTTGCCGGGCACGCCGCACCGTATTCTTTTAACTTTAAAGTGCGTTCTTCAACAAAGACATGGCGCCCTTTGGCGTTTGCCGGCATCATAACGTATTTCGACGGATTTTTCACATATTCTTTAAGTGGGAGCTCTGCGCGGTCGGAAAGCTCAACCAGCCCCTGTGAATGGGAAATACGGGTTGAAAGCCGGAGGATAACAGGAGTATCGAACCGCTCTGAAATTTCAAAGGCGAGTTTTGCAAAGGCAAGGCACTCAGCGGAATCAGAAGGCTCAAGCATTGGAACTTTAGAGGCCGCTGCATAGTGGCGGGAGTCCTGCTCGTTTTGAGAAGAATGCATTCCGCTGTCGTCCGCAACCGCAATGACAAAACCGCCGTTGACGCCGGAATACGCCGCTGTGAAAAGCGGGTCGGCCGCAACGTTCAGTCCAACGTGCTTCATGGCGCAGAAGGAACGCGCGCCGGCCATAGATGCACCGTAAGCTGTTTCACAGGCGACTTTTTCATTTGGCGCCCATTCGCTGTAGATTTCATCGTATTTCGCAATCGCCTCGGTAATCTCAGTGCTGGGGGTGCCTGGATAGCTTGAAACCACCCTGCATCCAGCTTCGTAGAGCCCGCGGGCAACTGCGTCGTTTCCCAACATTAGTTTTTTCATTGAAACCGTCCAATCTGCCGCTGTGCGCCGGCGTGAATTCTATTAATCTCCCGTTGCCGCACACAGAAACGGCTGGGATGTAGCTTTCTTAAATCGTACCCTTGTTCCGCAGGTCGACCACACGTTTGGCTTTGCCGGCGGTCCGCTCAATGGAACGCGGCTCTTTCAGGGTGATTTTGCAGTCGAGACCCAGGACTGTCTGAAGGCGGTGCCGGATGCTGTTCTCCAGTTTTTCCAATTCAGCGTAGCGTTCAAGAAGAGAGCCGTCGACAACTTCTACCACGACCTCAATATTGTCCATAAAGCCGGTGCGGGTGAGGATGAGCTGATACTGCGGCCCGATGTGCGGGGTTGTCACCAGCACACTCTCAATCTGGGATGGGAAGACGTTGACCCCTTTAATCTTGAACATATCGTCGCTCCGGCCCATGATCTTTGCCATCCGGGCGCCGGTTCGGCCGCAGGGGCAGTCAGGGGTGTAGTTAATTTGTGTAATATCCTTGGTGCGGTACCGCAGGAGCGGGAACCCCTCCTTGGTGAGGGTGGTGATGACAAGCTCGCCGATTTCTCCTTCGCCCAGCGGCTTGAGGGTGTTTCGGTCAACGATTTCGGGGTAGAAATGATCCTCCGCGATATGCATCCCGGTGCGGAATTCGCAGTCGCCTGAAACGCCAGGACCAATCAGCTCGCTCATTCCGTAGTTGTCGGTTGCGAAGATACCAAGGCTTTCCTCCACGGCAGAGCGCATCTCCTCGGTACAGCCTTCGGAGCCGAACAGGCCCAGCCGGAGCTTCAAATCATCCGGCGTATAGCCCATATCGCGGGCTACTTCACCAATATGTAACGCGTAGGATGGGGTGGCAACTAGAACCGTCGCGCCGAAGTCCTTTAAGAGCATCACCTGTTTTTCGGTGTTGCCGCTGGATGCTGGTACAATGGAAGCCCCCAGCTTTTCCAGACCGTAGTGAAGGCCGAGCGCACCGGTAAAAAGGCCATACCCGAATGAAATCTGGGCAATGTCCTCGTCGGTTGCACCCGCCGCCACACAGAGCCTCGCGACCAGGTCGGACCAGGTATCCAGGTCGTTCCGGGTATAGCCCACAACCGTCGGCTTTCCGGTGGTGCCGCTGGAAGCATGCATCCGGACAATCTGCTTCTGAGGAACGGCAAAAAGGCCGAAAGGATAGTTGTCCCGAATGTCATCTTTTGTAGTGAAGGGTATTTTTTCCACATCCTGAAAGCTTTTGATATCCTCCGGCTTGAGGCCGATTGCGTCAAAGCGCTTTTGATAAAACGGAACTCTCTCATAGCAGTATTTCACAATGTGTTTCAGCCGTTCAAGCTGGAGCGCTTCCAGCTCAGAACGCTTCATGGTTTCAATGTCTTTTTGCCAGTAATTAATCGTTGCCATTGATGTATTCTTCCTCTACTTCATTTAATACGTATTTGTGGTGTGCAGGAATGGTTTCGTCGTAGCAGGCAAAGCTTGCCTCCAAATGGTCTTTTGGCATTTTGGGGGAGAGCACGCTGACAAGCGGAACAATAACCAGCGAGAAAACAATTGCTACCGCACCAACGTTGAGGGGCGAGTTGAGCAGTGAGAACGGAGCAGGCAGCACGATTCCAGCCGTTTGAAGAATCAAGCCGGTCACGGTGATAGCCACGCCGGAAATAAACCCGGCCCAAACCCCTGCTTTTGTAGTGCCTTTCCAGAACAGCCCATACAGGAACGGCCCCAGAAAAGCACCCGCCAGCGCGCCCCAGGAAATCGACATCAGGCTGGAGATCATGCTATTGGGGTTGAGGGCAATTAGGACTGAAATCAGGATGAAAGCAGCACAGAGAAGCCGGATAATCAGCATCTGCCGCTTTCCGCTCATTTTCTTAAAAAATAAACCTTTCAAAAAGTCGATGGTGAAAGTCGAACTGGAGGTGATGACCAGCGAGGACAGGGTGGACATCGAAGCTGAAAGGACAAGGATGATAACAACGGCAATCAGCAGGTCTGGGAGAGACTGGAGCATGGTCGGAACCACGCTGTCAAAACCTGCTGCGGGTTTATCCCCTTCAACAAAGAGACGCCCAAACCCGCCCATAAAATAGGAACCGCCGGCGATAACAAGTGCGAAAACGGTTGAAATAATAGTACCAGTTTTGACAGTCTTTTCATTTTTGACCGTATAAAACTTATGAATCATCTGAGGCAGTCCCCAAGTTCCAAGACTTGTCAGGATGACAACGACAAAAAGGCTGATGGGATCCGGCCCGAAAAATGACGTAAAGGGCCCGGCCATTTCAGAGCCGCCCTCGGGGACAATCTGGGAAAGCTGGTTTATCGATTCAGTAAAGCCGCCGTGGACGTTGAGCACTGCCAGGACAACGGCGACAATGCCGACCAGCATGATAATTCCCTGAATGAAGTCGTTAATCGCAGTCGCCATATAGCCGCCCGCAATAACATAAATCCCGGTCAGGACAGCCATACCGATAATACACCAGGTGAAGTCAATATCAAAAGCCATTGCAAAGAGCCCGGAAAGGCCCTTATAAATAGAAGCGGTGTAAGGAACCAGAAAAACAAAAATGATGATTGAGGAAACAATTTTCATCGATTTGCTGAGGTACCGCTTTTCAAAGAATTCCGGCATGGTCGCCGCTTCGAAATGCTTGGTCATAACGCGGGTGCGCCGCCCGAGCACTACCCATGCGAGCAGGCTGCCGATCACCGCGTTGCCAATGCCGATCCAGGTGGCGGAAATGCCAAAGTTCCAACCGAACTGCCCGGCGTAGCCCACAAATACAACCGCTGAAAAGTAGGAAGTGCCATAGGCAAAAGCAGTCAGCCAAGGGCCGACGTTGCGCCCGCCCAGGACAAAATCGTTGACGCTCTTGATCTTTTTGCGGCAGTAGAAGCCGATCCCGGCTGTCACTACAACGAAAATGACGAGTACGATGATTTTAACTGCCATGGATGTTCCTTTCTCAGGCATCATAAAAGGACACAAAGTGCCCTTTTACGACTTCTAATTTTATTTTATATTAGTTGACAGGGTTTGTAAATCCTTTTTCCTAAAAGATCTTTCGCAGGTCGGTCACACGTTTGGCTTTGCCCTCGCTGCGGGGGATCGTTTTGGGGTCGACCAGGGTGATAACCGCGCTAATTCCGAGAACTGATTCGATTTCGGAGCGGAGCTTCGCCTGCAGCCCTTCAATGGCGGTAACAGTATCGCTGAACATTTTCTGAGTCATTTCAATCTGAATTTCGAGAGTATCGGTGTTGTTTTTGCGGTCAACGTAGATCATATAGTGCGGCTCAACATCGTCGAATTTGAGCAGTACGCTCTCAATCTGGGAGGGAAAAACATTGACGCCGCGAATGATCAGCATATCGTCCGAACGGCCGGTGACCTTGGACATCCGAGGGCTGGTGCGGCCGCATTCGCACGTTTCGTAAGTGAGGCTGCAAAGGTCACGGGTACGGTAACGGATGAGCGGGAAAGCTTCTTTGTTAACACAAGTGAAAACCAGCTCGCCGGTTTCGCCCTCCGGAAGAACCTCCCCGGTTTCCGGATTGATAATCTCCGGGATAAAGTTATCAGCCGCGATGTGCATGCCGCAGTTGTAGTCGCAGCTCATTGAAACACCGGGTCCGGCAACTTCGCTCAGGCCATATACATCATAAGCTTTCAGGCCCAGTCGTTCTTCAATCTGCTTGCGCATTTCTTCGCTCCAGGGTTCCGCGCCGAAAACGCCTGCCCGCAGCTTTAAGTCGTCTTTTGTAATGCCGTTCGCCTCCATCTCGTCCGCCAGGTGCATGGCGTAGGAGGGAGTGCAGCAGATCATGGTTGCACCAAAATCTTTTAACAGGTTGAGCTGCCTGCTGGTATTGCCTACTGAGGCGGGAACAACTGTCGCGCCTATTTTCTGAGCACCGTCGTGTGCTCCGAGACCGCCGGTAAAAAGCCCGTATCCGTAAGAGACGTGTACAATATCCTTGTTGCTTCCGCCGGCCATGGTCAGGCAGCGGGCCATGCTGTCCGCCCACATGTCAAGGTCGTTTTCCGTGTAGCCGACAACAATCTGCTTACCAGTTGTCCCGCTTGAAGCGTGAAGCCGTACAACCTCCTCCATCGGCACGGCGAACATGCCGAAAGGATAATTATCCCGCAGGTCGTATTTATATGTAAAGGGGAGTTTGTACAGATCGTCGACTGATTTAATGTCGCCCGGTTCCAGACCGGCGTCTTTCATCTTTTTTTTGAAGTAATCGGTTTTCTCGTACATCCGCTTAACGGTGCTCACCAGGCGTTCGCTCTGAATTTTTCGCAGTTCCTCGCGGCTTAGGGTTTCCATCGGACTCCAGATTTTACTCATACTTGTACCTTCCATTCTGCCGGTAACGGCGTTGTAATGTTTTGGCGCGGAAAAACGCCGGTGGGAAAAGGGGAAATATAATGGCTGTAAAAGGCCATAAAAAATCCCCTTCATCCCCAGAATCATGGGACGAAAGGATCATTTCGCGGTACCACCCATATTCACCGGAAAACCGGTGCACTCCAGCGGCCTGAAAACCGCCTTTTCCTTAACGCGGAATCACGCGGCCGACTACTGAAACATTTCACCGGCCGGGCTCAGGGGCGAACTTCGGCGCTATTTCCGTACAGGCCCGCTTCCAGTCAGCGGCGAACCCTCCCTGCGCACTCCTAAACGCTTACTTTTCCCCGTCAACGCCTATTGTATTTTATTATAAGCAGACAGATGAAATTTGTCAATTTATTTTAGCCGTTTAAATGGAAAAAGTAATGTTGTAAATTTGTGCAATTTGTATTATAACTTTAATAGAATCGTTTTTTGCTACCGGGCAGGTAAGACGGGCACCGGGTTTTGAAAGTAAAGCAGGGAGGAAAAGGATTATGAAGATGTTCGAATATAAGCTGCGCACTGAAAAAGAGGGATTTTACGATATTACCCTTCAGGTGCGGGACGCCGTGATAAAAAGCGGAGTGCGTTCAGGAATCTGCATCGTTTACACGCCCCATACAACTTCAGCCGTTACCATCAATGAAAACGCGGATCCAGACGTCAAAACCGACATGCTTCTGGGGCTGTCCGAAGTTTACCCGGATCTCCCGGCATACCGGCATATGGAAGGAAACTCCGCAGCCCACCTTAAATCGAGCTGTGTCGGCTGCTCCGAAACAGTAATTGTGGAGGAGGGGAAACCTCTGCTTGGAATGTGGCAGGGGATTTATTTTTGTGAATTTGACGGCCCGCGCAGCCGGAATTTCTTTGTCAAAGTAGTTGAGGGGTAACACGCTTTTGCAGCAGGGAAAGAGGGAATATGGCGGTTGCGACAGGAAGCTGGAATGTTCTGATCTGGTTAAAAATGGAAGTGTTTTTCTGATAGCGCTTGTCACTGCCGCTTTAAAAATGGAAAAACGCCCGATAATTATCGGGCGTTTTTTTACTTCACAAACTGAACGCGCCCTTCTTTTCTGGGCTGCGCTTTTGTCTGGGGCTGGTCGGAATAGCCGGCCGCAATGCTGCCGCAAATCACTTCGCCGTCTTCAATGCCGAATTCTTTCAGGTAGTCGCGCAGAACCGGGTCGTCCGACAGCCATGTGAGCTGATTGATCCAACAGGTTCCTATATTCATAGAGGTTGCGGCCAGCAGGATGTTTTCAATTGCCGCAGCACTGTCGGCCATTGCGTTGCCGTGCCCTTTTTTGTTGGTGACGACAATCAAGGTAGGGGCGTTATAAATAAAATCGTACCCGCCCTTTTTAGCAGCCTGGATGGCATGAACTTTACTTTTATACATTCCTTCGGTGACTTCCATCCGGCTGAATTCCTGTTCGACAATCCGCTTAAGCTCCGCCAGAACCTCCGGTTTTTGAATGACGGTGAAACGGGTGTACTGGCAGTTTCCGCCGCTCGGTGCGTAAAGGCCCGCTTCCAGCATGGTGCTGAGCTCTTCTTCGCTCACCTGGATGGCTTTATATTTTCGAATGCTTCTGCGGCTCAGAATGGCCTGAATGGTCTGCTCCATCTGCTAAAACTCCTTGTTTGAGTGAAAATTATGTTAAATATTAGAATAACATAACATATTTTAGCTTTTTTAACGGTAAAAATCAACCTTTATGCTTTGTGAAAGAAATGTTTGACTTTTTGCATAAAAGATTCCGGTTTTTCTTTGGCAGATATGCCGCTGTGGGAACGCTCAATCGCGAGCTTCATGAAACGCTCTTGGCTGGCCTCCGCAAAAGGCTCCCGGTCACGGAAACGGTACTGGCCGTCACGGTGGAGCTTTCTGCCTTTGACGGTGTCTTCCAGCATAATCTGGAGCATTTTATAAACTCGCTCCCTGAGCTTCTGGTTTTCAACCGGGCAGGCGATTTCTACCCGACGCTGGGTGTTACGCGTCATCATATCTGCCGAGGCGATGTAGAGCTCCATCTCGGCGCCAGTGCCAAAACAGTAAACCCGTGTGTGTTCCAGAAACCTGCCGACAATACTGATAACTGTAATGTTTTCGGTTTTTCCGGGGATGCCGGGTATCAGGCAGCAGATGCCGCGGATAATCAGCTGAACCGGCACGCCGCACTGGGACGCCTCTGCGAGCTTATCTATTACGTCGCGGTCGGTCAGCGAGTTCATTTTCATCAGAATGGCGGCTGGATGCCCCAGCTTCGCCTTGGTAATTTCCTGGTCAATTTTTTTAATGACGTTGGATTTTAAGCTGTAGGGCGCGACCCAGAGCTTTTGATAGCTACCCTCCAGGTTGGCAAGGGCCATGTTTTTAAAGAAGTTTACCGCGTCGGCACAGATACCCGGATCCGCGGTAATCAGGGAAAGGTCGGTGTAGAGGCGGGAGGTCTTTTCATTGTAGTTTCCGGTACCCACCTGGGTAATGTACTGGATCCTGGAGCGGTCTTTCCGGGTGATCAGGCAGATTTTGG
>ERZ1673695.2387-NODE-2387-length-14568-cov-16.167023_pt1 | contig 14568 bp, 13 predicted proteins | sample MGYA00580225_ERZ1673695 | MGnify/ENA primary metagenome ERZ1673695 (study PRJEB41218, sample SAMN15661739) | gut metagenome | host: Homo sapiens | place: Canada: London | collected 2015-08-20/2019-03-30 | study: EMG produced TPA metagenomics assembly of...
CATCGAGGGCTTCGTGGGCACCGACTGGGCCATCAACACCAACGCCAAGGCTTCCGCCCTGGGCATCTTCCGCAACTTCAACAAGAACGTCATGCTGCCCCTGAACCGTGACGACGCCGCTCTGCTGATCTACAACGCCCTGGACATCGAGATGATCCAGAAGTATGAGAACGGCTACGCCATTGCCTATGCTGACCGCCGCACCATCCTGAGCGCCATGTACGGCGTGTACAAGGTGGAGGGCGTCGTCGTGGGCAACAAGTGGGCCGAGCTGGAAGAGACCGATTATGACGCCGCCCTGAAGGATGGCAAGACCACCCTGAGCAACGTCAAGCTGTATGCTTCCACCACCGCTTCCACCGAGAAGGGCGAAGTTGTGGAGTACTCCGGCAACATCTCCTTCAACGTTGACACTACCGTCGAAATGATCGGCAAGACCGTCACCCTGTACATCCGCAAGACCACCATTCTGGCCGACTCCGTCGTCCTGGGCGTCACCACTAAGGACTCCGTGAATGTGGTCGAGGGCTCTGTGGCCAACGAGAGCGCTGTCAAGGACTTCCTGAAGGGCACCGGCCTGACCGTGACCAGTGATACCGAGTACTATGTGAACTACGGCTATCTGGGCACCGGGAATTCTGCCGAAATTTATGACAATGCTGATTTCAATTACAACGGCATCAAAGTCGAGGTCATCGACAACAACAACGACGGCGATGTGGACTATGTCCTCTACCTCGTTGAGACCCTGTCCTATGTGAAGAAGTACAGCTCCAAGAACGAGACTCTCACCGTGCCCGCCATGAACGACGGCAAGATCACCAAGTTTGAGGACGTCGTCTTCGCCGACGAGGTCACCACCGATGATCTGGTCCTGTTCGTCGAGTACGGCGGCCGCGACTACATCTCCACCCCTGAGAGCGTTACCGGTAAGATCACCCGCATCGACCGTGACGCCGAGAAGGAGCTCTATGTCACCATCGAGGGCGACTCCTACTATCAGTCCTACATTCCCGACGCCGCCGCCGAGGATGAGGTTGTCGAGCACTTCGATATCACGGAGGCCGCCACTGATCCCGGCTTCGACACCGAGGTCATCTTCATTCTGGATTCCAACGGCTACATCGTGGCTTATCAGGCTCCCGAGGCTGCCGCTCCCAACTACGCTCTGGTGCTGGGCTCCGCCTGGACCCAGAATGCTCTGACCAAGTCCGGTCAGCTCTCCATCCTGAAGACGGACAAGACCGAGGGCACTTATACCATCAATTGGGACGCTTCCGCCAAGGCTGCGTTCTGGGATAAGGCCTCGGATGCGGATGGCAAGTATGACAGCGCCGAGAAGAAGGCCGCTATTGCCGCTCTGGAAGCTTACCTGGGCACCCGCGACGTAGTTGTGGACGACCAGTATAAGACTCCGCTGAATAACGCCAGCGGCTCCGTCATCAAGTACGCCATCGACGATGACGACGTCATTACCATCAAGTCCGTTATGACCAATGCTGCCGATGAGATCGCATATGCTGGTAACGGCATTGATGAGTCCGACGGTGCGGACACCACTGTTGACTCCTATCTCAACCGCAAGTACGAGACCGGTGACGGTACTCTGTATGCCGATGCTGATTCCAAGTACGCCGTGGATCTGAACACCATCGCCTTCTACTATGCTGGCGAAGATGACTACGGCGTGGCTATTGGCTATGATGAGATGTACGATGTCGCTGCCAATGCAAAGGGGGATACCGACACTAAGACCGTTCAGGTCTGGACCACCGAGGGCGGCAAGCTGGCCGACGTGCTGCTGTTCAACAGCCGTGAGGATCGCGCCGTCGACAAGGATTACCTGTATGTCCTGAGCGCCAACGCCCTGACCTCCAAGATTCTGGAGCTGAACGTTATCTTCGAGGACGGCACTGTTGACACCATCGAGGTCAGCCGCGAGAAGTATGGCGACGACTTTGATGACGACGCTGATTTCGAGACCGTCTGGGCTTACTCCGTGAAGGACGAGGTCTACACCCTGTATGAGGTCACCGGCGAAGGCTACACCGTTGCTGCGGATAATGCCCACCTGATCAAGAAGGGCACCATCGTCATGAACGCCGAGACCGATAACGAGACCGCCGAGGGCGAGGAGAACACCGCCTGGAATGTGGGCGACTACTACACCATTACTTCCAAGAGCGCGGTGTGGGACATCACCGACGTGACCAAGGACGATGACAAGGCCCCCGCCGGCGAGTTCCTGTACAAGACCGCCAAGGAAGCCATCATTGTCTATGACACCGATGTGAACACCGTGCTGGTTGCCTGGATCAAGGACCTCCCCGGCGAGGTTGCCGACGATGATGAGGAGATCGACGCCACCATCGACGTGACCGTCAACCTGTCCGATGTACCCTTTACGGTGACAATCGACGTTCCCGCTGGCCATGCTACCCTGAAGGCTTATGAGCTCAACTCTCTGGTGAAAGCCGGTGTGGCCCAAGAGTTGGCTATAAAGAGCAGCGAAGTTGATCCAACTGTGGCTGCTGACGGCACTTGGATCATCAAGACTCCTGATATCACCTATCAGAGTGTGACTGTCACTGTAAATTACGCTGCGATCTAAAACCATTCCCTTCGGCATATTATCCCAAAATGACCAAAGCCCGGGCCATTTGGCCCGGGCTTTGGTTTGCTTCTTTGAATCAGGGAATCGCCAGATAATGATACACGGTGCCGCTTCGGTTGATGCCTACGGTGGCGTTTTCACTGTAAACAACCTGGAATCCGGTTTCGTTGACTGTAATCCGGTTGACCGTTTCCCCCTGAAACGCTATCACGGTATGGGTGGGGTGCCCTACCAGCACCACCCTGGCGGCAAATCCCAGATCAATCTGCTGTGTCCCGCCGTCTCCAGTGTAGCTTCCCATCACCAGTTCTGTTTTTTTCGCCAGCGCCGTATCGATCCTGGCCAGATCCTGATTGAAGTCCTCCCGTAAAAAGCTGTCCTCCGGCTCCCACTGGTGGAGCCCGTAATGGGGTGTATACTGTGCCATTCGGCATCCCTCCTTCACCCCTGCCCGGTCCGGGCGGAAAAGAGGGACGTTATTATACAATTATTTCCAAAAATGAGGCTGCCGCTATGCCCCGGGATATTCAAAGGGCCCGCGTCTTCCGGAAGGAAAACGCGGGCCCTTCGTTTGTATTTCGAAACATGCCTGCGGCATGCTGCTGCTTGTCTGTCCCCACAGCCGGGGGACAGTGATAAGGCCGCCGGTACTCCCGAGTGCGCCTGGGATGGCATTTCTCCGCCTGCGCCCTCCCCGGCCGTTCCTTATTTGTTGTGCTCTTGGCTGTAACATTAAGATACCACACAACCGCAGTCAGATTTTGGACCTTTTTTGAATCTCCTGTGAACGTTTTGTAAAAACCGCTGCTGTCCCAAAAATTTTGTCCGATTTTCATTGGTTTTGCACAAATCCTCCGCCGATCCGCCAGTTTCCCGCACATCATGCACAAAATGGTGCGTTCTCCTTTTGCAAGGTTGCACAATTCCGGCATGCTTACCGTCTGGTTCCTGAAAACCGCCCGGTTAGCTACTTACACATTTGTATGTATTGCACAACGCGCGTGCTTTGCGTAAACTGGAACTGTCCCAAAATTCCCGGGTACCCTTCGCCAAAAGGGCCCTCCGCCTGACCGGCGGAGGGCCCTTTTGGCGCGCTGTCCCGCCCGGCGCGGCGTGCCGCGCGGGCGTCCTTCAGCTTTGAAACAGGCCGGTGGAGAGATACCGCTCTCCGGTATCCGGCAGAATGGCTACGATGCGTTTGTGCGCAAGCTCGCTTCGCTGTGAGAGCACACGCGCGGCGTGAGCGGCCGCTCCGGACGAGATGCCCGCCAGGATGCCCTCCCCGGTCAGCGCCCGCATCGCGGCGCAGGCGGCCTGTGTGGGCACCGGGAGCACCTCGTCCACCACGCTCCGGTCCAGTACGTCGGGAACAAAGTTCGCCCCGATCCCCTGAATCCCGTGGGCCCCTGCCGTTCCGCCGGAGAGGACGGGGGATTCGGCGGGCTCCACCGCCACCACCCGGATCTGCGGATTCTGCTCCTTCAGGTAGCGCCCCGCTCCCGTGACGGTCCCACCGGACCCTACCCCGGCCACCAGCACGTCCACGCTTCCCTCCGTGTCCCGCCAGATCTCCGGTCCGGTGGTCTCATAGTGGGCCCGGGCATTGGCCGGATTCCGGAACTGATCGGGCATCCAGGCCCCCGGCATCTGCGCCAGCAGCGCGAGCGCCTTGTCGATGGCCGCGGACATGCCGCCCTCTCCCGGCGTGAGCACCAGTTCTGCCCCCAGGGCGGAGAGCAGGCCCCGCCGTTCGGCGCTCATGCTCTCCGGCATGGTCAGGATCACGCGATAGCCCCGGATCGCCCCGATATAGGCCAGCGCCACGCCGGTGTTGCCGCTGGTGGGTTCCACGATGATGCCGCCGGGCTTCAGCAGCCCCCGCTCCTCCGCGTCCCGGATCATATAGTACCCCGCCCGGTCCTTGGCGGAGGAGAGCGGATTAAAGCTCTCCAGCTTGACCAGGACCCCGGGGGCAAAATGTTTCAGCTCCAGCAAAGGCGTGTTTCCAATCAATGCGCTCAGATCCTGCGCAACGTTCACGGCGTCATCCTCCTTTCCCGTCTGAACGGACCGGCAGGCCCGTCCCAGTGTGCCGGGCAGGCCTGCCGGTTCCCTTTTAGAATACGGCGACCACGGCGCCGTCGTAGGTCTCATCAATGAAATCCTTGACCTGCTGGCTCTGGAGGGCCTCCACCAGGGCCTGGATGGCGGGCTCGTTCTCCCGGCCCTCCTTGACGGTGAGCACATTGGCGTAGGCGGTGCCCGCCTCGCCGTCGGCAGCCTCAACGGCCAGGGCGTCGGACACCTTCAGCCCGGCGTCGATGGCGTAGTTGCCGTTGATGACGGCCATATCCACGTCCGCCAGACGCACAGGCAGCTGGCTGGCCTCCAGCTCCACGATGTCCAGGTTCTTGGGGTTCTCGGCGATATCCGCCTTGGTGGCGGTAAGGCCGGCGCCCTCCTTGAGGGTGATCAGCCCCTCCTGCTGCAGCAGGAGCAGGGCACGGGCCTCATTGGTGGTATCGTTGGGCACGGCGATCTGGGCGCCGTCCGCCAGCGCGTCCAGGCTGTCGGTCTTTCCGGCATACAGGCCGAAGGGCTCGTAGTGGATGGCGGCGGCGCTGACCAGGTGGGTGCCGTTGCTGGCGTTGAACTCGTCCATGTAGGTGATATGCTGGAAGTAGTTGGCGTCCAGGTCGCCGTTCTCCACCGCGGTGTTGGGCTGAATGTAGTCGTTGAAGACCGTGATCTCCAGGGTGATGCCCTGCTCGGCCAGCAGCTGCTTGACCACCTCCAGGATCTCGGCGTGGGGCGCGGGCGTGGCTCCTACCTTAAGAACGGTACCTTCCAGGCTGCCGGTCTCGGGCGTGCCGGTCTCAGGCGCGGCCGTCTCAGGGCCGGTGGTCTCAGGGGCGGGGGAAGCGGCGGTGCCGCTGTTGCCGCAGCCGGCCAGCAGGCCGAACGCCAGCACGCCGGTGAGGAGCAGAGAGACAAATTTTTTCATGTTGCATTCTCCTTTTTCAAAAAATGTTATACCACGGAAGCGGCAGGGCCATCGCCGGCCGGGGACAATCTCCGATAAAAAAACGCCCTCGATGCCATGCATCAAGGACGAGAGCATTCCGCTTCGTGGTACCACCTTGCTTCGCCCACACCTCGCGGCGGGGGCCTTTGCGCGTACGGGACGGACCGATACGCCTGCGCTATGACGGGCGCCCCCGTCGCAGCCTAATGCGTCATGCACTCGGTGCGCGGCTCCAAGACCATGTTCCCCGCGCCCTTCCGTGCCCGTTCCCACCTGTCCGGGCTCTCTGCGACGTATCTGCGCGCGTACTCTTCTTTTCATTGCCTTTGTCGGCGATATTCCATTGTCTCCGGGTTGCACTTAGTTTAACCTGACAAAGCCCATCTGTCAACCGGGCATTTTTCACAAAAACAGGGGCGGACAGAATCCGCTTTCTGCCCGCCCCGCCGATTTTTACTGGAGACCGGCCTTTTCCGCTTTGCGTTTCCGGGCGGCCTTCCTCCGGGCCTTGTCGCCCACGCGGCGGTCCAGGCGCACGGCCGCGCGGGTCCCGGCGGACTGGAAAATCTGCACCAGGATAACCAGCACCACCACAGACACCCAGAGGATGATCTTCATCTGGCGCTGATAGCCCAGGTTCAGCGCCATGGAGCCCAAACCGCCGCCGCCGATGGCGCCCGCCATGGCGCCGTAGCTGAGGATGGTGATAAAGGCGGTGGTGAAGCCGGAAATCAGAGAAGGACGGGATTCCGGCAGCATGACCTTCCAGATGATCTGGAAGGGAGAGCAGCCCATGGACTGGGCCGCTTCGATGACGCCCTTGTCCACCTCGCGGATGGATGCCTCCACCAGCCGGGCCACGAAGGGAAACGCCGCCACGATCAGGGGGATGATGGTGGCCACGGTCCCAATACTGGTACCGATGATGAGCCGGGACAGCGGGATAACGATGACCATCAGGATCAGGAAGGGTACCGAGCGCAGGATATTGATGACAAAGTTGATCACGGCCATGACGGGCCGGGGCAGGGGCAGCACGCCGCCCTCCTCTCCCGCCACCGCCAGCACGCCCAGGGGCAGGCCGATGACATAGGCGAACAGCGTGGCGACCACGGTGACATAAAGCGTCTCCCAGACGGCGAAGAGCAGGCCGTTCTTGGACAGCTCCAGCAGCCGCAGGATCTCCGGATTGTTCAGCAACTCAGGCATGGTAGTTTTCCACCTCCTCCACCGTCACGTCCCGTTGGGCGCTGAGGTAGGCCATGGCGCGTCCGGCCTCGTCCGCGTCGTCGGGCAGGCCCAGCAGGATATACCCATAGGCCCGGCCATCCACATTGCGGGTCTCCGCCCCCAGGATATTGGCCTTGACGCCGCAGTCGATGGCAAGGCAGGCGATGAGGGGCTGATAGGCCGTGCCGCCGTTGAAGACCAGCCGCACGATGTGGCTGCCCGGCAGCTGACGGGTGACCTGCACCCCCTCCGGGTAGACCAGCCTGCGCCCCGCCTCGGTCTTGGGGTTTGCGAAGACCTCCTCTACCGTTCCGGTCTCCACCATATGGCCGTGATCCAGAATCGCCACATGGGTGCAGATCTCCTCCACAACCGTCATCTCATGGGTGATAACGATGACGGTGATGCCCAGGCGCTTGTTGATGTCCTGGATCAGCCGCAGGATGGAGCGGGTGGTGGTGGGGTCCAGCGCGCTGGTGGCCTCGTCGCACAAAAGCACCTTGGGATCGGAGGCCAGGGCCCGGGCGATGGCGATGCGCTGCTTCTGGCCGCCGGAGAGCTGGGCCGGATAGGCATCGGCCTTGTCGGGCAGCCCCACGATCTCCAGCAGCTCCAGGGCCCTGCGTTTGGCCTGGGCCGTGCCGGCTCCGGCGATCTCCAGGGGGAAGCAGATATTTTTCAGGCAGGTGCGCTGCATCAGCAGATTAAACTGCTGGAAGATCATGCTGATACAGCGGCGCTTCTGCCGCAGCTGTCCGGCGCTGAGGGCGGTCATATCCGCCCCGTCGATGATCACCTGCCCGGCGCTGGGCCGTTCCAGCAGGTTGATGCACCGCACCAGCGTGGACTTGCCCGCGCCGGACATACCCACCACGCCGAAAATGTCTCCGTCCGAAATGGTCAGGTTGATGTCCTCCAAGGCGGTAAACGTTCCGTCCGCCGTGGGGAAGGTCTTTGACACATGCTTCAGTTCAATCACGGACCCGTACTCCTCTTAACGACAAAATTCCGTTCCAACGCCCCGTTTTCTCCAAAAGCGGGGATATTTCCGTATCACGTATAGGCTATTCTATGCCAACCACGCCCCCCTGTCAAGCCAAAAAGCCCCGGAACCAGCCGGGTTCCGGGGCTTGGGACGGTGCGCCGTTTCTCAGCGGCAGGCGCAGCAGCTGTGCTCGTCGCCGTCGCAGGGGAGCTTCAGCTCCTCGGGTACCGCATTCCCCTGCCGGCGGTAATAGTCGGCCAAGGCGGCCTTGATGGCCTCCTCCGCCAGAACGGAACAGTGCATCTTATAGCCGGGCAGCCCGTCCAGCGCCTCCGCCACGGCGGCGTTGGTCAGTCCCATGGCCTCGTCGATGGTCTTTCCGCGGATCATCTCCGTGGCCATGGAGGAGGTGGCGATGGCGGAGCCGCAGCCGAAGGTCTTGAACTTTACGTCGGTGATCACGCCCTTATCGTCGATCTTGAGGTACATTTTCATAATATCGCCGCACTTGGGGTTGCCGACCTGGCCCACCCCGTCGGCATCCGCAATCTCACCCACATTCCTTGGATGCTCAAAATGGTCCATGACCTTATCAGAATACAGCATGGAATATCTCCTTTCAATATTACGGCATTACAGTTCCCAGGTGGGCTTCCCCGCCGCTTTGTCCCACACAGGGGACATCTCCCGCAGATACTGGACCACCCGGGGCACTTCCTGCAGCAGATACGCTACGTCCTCCTCGGTGTTCTCCGCTCCCAAAGTAAGGCGCAGGGAGCCGTGGGCGATCGCATGGGGCAGGCCGATGGCCAGCAGCACGTGGGACGGGTCCAGGGAGGCCGAGGAACAGGCGGAGCCGGAAGAGGCGCAGATCCCTCGGGCGTCCAGCAGCAGCAGCAGGGCCTCGCCCTCCACGCCCTCGAAGACGAAGGACGCGGTTCCCGGCAGACGGTTGACCGGATCGCCCGTCAGGCGGGAATAGGGGATACGCCCCAGTCCGGCGGCGAGCTTATCCCGCAGGGCGGACAGACGGGCGGACTCGGCGGCCAGACCATCCGTCGCCTCCCGCAGCGCGGCGGCCAGGCCCACAGCCCCGGCCACATTCTCGGTGCCCGCCCGGCGGCCTTTCTCCTGACCGCCGCCGAACATCAGCGGCGGCAGGCGCACCCCCTTGCGGACATAGAGCGCCCCCATCCCCCGGGGGCCCCGGAACTTGTGCCCGGACAGAGACAGCAGATCCACCTTCCATGCCTGAACATCCACCGGGATATGGCCCACAGCCTGTACCGCATCGGTGTGGAAGAGTACGCCCGCTTCCCGGGCGATCGCCCCGATCTCCGCGATTGGCTCGATGGTGCCGATCTCGTTGTTGGCGGTCATAATGGAGATGAGGATCGTATCCGGGCGGAGGGCCGCCTTCACGGCGGCGGGGTCCACCCGTCCCTGGCCGTCCACCGGCAGATAGGTGACCTCAAAGCCCTGCTTCTCCAGATACCGGGCGGTATGGAGGATCGCGTGGTGCTCGATGGCGGAGGTAATGATGTGCCTCCCCTTGTCCTTCTTCTGCTCAGCCACGCCCCGCAGCGCCCAGTTGTCGGACTCGCTGCCGCAGGAGGTGAAATAAATCTCCTCCGGTTGGGCGTTCAGGCAGGCGGCCACCTGGGCCCGGGCCGCCTCCAGGTCGGATTTGGCCTGCTGGGCAAACGAATAGAGACTGGAGGGGTTTCCATAGCTCTGGTTAAAATAAGGGAGCATGGCCTTCAGGGCCGTATCGGACAGGGCCGTGGTGGCCGCATGGTCGGCATAAACAATTCGCGACATGGCGATGTCTCCTTTCCTGGATCGTCTTGCTTAAAATACATAATTCCTATATGTTTACTATGATTATACGAGTCTTATCGCGTTTTGTCAAGCAAATTTTAGAAATTGCCGCCAACCATTAATCTTTCCTTAAAAATCCGTTCCTTCGATTGACGGCACCGGCCTGCCGATGCTATAGTGTGCTCAGGCGTTTCAAGAATTATATTAAGGAGGAGCCATGGATAGAAAGCTCTTCAAAAGCATTCTGCTGATCATCACCTATGCGGTGGTGCTGGTCATGGCGCTGGCCCGTCTGGACGTGGTGAGCGGCGGCCTCTGGCGCCTGCTGGGACTGTTCAAGCCTCTTTTCATCGGCTTTGGCATTGCTTTTGTGCTCAACCGGCCCTGTCACTTTTTCTGCCGCCTGTATGGCCGCGGCCTCGGCAGGACCCGGGCGTCCGGATGGGCGCGCCCCCTGGCGGTGGTCACCTCCTATCTGGTGCTGGTGATCGTCATCAGCGCCATCTTCTCTTTCGTGGTGCCCAAGCTGGCACAGAGCATCCAGATCTTCGTGGGCAGCTTGAGCGGGTACCTCAACAATCTGCAAACCTGGACCAACGAGCTTTTGGCCTACCTCAAGCTGGACACCCTGGACCTGTCCAGTCTGAAGGCCCCCCTCCAGAACCTGTTCGACCAGGTGCTGGCCTTCCTCTCCGACCTGGGCCCCCACCTGCTGGAGTTTACCAGCGGACTGGTGTCCATGGTAGTCACCGGAGTGCTGGCTCTGGTGTTCTCGATCTACATGCTCTCCGGCAAGGAACGCCTGCTCTCCCAGTGCCGCCGGCTGCTCCGGGCCTACGTCCCTCCAAAATTTGCCGACCCAATCCTGGACGTGGTACACCTCACAGGGGATACCTTCACCCACTTCGTCACCGGCCAGCTTATCGAGGCCTGCATTCTGGGCGGATTGTGCTCCATCGGCATGCTCTTCATTCAGCCGGACTATGCCCCTCTCATCGGGGTCATCATCGGCTCCTCCGCGCTCATCCCCGTGGCCGGGGCCTACATCGGGGCGATTCTTTCCGCTCTGCTGCTGTTGATGGTCTCCCCGCTCAAGGCGGTCACCTTCCTGATCTTCCTGGTGATCCTCCAGCAGATCGAAGGCAATGTGATCTATCCCAAGGTGGTGGGCACCTCCATCGGCCTGCCGGGCATTTGGGTACTGGCCGCCGTCACAGTCGGCGGCGGGCTGATGGGTCTGGTAGGCGTCCTGCTCAGCGTCCCCATTGCGTCGGTCCTCTATACCCTGCTCCGGCGGGATGTACACCGGCGCCTGGACCGGGCCTCCTGATCTGCCCTGCACATCCAAACAGCCTGACGGCGCCTCGGTCCCTGACCGAAGCGCCGTTTTTAATGGAAGATCACACGCACGGCCCAGGCGGCGGCCATGAAGCCTGCCAGGTCGGCGCAAAGGGCGGCAGGGACGGCATAACGGGTCTTTACGATCCCCGCCGCGCCGAAATAGACCGCGATGGTATAAAACGTAGTCTCCGTGGAGCCCAGCATCACCGCCGCCGTGCGCCCGATCTGCGAGTCCGGCCCATAGGTGGAGATCAGCTCCGCTCCGACGCCCAGCGCCGCGCTGCCGCTGACCGGCCGCACCAGCATCAGCGCCACCGTCTCCGGCGGGATGCCCAGCCGGGTGAGCACCGGCGCAAGGGCCTGGGCCGCCAGCTCCAGCGCGCCGGATGCGCGCAGCATATACACCGCCGTCAGCAGCCCCACCAGCGGCGGCACGATCTTGATGAGCACTCCCAGGCCCTCGCCGGCCCCCTGGACGACCGCGTCGTACACGTCCACCCGCCGCGCCATTCCATACAGGGCCACGGCGGCGATGATCAGGGGCACCAGCATGGTAAAAAACAGTTCCATCCCTACTTCCTCCACAGCCTTGCAAACACCTTCGCCGCCAGGATGCCCACGCACACTGAGATGGCCGAGGCCAGCCAGACGGCGGGCAGGATGTCAAACGGCGCGGCACTTCCGGCAGCCAGGCGGACGCTGGCCACGGTGGTGGGGATGAGCTGGATGGAGGCGGTGTTGCACACCACCAGCATGCATAACGGATCGGAGGCCACCCCCGGCGTCTTCCGGCTCATCTGCCGGGCGGCCTGGATCCCCAGCGGCGTAGCGGCGTTGCCCAACCCCAGCAGGTTGGCGGAAACATTGGCCGAGATACTGTCCATGACGTCCCGATCCCGCGCAAATTCCGGGTAGAGCCGCCGCAGGATGGGCCGCAGCAGCCGGGACAGGCCGTCGGACAGGCCGGAGCGGCGCATCACCTCCATAACGCCCATCCACAGGCAGAGGATACCGGCCATGGACAGGCACAGCTCCACGGCGGCCGCCGCGCCTTCCATTGCCGCCGCCGCAACGGCCGGTCCGTTTCCCGTGGCCAGGCCGCACAGAACGGCCGCTACCACCATCCCCGTCCAGATCACCGCCATCGCCATCGCCACACGCCTCCTTTTCCCTCCCCCTATCTATATGGCCCGTCCCACGGTTCCATTCCTGTTTTTCCAACTTTGCCCTTTTGCAGAGCGCGCCTCCTTATTTTCCATTTTTAGATAGAAACATACATATATAGTCAAAATTTTTCCAAATTTGAATTGACATTGAAATACCATGTGTTATAATGAAATATATCAGCTTCTTCTTGACGGGAAGCTAGGGCAGTTCATGGGGAAAGGAAGTAGTAATCTATGAAATCCACCGGTATTGTGCGGAAGGTCGATGAACTTGGGCGCATCGTTCTTCCGATCGAACTGAGGCGCACCCTGGATATTGCGGAGAAGGACTCTCTTGAAATCTATGTGGACGGTACCTCCATCGTCTTGAAGAAGTACCAGCCCGCTTGCATTTTCTGTGACGACGCAAAGGGTGTCATCAATTTTAAGGGCAAGAACGTCTGCCCCAACTGCATCAAGGAACTTCAGGCGAAGTAAGCCCTTTTACCGGGACGCCGCGCCCCCTGCCCAACCTGGGCAGGGGGCGTTTCCATGCATTTCCACCTCGTTTACAAAACTTTAAATTATACTCATCGTAATATTTTTAGCTGTGAAATATATCCAAAACAGGAAGCCGCACCATAGGTGGGCATCCATAAGAAAGTATTGCGCCAAAATTGAAGAAGCGGCACGAAACCGTATGGAGTTGATCGTGCCGGATCTCGCGAAGCGAAACGGCGTGACCGAACAACTCAAAGCCGTTAATCAAATAGAATGGGTACGGCAGATGAACGCTTGCAAGGTACAGGCAGAAACGATTGTAAAGTTTGAGCTGATTTATGATTGATACCGAGGATGCCCGGACGAAAAATATTCGGGCGTTTCTTGTGCATATAATCGAATTTTTTACATCTTTCTGATATACTTTATTCAGCGAAAGAGCGAGATGAATTCTGGTTTGTGAGGATGAAAGTATGCTGAGACTGGAGAAAGTTAATGGGAAAAATGTGTGGGACATTCTTAAGTTGAGAGTAGCCAAAGAGCAAGAAAATTTTGTTGCGCATAATGATATAAGTATTATTGAAGCATATACAGCAATAACAGGAAATGGTTATGCCTTCCCTTTCGGAATATATGAGAACGATACGCCGATAGGTTTTTTGATGATTGGATTTGACACAGACGATTATTGGGACGATGCCCCACCAGTGGCCATAGGCAATTACAATCTCTGGCGATTGATGATAGATAGAAAGTATCAAAATAAAGGATATGGAAAGGAAGCACTTGGTCTAGCATTAGATTTCATAAAATCATTACCATGTGGTAAAGCAGAGTACTGTTGGCTATCATATGAACCAGAGAATGATATTGCCCGTTACCTGTACCGCTCATTTGGGTTTGTTGAGACAGGGGAAATGGACGGGGAGGAATTGATTGCTACGCTGAAGTTATAAACGTCAAATTCCAATTTGTTGAACTGTTGAAAAATCCCTTTAGGAACTAAAGGGCGCACTTCTATACTCTCCTATCGGGAGTATCGTGCGTCCTGCGGAGCTTCATTCTCCGTCAGCAGAAGAAAACTGCTTGACCGAGAATGTTGCGTCACTTCGTTCCGTCAAGGTGGCTACACCCCCTTGCGCCGCTAAAGCGGCTATCCCCTGTGGACTTGCCGTCCGCAAACGGTTTTGACAAACCGTTCGCCGCCAGCAAGTTTGAAAATCAAGAATCTTAATTTGATAAAGGAGTGTGATTCTATGAAAAAGAAATTACCCATAATCCTCTTGGGTGTTATTTTGGCTTGTGTGTTGGTTTTCGGTTTCCTTTATGCAAACAATGACATTGGTAAAACCGCAAACAGTTTAGAAGCAGACATTCGCCAATCTCAAAAAATTTTGGATGATTGGATTGTTGATGGAAGCATTTCCGACACAATGGCTGCATTTATTTCTTACCCACAGGACAAGACAGACCACACTTTTTCTGTCTATGTAAATCGCCCTGGCTTGTCTTTTGGATATTTCTTCCGTGGTGGTGGAGATATAGTTGAGGTTGATGATTACATTGCAGAGTTTGTTGTTGAGGGAAATAACGAAAGGGCATTTATCTCAATGAATACCCAAAATATTGTTCGACTTGAAGTAGATGATGGCAACGGCATTCAGGTGATTGATATTGATAGTGGCAAGCCTTTCGCCATTGTCCTGCCCCTCAATGTAGGAAACATCTGTTTCTATGATACGAATGGAAATGTTGTGGAATATCTTCGCCAACAACTTTGACCAACTTCAATTTACCGAACTGAACACAACAACTGAATACCGAAAAACTGACCGTTGACTGGTCGCAATCTGCGAAAAGTTGACGGTCTTTTTTTATCCCAAAAATCAAAAAAGGAGGTCAATCA
>ERZ1673695.2399-NODE-2399-length-14484-cov-4.798531_pt1 | contig 14484 bp, 13 predicted proteins | sample MGYA00580225_ERZ1673695 | MGnify/ENA primary metagenome ERZ1673695 (study PRJEB41218, sample SAMN15661739) | gut metagenome | host: Homo sapiens | place: Canada: London | collected 2015-08-20/2019-03-30 | study: EMG produced TPA metagenomics assembly of...
GCTTTTTGCACCCGTCTCAGATTCTTTACCCGCGCCGTCAGAACAGCTCCGCGTCCTCCCGGTCCCGGGGCCGCAGCAGGCGGAAATGGCTGCGGCGGGTCTCCAGCAGTCCCTCCTCCCGCAGCCTGGACAGGGCGGCGGACATCGCGCTGCGCTCCACGCAGAGATAGTCCGCCAGCCCCTGCCGGTCGAAGGGGATGTCGAATTCCCTGCCGCCATGGGCCGCCGCCTCCTCCGACAGGTAGGAGAGCAGCTTCTCTCGGGTGGTGCGCTTGGAGAGGTGCCTCAGCCTGCGGTTGAGGAGCAGGTTTTTGTCCGCCAGCACGGCCAGCATGTTCCGGACCAGCCGCGCGTGAAAATCGCAGGCCGACGGACAGGCGGTGATGATTTTCCGGTAGTCGATCAGCAGGACGCGGCAGTCCGACGTTGCAAGCACGCTGACCGGGAGCGTCCGCCCGCCGCCCGCCGCGCAGGCAAACGCCTCCGCGAAGAGATCCCCCGGCGCAAGGGCGGTGAGGATGGTGCGGGCGCCGGAAAACTCCTCCCGCAGGACCTGCGCGCGCCCCTCCAGCAGGACGCCGACCCGGTCGGCGGGCTGGCCCGCCATCAGAATGAATTCCCCGGCGGGATAACGCCGGTGCACGGCGCCGAGGCAGCCGAGCATCCGCTCCCACTCGTCGGGCCGAATCCCGTCGAAGAGGGGGACGCTCCGGAGAATGGCTTCATGGTCGTTCATTTGGCGCCTCCCTCGTTGGAAAAACAACATTTGTACGATACCCAGTATAGCCTGCCGGCAGCCAAAAAGCAAGCTGTCCGCCGAAAGCGAAAGCCGGGAGGACACGGCCCCGGCCGCGTCCTCCCGGTGATAGGTTTCCGCTGTTGTTTCAAAGTCCGAGCTGCCTGGCGCGGTCGAAGGAATCCAAACCGTTTCGGCAGACGCCGCAGACGATGTCCAGCTCGTTTTTCAGCTGCTCCGCGGCCTGCTGGATCTCCTCCAGCTGTTCCCTGCCGGCACAGCGCAGGCCGGCCCCCGCGAGCCTGCGGATACACGTCTGGATCTGGGCGACCTGGCCGGGGATGTCCTCCGCATCCGCGGCGGCTTCCTGCGGCGCGGTCCCGGCGCCCGCCGGTCTCCAGTAGGCCTTGAAGTAGTAGTGCCTGCCGTCGGGGAAGGTCATCGTGTCCACCTCATCGGCCGCCTCCAGCCGCAGCTCTCCGGCCTCCTGCATCCGGAAGACCTCGTTGACCAGGTCCACCAGCAGGTCCACGCGGTCGTCCGGAACGGCGAAGCCGTCCGCCCTCTCCTCAAAGCCCTCCCGGCGGAGCAGCCCGGCCAGCGCGGGATAGAGCGCGCTGTAGTTGGAGCCGCGCGTCCCCTTGAACTCGCACACCTGCAGCGTCCCGTCGGCATAGCGGAGGTAGCAGACGCGGTTGACCGAGTCGAAGACCTTTGCGCGGCGGGAAAAGACGTTCGCGTTTTTATAACCCGCCTTTACCTCGGTCAGCGAAAACTTCCCGTTGATCCGCCTAAGCTTCTGGGCGATTTCACGCGGGATGGTGATCGAATTCGTAATCTCCCGGGCGGGATCGTTCGTCTGGTCGGGAAGGAGCAGCGACCCCTCGTAAACAAACGGGCGCGTCCGGTCGAGCGCGTCCTCCGAGCGGGCCCCCTCGTGCGAAAATAGGATCTTACCGGTCATCAGCCTCGTCCTCCTCCATCAAAATCTCCTCCGGCGGAACGCCGAAAATTGCGGACAGCTTCATCAGCGTATCCCCCGGGAGCCTCGTCTGCCCGGATTGATACCGCCGAAGGGTCCTCACGCTGATCGACAGCAGCCGGGCCAGCTCCTGTTCTCTGTATCCATGCTCCGTCCGCAGCTCCCTGATTCGAATCCGCATGGCCTGTTAGCCCCTCTCCCAGCTCTTTTCTCCCATTATAGCCTGTTTAGCCCGGGTTGTACAGTGCCAATGTTGACCCATTTCCCCGGATAGGCCGGGCCATTTCGCAAGTTCGCCGCTTTCCCGGCCATCCCGGCGCGCCCGGCGGTTCTGAAACAGGGTGCGGTTTCTCCGCAATCCGTGCTTGTAAGCGGAGGGGAATTGGGGTACAATAAATGAAACGCCGATGCTGGCGGAGGGGAGGGAAGGGCCGTGATCCTCAGCGTAAGCCGCCGGACGGATATTCCGGCCTATTATTCCGCGTGGTTTCTGAACCGCCTCGCGGAGGGCTTCGTCCTGGTGCCGAACCCGCATAACCCCCGCCAGCTGAGCCGTATCCCGCTTTCGCCCGAAACGGTCGACTGCATCGTCTTTTGGACAAAGAACCCCGCCCCCATGCTGGACGCCCTCCCGCGGATCGAAGCGGCGGGCTACCCGTTTTATTTCCAGTTCACGCTGACCCCCTACGGGCCGCGGACGGAACCCGGCCTGCCCCCAAAGGAGGCGCTCGTCCGCGCCTTTTGGGCGCTCTCCCGGAGGCTCGGCCCCAAACGGGTCGTCTGGCGGTACGATCCTGTCATGGTGGACGAGCGGTATCCCACGGCATGGCATCTGGAACGCTTCGAGGCGCTCTGCGGCGCGCTGGAGGGCGCGGCCGAACGCTGCGTCTTCAGCTTCGTCGACCCCTACCGCCACACGGGCGGCGCCTACCGCGAGACGACCCGTTCGGAATGCCTGGACGTGGCCGGGGGCTTCGGGGAGATCGCGGCGCGGCACGGCTTCTCCCTCTTTACCTGCGCGGAAACGATCGACCTGTCGGCCTTCGGCATCGGGCACGCGGCCTGCATCGACCCGGAGCTGGTGGGCGGGATCCTCGGCTGCCCCGTCAAGGCCGCGAAGGACCCCGGCCAGCGCCCCGCCTGCGGATGCTGCGAAAGCGTCGACATCGGCGCGTACAATACCTGCCCCGGCGGCTGCGCCTACTGCTACGCCACGACCGGCCGGGCCGCCGCCCTGCGGTGCGCGGCGGCGCACGACCCCGCCGCCCCTATGCTGACCGGCTGGCCGCGCGGAGGGGAGCGCATCTCCGACCGGGCGGCAAAACCCCTGAAAACAGCCCAGACAACCCTTTATTGACTGTTGGGAGGCGACGCATTGAAACAGATCCTGTACACCGAATCCCCCTTCGGGACGGTCGGCATCGCCGAGGACGGAAAGGGCATCTGCGCCCTCTTCTTCCTGCGCGGCGAAAAGCCGGAGGGCTACATGGAGGCAGAGACGCCCCTGCTCAGACGGGCAGCGCGGGAGCTGGCCGAATATTTCTCCGGGGAGCGGCGCACGTTTGATTTGCCGCTCTCACTGGAGGGCACGGCCTTCCAGCGCGCCGACTGGGCGGCGCTTTGCGAAATCCCCTACGGCGAGACCCGTTCCTACGGGCAGATCGCCGCAAGGCTCGGCAATCCAAAGGCCTGCCGGGCGGTGGGCATGGCCAACCACCGGAACCCCGTGGCGGTCCTCGTGCCCTGCCACCGGGTGGTGGGCAAAAACGGTTCCCTGACCGGCTACGCGGGCGGACTGGACGTCAAGGAAGGGCTGCTCGCGCTGGAAAAACGCTGCGGCGGATAAAAAGGAGGCGGTTTCTTGAAGGGAAAAAAGCTCGTTGCGCCCGCCGTAATCACGGCCTTTCTGGTGCTCTGGTTCTTCGGCTATCTGGCGCTCTGCCTGCTGGTCCCCATGCCGGTTTTTTTCAAGGTGGTGGGCTGCCTCGTCTTTCTGGCGCTCATCAGCGTATCCATCTACGTTCTGACGGAACGAATCAAAGAAATCAGGAGTGGTGAAGAAGATGATCTTGGTAACTACTGAAACAATCAGCGGAAAAGAGCTGGAGACCCTCGGGCTCGTCCGGGGCAGCACCATCCAATCAAAAAACATCGGCCGGGATATCACGCAGGGGTTTAAAACCCTCGTGGGCGGCGAGCTGAAGGCCTATACCGAGATGATGAACGAGGCCCGCGCCATCGCCACCAAGCGGATGGTCGAGGATGCGGAAGGGCTCGGCGCGGACGCCGTCGTCTGCATGCGCTACGCCTCCTCCGCCGTCATGCAGGGCGCCGCCGAGGTGATTGCCTACGGCACCGCCGTCAAGTTTAAATAAGGCCGATTTCCACCCAGGTCCACGAAGCGAAAGAAGCCGGGCCGTCAATCCAAAGGATTGACGGCCCGGTTTTTGACTGTTCGGCAATCAGCCCGGCCTGATCAGCGTTTCCGGAGTCACAGGGGCGCTTTTTCAAAAGCGCCCCTTTTTTCTATTTCCCGTCCCTTTTCGCGTCCTTCCGCTCTTTTTTCTCCGCGCGCATCCTGGCGACGCCCGCGCGCAGGGCGTCAAGCGAAGCGGGGGAGCGGGGGAACTGCATGTGCGGGAAGGCGTCGAGCATACGGCGGTGGAGGGCGTTGTGGCTGCCGGCAAGGGCGTTCAGCCGCTCGTGCAGGCGCAGGCCCTCCCCCTTTTCCAGCAGCCGGTCGATCCGGTCGGAAAGGGGCAGCGCGCGCTGCTCCTCCAGTTGGAGCTTCTTCTCCATGATGACCGCGTCGGTGCGGGCGCGCGCGTCCTCGAGGGCGTCGCGCAGCGCGTCGAGCTTGCCCGAAAGCTGCAGGGCGGTGCGCACCGAGAGGAAGAGGTCGACCGCGAGCAGGGTGGTCAGCGCCGAGGCGAACCAGATGAGCGTCACAAAGGATAAAGACCCGACCATGCGCCCGACAAAGGGGTGCAGCACCCGCATGACGAACACGCCGAGCAGGCCGAAGAGGACGGAATTCAGCAGGCAGACCCGGCCGTGGATGTTGAAGCGCATGTTGGAATAGTCCCACCACTTGGCGTGGAAGATCGTCTCCAGCAGCCAGCCGGTGAAGTATTCGAGCGCGCTCGTGACGAGCAGTCCGCAGACAAAGAGGAGCGGCAGGCTGAAATCGACCGGCGTCAGGCAGTGGATGACCGCCAGCGCGCCGAAGCCGTAGACCGGGCAGAGCGGGCCGTTCAAAAAGCCCCGGTTGATAAACCGCCCGGCCGGGATGGAGCAGTAGACGCACTCGCAGCACCAGCCCAAAAAGCTGTAGATGAAAAAGCAAAGGACGATCCCGCAGAAGGTTTCCGCGCTCAGAAAGACCCCTCCCCCCGGTTGTTATTCATGCAGGGAATTGCTGAAAAACCCGGAGGAGACGGCGGGCTCGCCGCCGTATTCCTCCTCGTGCCGCGGCAGCGGCACCTCGCGCGCCGCGTGCTGCCCGGCGATCGAGGCGGCGTTGGCCAGCATCAGCTTGATGCGGTTCTCCTGGTTGATCTTGGTGGCGCCCGGGTCGTAGTCGACCGCCACGATGTTCGAATCGGGGTTGCGCGCCTTGATGATGCGCATCATCCCCTTGCCCACGATGTGGTTGGGCAGGCAGCCGAACGGCTGGGTGCAGACGATGTTGCCCACCCCCTGCTCGATCAGCTCGAGCATTTCGGCCGTCAGCAGCCAGCCCTCGCCCATTTTGACGCCATGGCTGATATAGCCCCGGACCAATTCCACCGTATGCGGAAAATAGCCCCCCGGCCGGAAGGTGCCCTCCCGGGTGACCGCCTCGATGACGTCCTTCTGCTTTTTGCAGAGCATGTCGTAGACCTTGCGAAAGACGAGCGTCTTCCAGAAGCCGCCCGCCCCGTAGAGCTTGTGGTCGTTGAGCTGGTTGTAGACGCAGTAGAGGCAGAAATCGAGCAGCCCCGGCACGACGACCTCCGCCCCCTCGGAGAGGAGGAAATCCTCGAGGTTGTTGTTGCCGAGGGGGGAGAACTTCACATAGATCTCCCCCACCACGCCGACCAGCACCTTCTCCTCCGTTTTGCGGGGGAGGGCCGCGAAGTCGGCGACGATCGCGTCGTAGTTGCGGCGCACCGCCCGGTAGCTCAGGGGGCCGCGCCCCTTCATCTCGTCGGTCAGCCGGTTCGCCCAGCGGTCGACGAGCGCGTCGGTGACGCCCGCCTCCGTCTCGTAGGGACGGCACTGGTTGGCCAGCAGCATGAGCAGGTCGCCGTAGGTCATCGCGTAAAAGATGCGGTCCAGCATCATCGGCGTGAGGGAAAAGCCCGGGTTTTTCTCCATCCCGTTGGCCGAGAGGGAGACGACCGGCACGAATCCGTAGCCGCTTTTTTTCAGCGCCTTGCGCAGCAGGTGGATGTAGTTGGACGCGCGGCAGCCGCCGCCCGTCTGGGTGATGAGCAGCGCCACCTTGTGCACGTCCCACCTGCCCGATTCGAGCGCGTCGATCATCTGGCCGATGACGAGCAGCGCCGGGTAGCAGGTGTCGTTATGTACGTTGCGCAGGCCGCTGTCCACCACCCGCTGGCCGCTGTTCTCCAAAAGCTCCGCCCGGTAGCCGTACTCCCGCAGGATGTTGAGCATCAGCTTGAAGTGCACCGGAAGCATGGTGGGCACGAGGATCGTATAGTCGCGCTTCATCTCTTTGGTAAAGAGGACGCGTTCGTCATTTTGTAGCTGCATGGCTGCGTTCCCTTTCTTCCACCGCCTCAAGCAGGCTGCGGATACGGATTCTGACCGCGCCGAGATTGGTGATCTCGTCGATCTTGAGCTGGGTGCAGAGCTTGCCGCCCGCCTCCAGGATGTCGCGGACCTCGTCGGTCGTGATCGCGTCGATGCCGCACCCGAAGGAGACCAGCTGCACCAGCTCCATGTCCGGCTGGGCGGTCACATATTTGGCGGCGTTGTAGAGGCGCGCATGGTAGGTCCACTGGTTGAGCACGTGCACCTTCACCGGCTCCACCAGGTCGGCCACACAGTCCTCGCTGACGACCACGATGCCGAAGGAGGCGATCAGCCGGTCGATGCCGTGGTTGATCTCCGGGTCGATGTGGTAGGGCCTGCCCGAGAGCACCACGATCTTTCTGCCCTGCTCCCGCGCCCAGGCGATCGCGCGGTGGCCCTCCGCCTTCACCGCCTTCATCCAGTCGTCGTAGGCCGCATAGGCGGTCCGGGCGGCCTCCCGCACCTCCCGCAGCGTCAGGTCGGGATAGACGGCGCGCAGGTTGTGAAAGAGCTTGTCGGCGAACTTGGCGGGGCGGTGGATGCCCACATGGGGGTAGAGGAAGTGTACGCCCGGCTCGGAAAGCTCCGACACGTTCGCGCGCAGCAGCTCGGGGTAGTAGGCGACCACCGGGCAGTTGTAGTGGTTGTCGCCCTTCTCCTCGTCAAAATTGTAGGTCATGCAGGGGTAGAAGATCGTCGTGACGCCCTGTTCCAGCAGGTCGGCGATGTGGCCGTGCATCAGCTTGGCGGGATAGCAGACGGTATCCGACGGGATGGAAAACTGCCCCTTGATGTAGGTCTCGCGGGTGGAGACGCCGCTCGTCACCACCTCGAAGCCGAGGGCGGTGAGGAAGGCGTGCCAGAAGGGGAGGTTCTCAAGCATGTTGAGTCCGAGGGGGACGCCGATTTTGCCGCGCCTGCCGGGCAGGGGCTTGAGCGCCTCAAGCTGCTCGAGCTTCCAGGCGAAGAGGTTGGGCAGCGGCTCCGCCGCCTCCCGGCCGAGCGGGCGCTCGCAGCGGTTGCCGGAAATGAATTTCTTGCCGCCGCCGAAGGTGTTGACGGTGAGGTTGCAGTGGTTGCCGCACAGGCCGCAGGTGACCGATTTGGAGGCGTGGCGGAAGCCCTCGAGCTCCTTTGCCGTAATGAGCGCCGATTCCGGCAGCTCCAGCTCACGCGCGTAGAGCGCGGCGCCGTAGGCGCCCATCAGCCCGGCGATCGCCGGGCGCACGACGTCGTGGCCGATCTCCCGCTCAAAGCTGCGGAGCACCGCGTCGTTTAAGAAGGTGCCTCCCTGCACGACGATATTCTGCCCGAGCTCCTCGGCGGAGTGGGCGCGGATGACCTTGTAGATCGCGTTCTTGACGACCGAAATGGATATTCCCGCGGAAATATCCTCGACGCCCGCGCCCTCCTTCTGCGCCTGCTTGACCGACGAGTTCATGAAAACGGTGCAGCGGCTGCCAAGGTCGACGGGGTATCTGGCAAAGAGGCCGAGCTTGGCGAACTCCTCGACGCTGTAGCCCATCGACTGGGCAAAGGTGCCGATAAACGACCCGCACCCGGAGGAGCAGGCCTCGTTGAGCATGATCGAATCGATCGCGTTGTCGCGGACCTTGAAGCATTTGATGTCCTGCCCGCCGATGTCGAGGATAAAGTCGACGCTGGGGTCGAAGAAGCGCGCCGCCTTGAAGTGGGCCATCGTCTCGACGAGGCCCGCGTCGATCGAAAAGGCGTTTTTCACAAGGTCCTCGCCGTAGCCGGTGGCCGCGCTGCCGCGGACCGTCACCCGGTCCCCGCAGCGGGCGCGGATCTTGACGAGCTGCTCCCGGATGATCTCGACGGGGTTGCCCCTGTTCGCGCTGTAGTAGTCGTAGAGGATGCGCCCGTCCTCCGCCATCAGCACGAGCTTGGTCGTCGTGCTGCCGCAGTCGACGCCGAGGTAGGCGTCCCCCTCGTAGGCGTCGAGGTCGGCGCGGCCGACCGACGCCTTCCCGTGGCGGTTCAAAAACGCCGCGTAGTCGTCCGCGTTCTCGAAGAGCGGCTCGAGGTAACGCGCCGCGTGGCTTTCGCTGGCCGCGGCCTCGAGCCTGCTGACGAGCTCCTCATAGGTCATCGGCTGGCCCGTCTTTTCGGCAAAGAGGGCGCTTCCCAGCGCCACCGCGTAGCGGCCCATGTCGGGAAAGACGGCGTTTTCATGCGAGAGGCCGAGCGAACGGACGAACTCCCGCTGGAGGCCCTTGAAATAGTAGAGCGGGCCGCCCAGGAAGAGCACCTTGCCGGTGATCCGCCGCCCCTGCGCGAGGCCGGTGATCGTCTGGTCGACGACCGCCTTGAAGATCGAGGCGGCGATGTCCTCCTTGCGGGCGCCCTGGTTTAAGAGCGGCTGGATGTCGCTTTTGGCGAAGACGCCGCACCGCGAGGCGATCGTATAGAGCTTTTCGCTGCCGAGGCTCAGCGTGTCGAGCTGTTCGGGGGTCACGTCGAGCAGGGTCGCCATCTGGTCGATAAAGGCGCCGGTGCCGCCCGCGCAGGAGCCGTTCATCCGCTCCTCGAGCCCGCCGGTAAAGAAGATGATCTTCGCGTCCTCGCCGCCCAATTCGATCACGCAGTCGGTGTCGGGGGCGTAGGACTTGACCACCTCGCCGGTGGCGAAGACCTCCTGGATGAAGGGCAGGCCCGCCGCCTTGGCGACCCCGAGCCCCGCCGAACCGGAGAGCGCGACGGTGAGCTCCCCGCCGCCGATGACGTCCTTCGCCATGCGGATGAGCTCGAGCGTCTTGGGCCGCACCTGCGACATGTGGCGTTCGTACTGCTGGTAAACGACGTCGCCGTTCTTCACGATGATGATTTTAACCGTGGTGGAGCCGATGTCGATCCCCATCGTCATCCGCGCCGGAATCCGTTCCATATAGAGCACCTCACTCCGGCCCCTGCGGGGCCGATCAGACCGGCGGCGGCCGCGCAAACCCACGGCCGTCCCGGGAAGGGGCAAATTGCCCCATATTAGTATAGTTTGCTATGCCTCATCTTAACACGAATTGAGCGAACAGTCAATTTGCGTAAACGGCGAAATCCTGACTTTTCAGGAAAGATTTGAGAAAACGGGCCCCGCGCCCGATCCTTTTGGCGATTCTGTCGAAAAAAGCAAAAAAAGGACGGGCCCCGCCGCCATGCGGCGGGGCCCGTCCGATTCAGTCGTTCTTATTTTGCGGGCGCCGCAGCCGTTCAAACTCCCCGGCGGGCATCGGCCGGGCGAAATAGTAGCCCTGCACCACGTCGCACCCGATCGAGGTGAGAAAGTCCACCTGCCCGGCCGTCTCGACCCCCTCGGCCACCACCTGGATGTCCAGCTTGCGGGCGAGGTCGGCCACCTCGGCGATCACCGTGCGCCCGCGGGCGTTGTCCGCGTCCCCCGCGAAGAACGCCCGGTCGAGCTTGAGCACGTCGACCGGCAGCCGCCGCAGCAGGTTGAGGGAGGAGTAGCCGCTGCCGAAGTCGTCCATCGATACCAAAAAGCCCGCGTCGTGCAGTTCCCCGATGATGCCGGTCAGCCGCCCGATGTTCTCGAAGTCGAGCACGCTCGTCTCGGTGATCTCCAGCTCGATCAGCCCGGGGGGCACCCCATACTCCCGCGCGGCGGCGCACACCTTGCCGACAAAGCCGGGATCGTGCAGGTTGACGCGGGAGACGTTGACCGACACCGGGATCGCGGGCAGGCCCTCGTCCGCCCATCCGCGGAGCATGCGGCAGGTCTCCCGCAGCACGAACGCGTCGATCTGGACGACGAACCCGTCCCGCTCAAAGAGGGGGATGAAATCGTTGGGCGGCACCAAGCCCACCCCCGGGCGGTTCCAGCGCACGAGGGATTCCGCGCCGACGATCTCCCGCGTGGAGGCGCTGTATTTGGGCTGGAGGTAGACCTCGAACTCGCCCTTCTCGAGCGCCGAGGCCATCGCGTCCTCGATCTGCTTCTCCCGCAGGATCCGGTCGCGCACCGCGTGGTCGTAGAAGGCGACCGTCGTGCGGCTGTCGTCCTTGCCCGACTTGCGCGCGATGCTCGCGCGGTCGCTCATCAGGCTGACGTCCGTCTCCTGCGGGCCGACCCGGTAGACCCCGAAGGAGAGGGTGAGGGTGTAGCGCTGTCCGGGCGGGTTGATCTGCCCGCCGATCTCCGTCAGCCGCCGGACGATCTCCTCGTCGGGCGCCGCGTGCAGCAGCAGGTCGAAGGTGTCCGCCGACACCCGCGCGAAAAGCTCCCCCTCCCGCACGGAGCGGGAAAGGATCTCCCAGATCTGCCTGAGCAGCTCGTTGCCCGTGCCGTGCCCGAACATGTCGTTGAAGACCTTGAATTTGTCGATGTCAAAGGAGACCATCACATATTCCGCCGCGCCGCCGACAACCTCCCTGGCCGCGCGGATGAACCCGTTCCAGTTGTACCCGCCGGTGACCGGGTCGGTGAAGGCGATCCGCTCGAGCTCCCGCCGGCGGCTGTTCTGCATAAAGAGGATGTATCCAAACAGTCCGATGAGCACCGTGACCGTGACGACGCACACCACAAGGGTGAGCATGGTGAGGTAGACGGACTTCCTGGCGGCCACGTGGCCGGACACCGCCGAAAGCACATACCAGCCGTTGACCCCGATCGGCGTGTAGGAGAGGTAGCGGCGCTCCCCGTCGCGGAAATACTCCTCCACGCCGCTGTCGCCCGAGGACATCCGCCGGCGCATCCGCCCGAGCTCCTCGTCGGGGAGCATGCGGCCCTCCTCCATGCGGTCGAAGATGTTGGACATCCCCTGCTCGCTCTCGGGGTTGTCCGGATAGACCAGCACGTCGCCCCCGGCGTTGGTGAGATAGGAGTAGCCCGCCCCCTCGAACATCCGCACGTTGATGACCGACGCGAAGGCGTCGGCCGCGTTGGTGGCGAAGAGCACCGCCTCCGCCCTCCCGCCGCGCAGGATGGGGGTGGCGTAGACGTAGATCGGCTCGCCGTCGGCGTAGTCGGTCAGCTCCTTGGAGATCACCGTCTCGCCGTCCATCGCCCGCAGGAAGTAGCCGCGCCCGCCCAGGTCCATCTCCACGCTGTCGGTGGTGTGCGCGGTGCCGTCGGGGGTGATGAGCCCCATCCGCTTGAAGCTGGTGCTCTCGGCCTCCTCGCAGAGCACCCGCGTCACCCCGTCGATATCCAGTTCGGGCTGCGCGCCCACAAAGCGGGAGACCGCCTCGAGCATCTGCATGTCCTTTTCGATCCGCATCGCGATGTTCCCCGCGCTCTGGCGGGCGACCTCGCGCAGCCCCGAGAGGGTCTCCTCACGCAGCGTGCCGGTCACACTGCGCATATAGAGCGCGGCGCACAGGACCATCGTGGCCGCCGCAACGGCCATGACCACCGCCGTGCGCACAGCCGTACGCTTTCGCTCCCTGAACACGCTGCCACCCCCATCGGTCTCCGCTCTGCGGGACCTGTCAATTCCTGATGTGTTTATGTTACCATACGGCGCGGCGTTTGCCAATACCCGCGGGCCTGTAAAATCCGGATTCTCCAAAGAAAGCCCCCTCCGCCGGACATGCGGCGGAGGGGGTTTTTATGCCTCCTGCTGTTTTTTGGCCTTGATGACCTTGAGTCGTGAAAACTCCTCGCGGTCCTTTTCCTCGAGCGCGTCCGTGATGAACTTCGCCGTCTCCTCGTAGCGCGGGATCACGATGTTTTCCAGCGCGTTCGCGCGGCGCTGCGTCTTGCGGATGGCGTTGGCCAGCCGGTAGACGCTGTTCTCCACCTCCGCCAGAAGCGCGGTCACGCGTTTGGCCTTCTGGAAGCAGACATAGGCGTAGTCGAGCCTTGAGTTGGTGCGGTCGAGCCCGTAGCACATGCGGATCTCGCTCTCCGCCAGCCGCACGTTGGGGATCTCCACCCCCATGACGCTGCGGTAGGTGATCGTCACGCCGTCGTCCACCGGGACGGCCATCGCCGTCTCCTGCACCATGCCCAGCGTCACGTTGGCTTCCTGAAGGGCCTCGTAGGCCTCGCGGTAGGTCGAGCTGATCTCCCCGCGCAGGGATTTGACCTTGTCGATCAGCAGCATCATCTCCCGGATGAGGATGTTGCGCTTGCGGTCGAGCAGTTCAAAGCCCAGCGTGGACAGCGACAGCGACTTCTGGATCGCCATCAGGCTGCCCTTGGTGGGCGTCACGCCCAGTACGTTTGCCATCCGCCGTCACTCCTTTCCCCGCCGGGGCTACTCCTTCGGCGCGCCGAATTTCTGCACGGCCTGTTCCGGCCGGTAAAATTTGTCGAGCGTCTCCCGGTCGACCCGGTCGAGCTCCTCGCGCGGCAGCAGCGAGAGCAGCAGCCACCCGAGGTCGAGCGTCTCGCCGATCTCGCGGTTTTCCCGCGCGCCCTGGCAGACGAAATGCTCCTCGAACATGCGGCCGAAATACATATATTTCTGGTCGACCTCCGAGAGCTCCTCCTCGCCGATGACGCTCGCGAGCGCCCGCGCGTCCTGCACCCGGGCGTAGGAGGCGAAAAGCTGGTTGGAGCAGTCGGAGTGGTCGGCGCGGGTGAACCCTTCGCCGATGCCGTCCTTCATCAGGCGGGAGAGGGAGGGCAGCACCGAGACGGGCGGATAGACCCCCGTCTGGTCGAGCTGCCGGTCGAGCACGATCTGCCCCTCGGTGATATAGCCGGTCAGGTCGGGGACCGGATGGGTGATGTCGTCGTTGGGCATCGTGAGGATGGGCACCTGCGTGACCGAGCCGGGGCTTCCCTCAATGATCCCCGCCCGCTCGTAGAGGGAGGCGAGGTCGGAGTAGAGGTAGCCGGGGAAGCCCTTGCGCCCCGGGATCTCCCCCTTGGAGGAGGAAAACTCGCGCAGCGCCTCGCAGTAGGCGGTGACGTCGGTCATGACGACGAGCACGTGCATGCCGTGCTCGAAGGCGAGGTACTCCGCCACGGTCAGCGCGCAGCGGGGGGTGAGGATGCGTTCGATGATCGGGTCGTTGGAGAGGTTCAGGAACATGACGACCCGCTCCATGACCCCCGACTCCTCGAAGGAGCGGCGGAAATAGTCGGCCACGTCGTTCTTGGCGCCCATCGCGGCAAAGACGATGACGAAGTTCTGTTCGTCGGTGCCCGACAGCCGCGCCTGCCGCACCATCTGGACGGCGAGCTTGTTGTGGCTCATGCCGCTGCCCGAAAAGATCGGCAGCTTCTGGCCGCGGATGAGGGTGGCCAGCCCGTCGATCGTCGAGATGCCGGTGTTGATGTAGTTGCGCGGGTAGACGCGCTCGACGGGGTTCATCGGCTTGCCGTTGATGTCCGCCGCGCGCTCGCAGAAGATTTCTCCCAGCCCGTCGATCGGGCGGCCGGACCCGTTGAAGGTGCGCCCGAGCACCTCGAGGGAAAGGGGCATCTCCATCGGATGCCCGAGCAGGGTGGTGCGGGTGTTTTCGAGGGAGAGCCCGCGGGTCCCCTCGAACACCTGGATGACCGCCCGGTCGCCGTCGATCTCGACGACGCGGCCGAAGCGCGTCTCGCCCGAATCGAGTTTCAGGGAGACCATCTCCTCGAACGCCACCTTCGGCACCCGGTCGAGCGCCACCAGCGGGCCGTTGATTTCGCTGAGCCCCACAAACTGAAGCATATTCCGGCCCTCCTTTACAGCTGGTTGAGCCCGGCGAGCTTGTCGTCGATCTCTTTATAGTAGTTGTCGAACAGTTCGAGATGCGCGTTGGGGATCTCGTACTTGATCTTCACGAGCGAATCGATCAGCCCCGAATCGGTGATCTCGGAGATCGGGATCCCCTTGGCGATGACCGCCGAAGCCTTGTCGTAGAAGTAGAGGATGACCTGCATCATCATGAGCTGCTTGGGCAGCGGCACGTAGGTGTCGTCCCGGTGGTAGGCGTTCTGCTGGAGCAGCCCGACGCGGATGAGCCGCGCGACCTCCATGATGAGCTTTTGGTCGTC
>ERZ1673695.2410-NODE-2410-length-14401-cov-4.958874_pt1 | contig 14401 bp, 14 predicted proteins | sample MGYA00580225_ERZ1673695 | MGnify/ENA primary metagenome ERZ1673695 (study PRJEB41218, sample SAMN15661739) | gut metagenome | host: Homo sapiens | place: Canada: London | collected 2015-08-20/2019-03-30 | study: EMG produced TPA metagenomics assembly of...
TGTAACCACCGCAGGCGCCACGCAGGACGACTACAATATCAAGTTCGAAATCGTGGACAATGCACCTACCCTGACCTTGAAAGACGCCACCATTAACAATACGAACGGTGATGGCATTTATGCGCAAGGCTATAACCTTACAATAGTGGGTGTAGATACGGAAAAAGAGGGAGCGAACAATATTTCCGGCAGTAAAAGTGCTATCAAAGTTTGTGGGAATATCACGATAAAAGGAAAACTAGGCGCTATAAACAGCGGCTCTGACTCCGCTATTTATACTATTCCAAGCTCAGCTTTTCCAGAGGCTACCGGTAATATCTACATTTCTGAAGATGCTGTTGTTGGCGATGTGTCATCAACAGACTGGAGGGCAATTGAGTCCGGTTTTGGAAGCATTACGATTGACGGTGAAGTCGGAAATGTTTCCGGTTTAATCGGAATTCATTCCAATCCTGCTTACGAACATGATATTGCAATCAATGGCAAGGTAGGCAATATAAGCGGAAGTGAGTATGGCATATTGGCTCAAAATACCCTTAATATAAGCGATGGAGCTGAGGTAGGCGATATTTCCGGTGCGCTCGGCGGCATTATGACTATCTCAGATGCTAATATAAGCGGCAATGTGAAAAAAGTCAGCGGCCAGGTTGGTATTCGTTCACTTATGGGAGATATTGCGCTTAGCGGCAATGTTGGCACGATTATCGGAACTGGGGGCGCGAATCAAATGAGCGCTAGCTATGGCGTCCGTGCGGATGCCGGCAAGATTTCCATCAGCGACGTAGTAGGACCGATCCGCGCTTCCTCTAAGGGCGAAAATGTGACAGTTTTGGCTGTTTTTGCAAAAACAGGTATTGAATTCACTAATTCTGTCGCCATTAAAACGCCGGCGAACAGCAAGGTTGGCACACTTGGAAGTGGCTCCTACACGGTTTTTGACGCTGCTGGTGCAACGGTGAAAGATTTGGAGCTTGCATACATGTACACCGTTACCTATAAGATTAACGGTAAAATCGTAGCCACCGTCAAGGTTGAAAAAGGTAAGGATGCCATAGCGCCCGCAATTCCCGAAAAGGAAGGCTACACAGCGAGGTGGGATCACGACGGTAAGAACATTACGGAAGATACGGAAATCAATGCTATTTATACCGCTAATACCCACCCCGAGACTGATAAGGCAGACGGAACCAGCGGACAGGCTTCTCCGGGAACCGGTGAAAACAGCAATATCCGGTTGTGGTTCACACTTGCATTTGTCAGCGGAAGTGCACTCCTCGTTCTGGCCGTTTGGGGTAGCAAAAAGAAAAAAGTAAACAGATAAGTTTCTAAAAAAGTAAGACCGTCTGCTCAACGAGCAGACGGTCTTACTTTGCTATCTAGAAAAGACTAAATCAATATGTCTCCCCCTTTTGAGAGAGGATAACAGCAATCGTTAAAAAGTATAGGCTGAGGACACAAATTAACGGTTTTCCAGCCGTTTATCTTTTACTCTGGTTTTTTAGAGGACCGGGTGCAAGGTTTCAAGGGGATGATATTGCTTTATTGTTTTGCTGCATGAAAGACGGGCTTCAAACCACTCTGATTACTCTTTCTGAAAAAATCCGGAAAACGCATGACTGCTGGATTTCCGGGCACAGATACAAAGATAGCTCTCCATTTCGGAGAGCTATCTTTGTATCAAAGTTTGCGCTTTGATTTGGTCTGAGCGACGGGACTTGAACCCACGGCCTCCACCACCCCAAGGTGGCGCGCTACCAAGCTGCGCTACGCCCAGATATTTTGCCGGGTTATTATCGGCAGAAATTATTATAGCACAACCTGCTTAAAAAATCAAATGAACTTCATGCTGAAAATTTGCCGTGTTGTCATGTAAAAGTATACAATTTTCACTTTTTAAAACAGAATCATTATAATTTGAATTAAAATTAAGAAAAACAGAGATTTTATAAGATATAGCAATTTATTTGCAATCATATTTTGAAAAAATCCAGAAAAATCTACTAAATTTCTGAAAAATTCGAGTTTTTTGCGCAATAATACTTGACTTTTCTTTGAAATACATCTATATTTATTTTTGATATTTTTGTATCTGTATTCAGAAATTAAATTTCTGAAAAAATCACGAAAGCGTATGCGTCACTGTATTTGTTGCGCTGGGTCGGCCAGGAGATAAAAAGCCTTTTGCGGGCGGAGATGTCAAAAGCTTTCGTGGGTATGTGTGAACGCACTACTTAATCCGCAAAGGGGGATGCATGAATGAACGATGTATTAATCGACTTAAAAAATCTGACATTCTTATATGACGGCGAAAAGGTGCTCGATGATTTGAGCCTTCAGATTCGCGATAAGGAGTTTGTCACACTGCTCGGGCCTTCAGGCTGCGGCAAAACGACAACGCTTCGGCTTATCGGCGGATTTTTAACGCCTCATAGCGGGGATGTCTTTTTTGATGGGAAAAGGATAAATGATATCCCGCCCCATAAGCGGGAGGTGAACACCGTTTTCCAGCGGTACGCCTTGTTCCCGCATCTGAATGTTTACGATAACGTTGCGTTTGGGCTCAAAGTGAAGAAGCTTCCCAAGGCGGAAATCCATAAGCGGGTGACTGAAATGTTGGAAACGGTCAACTTGAGCGGTTTTGAAAAACGGAACGTGAGCCAGCTTTCAGGCGGTCAGCAGCAGCGTGTGGCTATTGCCAGAGCGCTGGTCAACTACCCGAAGGTTCTTTTGCTGGACGAACCGCTTGGCGCGCTTGACTTAAAGCTCCGCAAGGAAATGCAGCTTGAGCTTAAACGGATTCAGCAGCAGCTTGAAATTACCTTTGTCTACGTCACCCACGACCAGGAAGAAGCGCTCACCATGTCCGATACAGTCGTCGTTATGCAGGACGGCGTTATCCAACAGGTGGGAAGCCCGCAGGACATTTATAACGAGCCGCAAAACGCTTTTGTCGCCGACTTTATCGGCGAGAGCAATATTTATGACGGTATCATGCTCAAAGACTGCCTGGTCAAGTTTGCCGGAGTTACCCTGCCTTGTGTGGACAAGGGCTTCCGCCGCAATCAGCCGGTCGACCTTGTTATCCGGCCGGAAGATATTAAGTTTGTAGACCCCGCAGAAACTGATTTGACGGGAACGGTGACGTCGGTTATTTTTAAGGGCGTTCATTATGAAATGGAAGTCATGGTCAACGACCTTCTCTGGGTGGTCCATTCCACCACGGCGAAGCTGGTAGGGGAAACAGTTGGCCTCGCGGTCGATCCGTTTGACATCCACATCATGGAGAAAATGTTCGCCACCGATAAAAATTATGTGGACGGCGAAATTGTAGGGGAAAATACCGTTGAATTCCTGGGCATCCGGTTTGAGCGGGAAGGCCTTGGTCTGCCGGTTGGAGAAAAGGTCAGCCTTGTCATCGACCCGGAGGATATCAAGGTTGTTTCGGAAGATATCAGCGACGCGACGGTTTACCTTGAATCGTTGATTTATAAAGGCGCTTACAATGAGCTGATTATCTGGCTCAATGAGACTGAGCTGATCCTCCATTCCCAGAATGACGAGCAGGTTGCCACCGACATTGGCATAAAATTTGATTTTGATAAGATTGAAATTAAGCCGTTTGCCGGGAACAGGGAGGCGGGCGAATGAAAAAGCTGGTTTCCTATCCGTACATCCTTTGGATGTTGGTTTTCATTATAGTGCCGCTGTTTTTCGTGGCTTATTCCGCTTTTACAAACGATGCGGGCGAATTTACCACGGTAAATTTTACTTCCATTGTCAAATATACGCCGGTCTTTTTGAAATCCCTCTGGCTGGCGGTGGTTTCCACTGCAATATGTCTGCTCATAGCCTATCCGCTGGCTTTTATCCTTTCGCGCAAAAGCCCGCGTTCCCAGGGGATGCTGATTATGCTGGTTATGCTTCCCATGTGGATCAACTTCCTGCTTCGCACCTATGCGTGGATGACCCTTCTTGAAAATGAAGGGTTGATCAACAAATTTTTGGAACTTCTCGGTTTTGGTACGGTTCAGATGATTAATACACAAGGGGCGGTTGTCCTGGGCATGGTTTACAATTACCTGCCCTTTATGGTTCTGCCGCTTTATTCCATTATGTGCAAAATCGAGCCTTCGGTTCTGGAGGCGGCGCAGGATTTGGGCGCCGGGCGGTTCCAGACCATCTTCCGGGTAATTCTTCCGCTTTCCAAAACCGGAATTTTAACCGGCGTCATCATGGTATTTGTCCCATCGGTCAGCACCTTCGCAATTTCACGGATGTTGGGTGGCGGCAGCAACATGCTGATTGGCGACCTGATCGAGGAGCAATTTTTGGGCGGCGCCTACAATCCGAACGTCGGTTCGGCTCTTTCCTTAATTTTGATGGTCGTTATTTTAATTATCATAGGCGTTACCAACACCTTCGACTCGGATGAAATGGAGGGGATGCTGGTATGACAAGTGTGAAGAAAAAACGTAAAATAGGCTCCAACCTCTACCTGGGTCTTGTATTTTTATTCCTTTATCTCCCCATTATTGTTATGATGGTCTTTTCTTTCAACGAATCAAAGAGCCGGGCAAATTTTACCGGTTTTACGTTTAAATGGTATGTGGACCTGTTTAAGAATGACCTGATTATGACTTCCTTCTGGAACACCATCCTCATTGCCGTTCTTTCATCAGTCATTGCAACTATTTTGGGAACACTGGCGGCAATCGGCATCAGCAATATGAAGAAAGCTGCCCGTAAAACGGTGATGAACGGCACTTATCTGCCAATCATTAACCCGGAAATTGTCACCGGCGTCTCGCTCTGCCTGCTGTTTGTCTCGCTGGCCGGTTTTTTTGGACTCCAGTTCGGGTTTACCACGGTTTTGATTGCCCATATCACTTTTGTGCTGCCATACGTTATTTTAAACGTCCTTCCAAAACTTCGGCAGATGGACAAAAGTATTTATGAAGCTGCCCTTGACCTTGGATGCAATCCGTGGAAAGCCTACTGGAAGGTTGTGCTGCCTGAAATAATGCCGGGTATTTTCGCAGGGTTCCTAATGTCCTTCACCTATTCGCTGGACGATTTTATCATCACCTACTTCGTCAGCGGAAGCGGTTTCCAAACCCTACCGGTTACTATTTACGGGATGGTCCGTAAGAAGGTAAATCCGCAGATCAACGCCCTGTCGACGATCTTATTCGTCGTGGTTTTGCTTCTGCTGATTTTGATGAATATTAAAAGTGCGAAAAGCGCAAAAAAAGCAAAGGAGAAAAAGTATTGATGAAAAAATTCACCTCTCTGGCAGCAGCGTTCTGCCTTTGTCTGTCCCTCTTCGCCCTGTCTGGCTGCGGTAACGACGGCGGGGCTGCCAAAACCACCCTTTATGTTTACAACTGGGGAGAATACATGCCGGATGGCACTGACGATTCCATGGACGTCATTGCGGAATTTGAAGATAGATATCCCGATATCGATGTGGTATATGACACTTTTACCAGTAACGAAGCCCTTTATTCCAAGCTTAAAAGCGGCGGCAGCAACTATGATGTTATTGTCCCCTCCGATTATATGATTGCCCGTCTGATTGAAGAGGGTATGGTTGAAAAATTAAACTTTGACAACATTCCGAACGCGAAAAATATTATGGATAACTTTAAGGGCCAGAGCTATGACCCAACCGATGAGTATTCTGTGCCTTATTCCTGGGGGACTGTCGGCATCATCTACAATACCACAATGGTAGAAGGTACGCCCGACAGTTGGGATATTCTTTGGGATGAGAAATATTCCAATAACATCCTGATGTTCAACAACTCCCGCGACGCTTTCGGTATTGCACAGAAGCTGCTTGGTTATTCTCAGAACACCACAAACGAAAGCGAGCTGCGCGCATGTGCTGAAAAGCTCAAGGAGCAGAAGCCCTTGGTTCAGTCCTATGTCATGGATGAAATCTTTGACAAAATGGAAAACGGCGAAGCTGCTGCCGCTCCGTATTATGCGGGCGACGCTATCACCATGATGGAGGAGAACGAAGACCTGGCCTATTTCCTGCCTAAGGAAGGTTCTAATAAGTTTGTAGACGCCATGTGTATTCCTGCCGGCGCAAAAAACAAAGACGCCGCTGAAAAGTTCATCAACTTTATTCTGGAGGGGGAAATCGGCGCGGAAATCTGTAATTTCATCGGTTATTCCACCCCGAATCAGGCGGCCTATGATCTTTTGGACGATGACGTTAAGAACAATGAAATTGCCTATCCTTCCGATGAAGTGCTGGATCGCTGCGAGTTTTTCCAGCATCTGCCTAAGGATGTAAACCAGCTGATGCAGGATCTCTGGGTAGAAATCAAAACGGAATAGAGGAATAAGGGCCCGCACGCCGTATGCCGAAGGAAAGCTTTCGACGGCTGAGAAAACCTTGTTGCCTGCGGCAACAAGAAAAATTTTGTCCCGACGTATGGTAAGACAGCGGTCGAATATTTGGAAACAAAGCCGTTTCCAGCAACGATAAAACCCGGCCAATAATTAGGCCGGGTTTTAAATCTTGCAGTTTTGGAGTGTTGATTTTGAGAACGATTATTGATGCGCATGCCCATGTTTTTCCCAGCAAAATTGCCGCCAAGGCAACAGAGAGCATTGGAGAATTTTATGATATTCCAATGGATTTGGACGGTTCGGTTGAAACCCTGCTTCAGCTGAAAGAACGCTATAGCGTTTCAAAGTTCCTCATCCAGTCGGTTGCTACCACTCCGCTGCAGGTTGCCAGCATCAACGACTTTATTGCCCGGACCGTGGAAGAGCACCCTGATACTTTCATCGGCTTCGGCGCCCTCCACCCGAGTATGGAAGAGCCGGAAAAAGAGGTTGAACGGATTCTTTCGCTAGGGCTCAAAGGGGTTAAGCTCCACCCCGATTTCCAGAAATTCGAGGCGGATTCCCCGGCGGCTATCCGGCTTTATAAGGCGATGGAAGGGCGCCTCCCCCTTTTGATCCACGCGGGGGACAGGCGGTACGATTATTCCCACCCCCGCCGAATTGCCAACATTTTAAACCGTTTTCCGAAGCTCGATGTAATCGCCGCCCATTTCGGAGGCTGGTCGCAGTGGGACGAGGCGCAGGCATATTTAAAGGGAAAACGGGTGTGGGTGGATACCTCCAGCTCGCTCTATGAAATTTCCCCGGAGCGGGCAAAAGAATTGGTAGATGACTTTGGAGAAGATTTCGTCCTCTTTGGGACCGACTACCCAATGTGGAAGGTCAACGAAGAGCTGGAGCGGCTTGGAAAGCTCGGCCTTTCCGAAAGCCAGTTGGAAAAAATTCTTCATTTAAATGTGGAACGGCTTTTGGGCTTGTAAACGGAGTGCTTTGTCGGGATATGGAGGAAGTTATTTGACCTCCTGAAAATAGAAACTAAATAATTGGGAGGCAGCGATGGGCTTTCACATAATCGACCGGGAAACCTGGGAACGCACTGAGGCGTTTCACCACTATTCATCAGAGGTACCCTGCACCTACAGCGTTTGTGTCAACCTTGATATAACCGCGTTTATGAAAACGGTGCGGGACCGGAAGCTCAAATTTTTTCCGGTGGTACTCTACGGGATTTCACGGATGGTCAACTCCCACCGGGAATTCCGTATGGCACTGGACAACGAGGGAAACATTGGCTATTATGACCGGACCGACCCCTGTTTTACGGTGTTTCATGCTGCTAGGGAGAGTTTTTCGAACGTCTGGACAGAATATTCTGACGATTTTAAAACGTTTTACAGCAATTATCTCGCCGATATGGAGCTTTATGGAGACGAAAAAACAGTGAAATCCAAGCCGCTCCAGGGAAATCATACATTTGACGTTTCTTGTATTCCGTGGGTTTCTTTTACGGGGTTCAACCTAAATATTCAGAATGGATACGGCTACTTTCCGCCGATTTTTACCATTGGCAAGTATTATGAGGAGGATGAAAAAATTCTCCTTCCTCTGGCGGTGCAGGTTCACCATGCAGTCTGCGATGGTTTTCACACAGCGAGGCTGATCAACGAATTGCAGGAGTGGCTTAACAGATTTACGGGATAAAAAGGATTGCCGTTATTAACGGCAATCCTTTTTATTGGCCGGGAGCAAATTAGTCTGTTTCCGCATTTTTATCCGTTCTGTCTCTTTATTTTCCACCCGAAGACGAAAATAGCGGCGGCTAAGATGATAACCGCATAGCTGATGACCCACCAAAGGTGAGACATAATTTCCGAGTAGTTTCCGGCCGCGGCCGCCCTTGGCAATTGATTTATGGGCGGCAATATGATATATTTACAATAAAACCAGGTGCGAAAAGGGGGATGGGTTTGAAAAAAGAACTTTTTTCCTGCCTTATTTTTTGTTGTTTGCAGGAATTGCCGTTGTGCTTTGGCTTGCGCTTGACAACATTTTTTATCTGTTTAATTTCCTCTACATCGGCTTTTTCGTGGCCCTTGGCATTTACCTGGTGCTTTCAAAACGCAAATATGCAAGGAATGTGGCTCTGCTCGGCGTAGGCCTTTATATGCTTGTTTTTCTGGGCCTCATTGAGGGGGAGAACATGCAGCTTGCGGGCTTCTGGTTTTATCTTTTCAACGGGGTATTCATGGCCGCTACTATCCATTACTTTGTGGCGAAAATTGCGGGGCCTTTCCTTTTTGGCAGGGGTTGGTGCGGTTACGCCTGCTGGACCGCAATGGTGCTTGACCTGCTCCCTTTCAAAGTGCCGCGGCAAAAACGAAAAAAGAGGCTGGGGTTCATCCGTTATCTTGTGTTTGCCAGCACCTTCCTGTTTGTTTTGGCCTTGTTTGTCTTCAGGGTTCAGAATATAGAATGGATTATGTATGTGAGCTTTATTGCCGGGAACCTGCTTTATTACGCAGTCGGGATTGCCCTGGCTTTTGCGTTTAAGGATAACCGTGCTTTCTGTAAGTATGTCTGCCCAATCACCGTTTTTTTAAAGCCCGCCAGTTATTTTTCCCTGCTGAGGGTCAAGGTCAATCACGAAAAGTGCATCGGCTGCGGCAAATGCGAACAAGTTTGCCCGATGAATGTTGAGGTGACAAATAACAGCCGCCGGACAAGGAAATACGGCACCGAGTGTATCCTCTGTCTGGAAGGTGCCAAAAACTGCCCGAAAGACGCTATTATGTTTTAGGCGGGGTAAAATAGGCTTGCCTAATGACATGGTTTTATTATGGTAGTAAAAAGAGGTACACAGTAAAATGAACTGTGTACCGCTTTGTCAATATCGCAAAGGCAGTAATTAAAATAACAGAATGAAAACCAGTATGGGATTGAAAGAAGCTTCGCAACTAGCGGTTGACATATTTCAAGCCATTGGTTGGTGGTGTGCTACCGCAGAAAAAGATATTCTGTTTATACCGAAAGACAGTACCACATCATTAAATGGAGGAAATTATTATGATTTTAGGGGATAAGATTATCAAGCTAAGAAAAAAGAACGGTTGGTCACAGGAAGAACTAGCTGAAAAGATGCAAGTATCCCGTCAAGCAGTATCCAAGTGGGAGGGTGCTCAGAGCATACCGGATCTTGAAAAAATTTTAATGCTTGGCAATCTTTTCGGTGTAACGACTGATTATCTGCTCAAGGACGAAATGGAAGACGAGGAATTTACAGATGAAAACAATACATCTGTGAAACGAATTACCCTTGCGCAGGCGAATGCCTTTTTAAAATGGAGAAAATCGGCTTCGGTAAGAATCGCGGCCGGAACCTTTCTTTGTGTGACATCAGCAATACCACTTTTACTTTTGGGGGCGGCAGCAGAAGTTACAACTTATCACATCTCTGAAAATGTTGCTGCGGGAGCTGGACTTATCACATTGCTTGTTATGGTTACGATTGCCGTTGCCATATTCATTTTTTGCGGCTTCAAAAATGCACCCTATGATTTTATTGACAAAGAGCCGTTTGAAGCAGAATATGGCGTTGCGGGAATGGTAAAAGAAAAGCAAAAGGCTTATAAACCTACTTATATAAAGAGCAATGTCATCGGCACATGTATCTGTATTCTTTCTCCCATCCCGCTGTTCATAGGCGTATTTACGGAAAAAGACTTTTTTGCAGTGATCATGCTTACTGTTACAATGCTTTTGGCAGGAATTGGAACGGTTATTTTTATCCTTGCAGGAGTCCAGTGGGCAAGTATGCAAAAGCTATTGAAAGAGGATGAGTTTGCCCCGCAGGAAAAGAGAAAAAGCCGAATCAAAGAAACTGTTTCAACGGCATATTGGCTGACTGCAGTAGCGGTATATCTCGGCTGGAGCTTTTGGACGAATAATTGGGAAAGCACTTGGATTGTATGGCCGGTTGCTGGAGTGCTATTCGCAGGTGTTATGTGTCTTTGTAATCTCATTATCGAGCGGGAGAAATAAACGGTTTCCGCCGTTGTGGGAAAAACACAGCGACGGTTTTATTGTTGCCTTAAAGCAACAATGAAAAAGCCCCTGGAACAGTCGTTTCCAGGGGCTTTTTATATTGTCAGCACTGCACAAGCTAACAGCAAGCTGTTTTATTAAAAAAATCTGTTATTTGTAACCCTCTCTGTTTTCCAAGTCGAGTGAAAGCTCGCTTTGAACAGGCGTCCGCCGCCAGAACGACGTTTTCTCTTTCGGGGCATTGGGGTCTTTCTTTTTACGTCCGAAAGTGATTTTCAATAAGATCGGCGTGACAATGGTTGTAACAACAACCATGATGACAACCGGTCCGAAGTAGGTAGAAGACATCAACCCAAGGGCAGCCCCCTTGTTGGCAACGATCAGCGCGACCTCGCCGCGTGAAATCATTCCGGTGCCAACCTGGATTGCCTCTCGGTTGGTAAACTTACAAAGCTTTGCCCCAAGCCCACAGCCAATAATTTTACTGACGATTGCGACTAGGGTCAGCAGTACGGTGAACAGAATAATTGTCCCGGTCATGTTAGGCAGGGTGACCTTAATACCAATGCTTGCAAAGAAAATAGGGGAGAGCAGGATATAGGACAGCGTCTCAAACCGCGACATGATATATTTCGTACGCTGTGTATTTGAAATAATCAGTCCTGCAATAAAGGCGCCCGTGATGTCCGCCACGCCAAAGAATTCCTCTGCACAGAACGAAAGAAGAAGGCAGAAGACAAAGGCCAGAATGACAAAGCGCCGCATATCCTTGCTGTAACGGCTGCAATACCAATTGAAAAATTTGTAAAACAGATAACCGAAAAGACCGCAGACGGCAAAAAAGGCAATAATTTTCCCGAGGACCAGCAGGATGTTGACCGTGGGGTCTGCCATACTGGTAATAACAGTCAGGGCAATAATGCCGAGAATATCGTCGATGATCGCTGCGCCGAGGATGGCGTTGCCCGCCTTGGTGTTCAGCTTGCCAATTTCCTTGAGCGTTTCAACGGTAATACTGACCGAAGTAGCCGTAAGAATAACGCCGATAAAAATATTCTGGAGCAGTTCCTTTTGAGACATCAAAGTGAAATTGCCGCTGTTGTTAAAGAACGCCATCAGACCGAAGCCAAGAATAATTGGTACAATAACGCCCAGGCAGGCAATAATCATAGACGCCTTGCCGGATTTTTTTAAATCCTTGATATCGGTTTCAAGGCCTGCGGTGAACATCAGGACAATAACGCCGAGCTCGGACATCTGGCTGATAAAGCTGGTTTCTTTTAATATGTTGAATACCGCCGGACCGAGAACCAGGCCGGCGAGCAGTGCGCCAACCACCTGCGGCATCCGGAACCGTTTCGTAATCAAACCAAGTAATTTTGTGCTGATCAGGATCAGCGCAATATCAAACAGGAAATAATAAGACATAAGATATCCCACCTTAGAAACACGCATAAAACAAGCAACTATGCAGCACATAGTTGCTTGCTTTTCTACCAATTTTTAGTCGCTCACATAAGGGAGTAGAGCCAGATGACGCGCACGTTTAATCGCAATAGTCATTTCACGCTGATGACGAGCGCAGGTACCGGTTACACGTCTCGGCACGATTTTCGCTCTTTCAGAAAGGTATCTTCTAAGCTTTGCAATGTCTTTATAATCAATATGCTCCGCTCTGTCAACACAGAAAGCGCAAACTTTTTTGCGGGCCCGTTTGCCGCGCATAGGACGATCCATTGCCATAATATTAGCCTCCTTTAAGCTGTAAGATCATGGAACAAGTCAGAACGGCAGTTCCCCGTCGTCGGTATCAATTTCTTCGAAATCGCCAATATCTCCCACTGAAAAGCTCGCGCCTTTCGGCGGCTCTTCAAAGGCTGGGGGAGGGGCAAAGGAAGCATTCTGATTCCCGCCCTGTGAACTGCTGTTTCTGGATTCTGCAAAATAGACCTGGTCAGCAACAACCTCAAATGCGGTGCGGTTGTTGCCCTGGTTGTCGGTATAGCTTCTGGTCTGAATGGAGCCTTCCAGTGCTACCAGCTGCCCTTTGCGGAAATAACGGCTTACAAACTCAGCGGTATTCCTCCAGGTGACAATGTTGATGAAATCCGTCTGACGCTCGGCGCCTTTCGGGGTATAGTTGCGGTCTACCGCAATGCGGAAGCTCGTAACGGCAACATTGTTTGCGGTGTGACGCAGTTCCGGGTCGGCCACAAGCCTGCCCATTAAAACAACTCGGTTCAGCACAATTCAACACTCCTTTTCCAGACGAAGGAACTACTCGTCCAGATTGATGGTAAGAGAACGGATGATCCCGTCGGTAATACCATATACACGGTCAAGTTCTGCAGGAAAATCCGGGGTAGATGTGAAGTTGTACTGCACATAATACCCTTCGGTCTCGTAGTTGATTGCGTACGCAAGTCTTCTCTTGCCCCACTCGTCAACTTTTTCCAGTGTTCCGTTCGCAGAAATCAGGTCGGTAAATTTAGCAACCGTCGCTTTGATTTCCTCCTCAGACAGCTTTGTGCTGATGATGATAACGGACTCGTACTTTCCCTGTAATTTTGCCATAAAAGCACCTCCTTTTGGACATATGACCCTGCCTCTCACACCGGACAGAGTAAGGATGACGCTGCAAAAGAGGCAAACCACCCCTTATAAAAATACAGCATTAAAAGTATAGCAATATTTTGTCGCACTGTCAAGAATTACTTTTGGCTCGGTTCAAAGGGTTTTGACAAGCTCTTTCAAATATTCCCTCAGCCCTTCGCCGACTTCGGGGTGTTTCAGCCCAACTTCGATGGAAGCCTGTAAAATGCCAAGCTTGTTTCCCATGTCATATCGGGTGCCGGTGTAGTCTACGCCGATCATCCCTTTGGTGCGTGCCAGGGTTTTCATTGCATCGGTCAGCTGGAGCTCGCCGCCCGCTCCCGGAGGGGTTTCCCGAAGGATATCAAAAATTTCAGCGGGGAGGACGCACCGCCCCAGAATGGAAAAGAGCGACATGATCTTGTCCGGGGACGGCTTTTCAATCATATCGGTAATCTTGTAGCAGTTGCCGTCAAGCGGGGAGACTTTCATGGAAGAATATTTCAAAATCGCTTCGGGAGACACTTCTTTGATCCCGGCGCAGCCCAGCCCGTAAGTTTCATAAGCCCGGGCAAGCTGCCCAATAGCAGGGTCTTCGCCGATGATAACGTCGTCCCCGTAGAGGACGGCAAACGGCTCGCCTCCGACAAAAGATTCGGCGCAGAGGACGGCGTGCCCAAGCCCTTTCATCTCCTGCTGGCGGATATAGGTAATATTTGCAAGGCCGGAAATTTCCCGTACCATCCGCAGCATTTCCTCTTTCCCGCCTTTTTCAAGGTGACGCTCCAGGTCGGGCGAACGGTCGAAATGATCTTCGACAAGACCTTTTCCGCGGGATAGGATGATGAGGATATCCTCAATGCCGCTTCTGGCGGCCTCTTCCACAATGTACTGGATGGCAGGTTTGTCCACAATGGGGAGCATTTCTTTTGGCATTGCCTTTGAAGCGGGGAGAACGCGGGTTCCCAGGCCGGCAGCCGGGATAACAGCTTTTTTGATCTTCATATTTTAAACACCTCTGGTTATTTTAAATGACGGGGGTAAAAAGCACGGATAGGTAAAGAACTGCCATGGAAAGAAGGATATAGGTGACACAGACAACGATAATCGCCTTGCGTGAGACGGCTCCCGCTTTGGTCAGGCTTTCATAATAGGCGGTCTGGTCGCTGCTTTTTGCTTTCAGCTCCCTTATTTTTTTAAAGCAGTGGTTCATATACAGCCGGTTAAAGGAAAAACCGACGAAAAAGCGGACCCCAAAGGATATGGCGTAGGTAAACATAGTCAGCATACTATAGGTTTCAGCAGTCAGAGAAGCAATGTTTCCGCCCGTCACAAGCAAAAGCACCCCGAAAGTCAACAGGTTCGAAATAACAAAGACAAGTCCCGCTGCCAGGTACATTTTCCG
>ERZ1673695.2423-NODE-2423-length-14309-cov-4.841518_pt1 | contig 14309 bp, 8 predicted proteins | sample MGYA00580225_ERZ1673695 | MGnify/ENA primary metagenome ERZ1673695 (study PRJEB41218, sample SAMN15661739) | gut metagenome | host: Homo sapiens | place: Canada: London | collected 2015-08-20/2019-03-30 | study: EMG produced TPA metagenomics assembly of...
CAGGCCGAGCGACACGTTTGCGCTCGCCATGCGCGCCGGAGCCCCGATTTTCATAGAGTCCTCCGTTCTCGAGACGCTTCCCGACATGACCGGCGCGCTGAAAAAGCTCCGCGGCGATTCCTGAGTTTTCCCCATGTCGGCCCCGTTCGGAAAAACCGGTTTGGCGACGTTTCTTGCCCCCATGCAGGACATCACCGACGCCGATTTCATGGAGATTGTGGCCCGCCGCGGCCCTCCGGATTTTTATGTCGCGGAATATTTCCGAATCCACGAGTTTTTCGAATTTGAGCCCCATGTGCTGCGCGCGGTTTTGTCGAGGCCGGGAGGGCGTCCGGTTTGCGCGCAGTTTATCGGAGGGGACGAGGGGCACATTCTCAGGGCTTTGCGCGAGCTTTCCAAATATCCGCAGATAACTTCGCTCGACCTCAATCTCGGCTGCCCCGCGCCGAAAATATACCGCAAGAACGTCGGCGGCGGGCTTCTGCGCAGCCCCGAGAAAATACGCGCGCTTGCGCGCGCAATCCGCGAAAATTGGGGCGGGGTTTTCAGCGTTAAAATGAGGCTCGGTTTCGACTCTTCCGACGCCTTTGAAGAGCTCTTTTCCGCCGTGCTTGACGGCGGCCCCGATTTCGTGACCGTCCACGCGCGCACAGTGAAGCAGCTTTACCGCGGCGGGTGTGACTATTCTAAAATAGCCCTCGCCGTAAGAATGTCTCCCGTCCCCGTTATCGCCAACGGCGACATATGGTCGGCGCGCAAGGCGCTCGAAGTCGCGCGGCAGACGAATTGCGCCGGCGTGATGGCGGGCCGCCACGCCGTGCGAAATCCGTGGATTTTCCGCCAGATTTCCGAAGCCGCGCGCTCCGAAACCCCGTATTCCCCGACGCTCGGCGAGGTCAGGGAATACGTCGGTGAAATTTTGGATTCCGTCATCGCCTCCTCGGCGCGCTATCCGGATTCGCGTATGAAAAAGTTTTTGAATTTCATCGGGGCCTCAATCGATCCGGACGGGGCGTTTTTGCGGGAAATGCGCGTCAGCCGCGGGATTGCGGATCTCATGAAGGTATGCGACAAATATATGCTCGGCGAGCGCGCGAATTTCCCGTTCCCGCAGGAGCCCTATGCCGGCGTGTGTCCGCGCCCGAACCACGAGGACAGATGACCGATTCCGAAAAAATAGAGGCTCTTTGCGCGCGGCTCAGCCCGTCGAGGGTGGCGCTGATGCGCCGCGCGCTCGAATGGCGGACGCGCAGGCTCACAGTCGTGCTGGAAGATGTATTCCAGTCGCACAACGCATCGGCGGTTTTGCGGACTTGCGATGCCCTGGGAATCCAGGAGGCGCACATCATAGAAAACCGCAACCGTTTTGTCCCGAGCCGCAATGTGGACATGGGAGCTTCAAAGTGGATGGATATCCGCAGGTACGCTTTGCCCTCCGCGCGCAAAAGAAGGTCGAACGAGCCCCGTGAGCTTGAAATAGGCGAAGACTGCCTTGACAATACGCGCGCCGCGCTTGAAGGCCTAAGGGCGCGGGGGTTTCTGCTCGCCGCGTCCACCCTCCGATTGGGGGCGGCGGATATTTCGGAGGTTCCGGTCGACAGGCCGGTGGCCGTCATGATAGGCACGGAGCTCACAGGGCTGACGCGGGCGGCGCACGACATGGCCGACATATTGTTTTCGCTTCCGATGCTCGGATTTGTGCAGAGCATGAATTTGTCGGTTTTCAGCGCGCTCTGCCTGAGTTCCCTCGCCGGCAGGATGAGGGCGCATTCGGAAGAATGGAGGCTGTCGCGCGGGGAGCGCGACGAGCTCATGCTCGACTGGCTCGGAAGGTGCGTGGCGGACGCGCGCGAATGGGCGCTCCCGCGCGCGTGAAAGCTCCGTTTAGCGAGTATAGCGCGGAACTCGCTTTTTGCGCGCCAGGCTTTTATGCAGCTCGATTATCTCCTTTGCGGTTTTGCCTTCGAGCATAGCGCTCGCCTCTTCCCGCGTCATCGCGCCGTTTGGTTTGGACATTTCGTCCTTTGCGAATTTTATGATTCCGTAAATGGCGTCGTTAAAATCTTCGCGCTCCTTTTGCGACATGCCGCTCGTCATTTTGAGCAGGCTCGCCCGCGCCGCCGATTCGCTCGACGTGTCCATTCGCGCCTCCTCGGAGCACGCAGCCAAAAATATAGAGCAAGCGACGGAAATTTTGAGGAGGTTTTTTATAAGGCACATAAGATTTTATAACCGGAATTTATATGCCTTATAGTGTAAGAATATTCAAGCTTTATTTATTAGATTTTATAATAAAATTATTATTTATTAACCTTTGCATAACCGTTGAGCAGCCGATCCGCCCACTCTTCAAATTCTCCGACGCTTCTGAAAATCGCATCGGGCCGCAGGGTTTCGAGCTCCGAGATATCCGAAAGTTTTGTTTTTGCCCACGCCGCGCAGAGCGGGCGTATGCCGGCGGCCCGGGCGTCGAGCACGTCTTGGGCGACGTCGCCGACATACCATGTGCGGCGCGGATCCTCCCCCCATTCGCGCAGGAGGCTCGAAATGTTTTCCGGCTTTACGGAACCGTTTAGGCCGCCGCACCGGATTCCGTCGAATATTCCGTTGATTCCGTAGAAATCGAGCGACGCCTCCGCCGTTCTGCGGTGCTTGCCGGTCACGAGGCCGAGCTTCCAGCCCGCGTTTTTTATTTTCCGCAGAATGCCGCCTATGCCGGCGAATGGCTCGGGGGCATATTTTGCGTGCAGGGCGCGGTATTGGCTTACGTACGATTCAAACAGTTTTTCGGCGCATTCCGGAGTCATTTTTGCGAACATTCCGAACTCGTTGGAGCCGAAGTTGGCGACAATTTCGCTTTCGGACGGCGCGGGCAGCCCGTTGTCGGCGTATGCCGAGCGTATCGCCGCAAGAGTTAGCGGAATCGTTTCGGCCAACGTTCCGTCAAAATCGAATATAAAGGCGTTTCCCATTTCCGTTTTTGTTTTATATGCCGCCGGAGGGCGCATTGCCCGCGTATCCTTGGAGATTTTTCCGGCGAGTCAACAAACAAAATATCCGCACTGAACCCCCGACCGCTATGCGGCCGGGGCGCCTGAACCGAAGGGGACGAAATGTCCGCCTCGCGCTTCGGTGGAGCGGCAAATCCGTTTCGGGGACGCCCGCGGGCGCGCGGCGTTATTTCCCGCCGCCGCGCTCCTTTGAGATTTCGCGCACAGCGCGCATAAAATCCGTGTAGTAGGTTTCGGAATCCGGTTTTGTTAACGGGATTTCGCGGAATCCAGCAGGCGCTGAAACTTCCGTCTTTGCGCATGTGGCGGACGTTTTCCCCTTGGCGACCACCCCGTAAAACTTGCCGCCGCGCGTCACTATTGAATCCCCGTCCTCGCATTCGGATATTACGTTCAAAATCCCGGGCGACGGGACGGATATTTCGGCGGGAGAGCTTTTGAAACCGAAATTCTTTGAAAACAGCGCGATTTCTCCGGCGTCGACGCCGTCTCCGGCTATCCCGAGCGCGGCGCAGGAAGCGTCTTCCAGCGGTATGAAAACGCGGCCGGCGGCGTCGGCGAATACTGATTTCGGCGAGAACGAAAACGGTTTCCCGCCGCGTTTCCGGACGCGCATGTCGAGCTTGTAAACTCCCCCGTCGGCTATCTGCTTCAAGCCGAACCCGACGGCGTCAAACCCGCAGACGGCGAATTTTCCGGCGGAGGTCTCCACTATCGGCGCCTTCACTGATATGTCGAAGGACTCGTTTATATAGGCGTCCTCTTCCATTGTGAAATTTACCTCGCACACGGCGTCCGCCCATCGGGAAATCGTGAAGGCGGGCTCGGGCGGAGCTTCGCCTCCGGCAGGTTTGGCGCCCTCCGGAGAATTTGCGAAGTGCGCGAACGCCGCCGTTGCCGCGGCTCCGGACAATGCGCAGAGTATCGCTGCCGCCGCCGCCGCACGCGCCCGATAGCGCGCCTTGTCGATTTCTTTTGCCGCAGAGAATATGTAGCCGTAGGGCAGGGCGGCGGCGAACGCTGCTGCCGACAGGCAGAACACCGCCAGCCATCTTAACGCTTCGGACTTTCCGAAGAGTGCGGTTGCCGCGCCCGCGATTTCCGCGGCGGCGAGCGGATACCCCTTGTAGGTGTTTTTTGCGGCGCGGGCGGCGAACGACGGGTGGCGGGCGGCGAATTCCGCCGCGCGCGGCCCCTTGCGCATTGCCGAGTACAAAAAGTCCATGCCGCGCTGGGAATTTTCAACGACAAAATCGAAAGAACGCTTCGCGCTTTTGCCGCTTATGAAGAGAATCTGTTCGAGCTTTGCGGCGTTGTCCGGCGACTTGCCGAGCAGAGCGCAGATTTTTGATATGTCTTCGGGCGAATCCGCCGATTTCAGGACTGCCGAAAAACCCGTCCACGTCTTTGTTTTTTTCGAGAGCCCCGAAATCGGCCCGAGGCTCTTTTTCAGCTCTTCGGCGGCTTTCGCCGGCGGAGATTTCAACGCAGATCTGATCGCGCGCAGGATCGAGTTTTCGAGCGGGGCGGCGAGCGAGCCCGCGCGCTTGGCGATTTTTGCGAGCGACAGCGCACCGTCCGCCGGCGGGAATAGCGTTGTCGCGGCGCCCGCGGAGGCGAGCGCAAGCACGAACGGGTCGGCCTTGTCGTTTATAGCGGTTTCCTTTACGATGTCGCGCAGATCCCCGTACAGCAGCAGATCGGACAGGGCGGCGCCTGCGAGGGAATCGGCTCCGTCCACGTCCCCCGTCGCGAATCCCCGCCCCACGGCGCAGAGCCTCCCCCACGCGGAGTTTCTGAGCTCTTCCGACTTCAAATATTTTTCGCGCAAAAACGCGCATTCGTCCGCGTCTCCGGTTTTGTTGGAGACGGCGTATTCGAGGCACGCGAACGCTTCCGCCCTTTTGCCCTCCGCCCAGCAGTTTTCCGCGAGCCCCGCAAAGTCGCAGTCCGGCAGGCGCGCGAGCTCTTCAATGGCACTGCGCGGGTTTTCCGCCCGCGACGCCCAAAACGCCGCTGCGCAAAACAGCGCGAAGAGCAGGGTTTTGGAAAAGATTTTCAAAATTCGGAACATCTCTTTGTCCGGATTTTATCTGAATTGAATCGCCGCGCTGTCAAGCAAAACGGATTCCGGGCGCGCAAAACGTCTTGAAAACGCGCGGGCGCCGGATAGCGTGGTGTGCATGGTGCATTTTGTGGATTCGCGCGGGCCCATTGCGGCGGCGTTCGCCGAATGGCTCGTATCCCGCTTCGGCAGCGAGCTTTCGGCGGTTCCGCCCGCCGTCGGAGCAACGGTTTTGACGCCGTCGCGGGCGGCGGCGTCCGCGGTTTCTGCGGAATTTTTCGCCGCCCTGGCGCGGCGCGGAATGGCGGGGGCGGCGGACATTTTGTTTACCACCCTCGAAGCGGAAATTTCCGAGCTCGCCGCAGGCATAAAAACCGTTTCCTCCGCCCGAAACCTCTCGCTGTGGATGGAAGTCCTCTCGGGCGCGCGGGCCTCGGAATTCGGAAGCCTGTTCCCGTCCGGCCTTCCGGCGGCGGCGGACCGCCTGGCGTTCGCGCGCAAAATATCGGCGTTGCAGTTCGCGCTCGGGGAAAACCTGCACACGATTTCCTCCGCGGCGGCCAAACTCGCGGACATCGCGGACGCTCCGGCGTGGATGGAGCTGGCGGAGCTCGAGGGCCGGTATTTGGGGCTTCTGCGCGCGGCGGGTCTCGCCTCGCGCGTGGAGGCTGTGGCGCGCTCTCTCGAAGCCCTGCGCGGCTGGCGGCGGAAGTATGTAGCGGTCGGAATGGTCGACGGCTCGGGGCTTTTCAGGCGGTTTGCGGAGGCCGCTGAAATCGCCGATATCGCCGTTTACGCTCCGGCGTCCGACGCCGGATTTTTCGACGAATTCGGGGTTCCGAAAGATTCCTATGCCGACCGCGAGCTCGGCATTGGAGCTGATTCCATAACTGTGTGCGAATCCGTCGCGGACGAATCGGAAATCGTGGCGGATCTCGCGGCCCGATACGGGGAGGCGGCCCCGGACGTACTTTCGGTGGCGTGCGAGCAGGCTTCGTCGGCGCCGCTGTTTAAGTCCGCGATGGAGTCCCGCGGGATTGCGGCGCGCGCCGCGTCCGAAGGCGGGCTTGCCGACACCGCGCTTTTCAGGCTTCTGGCGTCACTCAAAGAGCTGGCGGGCGGGGCGGATTTCCGCGCTGCGGTCGAGCTCTGCAAAAACCCCTATTTTTACGAAAAATATTTTGCGGAAGGGGGGCTCGAGGACTTTTTGGAGGAGATGGATGGCGTCGCCTCTTCCGCTATTCCGGCGGACTTGCGTGCGGCGGAGGATTTCCTCTCCCGCAGGCGTTCGCTCCCCTCCGCGCCCGTCGAAGGCGCGGGAAGGGCGGCGGACATTTTGCGCGAAGTTTCGCAAATCGCCGAAGGGCTCTCCTCGGAGGGCGGCGGAGCGGCTCGGCGCGTGGGCGGAATCGTCTCCGGAATGGCCGGCGCGCATTTTTCGTCGGGTGGCGCTCCGGACAGGGAGAGGGCGGCGTTCGAGGTTTTCACGGAGGCGCTTGCGGAGCTCGAAGATTGTCCGGAAAATCTTTTTTCCGTTTCCGACTGCCTTGATATTTTTTCGGAGAGGCTCGCGTCGGAAACATTTTCTTCCGGCAGGCGGGGGGTGGGGCTTTCGGACTGGATGGAAGCTTTCTGGTCGCAAAATCCGCACGCGGTTCTCGCCGATATGAACGACGGAATCGTTCCGCTCTCGCAGCCGCATACCATGCTTCTTTCCGATTCATCGCGGAAGGTTTTGAGGCTTAGAAATTCCCGTTCGAGGCTTGCCCGCGACGCGTACATGCTTTGGGCGCTGGCGCGCTCCCGCTCTGGAGGCGGCCGCAGGCTTTCAATAGTCGTCCCGCGCAGAAGCCGGACTTCCGACCCGCTGATGCCGTCGCCGCTTCTGCTTCGCGAAAGCGACCTTCCCGCGCGCGTTAAACTGCTCTTTTCCGAAATTATGCCGGAGCGGAAGAGGCCGCATTTCACCCCGCCGTGGAAGTTTACGGCGCGCAACGCGGGATATTCGCGCCCCCTTTCTCCGAGCGCGCTCAACGCCTATATCCGCTCGCCGTGGCTCTTTTATCTGGAACGCGTTTTGAAAGCCGAAATTTTCGACGCCGAGCGGGAGGAGATGGACGCCGCGCAGTTCGGGTCGCTCTTTCACGGGGTGATGGAGGCGTTTGCCAAATTCGGCCCGCGCGATTCCGCTGATCCCGCAGAAATCTTTGAATTTCTCTCGCCGCGCCTCGACTCGCTGGCGCTCGCCGAATTCGGAAGCCGCCCGAGGGCACAGGTGCGGATGCAGCTCGAGAACCTGCGCGGCAGGCTTAGGCGGGCGGCGGAAGTCCAGGCGGCGCGCCGGGCGGACGGTTGGAGGATAACCGACACGGAGCGGGAGTTCTCCTTTTCCGAGGGAGGATTTGAATTTGCAGGAAGAATCGACAGGATAGACGCGCGGGAATCCGGAGGGAGGGCGGAATTCGCCGTTCTCGACTACAAGACTATCGACAAAGTTTCCGGCGGCTTCGCCAAGGGCGAGCATTTGACGGCGAAGGGGGAATGGAAAAATTTGCAGCTGCCGGTATACATGCGCGCCGCCGCGGATATGTATCCGAACGCCGAAATTTCGTGCGGATACTTTCTCGCGCCGAAAGATTCTTCTCAGGCGCGGGTGGAGATGTGGGAGGACTTTTCGGCGGAGGATTTGGCCTCGGCCATGGAGAGGGCGGTGCAAATTGCGGCCGACATCGGGGAGGGAAAATTTTCCCCCTCGGGAAAAGTCCGCTTCGACGGGTTTGCCGACGTATTCGGTTTCCCGCAGGCGGAAATGGAAACCCTTGCGGAGTTTGAAAAATGACGGGCCGCGGAAAAATTTTTGCCAACAGCAGAAGCCTCGCGTCGGCGGGGTCTGGAAAGACGTACAGCCTGACGGGAAGATTCATCGCCCTCGCCCTCGAAGAGGAGGATCCCGCGTCGATAATCGCGCTTACTTTCACGCGCAAGTCGGCGGGCGAGTTTCTCGGCGAAATCCTCGGGCGGACGGCGTCGGCGGCGTCATCGGATTCGGCCGCGCGCGAACTTTCAAAGGCGGTGTGCGGCGACGAAGCCGCGTATTCAAAATCGGATTTTCTCGCGCTGCTGCGCAGGCTTGCGGACAATCTCGGCAGGCTGCGGCTCGGGACGATAGACTCGTTCTGCTCGTCAATGCTCGGGGCTTTCGCCGCGGACTTCGGGATATTTTCCGAGGTATCGGTGATGGATCCGTTTTCCGAGAGGCGCGAAATTTCCGCCGTGCGCGAGAGGGTTTTCCGCAGGGCGTCGATGTCGAAGCGCGCGTTCGAAGATTTTTCCGAACTCGTGAAAAAGGCGACTTTCGGGCAGGAGGAAAAATCGCTCTCCAAAAAGTTTGCGGAGCTCGCGGAGTCTTCGCGCAGGAAGCTGTGGGAGCATCCCCGCCTCTCGGAGTGGGGCGACGAGCGGCTGTTTACGCGCGTGAAGCCCGCCGACTGGAATCCGCGCGAATACGGGGCGGCGGTATCGCGCCTCGCTCCTTTTGAGGCTGATCTCGGAATCGAAAAGTGGGGGCTTTCAAAATTTTTCGCAGAATCTAATTGTTTCGCGCTCGCCCCCTTTGTCCCCGCGGCCGCGGCAAAGCTTTCGGAAGTCTTCCGCGAGCGCGGGGAAATTCCCGCCGGCTGCAAGGTGGGCGTTTCCCGCCGCGAAACGGAGATTCCCGCCGGGTTGGCGGGCGCGCTTACGGAGCTCTTCCGCGCGCTGCTTTCGTCGCACCTGCGCAGGCTCTGCTCGGCCTCCCGCTCGTTAGGCGAAATTTGCGCGGCCTTTGAAAGGGAATATTCCGAAAGCGTGCGCGGCAGGGGAAAGCTTACATTCGACGACATTCCGAAGATTCTCTCCGACCCCGAAAGGCGCGTGGGCGCGCTGCTGATGGAGGAACGCATGGACTCGAAGTTCAGGCACTGGATGTTCGACGAGTTTCAGGACACTTCGCGCCTGCAATGGGCGGTGTTCGAAAACCTCGTGGACGAAGCCGTCTGCGACGGCGCGCGCGAGCGCTCCTTTTTTTATGTTGGCGATGTAAAGCAGTCCATATACTCGTGGCGCGGCGGGGATTTCAGGCTCTTCGGCGAGATATTTTCGAGATATTCTCGCATGGGGCTTATGGAGGAGGGCGAGAAGCTCGTGAAGTCCTGGCGTTCGGGGCCGAATGTGGTATCGCTCGTAAACGCGTTTTTTTCGGACGCCGACGCCCTCGCCGGCGCGTTTACGCGCAGGTCGGCGGACGCCTTTTCGGAAATGTTCGACCTCCACGAGTCGGCCCTTCCGAATAGGCCGTCATACGTTAGCCTGTCGCTGACTGAGCGCGCGGAGGGAAGGGGGCGCGGTGATTTGCTCGCCGAGAAAACGGCCGTATGGGAGGAGGTCTACCGGATTCTGAGGCGGACGGATCCCCCCGGGCGCGGGAAGTCGTGCGCGGTGCTTTTGCGCAAAAACGACGACGTGTCGGAGCTCGTCGACTACGTCCGCCGCAGGGCTTCCGAGGACTCCGTACAGATGCCTATCGCCGGCGAGCTGGACATGCGCATTTGCGCCGGCAACATGGTAGTCCCGCCGTTCGCGCAAATCGTGAAGCGCCTCGCGCACCCGTCCGACACCGCGTCGGCGGCGATGCTCGATATGACGCCTGTGCGGGCGTTTTGCCGCGGCTTCGACGCGGGCTTCTGCGCCGGCGCGCGCGCGGCGATAGCGTGCGGGGGATATTCGGCGCTGTTTAAGGAATACAAGGATTTCATTCTCTCGCCGGAGAAATCGGGCGTCGAAAAACTCGACGGGTTTTCTCTCGAAATGCTGTCGAGGCTCGGCGAGGCGTGCGAGGAGTTCGACGCGACGCTCTCGGGAGGCGACGACGCCTTTATATCGTTTTTGCGCTCCAAGACTTTCCGTTCCGGAACTGCGGAAAACACCGTGCAGGTTATGACCGTGCACAAGTCCAAGGGTCTGGGGTTCGACATGGTTGTCCTGCCTGACATCCACAAAATATCCAACGCCGTGCGCCCGGGTCTTGGCGAGCTGCGCGAGGGCGCTTTCGGCGGAGGGGGGCGGTATTTGGGAATGATGATAATGCCGCCTGCCGACGTCTGCGCCCTCGACCCGCTGCTCTTCTCAAACTTGGAGCGCCTACGCGACGCGCAGGCGTTCGAGGGGATATGCGCGCTTTACGTCGCCCTCACGCGCGCCAAAAACGCCGTGTATGCGGTTATGCCGGAGCCCTCTCCGAAGTCCGCCTCCGCCGCGAAAAACCTTGTGCTTTCAGCTTTCGGGGCGCTCGGTTGCGGAAAGTCCGGCAACTCGATTTCGCTCGGAGACTCGCGGTGGTACGAGGCGGAGGGGAAGCGGAAAGCCTCTTTGACGCCCGCAATAGCGCCGCTGGAAAATCCCGATCTTCCGCCGCCGTACCCCGAGCGGGAGAGGCCCTCGGAGCGCGCCGCCGGCGCGGATTCGGGCGCGCTGAAATTCGGGGGGCTCGTCCACGAAATTTTGCGCGCGTGCTCCGAGGGCGGAATCTCCGCCGCTGAAAAAGCCGCGCCGCGCCTTGGCGCGCGGTTCGGAGAAGCCGAAACCGAGATGGCGTTCGGGGCGGTGCGCCGCCTTCTCGCATCGGAAGGCGGGAAAAGAGTTTTCGGCGGCGGGGCGGCGGAGGTCTACGCCGAACTGCCGTTCTGCTGCTCGTCGGGAGGGCGCGCGATAACGGGCGTAATCGACAGGCTCGAAATTTTCAGGGATTCCGGCGGCGGCATTGCCGAGGCGCGCATCATGGATTTCAAGCCGTCGGCCGCGGGCGCGGCGGAAAAATACGGAAGGCAGTTGTCTCTCTACGCGGAGGGGGTCAGGGCGCTCTTCAAGCCGCGCCGCGTAAGGGCGTTCGTGCTCGGATATGCGGACTGCGGGTTCGAGGAAGTCGGCGTCGGCTGACGGGCGTCAGTCGCGCTCTATTTTCAGCGCCTTTTGCCATTTCAGATAGTCGCCGAGCGCGAACGGGGGCTTCCCGTAGAGATAGTGGTTGAGCAGTTTTCTGCCGCCGATTTCGTATTCTATGAGAAGCATTCCCCGCTCCGCGGGCGTTTCGGCGATTCTGCCCAGGACCGCCTTGCCGTTCGCGGGGATTTTGAATTTTTTCTCAAAGAGCTTTTCTCCGCTTTCCGCGTCGGTTATCCTAACTTCGCCGGAGACGGGCTTGAAAGAGTCGTTTACGCCTGTTATTTCGAGGTCGTCGTTTGCGGAGACCATAGCGTTTTCCTGCGCGCGCTTTATGTAGTAGTAGGCGAGCTTTTTCGAAAAGTAGTAGTCGACAACCGCGTCCGAGAGAATCGGCCAGCCGTCGCGAAGGTTCCACCAGAGTATCCCGCAGCGGTACGGCCTGCCGGTTCTCCAAAACTCTATGAAATATTTTTTCGCCTCCGCCTGCACGATTTGCGAGGCCGCAATGAATTCGTCCAGCCCGCGCGGCACTTCGCCGAAAACCTTTGATATTTGGTTTGTCATCAGATAGTTTCTCTTTTCGCCCGCGATATTGCTTTGGAACGGGGTGACCGCCTTCGCCTGCCACTGCGCGTTCCATTTGAGCTTTTCGGCGTCGGTCCACGGGTAGAGATGCTTTTTGTCGAACATCTTTTCGAGCGATTCGCGGTTCGGGCACCCGTGGTAGCCTATTTCGCTCACGAAATGCGCGTTGCTCGAAGTGTAGTAGGGCGCCTTGTAGTATCCGCGCGGCCCCCACAGGTGCACTTCCGACGGGGACGCCCTATCCTCGAATACGTCGGGGCTGTAATACGGAGAACTCGGCAGGTACGGGCGCGTGGGGTCGAGCTCGAAGAGGACGCGCGGGAACACTTCGCGGCTCACGCGCTCCTTTGCGGGGTCGATTTTAAAGGCGTTCGAATTGAAGAGCCAGTAGAACGACTGGTCGTTTTCGTTGTCGCCCGCCCAGAGGGCGACGCACGGGTGCCCCCGCAGCCTCTCGACGACCGAGCGTGCCTCCTCCTCCATCGCCTTTGCGAAGGCGTCGTCCTGCGGCGGCGTTGTGCACGCGAGCGAAAAATCCTGCCAGACGAGTATTCCGTTTTCGTCGCAGAAATCGTAGAAGGCGTCGGATTCGTATACGTTGCCACCCCAGCAGCGCAGCATGTTGCAGTTGAGGTCGGCAGCCATTTCGAGCGCCTTTTTGAGGTGCTGCGGATCGCGGCTGTGCAGGGCGTCGAGCGGCGTCCAGTTCGTCCCTTTTATATAGATTTTTCTGCCGTTGACGCGGAACTCGAATTTCCCCTTGTCGCCGTTTTTGAACACGTCCGACCTCTCCAATCCCACGGTGCGCAGACCGACATTTCGGGTTTTCGAGTCGAGAATTTTCCCGTCGGGGGAGAGCAGGCGAACTTCGAGGGAATAGAGCGGACTTTCGCCGTATCCGCGCGGCCACCAGAGCTTGGCGTCTTTTATTCGGATTCCGTTGGGCGAGAGCGTGAATTTGTCGGCGTGCATTTTCTGCGACCACACCGTCTTTCCCCCGAGCGACAGTTTCGCCTCGGCCGAAAGTTTGCCGAGCTGCCCGCGCGGAATCGACAGCCTGATGCGCGCGGTGCAGACCGCCTCGTTTTTGTCAGGATCGGCGGAGACGGTCATAAAAAATATATCGTCGATTCTCGCGGGCTTTAAGATTTCGACGCCCGCGCCCTTCCAAAGCCCCGCACTCAGCAGCCTCGGCATGATGTCCCAGCCGTACATGTGCGGTGCCTTTCTCACGCCTTCGGAGTCGTATGCCGACGAGATTGCGCCCAGCTTCCGCCCGTTGGACTCCATTACGGCGGAGCGTATTATCACGTCCAGCGAGTTGTCGCCGCTCTTTGAGAGGCGTTCGGTGATGTCGAAGGAATGGGGGATTAGCATGTTTCCCGCCTCACCGATTTTTTCGCCGTTGAGGAATATGTCGGCGAATGTGTCTATGCCGCCGAATTTCAATACCGCTCTCTCGCCGCCTTTTAGCCCGGGGCTCGGGAACTTGCGCGAATACATCCACTGGTATCCCTCGTATTCGCGCAGCTTGTAGGAGTTGTCGCCCTTTTCGGGATCGGGTATTAGCCCCGCCGCGAGCAGGTCGAGCTCAACGTTCCCCGGAACTTTCGCCGCGACGGTTTTCGCGCCCTCCGCCCCCGCCGCTGCCCGCGGGGTGCGGAGCGCGCCGGAGTCCGGCTGGGGCCAGAATTTCAGCGTCCACTTGCCGTCGAGCGATATTTTGCGTGTTTCGTTTGCCGAGGGCGATTCTTCCCCGTTCTCAGCGCCTTTTCCCGCGCCGCCGAAAAACAGGAATATGGCGGCGACGGCGGCGAAAACGGCGGCTGTCTGCGGAAATTTTCTCGATATTTTTTTTGCGAGTTCGGAAATGTCGAATTTTTTCATGGGTTTATCCTACCGGTTTTAAGTTGACGGGCGAGTTTTTTTGCCGCCGCACGCGAACGCGCAGAACGCGAGGTACAGGCAGGCGAAGAGGAGAACAGCGAGCGCGGCGTTTCCGCCGCCGAATTTTCCGCCCGCAAAAGTCATGAGCGGCGGGACGACCGCTCCGCCGGCGATGCCGGTCGTCATGAGGCCCGAGATTTCGTTTTCGGACTCGGGCTTCGCGGAGAGCGCGCGGGAGAATATCACTGAATATATAGAGGAAATCGAATACCCTACAAGCCCTATTCCGGCCGCTGCGGAAATTTCGGAGCCCGCCGCCGCCGTCCACCCGAGCGCGAGAACCGCGAGAAATATGTGGATTTTGAAATACGCGAAGGAGTCGACCCGCGCCAGTATCGCCGCCCCCGCGAAAGTCCCCGCAGTGCGGCAGGCGAAATAGACGCTTGGGGCGAATCCGACCCTCCTCACGGAGCTTTCGAGCGACGGGTCGAGGCCGAGCTTTTCCATGAGCAGCATCGGCGAATACATGTTCATTCCCATGTCGATTCCGACGACGGCAACTATCCCGAAGAAGAGCATTGCGACTGTCTTGTCGCATAGAAGTGCGAATATGTTTTTTGCGGAGGCGGCGCTTCCCGCTTTCGGCTCGGGTATGTCCGAGAGCCGGAGCCACGCCCCGAAGGCGGCGGTGACGCTTCCGAATATCGGGAATATCCACCTCCACGACCCGAGCGCCGATGCCGCCCATAACGCAATGAACGGCCCGAGGAAAGACGAAAGCG
>ERZ1673695.2427-NODE-2427-length-14265-cov-10.180999_pt1 | contig 14265 bp, 11 predicted proteins | sample MGYA00580225_ERZ1673695 | MGnify/ENA primary metagenome ERZ1673695 (study PRJEB41218, sample SAMN15661739) | gut metagenome | host: Homo sapiens | place: Canada: London | collected 2015-08-20/2019-03-30 | study: EMG produced TPA metagenomics assembly of...
ATACGTAGTTGCTGAAATGGCGGAATGGCAGACGCCGGAGACTTAAAATCTCCTGTCCTATGGGCGTGCGGGTTCGAGTCCCGCTTTCAGCACCAGCATCCGTCTCAATCAAAAGGGACGGATTTTTCTGTGTCAGGGCTTTCTGGATTACAAGTCAGGAAAGGGCGTGGATCAATATGAAAAAGCGGATCTTGTGGAGCGCCGTCCCCGTTTTGTCGGCCCTGCCCGCCGTGCTCATCGGGAGCCTTGTGATGCGCCTTCATGGGGTGTCCACCTCCGCCTATCTGCAAAACCTCGCGGCATTGCTCATTCCGGGCGCGGGTTTCGGTGTGTACTTGTCCGTCGCGCGCCCCGCAAAACCAAAGGCCCGGCATGGCTATGCCGCCATGCTCGCATGCCTGGCCGCGCTCGGCTGCACCTTTCTGGATTCAGGGACGGACGGAATCCACCGGTGGATTCAGGTAGGCCCGTTCGCCCTCCATGCGGCGTTTCTTTTCATGCCCCTTGCGCTGACCGGCATGGATATTCTTTTCATGGCCGGAAAGCCCCGCGCCGCCTATGTCTGCGCCCTGCTGACCGGCGTGGCGCTGTTTTTGCAGCCGGACGCTTCCATGAGCGGCGCGCTGGTCATGGCCATGGTGCCCATGCTGTGGCATGACCGGAAAAACAGCGTGCTCTATGGAACCGTGCTGTTTGTCCTGCTCATGCTTGCGGCGGTCTTGTGGCTGCGGCCGGAATCCCCTGCGCCGGTTTTGCAGGTGGAGGGGATTCTCGAACTGGCGCAGGCGTCGGGCTGGCAGATTGCGAGCCTGCTTTCCCTTATGATACTGTTTTGTCCGTTTGCGGCCGGTCTGTGCCGGACATCCTCGCGCCTTGTCTCCGCGGCAAATCTCCTGTTCTATGCCGCGCTGCTGGCAGCCGCATGCACCGGCGACTTTCCGGTGCCGGTCATCGGCAGCGGCGCATCCCCCATCATCGGCTATCTGATGGCAGCCACCTATGTCATCCGGCGTCTGAAAGCAGGCGAAAGCAGCCCCCTTTGAAGGGAGGGCCGCTTTTGCGGCGCCGCCGGAGCGCACCGCCTTTGTTTGCGTTCTTTCCATGCACGGCGTACAGACAGGGGGAGGGGCATTTTCCCCTCCCCCGCTTTTCGGTTATACCTTGAGGCCGGCCTTGTAGCCGCTGTGGATGGCGTCGTAGATCTTGCCGGGCGTCTGGCAGTCGCCCACGATGTATGCCTTCACGCCCTCTGCGCAAAGCTGCTCATACAACCCGCCGCAGGGCTTCATGCCGGTGGCCAGGAACACATGGTCCGCGGGCACGGTCTGCCGCCGTCCGCCGGCTTCGAACGTCACGCCTTCCTCGCCGATCTCCGTCACGCGCGCGCAGGTGCAGACCCTGATGTTCTTTTCCCTGATCCAGTCGGTATAGACGATGTGGTCGCAGTCGCTACAGCCGTTCATGATCCGGGGCAGCATTTCGATGATGGTCACGTGATTCCCTTCCGTCCGGCTGAACTGGATGGCGGTTTCCACGCCGATCAGGCCGCCGCCGATGACCACGATCTCACCCGTGGGACGGATGCCGTCGGGCCGAAGCGCATCCACCGCGATGCTGACCTCCGGGCGGTCGGCGCCGGGAACGCGCAGGCCGGCAGGCGTGGTTCCCGCAGCCACAATCACCGCGTCAAAGCCCTTCAGGTCCTCCAGGGCGGCTTCTTTTTCCACGACCTTCACGCCGTGCTTGTTCACCTGCGTGACCAGGTATTTGAGCGCGTCCCGGATATCGGCCTTGAATTCGGGATAGGAAGCCTCATGCAGGTATCCGCCCAGCGCCCGCTTTTCAAACAGGGTCACCTCATGCCCGCGCAGCGCGGCGGTATCGGCGGCCTTCAGACCGGCGGGACCGCCGCCCACCACGGCGACTTTTTTGGGCGTTTCAGCCGGCCGGATGGCCAGCGCGTCCTCAAAGCCCAGCGTGGGGTTCATGGTGCAGTTGATGGACTTGCCCAGGTGATTGCCGCGGTCCAGACAGCCTTCGTTGCAGCGGATGCAGGGGGAGATATCCTCGGCATGGCCTTCCATGGCCTTCTTGGCCCAGTAGGGGTCCGCCAGCAGGGGCCGGCCCATGCTGATGAAATCCGCCTTGCCGCTGGCGAGGATCTCCTCGGCATAATCCGGCTGGGTGATGGAGCCGGTGGCGAACACCGGGATGCCGACTTCCTTCTTGATGGCCTCGGCCGCCCAGACGTTGTGGCCGCGCGAGAGCTGCATGGGCGTGACCTGGTGGATCATCTGGTGGTGGTCGCCGCCGCTGACGTCAATGGCCGCGCAGCCCAGCTCCTCCAGGCGCTTGGCATAATAGATGGTATCCTCGATGGTCATGCCGCCCGGCTCGTAATCCGTGCCGCTCAGGCGCACGATGATGGGGAAGTCCTCGCCCACGTACTCCTTGCAGCGCTTGAAAACCTGCTCCAGGAAGCGGAAGCGGTTCTCCCGGCTGCCGCCGTACCAGTCGCGCCGCTGGTTGGTGAAGGGCGAGAGGAAGTTGGTGATGAGGTAGCCGTGCGCGCCGTGGATCTCCACCACCTGGAAGCCGGCGGTCTTTGCACGCCATGCGGCCTTGCCGAAATCCTCCACCAGCTGGTCGATCTCCTCGATGGTCAGCTCTTCCGGGATGGCGGCCTTGCCGTAGCGCTCATACATCAGCGGCCAGGGATTGGAAGAGGCGGATTTCATCGGCGGGCCCAGAAAGCGCTGGCGTCCGCAGTGCTCGATCTGGATGCAGGGCACGCAGTCGAGGTTCTTGATGGTATCGGCCAGCCAGCCCAGGCCCACGATGTATTCATCATCACAGATGCCCAGCTGGTTGGAGGCGGACTTGCTGCACTTGCGGTCCACGTAGGCGTATTCCACGATGATCATGCCCACTTCGCCGCGCGCCAGGTCCTCATAGCAGCGGACCAGCCGGGAGGAGACGGTGCCGTCCATGTGGCTCAGCCCCGTGGTTTGGGGCGCTTTGCAGATGCGGTTTTTGATGACGACGTTGCCGATCTTGCAGGGGCTGAAAAGCGTGGGATAGTAGGGATTCATGACAGGCGCTCCTTTCGGATACAATTTGCTGGTTATGATTATAAGGATTTTTTCCCTGCCATCCCGATAGCGCTTACGATGATTCTGATGAAAATAATTGTATCACATGATACTGATTTTCCGCCTGCCGGCCCGGCGCGCAGGTTCGGTTGTATTCCTTTGCGCGATTCAGTATAATAGACATTCCAAAGACATGAAACAGGACGAAGGTGAATGGATGTATCCTGACGTGACCGGACGCTTCGCCCCCACGCCCAGCGGACGGCTGCACCTGGGCAACCTGCTGTGCGCGCTGCTGGCGTATCTGTCCGCGCGTCATGCGGGCGGGCGGTTTCTGCTGCGCATCGAGGATCTCGACGCGCCCCGCTGCCCGCGCCGCCTTGCACGGCAGGCGATCGAGGACCTGTGCTGGTTCGGTTTCCGGTGGGATGCGCCGCCGGTCTATCAAAGCGAGCGCACGGCCATCTACCAGTCCCATCTGGAGCGGCTTCAGGCCAGGGGGCTGATCTATCCGTGCTTCTGCACGCGGGCGCAGTTGCAGCGGCAGGCGTCCGCCGCGCCCAATCTGGGCGATACGCAATGGGTGTACCGCGGAACCTGCGCGCATCTTGGCAAGGAGGAGGCCGCGCGGCTCTCGCTTGCGCGCTCGCCTGCCCTGCGCGTGCGCGTGCCGGACGAGGACATTCGTTTTGTGGACGGCCTGCAGGGGCCGCAGCGCGAGAACCTGGCGCGGGACTGCGGCGATTTCATCGTGCGCCGGTCGGACGGGCTGTTCGGCTATCAGCTGGCCGTGGTGGTGGACGACGCGCTCGCGGGCGTCAGCGAGGTGGTGCGCGGGCGCGACATTCTCTCCGCCACTCCCCGGCAGATCTACCTGCTGCGCGAGCTGGGCTATCCCGCGCCGCGCTATTGCCATATTCCCCTGCTCACCGACGCGCAGGGGCGGCGGCTAGCCAAGCGGGACCGCGACCTGGACCTGAGCGCGCTGTCCCGGCGCTACACCCCGCAGCGGCTGCTGGGCATGCTTGCGCACGCGGCGGGCCTGCTTGAGGAGGACCGCCCGGCGGACCTGGAGGAGCTGACCGCGCTGTTCGACTGGTCCAAAGTGCGGCGCGGGGACCTGCGCCTGCCTGACTGGCTGTAGGGGGCCTTACGGCCTGCTCCCGCGCCGCTCCAGAATGCGGCGGATGCCCAGCAGGTACACGGCGATGGAAACCGCAGGCCCCAGTACGTCCGAGACGGGCTCGGCGAAAAACGCCGCCCGCGCGCCGAAGGCCGCCGGCAGCGCAAACAGCGCCGCAAAATAGACCAGCTTTCGCCAGAAGGACAGCGGCAGCGAATAGCGCACCTGCCCCAGCGCGGTAAAGCCATCCACGATTTCATACTGGATGCCCAGCGGCAGCAGCGCCAGGCTGCACACCCGAATGGCCCAGACCGCCTGCTCCGCGATGCCGCCGTCGGCGGTGAACAGGCGCGCAAAGGCGCCGCCGCCCGTCCAGGCGATCAGCGTCATCAGGCCCGTATAGACGGCGCACAGCCCAAAGATGCGCTTTTGCGCCTCCCGCACGCGGTCCGTTCTGCGCGCGCCGTAGTTGAAGCTCAAAATGGTCTGCGTGCTGCCGCTGATGCCGCCCAGCGGCATGGTCACCACCAGCATGAAGCTCTGCGCAATGGTGGCGCAGGTGAGCAGCATATCGCCCTGCGCCGCGCCGCCATAGCGCTTGAGCACGGCGTTCATGGCGATGATCATCACGTTGTCCACCGCGATGATGGCAAAGGGCGTGAAGCCGATCAGCAGCACTTTGCGCATGACGCGAAGGTCATAGCCCGAAAAGGTGATGCGCATGGGCGGCTTTTTGCCCAACAGGAAGGCCAGCACAAAGGCGCAGCTGGCGACCTGGGAAATCACCGTGGCCACGGCGGCGCCCGTGACGCCCATGTCCAGCACATAGATGAACACAGGGTCCAGCGCAATATTCATCACCGCGCCCAGCACCACCGACAGCATGGCCTGCCCGGCAAATCCCTGGCAGATGATGAACTGGCACATGCCCGTGGCGAGCAGCGCGAAGGGCGTGCCGCACAGGTACGCCGAAAAATAGGCTCCCGCAAAGGGAAAGGTGGCCTCGCTGGCGCCAAAGAGCATCAGCATCGGCTCGCGGATGGGCGCAAGCAGCGCCATCAGCGCCACCGACAGCACGCAGAGCATCAGGAAGCAGTTGGCCAGGATGCGTCGCGCCTGCTCCGTCTCCCCCTCGCCCATGCGCATGCTCATCAGCGGCGCGCCGCCCACGCCGATCAGCGAGGCGGCCGAACCGATCATCGTCACCACCGGACCGCATACGCCCACGCCGGCCAGCGCCAGATCGCCCACCTGCGGGATGTGGCCGATGTACATGCGGTCCACAATGCTGTAGAGCACGCTGACAAACTGCGCCAGCATGCTGGGCAGGGCAATTTTCAGCACAAGCGGTCCAATCGGGTCCCCGCCAAGGTCGTTCTTTCGCCGCATAGAGCGCGTTCCTCTTTCCCTGTATGGATGCCGTAATCCGGGCGTGCTATCTTACCACAAATGCGCTTTGCATGGCAAGCGGCGTTCAGTCCCTGCCGCGAACGCCCAGAACGTGCAAAAACCTGCGCACGGGCTGGCGGTAGCTGGAGAGGGGACGCATCCAGGAATCCAGTGTGTGCGCGGCCACATAGCATTCGCCCTCCCGCACATCGACGATCAGCGCGGTATGGGTGAAGCCGCCCTCCCGGTTTCCCAGCTGCACCACGTCGCCGGGAAGCGCCTCCTCCTGGCTGACCTCCCGCGCGTAGGGTCCCGGCCCCTTGTTGGCCGTCAGAAAGCGGTAGAGGTATTCCACGCCGGTCCAGGACGCGGTGCGGTTGTTGCCCGTCAGGTAGTACCAGCCATAGACCGGCGTGCGGTTCATCACGCCCGCGCCCGCGTACAGGCATTGCGACACAAAATTGGTGCAGTCCCCTCCCAGACCGTGAAAATCCAGGTAGGCCGGGTTGCGCAGCAGGGCCCAGCGCTTCGCATAGGCCACGGCCGCCGCTTCGTCATAGCCGTTTCTCATTTTGCCACCCCCTGCGCCATGGTATGCGGACGCGGGGCGGAGGGTCACCGGTCAGGCGCGAAACAAAAAGCCTGACCGCTGTTTTTTGGATTGTCTGCCATGCTGAAAAAAGCGGATAAAACCATTCGCAGGATGAGGCTTTCTCACCTGATCAAACAGGAAGCAAAAGGGTTCTGCGATTGGCAAATCAAGCGTCCCCGTCAACGTGGGGCGCTTTTGGCCGCGTTCTTTCTCCCAAGTGGCGCGCCGCTCGTGCTGTAAGGTTTCTTTCTTTCCGAAATATACATGACCTTCCGTTTTCTTTATGGCCGCCTTGCATCCCCGGCCCTATAATGATGGCACAGGAAATGAAACAAGCGATTCAGAAAGGAAGGAAAATTTCTATGTCCCATCCCGTTGCGATCGTCACAGGCGCCACCAGGGGAATCGGCCGCGCCGTCGCCCTTGAACTGGCCTCCCACGGATATGATCTGGCCGTCAACTATCACAGCAATGAAAAGGCCGCACGGGAGGTGTGCGACCGGGCGCGGGCCATGGGCGTGAGGGCGGAGCCCGTCTATGCCGACATGGGCAAGGTGGAGGATATCGCCGCCATGTACGCCGAAATCGACCGGCTCTTCCCCCGCATCGACCTGCTGGTGAACAACGCCGGCATCAGCGACGAGGTCTATTTTCTGGACGCCACCCCCGAAAACTTCGACCGCATGACGGCCGTGGACTGGCGGGGCCTGTATTTCTGCGCGCAGTACGCGGCCAAGCGCATGATTGAAAAAAAGGTGCCCGGCCTCATCATCAACGTGACCTCCAACCAGGCGGAGGGCAACTGGCCGCGCTCCACCATCTACGGCCCCACCAAGGCCGCCGTATCCAAGTTTACCAAGAACGCGGCCATGGAGCTGGCGCTCTACGGCGTGCGCATGGTCGCCATCGCGCCGGGCTATACGGACATCGGCTGGCCCGCGGACAGCCACCTGCGCCAGGCGGAAAAGCGGCTCCCGCTCAAGCGATTCGCCGCGCCGGAGGAAATCGCCAAGGGCGTGGCCTTCCTCGCCTCTCCGGACGCCACCTATATGACCGGCTGCGTGCTGACCATGGACGGCGGCGCAACGCTGCCGGTGGTAGCCGCCAACGACTTTGTCTGATCCGCGTCAGGGGGACGCGCGTCGCCGGTACTCGCTGGGCGGGATATGATAGTATTCCCGGAAGCTGCGGCTGAAATGAAAGGGATCGTTGTAGCCCAGCATGGAGGCGATTGCGCAAAGCGGCATGGTGGTATTGGAGAGAAGCTGCTGCGCCGTCTCCAGGCGGATGCGGGAGATGAGGCGCTTGGGGCCGTACCCCAGCGCGCGGTGGCAAAGGTTGCGCAGGGTCCGCTCCTGGATATCCAGCTCCTTGCAGACGGCGGCGACGGTGACGGTTGTAAGGTTTTCACGGATATAGTGCTCGGCGCGCAGCAGCGCTTCGGGGACCGTTCCGCTCTTGCCCACGTCCTGCCCCAGAAGCATCAGCGCCGGGAGAAACAGGCTCTGGGCGATATCCCAGCGCCCCTGCTTGGCGCAGATGAGGCTGTACTGAAACAGGCGCTGGACGAAATCGCCCGCGCGGACGCAAAGCACGCGGTCCTCCTCCAGGCAGGACTGGGGCTGGCATAGCTCAAGCCACCAGAAATGCCACGTGTCTCCCGGACAGCCATAGCCGAAATCGCGCGTAGGGCGCATGACCAACGCCTGGTCCTGCGCCACGCGGTAGGCGCGGCCGTCGTAGCGGACGAGCCCCTCCCCCTTGAGGGTAAAGACCAGATAGGTTTTTCCGGGCGTAATGCCCTTGTGGGGCGTCTGATACGAGCTGTCGCCCCAGATCCAGAAAATGGTGTCCAATCCGCAGGGCGCGCCCGACGCCCCTGGCGGACCGACGCAGAAATCAAAGAACATGGGATCACGCTCCTCTTTTCCCGCTTTACGATCATCCTACCACAGCTCACGCCTGTTTGACAAGGAGGTTCCGAAATGGAGACTGTTCAGACCCTTCCCGTCCCGCCCCTGATGCTGGGCGAGGGGCCCGTGTGGCACGCGCGCCGGGAAACGCTGTATTTTGTGGATATCGACGGATGCATGATCTACGGCTGGCAGGATGGGCCGGGGCTGGTGACGCGCCTGCCCATGCCGGACCGCACGGGCTTCGTGGTCCCGTGGGGCGAGGGGCTGCTGGCGGGCGCAGGCGACACGCTGTATCGCGTGGACCCGGACAGCGCGGAGATCACGCCCGTCCTGCGCCTTGCGCTGGATGCCGGGGTACGCTTCAACGACGGGAAATGCGACCCGAAAGGCCGGTTCTGGGCCGGCGTGATGGCCGCCGACCGCTCGCGGGCGGATACGGCGGCGCTGGGAGCGCTGTACGGCATTGGCCCGGAGGGGCCGTTCCAGCGCCTCGCGCCGATGGACATTCCCAACGGCATGGCCTGGGACGCATCCGGTGCGTTCTACCACACCGACACCTCCACTGGGCGCATCCTGCGCTACCGGCGCGGCGCCGACGGCCGCATCCACGACCCGGAAACGGCGGTTACGGTGGAGGACGGCGCGCCCGACGGGATGTGCATCGACGGCCAGGGCATGCTCTGGGTGGCGCTCTGGAGCGCGGGGCGCGTGCAGCGCTATGACCCGCAGACCGGGCGCGCGCTTGCGGAATGCGTCGCGGTTCCCCAGCGCAACGCCTCGTGCTGTTGCCTGGGCGGGAGAGATGGACGGACGCTGTACATCACCACCGCGCAGAGCGACGGGCAGGCCGTGGGGCTGTACGCCTGCCGCGTGGAGGTATCCGGACCCTTGCCGTATGCGTGGCGGGGACAATATTAAGGAAGAAACTGCATGCAGGAACAGGCCAATCCCCTGCTGCGCGGGGAGGAAGGCGCGCTCAAGCGCGCGCTGTATAAATCCATGGGCTATGACGACGAAGCGCTCGCCCGTCCGCTGGTGGCGGTGGTCAACACCTTCACCACCGCCACGCCCGGCCATTTCACCCTGGACGAGTTCTCCCGCCAGGTGCAGCTGGGCATCGAATCGGCCGGAGGCACGGCGATGAGCTTTGGCACCATCGCTCCGTGCGACGGCATCGCCGAGGGGCACGAGGGCATGCGCTACATTTTGCCCAGCCGTGACCTGATCGCTTCCTCCGTGGAGTGCATGGTGCGCGCGCACCGCTTTGACGCGCTGGTGCTGCTGGGCTCGTGCGACAAGATCGTTCCCGGCCTGCTGATGGCGGCGGCCCGGCTGGACGTGCCCGCCCTCTTTCTCAACGCCGGCCCCATGCTGCCCGCCGCCTACCGCGGCAGGCACTGGGACGGCAACATCGTGACCGAGGCCGTGGGCTGGAAACGGCGCGGGGAGATCGGCGAGGCGGCGTTCAAGGCCATCGAGAATCTGGCCGAGCCGTGCGCGGGCTCCTGCGCGATGCTGGGCACGGCCAACACGATGTGCTGTCTGGCGGAGGCGATGGGCATGGCGCTTCCGGGCTCGGCCACCATTCCGGCGGTCATGGCGCGCAGGCTGCGCGCGGCGCGGCAGACCGGCCGCGCAGTGATGCGCCTCTGGGAGCGCGGAATCAGCGCCCGCCGGCTGATGACCCGCCGCTCGCTGGAAAACGCCATGGCTGTGCTCATGGCGATGGGCGGCTCCACCAACGGCATCTTGCACCTTCAGGCCATTCACCGCGAGGCCGGTCTGGGCGATTTGCCCCTTTCCGCCTTTGATGCGGCCAGCCGCGTCACGCCGCAGCTGACCTCCGTCTACCCCGCCTCGCCCTACGACATGGCGGACTTTGACGAGGCCGGAGGCGTCCCCGCGCTGATGCGCGAACTGCGTCCCCTGCTGCACACCGACTGCCTGACGGCGCTGGGCGGCACGCTGGCGGAGGCGCTCGAAGCCTTCTCCGACAGCCCGCGGCGCGAGGTGATCCGGCCCTATGAGCAGCCCTTTGCACCCACGGGCGGGGTCGCCGTGCTCTCGGGCAATCTGGCGCCCCTGGGCTGCGTGGTCAAGCCGGCGGCGGTCCCGGAATCCCTGCACCGCTTTACCGGCAAGGCGCAGGTATTCCACAGTGAACAGGAGGCATGCCAGGCGATCCTCGCGGGCAGGGTCGCCCATGGCACGGCCATCGTGCTGCGCTACGAGGGGCCCAAGGGCGGTCCCGGCATGCCGGAGATGTACCGTCCCATGAAAAACCTCGAGGGCATGGGGCTTTCCGGGGACTGCTGCATCCTGACGGACGGGCGCTTCTCCGGCTCCAACAGGGGCCTGTTCGTGGGGCATATCTCGCCCGAAGCCTACGAGGGCGGACCTCTGGCGCTGGTGGAGGACGGCGATCCGATCCGCATCGACATTCCCGCGCGCGAGCTTGAGCTGCTGGTGCCCCCCGAGGTGCTCGACCGCCGCCGCGAGGCCTGGCAGCGGCCCGAAAAGGACATTCCCGACGGCTACCTGTCCACCTACCGCAAAAACAGCCTGTCCGCGGCGCAGGGCGCCGTGGTGCAATGAACAAAGGAGGAATGGTTGTGGCACTTTGGAACAGCGACGCGGAGATGTTTTCCCTCATGCGCCGGCAGCTCTATACCGCCGTCGTGGGCGACATTCTGGATCAGATGGGCTATGTGCATCAGTTTCTGCCCAGCCGCATCATGCCCATGCGCGACGATATGATCGTGGCGGGGCGCGCCATGACGGTGCTGGAGGCCGATACCGTGCAGGGCGACGCGCCGGGGCGCAGCGAGCAGATGCGCCGCTCCTTCGGCCTGATGCTGGAGGCGCTGGACGATCTGAAGGAAAACGAGGTCTATCTGTGTTCGGGGTCCTCGCCGCGCTACGCGCTGGTGGGCGAGCTGATGTGTACCCGCATGCAGAAGTTGGGCGCGGCGGGCGCGGTGGTCAACGGCTTCCACCGCGACACGCGAGGCATCCTGGAATTGAACTTCCCCTGCTTCTCCTATGGCCGCTACGCGCAGGACCAGGCCCCGCGCGGCAAGGTGATCGACTACCGCGTGCCCATCGAGATCGAGGGCGTGCGCGTGCTGCCGGGGGACATCGTCTTTGGCGACCTGGACGGCGTGCTGGTGATTCCCCAGGGCATCGAGGCCGAGGTGCTTGAGCGCGCCTACGAAAAGGCGACCGGCGAAAAGACCGTGGGCGAGGCCATCCGCGCCGGCATGAGCGCGAGCGAGGCCTTCCGCATCCACGGCGTCATGTAGGCGGCGTCAGGCGGTCAAAGGCATAGCGGATATGGCGGCGGTAGACGGCCCCCGGCTCCAGCGCGGGGCCGGGCGTGTCGGGCGCAAGGCGGGGAAGTTCCTGCGGCTCCAGCGCGACGGCGCACCGCACCGGGGTCAGGTAGCCGCCGGCATAGACCACCAGGCAGGGCTGGTCCGTGTACAGGCGCAGCCTGCGCCCGGAAACGGGGTCCAGCAGCTCCGCCGCCGGTTCCTCTCCCCCATGCAGGCGGAAGGCGTGGTTGTACCCGTTGGCCAGGGCCAGCTGGGGGTTCTCCGCCTCCCCGGCGCGCATGACCGGCCGGAGCTGCGCCACATCAAAGGGCGGTTCTCCGCACGCCGCCACGCCCACGGGCAGGTGGCCCTCGCCGTTGAGATAAACGGCATCGGCGTTGACGCGGATGAGCTGACCGTCGGCAGGGCGTGAAAAGTCGCCGCTCAGGTTCCAGTAGGCATGATGGGACAGGTTGACCACCGTGAGCCGGTCGCTGCGGGCCTCCAACGTGATATCCAGCCGGCCGTCATCCCACAGGCGGTATACCGTGCGAAACAGGCGGCGGCCCGGATAGCCGTCCACGCCGTCGTCCAGCTCCGCCTCAAAGGCGGCCTCGCTCCAGCCGTCTCCCCGCGTCACGCCCTGCGTGCGCCACGGCCGGTGCACCAGGCTGTTGGGACCGCCGTGAAGCTGGTTGGGACCCTCGTTGACGGCGAGCTGAAGGGTACGTGCCCCGATGCGGAGCAGGCCGCCGCGCAGCCGGCCTGCATAGGGGGCCAGCGTCGCCCCCGCGCAGCTGGGATCGCAGGGGCCCCGGGGCGTCAGCGCAACATTTACGAATTGGCCGCCGTCCCCAGGAAGGGTCAGCCCCGTGAGCGAAGCGCCCTCACAGGCGAGAAACGCCTCCGTGCCATGGAGATTGCGCAGGATCACATCCGGTTTTCTATGCATTTTCTCTCATTCCTTCCCGCCCGCGCGCAGACTTTCCAGTTTTCATCAGTATACTGAATTGATATATGGGCGCAACGGGCCTATGGGAAAACAGCAACAAATCAAAATGAATGGGCAAGGCGAAAGAAACAAACAGACGCCAAACATGCTATACTTTTCCTACGAAATGACCAAAGAAACAGGCTGTGCTTCCAGGAGGCGTTTTCAATGGGCAACACGCTGGAGTTTCGAAACATCACCAAATACTTTCCGGGCGTAAAGGCGCTGGACGACGTCAGCTTTACGGCCTACAGCGGCGAGGTGCTCGCTTTCCTGGGCGAGAACGGCGCCGGCAAGTCCACGCTGCTCAAGACCCTCAACGGCGACTATCAGCCAAGCTCCGGACAGTACCTCATCAACGGCGAGGAGGTTCATTTCCGCAATCCTCACGAGGCCATCGAGGCGGGCGTGAGCATCATCTACCAGGGGCGCCAGATCCTCATGGAGCTTTCCGTGGCCGAGAACATCTATCTGGGCCGCATGCCGGCAAATGCGCTGGGCGTCATCAACCAGCACAAGGCCAACGAGATGGCCGCGCGCATCATCGCTGATTTCGGCCTGCCCATCAAGCCCACCGACAAGGTCAAGGACCTGAGCGTAGCCTACCAGCAGATGGTGGAGATCATGAAGGCCTACAGCTGCGAGAACCTGCGCGTCATCTGCTTTGACGAGCCCTCCGCGAGCCTTAGCGATTCGGAGATCGACAGCCTGTTCCGCATCATCCGCAAGCTGCGCGACGAGGACAAGATCATCATCTACGTGTCCCACCGCATGAGCGAGATCTTTGAGATCACCGACAAGGTCGCGGTCTTCAAGGACGGCCGCTATGTGGACACCGTCAAGACCAGCGAGGTTGACGAGGGGCAGCTCATCCGCATGATGGCGGGCCGCGACCTGGGCGATATCTACAGCTCGCTGGACCGCGACAAGAAGATCGGGGACGTGCTGCTGGAGGTGCGCCACCTCTCCTCCGACTATGTGGAGGACGTTTTCTTCTCCCTGCACGCGGGCGAGGCGCTGGGCTTCTCCGGCCTGGTGGGCGCGGGGCGCACCGAGACCATGCGCGCCGTCATCGGCGCCGACCGCATGACCGGCGGCGAGGTGCTGCTGGATGGGAAGAAAATCCACTGCAAAAGCCCGCACGACGCCATGCGCCACGGCATCGTCCTGGTGCCGGAGGACCGCAAGATGCAGGGCATCCTGGCCAACCTGGACGTGTGCGACAACATCAACGTGTCCATGCTGGAGCAGCACTCCAACCGCCTGGGCGTGCTCAACCGCCGCAGCGAGCTGGAGACGGCGGAGAAGGGCATCCGCGATTTCCGCATCCGCACCCCCAGCCCGCACAAGAAAATCGTGGAGCTCTCGGGCGGCAACCAGCAAAAGTGCATCGTCGCCCGCTGGCTGGGCACCAATCCACGGGTGCTGATTCTCGACGAGCCCACCAAGGGCATCGACGTGGGGGCCAAGGCGGAGTTTTACCGCATGATCTGTGAATTTGCCAAGCAGGGGCTGGGCGTCATCCTCATCTCCTCCGAGCTGCCGGAAGTCATCGGCCTGAGCGACCGCATCATCGTCATGCGCGCGCGCCGTGTCGCGGGCGAGGTCATGCGGGAGGAAGCCACGGAGGACCGCCTGCTAGCTCTGGGCATGGTGGAAACGGACGAAACACAGAATCGGAGGGAAAAGGCATGAAACAAAAGTTGAAAAACGCGTTCGGCGGCGACAAGCTGATCCTGATCGCCGCGACGGTGGTGGTCTTCGCCATGTTCACGCTGCTGAACCGCAACTTCCTGTCGTGGACCAACTTTGTCAACATCCTGGGGCAGGGCATACGCCCTGCCCCTC
>ERZ1673695.2439-NODE-2439-length-14194-cov-4.993281_pt1 | contig 14194 bp, 15 predicted proteins | sample MGYA00580225_ERZ1673695 | MGnify/ENA primary metagenome ERZ1673695 (study PRJEB41218, sample SAMN15661739) | gut metagenome | host: Homo sapiens | place: Canada: London | collected 2015-08-20/2019-03-30 | study: EMG produced TPA metagenomics assembly of...
TAAAATATACTTCGTCACCAGAGCCGTGACTGACGAAGTGCCAACCCTTTACTCTGTTGACATTGAAGGAGAGAATCTGGAGCGGGTAATTGAGGGTGTGGGCGACGACTATGTTCTTACAAATGATGCTATCTACTATACATCCGCATATGACGAGGGCGGAGCATATTTTTATATGTACAAATATGACCGCAAAACCGGGAAGTCAGAGCTGATGAGAAACCGCCAGTCTGAATATCTCAATCTGGTGGGGGACGAAATTTATTTTGTTGATTATACCTTCACAGGTGAATCTGAGACCAGCGGAAGCGGGATTATTTGCAAGATCAATGTTAAGACAAATGAGTTTGAAACCGTACCAGTTTATGACGAACAAGGCCGTGAAGCCTATTACATTGGACGGCTATTTTACTATAATGGGAAATTGTATTTCAAAGCACATGTAGGCTCACTCGAAAGTAGTGTGTCCTCACTATTAGCTTATGATTTATCAACAAAAAAAATAAAAACCTTGACAAATACAAAAGATTTATATAACTTGACCCAAACAGACCAATTTGAAGTTTATCAATTTTGTGTACTGGATGAAAACGATATCTATGTATATCTTTCTGGCATCCACGACTATGCAATTATTCAACTGAAAGACGATGAGGTCATTACACACAAAGCATATGAGATAAATACTGATCAATTAGGATATAGGAGTCACCGTTTGTGTATTATTGAAAAAAAACCGATTGCTTATATTTCCACAAAAATAATTGGCGCCGAAAAGCTCATGGTAAAAGCCGGCGAAGCGTAAAGAACCCCAAAACAGAAAAAGGAGAGGGTACACAGAAACAGCAGGAAGGCGGAGAGAAAGAACGTAAAAATGTTCTCTGCTGTTACCCGGCTTCTCCCCGCCTTTCCTGTTTCGCTTGGAAAGAAGGTATTCAAATGAAAAAGCTCCTGAGTCTGACCGCGTTATGTCTTTCACTTTTCTTACTTACTTCCTGCAGCCCTCAGCGGGTCAACCTGTCGCCCGAAGAAACGCACCGATACTGCGAGGAATATTTTGATTACCTGATTCCATGGAAACTAAGGGGCGCCGGATCTTACTGTGATTTAAAAGGCGCTGTTTACTATTCAATGAATCCTTATAATAATATGAACCTATGCCTTTTTGAGGTAGAGTCGATAGAAATAGAACCACCCGAGAAAACATGGGGGAACTTTATCGTCACCATTAAAATCAATGAAGTGTACAGCGGGGATTTGTCTCTCAAAGGGACCGAAGCAAAGCCGTCAGTTTTTGTACAGGAGGGGGATTCTTCCCGCCTTGTGGGAAAAAAGTATGTGGGGTATGTAACGCCCGATGCCTCCAATCCGAGAGATGTGGTTTTTACTACCTGGACTTTCTTAGTTACTGACGACAACACGCTGGTCAGCCCGTTCGGCTGCCAGGTCGAAGAGGCACAAATTGATCCTAAGAAAGAATTAAGCTTGGAGTGCAGAAGCTACACCGGGCAAAAGCTCGACTATTTCATCAGCGTGGTTAAAAGCTTGGAGGCGGAGCTTGAAAAGGAAGCCGAATCAAGTTCCGAAAAATAAAACCAGCCCCGGAGAAATCTCCGGGGCTTCTCTTTTTCTATCCGCACGCCTTTACCGAAAGATAAGTGCCGTTAAACTTATAATGGATCAAAATCCGTTGATCTCTGTTTTTACCAACGCCCTATTGTCTGCTTTGTCGTCATCAGTAAACCAAGTTTCAACGCGGGGATTTTTTACCGTTCCTTAAACTTTGAAATCCCATTATGATTCCTTCGTTTTTTTCTTAATTTTTCGTATCATTCTTGTACTGTAATGTGCGATAAAGATGCAAAATCCCATAAGCGCAAGATAATCTATATAAAACAAAATTTTCGGTTCACTGTAATCTAAAAATACGAATTCTGTTTTCAGCAGCAAATAGGTCGAAAAATCTCTGCTTAAAAATACCCACACACCATATGCGGCGATAACTAATCCGGTAATGAAAACGATAATGCTGCGGCTTTTTGACCTGCTTTTTATTCTTGCTATCTTCCGAGACATTCCTAAAACCATATTCCAATGAAGCCCTAAATGCAGGCTCATAAAGAGAAATCCCCAATATGCGCCGAGGATATGAAGCCGGCGAGCCAAAGACATGCCGCCTATTGACGGTAAAAAATCAAACACATAGCGCGACATCACAATCCCGCTATACATCTGGACAAGCATAGAAATAAGCACGAGAAGATCAATGCAAACTGTCAAAATACGCGGTCCATCGTATTTTCCCTTGAATAAGGTTCTGTGCCAATACTCGTTCAGAATATGGTGAGCGATAAAAAGGAGTAACATTCCCGTGCCCACCCATTCGTGGGGCGCTTCTCCCCAAAACTGATAGCCCATTAAGAAAAGCAGGGCAAATGTCATTAAAATATCAACAGTCAATTTGAAAACGGCTTTCGGTTTCATTATTCCACCGCCTTACCCACACAGCCAATGGCGTTTAAGCTGCGAGGATAACCGATATAAGGCAGGCACTGCGAAACAACTTTTATGAGGAAATCTTGATCGTTTCCCATATTTATATTTCCTTTTGCATGGGCGATGAGCTGTGGTTCACAGCCGCCCTGCGACATAAGAAAACAAAAGGTTATGAGTTCACGCTCTGCAAGGGTAAGCCCTTTGCGGGTATAGTAATCGCCGAAGCAATTAGCCGCTAACCAGCGGTTGATATACCCCGCTTTCCAAGCCTTTTTCATTTGTTCGCCGAAAATTTCCACCTGTGCTTCAATCCCTTTTTCAAGCCTGTTGTCAAGGGTAGTTGTTCCCTGTCCGTCAAGGGGAAGTTCAACGCCTTGTCCAGTCAATATTTCATTGGCAACATCCAGAAAAGGCAGCATTCTACCGTAGCCTAAGTAATCGGTCGCCTGATAAACGATTTCTTTCACCATTACCGGTGTGATACCGCTTTCCAATACTTTCGGCAATATTTCCTTATACGCCTCTACGCCGCCGCAGCCGATCAGCGTCGCCAAAATCGCCATATAGCGTGTTTTTGCTTCTAATTGTTGGTGCTCCTCATTTGGAACTTCGGTGAAGGCAAAATGCTCAAAGCGTTCCATGAATTCGGGATCGGTGATATGTAAATCCATTTTAATTTCTCCTCTCAAATTTTTTGACTGCCTGTGGACCAGACGTGCTTTTCTTTTGCGGCAGCAGGTGTGTTTTGCGCCATAACGCCAACCAGCTTGTGCGGAATATACATCTCTTCTAAATAAGCAACCTCATCATTGCTTAAAGCTAAATCAACCGCTTTTGCGACTCCCTCTATGTGAGAAAGCTTTGTTGCCCCAACAACAGGCGAAGCAACCTTTGTAAGCAGCCACGCAATGGAAATTTCCGTCATAGATACCCCATGCTTCTCGGCGAGTTGGGCAACCCTCTCAATAATAACGCCGTCTTGTTCGGCGGTGGAATTATATTTCAGTTTTGCGTAGCTATCCTCCTGTAAACGCTTTGAGGTTTCTCCAGGGTGTTTGGAGAGCCGTCCTCCCGCAAGAGCGCTGTACGGCGTCATTGCAATATTTTCTTCGTAGCAGAGCTTTGCCATTTCCCGTTCTTCCTCACGGAAAATGAGGTTATAGTGTCCCTGCACCGATACAAACTTTGCAAAATTCTCTTTTTCAGCAAGCGCATTCGCCTGTGCCAACTGATAAGCGTAGCAGTTGGAAATACCGATATACCTTGTCTTTCCCGCCTTCACCGCATTATTTAACCCCTCCATAATATCATAAAGGGGAGTCGCATAATCCCACATATGGTAAATGTATAAATCCACATAATCCATACTAAGATTTTGAAGGCTTTTATCCAGCATTTTTTCAATGTGCTTTTGCCCCGAAACGCCCTGTTCTATTTCCTCAGCTGTACGGGGCAGGAATTTTGTAGCGATAATTATTTCATCACGCTTTGCAAAATCTCTGATCGCTCTGCCAAGATACTGTTCGCTCGTACCGCTTTGATAGGCAATCGCCGTGTCAAAAAAATTTACACCAAGCTCCAACCCCCGTTTTATAATCTCACGGGAGTGGGCTTCATCAACCGTCCAGCTATGCTGGCCGTTTCCTGCTTCGCCAAATCCCATACACCCCATACAAACGCGGGACACCGAGAGGTCTGAATTCCCTAATTTTGTGTACTGCATTATTCTCCTCCTTATCTGTCAAGTTTGGTTAACTTTTTTTGAATCGTGCAGGGGTTTCCAAATGCAACGGCATTTGCAGGGATTAATTTTGTAACAACTCTTCCCGCACCGATAGTGGCGTTGCTTTCGATTGTTACACCGAGTAAAACAACCGTACCGCCGCCCTATCATACATTATTACCGATTATAACAGGGGCTGTTTTCATCCATTGCAATTTTGCCGGTGTCTAAAAGCGTGCGGTTCATAATGATAAGGCTTGCCCGAACCAACGGAAACATTACAGCCGTAGTCAATGAACAGCGGTTAATTAACCCGGACATTTTCACCGTAAAAGCCGAACAGACTGCGGATAATCTGATTTCACAAATCTATATTTTCGGCGGGCAGGCCGTTATATACACATTACATTCTTTCTCAGTATTTTTCTTTCTCTGTCGTAATGCCGGTTCTCTCCTAAAACTGTTCAGCCCAACTTTTCAATTCCTGTTCCGATATGCGATTTAGCATTTTACCATTTTCCCATCTGGCTGAAGCAGAGCAGAGAGGTTTTAATACCTCTACCGTTCTACCCATTCCGCTGCCTCCGCTGGTAGCAAAAGGGACAACGGTCTTTCCCGAAAAATCATAGCTTTCCACAAAGGTGTTGATAATAGTCGGCGCAACATACCACCAAATCGGAAAGCCGATAAATACGGTGTCGTAGTCGCCCATATTCGATAACTTCTCTGCAATTTCAGGACGGGAATCGGGATTGTTCATTTCAACAGAACTGCGGCTGTTTTTGTTCGTCCAATCAAGATCGGCACGGGTGTATGGTATTTTGGGTTTAATCTCAAATAAATCTGCATCCGCCGCCCTTGCCAAACGTTCGGCCGCGGCTTTTGTAACGCCGCTTGCTGAGAAATATGCTACAAGTTTTTTGCTCATTTTATTTTTCCTCCAATTTGTTATATTCTTCATCATTTACGGGTTCACACCATTCGTTCGACGTGTTTTCTCCCGGCACTTCCACCGCAATATGAGAAAACCAACTGTCCTTTTTTGCGCCGTGCCAATGCTTAACTTCGGGCGGAATTGTGATTACCGTTCCTGCGGTAAGAGAAACAGGCGGTTTATTTTCTTCTTGATACCAGCCCTCGCCTGCTGTGCAAATGAGAAGCTGCCCGCCTCCGCTCGCCGCGTGATGAATATGCCAATTATTACGGCAGCCCGGTTCAAAGGTTACATTGGCAAGAAATACGGCCGTTTCTTTCGGGTCTGTTAAAGGATTCAAAAAAGAATCCCCAATAAAATATTGAGCAAAGGCTTCATTTAAATTGCCCTTTTTAAATATATTTACCTTTTCAAATTCTTCATAGGATGAATATTTCATGTGTATTTTCACCTTTCTATTTTATATTGTTTTGTTCAAGCCATTCCGTGACGTCTGCAGAAAGCTCCGAACCGCCCGAATAATGAATGGATAAGGCTTCACCCATTGCGGCGTCCGGTACAAGCTTTGCGATTGCTGTTAAGCTCTGCCCAAAACGCCCGCCGCCATGAGAACAGAACGGAAGTATCGTCTTACCGGAGAAATCGTATTGTTCAAGGAATGAAGCAACCGGCATAGGAATAGAAGCCCACCAATTAGGATAGCCGATCATTATTACATCGTACTGCTCCATATTTTCTACCTGTGTTGCAAGCTCCGGGCGCGCCTGTGCGTTTTGATCTCTCTGTGCTTGATCCAAAACGGTGTTATAGTCTGTGGAATATGGATCTGCCATTGTAATCTCAAATAAATCGGCGCCCGTCTGACGCTGAATTTCTTCGGCAACGCCCTTGGTATTTCCGCCCCAAGAAAAATATGCAATTAAAACTTTACCGTCTCCGGTTTCGACTGTATTTTGCGTTCCCGTACCCGAAATACTGCCCGATCCGGGCACAGCATTTCGCACCAAACGGATTCCGAGATTGAAGCTGCCTTTGTTCTGTTCCAGCGTGGCACGGTAAGCAGAACGCATATTTTTAGCAAAGTCATTCCAGCCGCCGCCACGGTAAACCCGAAGTGTACCGGCAGCAGGTCCGGCGGGATCGGTTTGTTCATCGGTGGGATATTCACCGTAACAGTCCCATACCCATTCGCTTACATTACCGTGCATATTATAAAGTCCGAAAGGATTCTCGGAAAAGCTGTCTACTGGGACGGTAGTCTGCCTGTATTCGCCGGGCTTTACTTCCAAGTTTCCCTGTGAAAAATAGTTGTCCTCTATTTCATAAGGGTAATGCCCGTAATAATTTGTGTCCTCGGCGCTCGGAGAGTTTTCCATATAAAACGGCGTGGTTGTTCCGGCTCGGCAGGCATATTCCCATTCTGCCTCAGTGGGCAGACGGTAGCCGTTTGCGCTTCTGTCCCAAGAAACATTTTGGCCGTTGATTATATAGACTGGGGTTAGGCCGTCCTTTTCACTTCGAGCGTTGCAGTAGGCTACTGCGTCGAGCCAGGAGATATTTTCAACAGGCAGATTATCGCCCTTGAAATTGCTCGGATTGTTACCTGTGATTTCTTTATATTCCTTTTGCGTCAGCTCGTATTTGCTCATATAGAAATCGCTGACTGTTACTGAGTGCTGCGTTTCATCAGCACCGCGCCACGCTTCGGAATTGGGGCTGCCCATTTGGAACGTGCCGCCCTTAATCAAGATAAAATTATCGGAAATATTCATATCCGTTGCCTCCAAAGAATTGCTTTCGGGCGGCTGATCTGGACCCGCGTCAGAATTTTCTGGTTGACTGCAGGCCGCCAGAGAGAAAATAAGGGACAGCGATAAAAACAGAGATACAAATTTTCTCATAAAATAACTCCTTATTTCGCAAGTCCTATGTCATTCAACCATTCGCTGACCGCGTCATCAGGATTTGAAGCGGAAGAACTGCCGATATGAAGTCCATCCGTCACTGTCGCATTTGGCTCAAGTTCCTTTATTTCGTTTACCGTATTTGAAAGCCCGCTGCCTCCGCTGGTGCAAAACGGCGCAATGGTCTTGCCGGATAAATCGTAGCTGTCAAAGAATGTATAAAGAATCATCGGCATATCCCCCCACCAATTCGGGAAGTAAAATGTAGCCCGTCCTCTCTATCCCTTGAAAACACTGGGCTTAACGGCTTACACAAGTGTGTTTTCTGTTCTCTTTCAACGGCATATCGCTCTGACCTTTCCTATTTATTGTACTTCGGCTTACCCGTTTATACAAATACCTATGTTTAATTGTTTACCATACGTTTTATGAATGGCAAGAGACAGCGGCTGCTTGATCCGCTGTCTCTATGTATTTTCCTATATTTTGTTATTTACAAGCTTCGGAATTCACTCCGGCTTTTCTTGCTAATGATTTTCTGAAGTCTTTGGTTTTCATCACGGAGCGCCTGATTTTCCTGCCGGAGCCGGAAAATTTCTTCCTGAAGGAGATCGATCCGTCCTTCCATTGCTTTGTCCAGGATACCTCTGCGTGGATTGATGGTTCCGGTCTGCTGTTCCATAGCCCGGTCAATTTCGGCCCTCACAATGGGATTCTTATAGAAGAATCCTCTGGAAGCTCCTGTCATCTTTACGAGCTGCGGAACCGATACCCTCTCTCCCTGATCTAACAGTTTGCGGATTGCCAGTTTCGCCGCAGCAATCTTTTCATCGCTTCGTTCCCGGTTCATTTCAATCATCCTGTCGTATTTGTTCATATTCTTCACCCCATCCATCTAAATTTGCCAGTAGGATTCTGGTCTGTTGCTCCCGTGCCTTCCGGGTTTCTTCGGCAAGGAGTTGGTTGCTCATTTTTCTGTAATGCTTTACTGCGCTTATGTTTTTATGCCCCAGGAGTTTTGCTATCGTCCAGTCATCCAAATGCAGTTCTGTCAGTTTAACTCCGTAAGACCGCCGGAACATATGGGAGCTGAATTTAAACAGTTTCCCTTCATCATCCCGTAGGTCTTCACTTTTGATCAACCGCAGTACCTTATGCTTTATGGTTGTATATTGAAGTGGACGGCAGGGATCTTTGGCGTCCACGAAGATATACTCGGTTTTACCATACTGATCGTAAGTACAATCGATGGCTTTCTGAATCAGCATTGCTAATTCTGCACTGATAGGCTTTTCAAAGGTTCGTGTTTTCACCTGATCAATCCGGATAATATCCAGACCGTTTCTTTTTGACAGGCAGTCTGTATGCAGTGTCAGCGTATCAGAGATTCGCGTACCAAGCATTTGGTGGATGACCATGCATCGTGCCAACTGGACATCCAGCTTTGTAATATGGGCGTTCAACCGCTTCAGTTCCTCATCGGAATAGGATCGGAATACCGGCTGCACTTCCGGCGGAATATCTGTATTGATGAATAAGGATTCCAGATGACTGTATCCATATAGTTTTCCGACACTTTCCAATACTGCCCTCAGCTTCAGAATGTCATCGCTGTTTCCTCTGCCGGATGAACCGTTGGTGTTGATATGGACAAGATATTCTTCCAGCAGATCCCGGTCAACATCGGCGCAGGAATTGATCTTTATGTCCTTCTCCATCAGGTATCCGGAAAATTTCCGCAGGGATGTCAGCTCCCGCTTCACGGTTCCGATTTTTTCATATTTTATATGCAGAAAAATTGCCTGTTTTACTTCCTCTCTCAGACCTTCCTGCAGGATTCCGGTAAAATCCAGTGTTTCCGTTTTATAAATCGGATTTTCTTTAATAGGGATATCCAGTTTTTTCAGATCCCATATATCCTTGTCCCGTTCCGGCCGCATATCCTCCGGCTGGATGAACCGCAGGAAGCGTTTCAGGTGCTGAATCACCTTTGCATCCGCCCGGTTTCTCGTACCATATACCGATTCTTTTTCTTCATAAAGCGGGATGACGTTCTGCAGCATCCATATCTTTAATAGTTCGATCCATTTGGATGGCTGCCAGCCGAGGAAACTGTCAGGTATGTTTTTTCGCAGTTGAAGGGCTTTGCACACCTGATGGTAATATGCCTTTTCATGACAGATAGTGTTCAGCGATACCTGACCGCCTCTGTACAGGAAGTAGCGTCTGTATTCTTCCCGCATAGTTTCTTTTGGAAGAAGGGAAAGGTCAATGAAATTGCTTTTTCCAATAGCTCTTTTCGGCAGATTCCCGGAGGTTTCATAGCATGCCAGTTTCCAATAGTACAGTCTATTTTCCATCTCTGCCTCCTTTCTTTCTCAAACCAGCCGCCAGATTATGTTCCGGCTTTTGGAAAAATCCCATATTCTCTTTTGCGATCTTTTTGGGCATGTAGTCTATATACTGTTCTGTCATTTCCAGATAATCATGTCCCAGGTAATCCCGTACTCCCTGTATGGATACGCCATTGTCATAAAGCAACGTCGCCACTGTGTGGCGGTAATCATGGGACTGGAACAGGTAATCCCCGCCGTCAATCTCATGGTCTTCGCAGAACTTTTTCATCTGATGACGGAAAGTCATGCTCCGGTAAGGGCCGCCGTTTTTGTTCGTAAACAGGTAGTCATCCGGCCCGATCTGGTGGGTTTTGATATAAACTTCCATGATCTTATACAGGCCCTCCGCTATGGGAATCCGCTTATAATTCTTCATCTTTACCTGATACACCTGAATCCAGGTATCATGGTTCTGGCGATAGTAAGCATTTCCCTTCAGGGTGCATACCTCGCTGATTCGCAGGCCCAGGCACCAGAGATGGAGGTACATGCAGCGAAGATGATCTGGGAGCAGATGCAACTTTCCTAACACTTCCTCGCAAACCTCCGATGACACACTCCGGTCATGATGCTTTACGATGACTTTTTTCTGATAGAACTCCGGCTGAAACGGCATCGTTTTCCGATAGCTTCGGGCGATGAGGAACCGGAAAAAATGATTCAGCCCGGATATATATGCGTTAAAGGATTTTGCGGAAATCCCGCTTTCCTGCAATTCACCGAGGTAATCTTCAATCTGTTTTGTCGTACAGACTGCGGCATCCTGATCTTGTTCCGATAGGCGTATGAGGAAACGCTCCAACAGGCAGTATCTTGTCGTTATCGTGCCGATGGCCTGACCGGTAACGCCAATCTGGTATTTCATATATTCCTTGGCGTATCTGCGATTTTCCCTGTGGCTGATCTCTGTAAAGGACACACTGACCACTGAACTGCTCCGATTCAGCCGATGCTCCGCAATCCCCAATCCATCCAGATACCAGATATTCGCCTGCCAGTTGATCTGTGCATTGTGCAGGAAGACTGTTTTCCGGCATAAATTCAGGATTGCAAGCATCTGGCGTTTATAAGTTTCGCTGGGAGCGTGTTCGGTCAGATAAGCGTTGAACATCTGCTCATGTGCCAAGTCCATATCTTCAATATCCTGAATCTCCTTCTCGGTGCAGAAGTCGTACAGATACTGTAGTCCAGTCAATCGTTGTCTCCGTTGGATTGAATTTTTCGTAATGGCAAGGATTTCATTCAGTGTCGTAAAAACCTGTTCTTTTACATGCCATGCACATGGTTTTGTGAAATCCCAGACCATATTGGGGCGGTTCCTGACGGAATCCAGTTCCATCGCCAGTTCCTGATCCGGATGATAGGGAAGAAACAGGATTGTTTCTTCCAGACGCCACCGGCATTGGTTCTTTCCCGCCAGGGTTTTCATCCGTCTGCGGATATCTGCCTGTTTTGCCCTGTCATACGCAAGGAGATAACGGTCAGCCGATTGGATCTGACATATAGAGAGCAGATAATTCTGGTACGTTTTACGCAGTAGGTAATCCATCTCCAGGATATCCTGAATCCCCATTTCTGCCAGGAACTTCTTCAGCCTGCTTTTGGCGGTCTTGGCTACATCTTCGCAGGAATCAATGGTTTCAATGATCTGCTCCGGCAACGCTTTTGATTTTTCTTCCTGTCGCCATTCCCGTATTGCGTAGGCAGGCATTTTCTATCACCTCCCCCTATAAAAGTTCTTTCACACCATACAGAGCGGAATGCTTGGCATAGAACTCCTGGCTGGCTTCAATCAATTCGTCATCCATAATGTTCAGATATCGTATAGTCGTATTCAGATGCTTATGCCCCAGTGCCTGCTGGATCAGCTCCAGCCGCCATCCGTCTTTCCGGCGTATATTGGCAAAGTACCGCCGGAGCATATGGGGAGTCAGGTCAATCCCTGTCTTTTTCTCCATCCGGTTCAGCATGTCATAGACGCTGTCCACTTTCAAAGGCTGTCCGGCGGTTTTTCCTGCGATATTAATGAACAGATAATTCTGATGCTGCAGCAGTTTTCTGTATTCGGTCAGATAGTACATCAGGAACTCGAAGGAGTCATCGCTGATCCTGGCTTTTCGGTATTCTGCGTTTTTAGCTCTGGCATCATTTTCGTTATCTTCACGGAAGTAGACGCCGATCATGCGGTTCCGGTAATCAATGTCGTGGACATAGTCTACGCCAAGGATTTCTCCAATCCGGAATCCGGTTTCCGCAAGAAGCAGGATGAGTAGTTGATCCCGGCAGTTGGTACACGCCTGAAGGACGGTGATAATCTCATCGTGTTCCGCAGGCCGCACGTTCCGTTCTTCTTCCTGCAGATAACCTTTGAACGCCTGAAAGCGGAGCCTCTTTTTTACGCCTACCGCATTGACTGCGAAGTGGTAATTATAGGACAGCACCTTCAGGCTCCCAAGCTGTTCATACATTCCCTCGATATAAAGAAAGAACCTGAACACATCTTCCAGATATGCGTTGCAGGTTCCGTTGTGTATTACTTTTAAATTGTTCTTTTCTGTATGGTTCCCGGCTTTCAGCCAGTACAGGAAATCTACAAAGTGTTCATTCTGCCTTTCCAGATCCAGCTCATAGACCTGTGGGATTTCCATATGGATTTCATTCAGGTACTCCAGATAGTAGCATATAGAAAAGGCCGACCGTTTTACCGTATTAGGCGAACGATTGGCCTTGATTTTATATTTCAGATATTTGGATGGCAGCGGAACAATGTCATACGTCTGGCAGTCCTGGATGTAATAATATTTTGTACGCCCTTCTGTAAGGGTTTCTACCTTGTACCGTCTCAAACCGTTCGCCTCCTTTCCTCTACGCAATACACAGTATACCGTGTTGTTTCACAAATAGCTACCACAAAATCCAACCAAAAACGGGATTTTTTCTCCGAAAACCGAAGCACTACCAACAGGCTGTTTACCCGCTGGCAGCGTCATCTGGATCTTCCTCTTTTTCTGTTGGATTCAGCATCCCGTCCAAACCAAAACTGACAGCAACCGCATGATCTATCTGCGATAGTAATTCAGGAGTGATCGGCAGATTCTGATCTGTTGGCTTCAGGTCTTCCTTTTTATTCAAATTTCCCCCTCCCGCTTTCTCTTGGAAAATAAAGAAACTGTGCTGATATTCTGTATTATCTTAATCCAGAGGCACTGTTCTGTTCAATCCCGATGCTGATTGCAAGGGCTTCATTTACCGCCTCCATTGCGGTTTCGTCCAACCGGCCTATGTAATCGCCAAGTCTGCTTCGGTCAATGGTGCGTACCTGTTCCAGCAGGACAATAGAGTTACATCGCAGGCCCTCTGTACTGATTGGCAAAAAAACATGGGTAGGCAGTCGGTGTTTTCTTTGTCTGCTGGTAATGGACGCCGCGATCACGGTAGGGCTGAAATGATTTCCCACATCATTCTGTATGATCAGAACAGGCCGGACGCCGCCCTGTTCACTTCCTATGATTGGCCGGAGATCCGCATAATACAGATCCCCTCGTTTAATTTCTTTCAATTCCATGCCACCTCCAAACATTTTCAGAGGCCCATATCTAAGGCTGCCTGCTGTTCCTTTCTTGCAAGTGCGTCCACTTCCGCACGGGCAACCATTTCTTCTTCCATATCGATATAAGCCTGAAATAATTCCCTGGTCACCATCGGAAACTTTGCGGGCGGCATTTGACCTGTGCGGATAGCATCCAGCAGAGAAACCACCTGGTCTTTCAATTCCCTTGTTTTGCATTGTGTAATACAACCGCTCTCCATTTTCAGGAGTGGGCGATCCAACATGTCCGTCAGCAGAACCTGCCCGGCACGGTCTTTCCATGTATAGAGAAACCCGGAGATGTTCTCCGGAGTCATATTAAAAACATATTGCTGTGTACGGATTCCTTTCAGAGAGCTGACAGTTGCATATCCCACATAGAATCCGTCCATAGCACGTTCTACTTGATTGATCTCATCCATTGTCATGATCCTCCCTCCAATCTGTTTTACTATGTAAAAGGCCGGCAGCCTGGTTTTGGGCAGACTGCCGCCTTGTGATATCAATCGTTTTGTGCTTGCCAGTATTTATCCCCGATTTCCCCTGGCACGGGAACACACCAAACGGCCATGGCTTTGGCCTCATAGGAATCTCACCTCCCCGTGGATCTCACGGGGCCGCCCTCATTGGCTGCGACGGCTCACGGCAGAACAAGAAAAAGCCGCTTCAACGCTCGGCCTGTGACTGGACGGAAGTACCATTATAACCCTCTGCCGGTCATCGCCTTCGGTGCGGATGCCCCGCATCGTCTGTTCCATGAACCGGGAAATCTTCCTTCTTTCTTCTGCGGTGTAAAGAAGTTTCCCGAATTCCAATCATGTGGCTTGCCAGCTCCTGCCGACAACAGAGGGGAAGTATCTGGTATGCTGCATATGCGGTTTTCAAGGTGCCAGAGGGTGGATAGAAAATCCCCCTCACTTTACATGCCGAAAAGTGAGGGGGCCTACAACCGGAAATTTTTAAATTTCCATCATTTTTTTAATTTTGTCATAGAGTTTCCGGAGCCGCTTGCTGATCGCCTGCTGGGAAACGCCATAAATCTCACCGAGTTTCTGCTCGGAAAGTTCCTGGCCATGCCGAAGCCAGAGCAGCTTCTGATCTTCCGCATCCAGCAGAGGAAGGACTTCTTTGAGCTTGTCCAGAAAGATGTTA
>ERZ1673695.2440-NODE-2440-length-14189-cov-8.745295_pt1 | contig 14189 bp, 17 predicted proteins | sample MGYA00580225_ERZ1673695 | MGnify/ENA primary metagenome ERZ1673695 (study PRJEB41218, sample SAMN15661739) | gut metagenome | host: Homo sapiens | place: Canada: London | collected 2015-08-20/2019-03-30 | study: EMG produced TPA metagenomics assembly of...
CATGCCCCAAGGGGGCTAGTGCAAACCACCGGCACGGCCGGTGGTTATGATTTTGAACCGATCAAGTTGAATGGAAGGAGACTGCTTATGACGGAACTGCGTGTTGGCATTGCCGGTCTGGGACGGCTGGGCCGGGTCCATGCTGCCAACCTTGCACACAAGATCCCCGGCGCGGTCCTGACGGCGGCCTGCGTGCCCGGCGCGGACAGTCAGGCGTATGCCCGTCAGGAATTGGGACTTGAAAAGGTGTACGGCGATTTCAGGGAGATGGTCGCCGATCCGGAACTGGACGCGGTGGCCATCGTGTCCCCCTCCGGGGAGCACTGCTGGCAGATCGAGGCGGCGCTGGACGCGGGGAAGCACGTGTTTTCCGAAAAGCCTCTGGGCGTTACGATGGAACAGTGCCTTCAGGCGGAGGCCGCCGTGGCCCGGCACCCGGAATTGGTGTGTATGCTGGGCTTTATGCGGCGCTATGACAAGTCCTACGCCTATGCCAAGGAAAAAATCGCCGCCGGGGCCATCGGCACGCCGTATCTGGTGAAATCCACCGGGATCGATCCGGAAGCCGTGGTGGAGGGGGCCATCCGGTACAGCGGGACCTCCGGCGGGATCTTTCTGGATTCTGCCATTCACGACATCGACCTGATGCGCTGGTTCCTGGGGAGCGAGGCTGCGGAGGTCTACGCTATGGGCTGCACCTTTAAGCACCCAGCCTTTCAGGACGCCGGGGACGATGAGACCGGCGTCGCCGTCTACAAATTCAAAAACGGCGCTATGGGCATGGTCCATGTGGGCCGCACCGCCCCCTACGGCTACCATATCGAAACGGAGATCGTAGGCACGGAGGGCACGATCCGCATTTCTGCCGTGCCGGAGAAGAACCGGGCTATGGTCTACGATGTGAACGGCGCCCGGACTGAGTGCGTGGAGTCTTTCCCGGAGCGGTTTGCGGAAGCATACCTCACGGAAATGGAGGAATTTGTCCGCTGCGTCCGAGAAGGGCGGAAGCCGGATACCGGCGTGGCGGACGGCATCTATGCCACACGGGTGGGCTACGCCACCACGGAGGCGTGGAAAACCGGGAAGATCGTCAAAATCTGATCCTTTTGTGGAGCAGGAATTCAAATTGTAAACAAGTTAGCAAAGAGAAGAACAGGCGCGTGGGATGCCCCACGCGCCTGTTCTCTTTGGGAGTGTTTATCGCCCGCAGTGACAGTCGCCGGAACAACCGGCGCAGCCGCCGCTGCATCCGCAGGTGTGCTTACCCTGCTTTTTCTGCCGGATGAGATACCGGACAATGGAAATGACAACGGCAAATAAGACTAGAGAAATGAGGAGGGTAGAAAGATTGGCACTCAACCAGGTCAGCATGGAAAATCACTCCTTTGAAAGAAATAGAAGATGGAAGATATAGAATGGAGGGTGAGGGAAAAATCAGACCTTAGTGGAAAGCTTGGTAGCTTCCTTGTAAGGACGAACCAGCATGTAGATGATAAAGGCCAGAGCGGCGATGGCAGCCACCAGACCGATGACGTTCAGGCTACCGGTGAAGGCCTTGCCGAACTGGTTGACCATCAGGGCACACAGATAAGCGAAGCCGCACTGATAGCCAATGGCGAACCAGGTCCACTTGGCGTTGTTCATCTCCCGCTTGATGGCGCCGATGGCGGCAAAGCAGGGGGCGCACAGCAGGTTAAACACCAGGAAGGAGTAGCCGCTGATCTGGGTAAAGACAGCTCCCAGAGCCTGATAGACAGTCTCATCACCGCCGCCGTAGAGAATACCCAGCGTACCAACGATGTTTTCCTTGGCCACCAGACCGGTGATGGAGGCCACGGCGGCCTTCCAGTTGCCCCAGCCGAGAGGCGCGAAGATCCAGGCGATCAGGCTGCCGATGTGGGCGAGGATGGAGCAGTCGATCTCTTCCTCGGAGAGCATCCGGAAGCCGTCCTCAGCCCAGCCAAAGTAGGTGGTGAACCACACAGCGATGGTGGACAGCAGGATGATGGTGCCGGCCTTCTTGATGAAGGACCAGCCCCGCTCCCACATGCTGCGGAGCACATTGCCCAGAGTGGGCCAGTGGTAGGCGGGCAGCTCCATGACGAAGGGTGCGGGATCGCCGGCAAACATCTTGGTTTTCTTCAGCATGATGCCGGAGATGATGATGGCAGCCATGCCCACGAAGTAGGCGGAGGTAGCCACCCAAGCAGCGCCGCCGAAGATAGCGCCTGCCACCATGGCGATAAAGGGCACCTTAGCGCCGCAGGGGATGAAGGTGGTGGTCATGATCGTCATACGGCGGTCACGCTCGTTTTCAATGGTACGGGAAGCCATGATACCGGGGATGCCGCAGCCGGTGCCGATGAGCATGGGGATGAAGGACTTGCCGGACAGGCCGAACTTGCGGAAGATACGGTCCAGAACGAAGGCGATACGGGCCATGTAACCGCAGGCCTCCAGGAACGCCAGCATCAGGAACAGCACCAGCATCTGGGGCACGAAGCCAAGCACCGCACCGACGCCGGCCACGATACCGTCCAGGATCAAGCCATTGAGCCACTCGGCAGCACCGGCGGCCTCCAGAGCATTGCCGATCAGCACAGGCACGCCGGGGACCCACACGCCGTAGTCGGCGGGATCGGGCTCGTCAAAGCCGTTCTCCTCGAAGTAGGTGACAGCGTCCAGATAGCTCATGCCGACGGTGGTTTCCTCGTCAGCGTCAGCGGGGATGGCGTCATAGTAAACGGTCATGTCATTCATGGCCAGGGTCTCTTCGTCCTCCACTTCGATGGTGGCGGATGCGGAGTCGGGCTGAACAGCCTTCATATCGGCCAGAGTGGTGTCGGGATCGAAGTCATCGGCCTCGGTATCCAGATCATAGTAGGCGCTGATGGCCTCGGAGGCGGCGGTATAATTGTCGGCGACCTCGGTATATTCGCTGGTGCCGATGCCGAACAGATGCCAGCCGTCACCGAACAGGCCGTCATTGGCCCAGTCGGTAGCGGCGGAGCCCACGGTCACCATGGCGATGTAGTACACCAGATACATGACCACGGCGAAAATAGGCAGGCCCAGCCAGCGGTTGGTGACGATCCGGTCGATCTTATCGGAGGCGGAAAGCTGCCCCTGATTGTGCTTCTTGTAGCAGCTCTTGATAAGCTCTGCAATGTAGACGTACCGCTCGTTGGTGATGATGCTCTCGGCGTCATCGTCCAGCTCCTTCTCGGCGGCCTGGATGTCGGCGTCGATATGGGTCATGACATCGGCGGGGATGCTGAGCTTTTCCAGCACCTTGTCATCCCGCTCGAAGATCTTGATGGCGTACCAGCGCTGCTGCTCCTCCGGCAGGTTGTGCACCGCGGCCTCCTCAATATGGGCGATGGCGTGCTCCACAGGGCCGGAGAAGGTGTGCATAGGAACGGTTTTGGTGCCCTCGGCGGCCTTCACGGCGGCTTCAGCGGCTTCCATAACGCCGTCGCCCTTCAGTGCGGAGATCTCGATGATCCGTACACCCAGCTCCCGGGACAGCTCTGCTACATTGATCTGGTCGCCGTTCTTGCGGACTACGTCCATCATGTTGATGGCGATGACCACCGGGATACCCAGCTCGGTAAGCTGGGTGGTGAGGTAGAGGTTGCGCTCCAGGTTGGTGCCGTCGATGATGTTCAGAATGGCATCGGGCCGTTCTCCCACCAGATAGTTACGGGCCACTACCTCTTCCAGAGTGTAGGGGGACAGGGAATAGATGCCGGGAAGGTCCATGATGACTACATTGTCATGCTTTTTCAGCTTGCCTTCCTTTTTCTCCACGGTGACGCCGGGCCAGTTGCCCACGAACTGGTTGGAACCGGTCAGGGCGTTGAACAGGGTCGTCTTACCGCAGTTCGGGTTGCCTGCCAAGGCAATTTTGATCTGCTTTTCCATACATGCTCCTTTTGGTTTGGGTACTCAAACCATATTTGAAAAATTTTTGTGTTTACTCGACCTCGATCATTTCGGTGTCGGCCTTCCGCAGGCTCAGCTCATAGCCCCGGACGGTGACCTCCATGGGATCGCCCAGAGGGGCAACCTTACGGACATAGATCTCCACGCCCTTGGTGATACCCATGTCCATAATGCGGCGCTTGATGGGCCCCTCTCCGTGGAGCTTGACGACCTTTACGGTCTCACCGATTTTGACGTCACGCAGCGTTTTCATACTTGTTTCCTCCTACTGTTTCTATCAGATTTCAAATTCAAATGGATCAGATCATGATCTTGCGGGCCATCTCCTCACTGATGGCCACCCGGGACTCCTTCACCTTGACGATGATGTTGCCTCCCAGAGCGGACACCACCGTGATGGACCCGCCGGCGGTGAACCCCAGGTCCTCCAGGTGCTTTTTTACCTCGGGATTTCCGCTGACCCTGCGGATCATGTATTCTTCACCGATATTTGCCAGTGCAAGCGGCATCATAACGATCCCTCCGAATCTGTTAGTTAAATTGAACTAACTATTATGGAAAAAGAATAGTCGGAGTGCAGCCGTCACGCTTTGTAAGGCGTTAGCCTTCTCTAACTACAGCTTAGTTTAACATCTCTAATCTCTTCTGTCAACCGGGATTTTTAAAAATATTGTCAAAATCTCAAGAGAGAAGACACCTTGCATTTGTGAAGAAAATATGGTAAAATGCCCAAAACAGCTTCATGAGGGCTGTCGCTTTCGCCAAGGCTTTTGGGTGGACGGCGATGCCCTGGATCGTGATAGGAAGAAAGGACCGGTGATGGCCGTGCAGATCCTGAAAGCATCTGAGGATTATCTGGAAACCATGCTGATGATGCAGACCAAGCATGGATATGTGCGCTCTGTGGACGTAGCGGAGCACTTGGGGGTGACGAAGCCCAGCGTGACTTACGCCACCAAGCGTCTGCGGGAAAACGGATATATTGAGATGGATAAGGACGGTCTCATCACATTGACGGATGCCGGTATGCAGATCGCGTCCAAAATGCTCCAGCGGCACCGGACCCTGACCCGTTTTCTGGTGAGCTTGGGCGTGGATCCGGAGACCGCGGAGGAGGATGCCTGCAAAATGGAGCATGACATCAGCGACCAGACCTTCAAGGCCATCTGTGACCATGCCCGGAAGCGTATGGCCTCCGCCGATGAAACAGAGGAAACCTGATAGAAACCGAAAAACCAGCGGAAAGGCTCAACCTTTCCGCTGGTTTTTTACGCTGCGGCCGGCTATAAAATCGTGCCGCCGCCCAGAACGGTGTCTCCGTCATAGAGTACCACCGCCTGTCCCGGAGTGATGGCCCGCTGGGGACGGTCGAACAGCACCTGCACGGAGCCGTCCTCCTCCACCGTCACCTCACAGGGCTGCTCCGTCTGGCGGTAGCGGATCTTGGCACTGCACCGGAACTGGCGGGGCGGCGCTTCCCAGGCGATCCAGTTGAAGTTCTCACCGGTGAGCTGCTGGGAGAATAGAGCGTCATTTTCGCTGAGGACCACCTGATTGCTCTTTGGATCAATGGCTTTTACGTACAGCGGTCGATTGGAAGGGATACCCAATCCTTTCCGCTGGCCGATGGTATAGTGGGCGATGCCCTTGTGACGTCCCAATATCCGGCCGGATTCGTCTACGAAATCACCGGGGGCGTCCGCTTTTCCGGTGTGCCGACGAATGAAAGCGGCATAGTCGCCATCCGGGACGAAACAGATATCCTGACTGTCCGGCTTTCTGGCGTTAAAAAAGCCCAGACTGTCCGCCAGCTGCCGGGTCTCCGCTTTATGGAGGGCACCCAATGGAAATTGGGTGTGGGCCAACTGCTCCTGAGTCAGCATATAGAGTACATAGCTCTGGTCCTTGCTTGTATCAAGCGCCTTTTTCAGCAGATACCGACCGTTTTCCTGCTCGATCCGGGCATAATGGCCGGTGGCGATGGCATCGCAGCCCAGAAGGGCCGCCCGGTCATAGAGATGCCGGAATTTCAGGTAGCGGTTGCAGTCGATGCAGGGATTGGGCGTCTGCCCCTGTCCGTAGGCATCCGCAAAGCGGTCCATCACCTGACAGCGGAACTCCTCGGAGAAGTTAAAAATGTAGTAGGGAATCCGCAGACGAAACGCCACGCTGCGGGCGTCCTCCACATCATCCAGAGAGCAGCATGTGCGGCTGCTGGAGCGTCCGATGTCCTCGTTGCGGTACAGGGTCATGGTGGCGCCGATACAGTCCCACCCCTGCTGCTGCATGAGGGAAGCGGCGACGCTGGAATCAACGCCGCCGCTCATTGCAATCAGAACCTTTTTCATCAGACCATGGGACAGCCGCCCTCGCAGTGCTCACAGTCGGGGAACTTGCTGTGGTCGTAAGGGATGTTGTTGCGGTCGTAATAGTTTTTGACAGCCGCCTTGATGGATTCCTCCGCCAGTACGGAGCAGTGCAGCTTATAAGCGGGCAGACCGCCCAGTGCATCCACCACCTGCTTGTTGGTGACGGCCAGCGCTTCCTCAATGGTCTTGCCCTTGATAAGCTCCGTGGCCATGGAGGAGGACGCGATGGCGCTGCCGCAGCCGAAGGTCTCGCACTTCACGTCCTCGATGCGGTCATCCTTGATCTTGAGGTACATTTTCATGATGTCGCCGCACTTGGCGTTGCCTACCTCGCCTACGCCGTCGGCGTCGGGGATCTCTCCCACATTCCGGGGATGGGTGAAATGGTCCATGACGGTTTCTGTATAAAGTGCCATATTGAAAGCCTCCTTGGGTTATAAAAAGTAAATATTCGCGTTGTTGAGAAGAACGGAAACATTACAGCATGAACTGCTTCTTGCCGCTGGCAAGATCCTTCCACACGGGAGAAATGCTCCGCAGGTACGCCACGATCTGGGGAACCTCCTTGAGAATGTGATCCACATCCTCCTGAGTGTTCCATTCGCACAGGCTCAGCCGCAGGGAGCCGTGGGCGACCTCGTGGGGGCGGCCGATGGCCAGCAGCACATGGCTGGGGTCCAGAGAACCGGAGGTGCAGGCGCTGCCGGAGGATGCACAGATCCCGGCCTGATCCAACAGCAACAGCAGGCTTTCGCCCTCGATGCCCTCAAAGCAGAAGTTCACGTTGCCGGGGAGCCGGTGGACGGGATCGCCATTCAGGGCGCCGTGGGGGATCTGGGAAAGGCCGGCGATGAGCTGGTCCCGCAGCGCGGAGACCTTGGCGGCGTTTTCATCGATGTGATCGCAGGCCTCCTTTAACGCGGCGGCCAGACCCATGATGCCGGGGACGTTTTCCGTACCGGCCCGCTTGCCCCGCTCCTGCGCGCCGCCCTCGATGATGTTGGTCAGGGGGATGCCCTGCCGGGCATACAGCACGCCGGTGCCCTTGGGACCGTGGAACTTATGGCCGGAGAGGGACAGCATGTCGATGTTCTGCTCGTTGACATTGATGTGGAGATGACCGGCGGCCTGCACGGCGTCGGTATGGAACAGGACGCCTTTTTCCTGGCAGACAGCGCCGATCTCCGCAATGGGCAGGATGGAGCCGATCTCGTTGTTGGCGTACATGGTGGTGACCAGGCAGGTGTCGGGGCGGATGGCGTCCGCTACCTGCTGGGCGGTGACGGTGCCGATGGGGCCCACCGGCAGCAGCTCGACCTCAAAGCCTTCCTTTTCCAGCTTTTTCAGGGTGTGGAGAATGGCGTGATGCTCAAAGGCGGTGGAGATGATGTGCTTCTTGCCCTTGCGCTCACCGATGCGGGCGGCGGAGATCAAAGCCTGATTGTCGGCCTCGCTGCCGCCGGAGGTAAAGGTGATCTCACGGGGTGTGCAGCCCAGACAGGCGGCCACGGTCTCCCGGGCGCTCTGTAAGGCTTCGGCGGCCTCCTGCCCCAGCCGGTACAGGCTGGAGGGGTTGCCGTAGTGGGTCTCCATATAGGGCAGCATGGCGTCGATGGCCGTGCGGCTCATTTTTGTTGTTGCAGCATTATCTGCGTATACCATAGCGGGTTCCTCCTTTGTGGTGCTGTGTATAATATGTAAAAATTATCAGATATCTGTGGTCACAAATTCCGTCTGCTCCCGGGCGGTAAGGACCCGTTTGCCGGGTTCCACGGAGTGGGTCAGCCACACATTGCCGCCGATGACGCAGTTATCACCAATATAGGTGTCGCCGCCTAAGATCGTGGCCCCGGCGTAGATGACCACGTTGCTGCCGATGTTGGGATGACGCTTGTTGCCCTTCACCAGGGTGCCGTCCGCCTTGACGGCGAAGCTCTTGGCACCCAGGGTCACGCCTTGGTACAGCTTGACGTGCTCGCCGATGACGGTGGTCTCGCCGATGACCACGCCGGTGCCGTGGTCAATGAAGAAATAGGGCCCCACGGTGGCGCCGGGGTGAATGTCGATGCCGGTGAGGGAATGGGCATATTCCGTCATCATCCGGGGCAGCATGGGGACCTTCATGAGATACAGCTCATGGGCGATGCGGAAAATGCTGATGGCTTCAAAGGCTGGGTAGGCCAGCATGACTTCCTCCCGGCAGGTGGCGGCGGGATCGCCCTCGTAGGCAGCCTGCACGTCGGTGTCCAGCGTATCCCGGATGGCGGGGAGTTTGGAAAACAGAGTGTCGATCACATCGTCATATTGAGGGGGTTCCCGATAGATTCGCTCCAGGATCTCCCGAAGCTGACGCCGGGCGGCCGCTTCCAGTTCTTCTTTGGAGTGGGCTTCCTCCATGGCGTCGAACACATTGGGGTAGAGAATGGACCGCAGAAGATCCAAAAGCTGGATCATCTGGGATTTCAGATGGGCGTAGTTAATCATGGGCCGGTACCTCCTGTTTCGCAGATGACGGCGAAGAGGAGGCAATACCGGATATGGCAGGATAGATCATAAAAAAGCACTCCTTGAAAATGATTTTGTTTGATGGGTCGGCGGGGAAGGGGACCATCAACATCGGATATCAGGAGTGCACATAAAAGTAGTCATGCAATCACCTACAAACTTAGTGTGTTTTAACCATATACCAACAAACCTACTTTGTCAATGGGTTTTTACACGAAAAATAAAAAACCACTCGTTGAACCTTTGCGCAGTCCCGTTTTGTTTTGCGCGCATAGGGAAACGGACCTCCAAAAAAGCAACGGTCCGCAGCAATGCGGACCGCCGGAGCTTCAGCAGATATTTTATTCAGCCGGACGGATATCCCGGACGGTGAGCTGGTCTCCGTCCACGGTGAAACGGACTTCAAAACCGGCAAAGGAGAAGCCGTAGACACGCTCCGGGTCCTTCTGGTAGTGGGGCCGGGGGTCCTGAGCCAGAACGCCCCGCAAAGCCTCCTGCCGCTCTGCGGGCACCTGCGCTAACAGAGCGGGGGGGATGGAAACAGACAGGGTTTCCCCTGCCGGTACGGCGGCGAAGCCTCCCAGTGCGTCGGGATGGCTGTCGGCGTAGGGAATGTAAGGCTTGATATCCAGAATGGGAGTGCCGTTTACCAGATCCGCCCCCCGGACCCGGAGCACGGGGCCTTCCGCTGTCTGCCGGATGCCCGCCAGCTTCACGCAGGACAGAGCGATGGGGTTTGGCCGGAAGGGGGAGCGGGTGGCAAAGACACCCATCCGGGTGTTGCCCCCCAGCCGGGGCGGGCGGACCGTGGGGGACCAGGTATCCCGGATGGCCCGGTCAAAGACCCAGATGAGCCAGATGTGGGAGAAGTCCTCCAAGCCCCGGAGGGCATCCGGGTTCTGATAGGCCGGTTCGAAAACAATGTCAGCCTCCAGCTCCTCCACCAGCCCGCTTTGCCGGGGCACGCCGAATTTTTCGGTGAAATCACTGTGGATATGGGCAATGGGCGTCATGGAAAATTTCTGGGACATGGCGGGACCTCCTGCGATCACTCCCCCAATCAGGACGGAGCGGAGCTTTTATCTTATTATAGCAGAAGTCTGTCCTGGTGAAAAGCCCCGTGCCGCCTGATGGACAGAATGATGGAAAGCGGCGTACCGGCGGTTCGGGCGGTACGCCGCATGTCAGGGCGGAAGTGGAATAACGGCTTTACCAACGGCCTGCGCCGGGGGTGACGGAATTTTCGCCGTCCAGCAGGTCGCCGTCCCGGTCATGGACACGGCCGTTGCGGAGCATCCGGTCCATAGACGCGCCGGGAAGGTCTCCGGCAGGCTCGTTGGTGGGGTTGGGGGCGGGATTGGTGTCCGGGGCGGTGACGGTGTGGTCATCCCGCCCAATGATGGTGTCATTGTTGGGAACATTGTCCCGGTTTGGGTCCGAAACGGCGTCGTAGGCGCTGTTCTGACCGGACCCGGCGTCATTTCGATCGTTCTTGGCCGGCTCCTTGCCGCAGGCGGTGAGGGACAGTGCCAGCAGCAAGACCGTCAAAAACAGGGAAGCGCGAGATTTCATGTGCGTTCCTCCTTTGCTGGGAGTTTGCGATACCCATGGCGTAGTATGCCGCAAAGGTCTGGTTTTCACACAAAATTCCGTTTGTATTTTCTGGAAAAGCGCCTTGGCGGCGTCCGAACGTATGGAAGATGCTCCGCAGACCCGGCGCTTTGTGCACTCTGGTCACGCTTTCCGCTCTGGCGGAATATGATGAAAAGAGCATACCACGCTTTTTCGGCCGGAGGATCGCTTTTGGGAATCCTGCCTGTATTGTTGGGGGGCGTTCCACATTTCAATTCAAATGTTTGTGAAAAACGCCGTTGACGGAACGTGAAAAAACAGGTAAAATAACAATCAGAAAACTGGTGGAGCGCACCTCTTTGATTTAAGATGAGGAATTACTTGGTATAGAAAAGGAGAGCTGTATCATGTATACACAGGAAATCACCGTTAATAACGAGGTAGGTCTGCACGCCAGACCCGCAACCTTCTTTATTCAGAAGGCCAATGAGTTTAAGAGCGGTATCTGGGTGGAAAAGGATGATCGGCGCGTTAACGCCAAGAGCCTGCTGGGCGTTCTGTCCCTGGGCATCGTGAAGGGTACTACCATTACCCTGATCGCGGACGGCGCAGACGAGAAGGAAGCTGTCGGCGCACTGGTGGACCTGGTGAAGGACAACTTCGGCGAATAAGCGAACAATAAGATAATAAACAGCGTCCCTGCGGAAGCGGGGACGCTGTTTGTTATGTCTGCGGAGCAGACGAGGACGGCTCTGCTTCTGAAACGGGCACGCATGGCCCCACCGCTTCGTAGGGGACGGTAAAGACAGGGATACCCTCCGCCGCCGGGGCGATGGCGTACATGGGGTAGAAGAAGGCAAGACCTTCCGGGGTGAGGTAAAACCGCATGGGGTTGAACTGCTGCCGCAGCCGCCTTCGCCAGCCGTCCAGATACCGGGCGTACCCGGCAGTCTCCTGACGCTGGATCTCCTGAGCGGCCAAAGTCAGCAGGCGCCGCTTCCAGCCCCGCCGGTGCGGAAAAAAGCTCGGAAGCGAAACCGGATAGCCCCGCCGCAGGTCCCAGGTATCGCCCCAGCGGCGCAGCAGAATGTGTCCATCGGCGGCTGGCTCCCGGATTTGGGTATACAGACTCCAGAAGCCGCCCTCGTTGTAGGTGACCCGAAAGGACAGCTCCGCTTGGAACTGGGGAAGGGGGCGGCTGTCCGCCAGCGCTTCCCGGCAGGCTCGCGCTGCCATGGGAAACAGCCAGCGGTCACAGTACCGGAGAAAGGCCCGGCACTGGGCGCGGTAGTACCGCCGGATCCGCCGGGTGGTCCGGTTTTCCGAGCCCACAGGCTCAGGGAGGGACACCTGCGCGGTAAGCACCGGAAGTCCCTCCACAGTCCATTCCCGTTCAGCGGAAAAAATTTCGGTGTTCAGTCCTGATGTGACTGCATCCACAGCGCTGCCCCCTTTCCTGACACTGACGCATCCTATGCGGCCCGGCCGGGAAGGGTTCGGCAGTGGAAATAAAATTTAATATTTGGGGGACTTCCTTTTCTTAAACTACTGTGTTAAAATGTAAATGCTGAAAGTGTGCTCCGCGATTTGTGCGGAATTTAGGAAATTATGGAAGGAAAGGTGCCTCCTTTATGATCAGAATTGGAAAAAAGGAAAAAAGTGATAAGCTGTATCAGGCGATTTTGCAGTTGAAGGATCCTCAGGAGTGCTATGATTTTTTTCAGGACCTCTGTACGGTTTCCGAACTGCGCTCCATGGAGCAGCGGTTTGAAGTGGCCTCTCTGCTGAATGACGGTATGATCTACAGCGACATTCTGGAGCAGACCGGCGCGTCCTCCGCTACCATCAGCCGGGTGAACCGGTCTTTGAGCTACGGTACCGGCGCGTATGAGCGGGTCTTTGCCCGTCTGAAGGCGGAAAAGGCCGGGGAAGAGGCGAAATGAGCAGCTATGACGCACTGGCCGCCAGCTATGACGGCCTGATGGCGGACGGCGTGTACCGCCGCCGTGCGGACTATCTGGAAAAGCTGTTTCGGAAAAGTAGGATCCCGGTGCATACCGTTTTGGACTTGGCCTGCGGCACCGGGACCATCGCCTGTCTGCTGGCGGCCAAGGGCTATGCGGTCACGGCTACGGACCTGTCGGAGGAAATGCTGACTCAGGCTATGAGCAAGGCGGCGGATTTGGAACAGCCGCCGCTGTTTGTGCAGCAGTCCATGCCCCGGCTTCGTCTGCCGGAGCCGGTGGATGCCGTGGTGTCCACGCTGGATTCCCTGAACTATCTGACCCGGGAAAAGGATATTCGGGAGACCTTCCGGCGGGTATTTCGCGCGCTGAAGCCCGGCGGCAGCTTTTTCTTTGATGTCAACACACCATACAAGCTGCGGCGGATGGACGGACAGCTCTATACGGATGAGACCGAGGAAAGCTACTGCGTCTGGCGAACATTTTTCTCGGAAAAGACAAGTATCTGCACCTATCAGGTGGACCTGTTCCAGCTGCGGGCAGACGGTACATGGGACCGGGACTGCGAGGAGCACAGGGAGCGGGCGTGGAGCGCGGCGGAACTGACGGCGTTTTTGACGGACGCGGGCTTTGAGGCCGTCAAGATCACCGGCGACCTGACGGCCCGGGCGCCTAAGGATACGGAGGACCGGTGGATCGTCCGCTGCCGGAAGCCAGTGAACTGACAAAGGAGTAATGGAAAATATGAGCGATCAACTGGTTCGTGCCATCTCCAAGGATGGCTTTGTAAAGGCGGCGGCGGTGTCCACCCGGGCACTGACGGAGCGTGCCCGGCAGATCCACCAGACCTCTCCGGTGGCAACGGCGGCCTTGGGCCGCCTGCTGGCGGCCGGTTCCATGATGGGCAATGAGCTAAAGGGAGACGGTTCCAGCGTGACCCTCCGCATCAAGGGCGATGGCCCTCTGGGGACGCTGCTGGTGGTGGCGGACAACGAGGGCAACGTCCGGGGCAGCGTTCAGAATCCCCAGATCGACCTGCCCATCCGGGAGGACGGCAAGCTGGATGTGGGCGGCGCTGTGGGCCACGGCGGGACGCTGACGGTCATCAAGGACCTGAATCTGAAGGAGCCCTATGTGGGCAGCGTGGAACTGCTGGGCGGCGAGATCGCGGAGGATCTGGCAAGCTACTTCGTGGAGTCCGAGCAGATCCCCACGGCCTGCGGCCTGGGCGTGCTGGTGGACCGGGACCGGAGCGTGCTCCGCGCCGGCGGCTATCTCATCCAGCTTTTGCCCGGTGCGCCGGAGGGCATCATCGACCGTCTGGAAAAGGGGATCATGGCGGCGGGACCTGTCACCAACCTGCTGATGGAGAACGATGACCCGGAGAGCCTGCTGCGGCGGGTCATGGCGGATTTTGAACTGGAGATCCTGGAAACGGTCCCCGTGGAGTACCGCTGCTATTGCAGCCGGGAGCGGATGACCGCGGCACTGGTGAGTCTGGGCCGCAAGCAGCTTACGGAGCTGGCGGAGGACCCCAACGGCATCGAGCTGACCTGTCAGTTCTGTGACAGCCGTCAGCGGTTCACCCCGGAGGAGATCCGGGAGCTGCTGGAAAAGGCCTCCGAAGCCTGACCAAACAGACCTTCTGCCCCCTGTGCAGCAGGGGACAGAAGGTCTGAAAAAAATAAAAATAAAAAATTTGAAAAATTGGGTTGACATTTGGCCTGCTTTCACATATAATAGCTTTTGCCGTCTGACGATGACGGATGACGGAAACCTGGGAGCATAGCTCAGCTGGTTAGAGCACCTGCCTTACAAGCAGGGGGTCACTGGT
>ERZ1673695.2448-NODE-2448-length-14136-cov-6.377530_pt1 | contig 14136 bp, 9 predicted proteins | sample MGYA00580225_ERZ1673695 | MGnify/ENA primary metagenome ERZ1673695 (study PRJEB41218, sample SAMN15661739) | gut metagenome | host: Homo sapiens | place: Canada: London | collected 2015-08-20/2019-03-30 | study: EMG produced TPA metagenomics assembly of...
AGCCCGTGGGTTATACCCTAAGAGCAAACCACCCTTTTTAAGGGTGGTTCTGATTGGACATACGCCGTGGCGTATACATGACGGAAACCTTGCCGCGTGCTTGAATGGAGGGTTTTAAATTTTTGTGATTCATTCTATAGCAGATTCTATGCACATTTGCCACCATAGAGTCGCAGGCGGTAGCGAGGAGTAGGCGAGTTGCGCAACTCAAATAAAAATAGCCGACTGCGCTACACTGCAAATGGGATGGGACATGCTGGCAAGCGCATTGACCTGCGCAAAGACCTATTGGTCGGGGGATAAGTTACCATCGGGCCTCGCTGTACAAAAACTTGCCAAACACGTACCGGCAGACAATTAAAAACTCTAAGTCGCGCTATTCACGGGGCGGCTCATATGGTCCTGCAGCTACGGTGTCCATATGGTCGAGTTGAGGAGCAAGCATGGTAAACGATCTGGGCAATACGGACGACCTCGAGTTGATGCCGACGGGCGGCGGCTATATGGTGCGGCGCGATCGCTTGATGAACGAGCTCATCGTTAAAGGGCGCAAGGCGGGAATTGTTTTGCTCTACGCGCCCGACGGGTTTGGTAAGACGTCGGTGTTGCTGCAATACGTGCAGGAGGTTAAATCGGACCCCACGCGAGGGCCGGTTCGGATTATCGAGGCCGACCGCGCGATTGGACGCGAGCTCTTTATGCAGCTCGAGGTTGTCGCCGATGAGCTTAAGGACAAACCTCATTCGCTCGTTGCGATCGACAACGTGCCCAATCTCGAGCAGCACGAAACCGAGGACCTCATCGATCGAATCCGCAGCTTACGTGCTACGGGGACGGGGGTCTTTATTGCCTGCCGCCCCTCCAACCGATTGCTTATCCACGGGCTGGGCGATTCTGTAAAAGTCAATGCGCAGATGCTCAAGGTGCACGCCTATGAGTATTCGTCATGGGCCACGGCGTTCTCTATCAGCACATCGCTCGATTTTTATCGGCTCACGCAAGGTGTGCCAGAGCTGGTATCTGCCTTGCAGACGGGGATGTATGGACAGGGCGATGTTGCCGGGTTGCTCGAGAACGAAATCGTCAACGTGTACGGTGCGGCGCTGGCCGATCTCGCATCGCTCGAGAACAACCTGTTGTTTACCGTTGCCTGCTTGATGGTATTGATGGGCGAGGGCCGCATTGCGGAGCTAGAGGCGTGCGGTGTGAGGCTTTCGATGGTCGACCAGTCTATCTTTGTGCGCGATTATCCGATTTTTGGCGTGGATCCGTCTGATCGCACCTTTAGGTGTTTGGGCGCTAAGGACAACGCGCGCCTGAGGCTGCGAAAGCTTGTTGCCGAGATCCGTCCCGAACTAGTATCGCGGGCTGCTCGCATTTTGATAAAGGCGGCCCGATGCGATTTGGCCATGGACCTGGCCGATGCGTTCTTGGACCGCCGTGTGGTGTTGGAGCTTGCCGGGCAGTATGGGGCCGATCTTGCCCTGACCGGGCATGGAGGGGACATTTGCCGTGCAGCATCGGCGATGATCAATGCGGAAAAGCAGGAGCAAGAGCCGACAGCCGCCGAGGCACTCGGCGTGTATCTGGCGGCTGTCAGCGTGTGCAATACAAAGCTCGCAAGGTATATGGCGTCCGTTATCGAACGTGCGGGTGACCAGGCGGCCCGCGAGGTCGACCCCGCTACCTGGAAAATAGCCCAGGCGCTTACCATCGCCTTTTACGGCGACAATGACCTGGGGCTTCCCGCCAACCCTGTTGTGCAAGAACAGACATCCTGCGAGGTGCTCGACATGCTGTCCGCGCATATCGAGGTCAAGCGCCACCTAACCGAGCGAGCGGAAGACGGCAATGTTCTCGCGAAGCTCAAGGCGTGCAAAGCTTATGATTGCGAGCTCGACATCGCGGGGATTCTCATACAGGCCGACCATATGCTGGTGGAGCTGTTCGACGGCTCGTTTGCTAAACCCGACGAGCGCGATGACAAGATGGCGCAGATACTCGAGGCGCTCGATATCCGCGGGCTTAAGGCACCATCCATTTGGCTGCGTATGGTGCTCGCGGCGCGGCGCCTGCTCGCGGGCTTGCCCGTGACCGACGATGTGGCGTTTGGCGAGCTCGACCGCTTTGCGGTGCGTGTTCGTGACAATCAAATTCAGCTGTTTGGGTTATTGCTGGAGGGTTGGCAATCGCTGGCGGAGGGGCGGCCGGTCAACGCGAAGTTCCGTGCGGTTCAGGTGCTCAAGCTCGCCGACGAATCGATTGCGTACATGCGCGAAAACGCGTTGCTGCTGGAGCGCGTGGCGTACCTGCGCAATACGTCGCTGGTATCGGTTCGCGAAGAGGCGGAGCTGCTCGACATTAGCAAGACGCAGGTCGGTGGCTCAGAAGCCTGGATCGTGGCGCTGCACCTGGCTGCTGCGGGCCGCGATAGCGATCTTGCCGCCTGGATGTCTATGAATCGCTCGGGGATTTTAGACCCATCGTATCGGCTATTTGCGCGTCTTGCGATGCACTGTCTGGGCGAGCCTGCCGTCAGGATTCGCAAGAAGCTTCCGGTGCGTGAGCTGTCGCGGTATTCACTACGCGATGATTTTGAGGGCGAAAGCGAGCACCTGTTCCAGGCGGGCGAGGTTAAGGCTGTCGATACGATCGGCCATATTGAGATGCGCATGTTTGGCACATTTCGCGCCGAGCGCGACGGCTTTCCCATCACGGATAAGATGTGGCGTCGCAAAAAGGCGGCAACACTTGCCGAGCGGCTCGCGTTGGGCATGGATGCCATGGTCGACCGCGAGACAATCGCCATGGAGTTGTGGCCCCATGCCGAGTTTAGCGCCGCGCGCAACAATCTGTATTCGACGGTATCGCGCTTGCGCTCGGCTTTGGGTCCAACGCCGGATGGCAAGTCGTGCGTGCTCATCCAAAACGAGTGCATAGGGCTCAACGGCGACTACGTTAAGACCGATGTAAGGCTCTTTGACCAGCTGAGCCGCGAGATCCTGGGAAACCGTATGGGCGCGAGAGGCCCTCACCTGGTTGAGCTTTGTCTTAAGGTTGAGCAGCTCTACGCGGGGCCGCTGTATGTTCCCACCGGTTGCAACCCCACGTTTTTTACGCGCATGCGCCACATTATGCAATCCAAGTACATCGACTGCATGATTAGGGGAGCGAATGCCGCTCTCGAGGAAAATGACCTGCAATCGGCAATTTGGCTCGTTGAATCGGGGCTTCGCCAAGAGACTGCGCGCGAGGACATGGTTCGCTGTGCCATGCGCGTTTACGGTGCGGCGGGACGACGCCGCGATGTTGTCGAGCTATACAGCGGCCACATGCACCACCTGCGAGAGCAGGTTCAAGGCGTGCCCGAGCCCGAGACAAGGCGCCTGTATGAGCGCCTGGTCGAAGGCAGGCTCAAGCGCGTGCTTGTCGAGCGATAAAAAACGGGCGTCCGAATCACTCGGACGCCCGCAGACTTGTTCGGTATGACCAGTCGGTTTTAGACGAGCTTGATCTTCTGGATATCCTTGCGCGAGGACTCGCGATACAGCGAGAACTTGCGGCCGATAACCTGAACGACGTCGGCGTGGCAGCGCTCGGCGAGCTCCTCGGCGGCCTCGCGGGCAGAAAGGCTGGAGCCGTCCAGCACGGAGCACTTAACGAGCTCGTGCTTCTCCAGGTAGGCGACCGTCTGCTCGACGGTGCCCTCGTTGACATCGGACTTACCGATGATGATGGCGGGGTTGAGGTGATGGGCCATGCTGCGAAGCTGCTTGACCTGGGCTCCTGTCAGTGCCATGGGTTCTCGCTTTCTATGTATGGGGCGCCCCGCAATGGGGCCTTAATCTACGTGAGCTGTCCCACGATAGCGCAGGAACGGCGTGGTGTGGAGCGCGTTTGCCCAGTTCGCAAAGAATGCGGATGCCGGGCGGGAAGACGATGCAAGTTTTAGATAGGCTACGGGCGGGGTACGGAGACCGGCTCCCAGGCGATAAACGCCCATCGGACTTTGCGGATGTGGTCGAGCATGTAGCGTCCCTGCGGTACGCCCTTGGATCCCGGCTCGCCGGCATGGGGGTTCTCGATCATATGGTGGGCGATATAGTCGCGCAGGCGGTCGATCTTGTCCTCGTTGCCATGCTCGAGCATGCGAGAAAAGTCCGCCACGCCCGCCTCGAGACTATCGAAGGTGTCGCGACGGGGCGATTCAAAATACGTGACCTGCGGCAGTGCACCCATCTGGATAAGGATGTTAAAGGCATACACAAAACCATTACTGCAGGTAACCGAGGCGCCGATGGCATTCATCAAGTGCAGGTCATAACGCGGGCTCGAGTTGGCGACCATCGTGACAGCACAACGCCGGCGAGCCGTGCGGTCGAGCTTGGCAAGCGCGCCTTTTAGGTCATTTGTGGTGACGGAACGACTGGCAAAGGCAACATCCACAGTCTTGGCAACTGGCCCAACCAAATCCCAATCATCATCCCAAGCAAGCTCAAGCGGTGAAATAAGATCCTCGAGCCCGTAATACTCAATGCCGGCATCAAGGGTGCCCAACATAGCAGGAGAGAAGTCAGCAGCAATCACGGGATGTCCGTCTTGCGCAAGCGGAATAGCAATCGACCCAGCCCCGCATCCCATATCAAGCACCGACTCACCAGGCTCAAGCGCCAACAATTGTATAAAATCCCGAGCATACGGGGCAGTTTCCAGCGGACGAAAATGCCGAGCCCGCTTATCCCACTCAAAAGGATCATCAGCCCGTCGCCGATCAGCTTGCAGACGCATCCATTCGCCATTCCAATCAGCAGAAAGCAGCTCGGAACGAATCAAATCATCAGCCACGGGCCATCCCCCTCACAACAAAAAAGCGACTCCTCCCAAAAGAAGAGCCGCAACCAGCATATATCAGAAAGAACCGATCCAACGCCAAACCGCCATACCAGCAAAGTAGGGCAGAAGCGAAGCGACTGCCAAAGGGATAGAACCCAACCGAGGTCCCGTTGTGCGTGAGCCCCGGGGAGGGCAAATATATAAGGTCGATCGCGAGTTCCGCACGAGCCGGAGAGCACTTAATGTGCTCTCCGTGCGAGTCAGGACTGTCCGAGCAGGCGACCTTATATATTTGCCCTCCCCGGGGCTCCTCGCCAGTCCCCCTCAGCTAGTTCTTCAGCGAGTTCAGCGGTGCCGGGAAGCGTCCACCACGGTGGGCAAGCACGGTGCCGGCGTTGGGGTTCACCGGCATGATGGGTGCACGGCCAAACAGGCCGCCGTACTCAACGCAGTCGCCCACGCCCTTGCCGATGGCGGGAATCACGCGGACGGCCGTGGTCTTGTTGTTGATGACGCCGATGGCCATCTCGTCGGCGATGATGCCGGCGATGGTCTCAACCGGGGTGTCGCCGGGGATGGCAATCATGTCCAGGCCAACGGAGCACACGCAGGTCATGGCCTCGAGCTTCTCGAGCGAAAGCGCACCGGCCTCGACGGCGGCGATCATGCCGGCGTCCTCGGACACGGGGATAAAGGCGCCAGAGAGACCGCCCACGCTGGAACTGGCCATGACGCCGCCCTTCTTGACGGCATCGTTGAGCATGGCGAGCGCGCAGGTCGTGCCGGGGCCACCGCAGGTGCCCACGCCGATGATTTCGAGGATGCGGGCAACGGAGTCGCCGATGGCAGGCGTGGGAGCCAGCGACAGGTCGACAATGCCTTTCTCGACACCCAGACGGCGGGCTGCCTCACGGCTCATGAGCTCGCCGGCGCGGGTGATCTTAAAGGCGGTCTGCTTGATTTTCTCGGCAACCTCCATCATCGAGGCGGAGTCGGGGAGCGTCTCCAAGGCAGCAGCCATAACGCCGGGGCCCGAGACGCCAACGTTGATGACGGCGTCGGCCTCGCCACCGCCGTGGACGGCGCCCGCCATAAACGGGGAGTCCTCGACCATGTTGGCAAAGCAGACAAACTTGGAGGCGCCAACGGAATCCTGGTCGGCCGTGAGTTTAGCGGCATCGATGATGGTCTGCGCGGCCATGAGCACGGCATCCATGTTGATACCGGCGCGCAGGCTGGCGACGTTGACGCTGGAGCAGACGCGGCTCGTGGTGGCGAGCGCCTGGGGGATGGACTGGATGACGCGGCGGTCGGCGCCGCCGATGCCCTTCTGGACGAGTGCGGAGAAGCCGCCCAGGTAATCGATGCCGAGCGTCTCGGCCGCGCGGTCGAGGGCATGCGCGATGGGGGTGAGGTCCTCATCCTTGCAGCATGCGGCGATCTGCGCCACCGGGGTGACGGAAACGCGCTTGTTGACGATGGGGATGCCGTACTCGCGCTCGAGGTTCTCGGCGGTCTCGACCAGATGCTCAGCCGTGTGCGTCACGTGGTCGTAGATCTTCGTGCACATGCGGTCGAGGTTCTCGTCACCGCAACCCATGAGCGAAACACCCATGGTGATGGTCCTGATGTCGAGGTTCTGTTCCTCAACCATGCCGCGGGTTTCCGCGATTTCTGCGGGCGTGATCGCCATCCTTGCGCTCCTATCTGCCAAAACGAGCATAGTCTTTTCTATTCTAACGTGCCGCACGTGGCAAGTGGCGCGTGCGGCACGTTTTGGTGCTCGGTTGTTTCCGTTGTGTTACTGCCCAAAGACCTCTTCGGCGATGCGAGCGCTTTCGGCGGCGTCCTTGGCGTAGTAGTCCGCGCCGATCTGCTTGGCGTATTCGGGGGTGAGTACGGCGCCGCCCACGATGATCTTGACGCCCGGCACCTCAGTATGAAGCAGCTTGATGGTCTCCTCCATGGCGACGACTGTGGTAGTCATAAGCGCCGAGAGGCCGACGAGTTTGATGTCGCGCTCCTTGACGGTCTTGAGTACTTCCTGCGGATCGACGTCGCGACCCAGGTCAAAGACGGTGTAGCCGTAGTTGTCGAGCAGCATTTTGACGATGTTCTTGCCAATATCGTGGATGTCGCCCTTGACGGTGGCCACGCAGATTTTGCCCTTGTCGGCAATCTCGCCGGCGGGCATCAGGCGCTTGATGGTGTCGAAGCCCACGCGCGCGGCCTCGGCCGAGGCCATGAGCTGCGGCAAGAAGAACTTGCCCTGGTCAAAGAGGACGCCAACTTCGTCGAGGGCGGGGATAAAGTGATTGTTGATGAGGTCCATGGCGTCGTGGTCGGCCAGCAGGCGCTCGGTCTCAGCAGCGATCTCGCCTTTGCGGCCCGAGACGACCATGCGTCGAATCGGGTCGTCGTTGCCGTCGGTGCCGGGGGCGCTTGCAGCAGGCGCGGCATCACTCGATGTGGCCTGAGCTGCTGCCGGGTTTGCGGCGATCTTATACGGATCGGTCCAGCCGGCGTAGCGCTCGATGTATCCGGTCGAGCCCTCGTCCTCAACGCTCAGGACGCGATAGCTGTAGACGGTGTCCATAAAGCGCTTGGAACCCGGGTTCATGATGGGGGCGTCCAGGCCCGCGCCAAAGGCGGCGGCCAAAAAGACCGAACCCAGCAGCGGGCGGGCAGGCAGGCCAAAGCTGATGTTCGACACGCCGAGCGCGCATTTGACGCCCAGGCGCTCCTTGCACAGGGACATGGCGCGCAGGATCTGCTCGGCCTGGCGCTGGTTGGTCGAGGCGGTCATGACCAGGCAGTCGATGAGGATGCGGTCCGGTCCGATGCCGTAACGGGCAGCCTCGGCCACGATGTGCTCGGCGATGGCGAAGCGAGCCTCGGCGGTATCGGGGATGCCGCCTTCGTCGAGCGTAAGGCCGACAACGTTGGTGCCGTAGTGGGCGACCAGCGGAAAGATCTCATCCATGATCTGCTGCTTGCCATTGACCGAGTTGATGATGGGCTTGCCGGCGTAGCGGCGCACGGCGGCCTCGACAGCGGCGGGATCGGTGGAGTCGATCTGCAGCGGCAGCAGCGTGGAGCCCTGGAGCTGCTCGGTGGCCTGTTGGATGATCTTGACCTCGTCGATCTCGGGCAGGCCGACGTTGACGTCCAGGATGTCGGCGCCCTGTTCCTGCTGGCTGATGCCCTGGCTCACGACGTAGTCCAGGTCGCCGTCGCGCAGGGCCTGCTGCAGGCGCTTTTTGCCGGTGGGGTTGATGCGCTCGCCGATGACGGCGATCTTGTGGCCGTCGCAGGGAAGGTCCACGACCGTTTGGGCGCTCGTGACCGACATGCTGGGCTTGCGGCGGCGCGGGCTGGGTGTGTGGTTGTCGATAAGCGTGCGCAAGGCCGCCATGTGCGCCGGCGTGGTGCCGCAGCAACCGCCCACGACGCTCACACCGTCGGCGATCATGCCGGCGACGGCCTCGGCGTATTCGGGGGCTTGGATATCAAAGACGGTGTTGCCGTCGTCGTCTACATGGGGGAGTCCTGCATTAGCCTGCACCATAACGGGCTTGTCGGTAACGGTGAGCATACGTGCGGCGAGTCCTCGGAGCTCGGCCGGTCCTTGGCTGCAGTTGATGCCCAAAACGTCGGCACCGATGGCGTCGAGCGTGATGGCGGCCACCTCGGGACTCGTACCCAGGAAGGTGCGACCGTCTTCCTCAAAGGTCATGGTGGCAAAGACGGGCAGGTCGGAGTTCTCGCGGCAGGCGAGGACAGCCGCCTTGATCTCGGCCAGGTCGGTCATGGTCTCGATAATAAAGAGGTCCACGCCCGCATCGACGCCTGCGCGCACTTCCTCGGCAAAGAGGTCGTAGGCCTCGTCGAAGCTCAGGGTACCCAGGGGGCGAAGCAGCGCGCCGATGGGGCCGATATCGCCGGCGACGTAGCGGGCGCCGGCCTCGCGGGCACAGGCGACGGCCGCGGCAAAGACATCTGCCACGGTGGCGGCGCCGTCGAGCTTGTGGGCGTTGGCGCCAAAGGTGTTGGCGGTGATCACGTCGCAGCCAGCCTCGACGTACTGGCGCTGAATGTCGGTAATGACCTGGGGCTCCTCAAAGTTGAGCAGCTCGGGCAGGGCGCCCGCCTTCATGCCAGCGGCCTGCAACATGGTGCCCATGCCGCCGTCGAACAGCAGGTGTCCCGTGCCATCGATGGCCGCACGCAGGCGATCGTCCTTAATGCGCAGGTCGTCGATCGTGCGTGTCTTGTATGCAGCGCCGTTGCAGCGTGCGGCATTGACGGGCGCTGCCAGCGCGGTACCGTCCAGATCATGAGTGATAAGCGGAGTAAACATCGAGGGCTCCTAATGGCTGGAATAGCAGGTGGTGTGGGCGGCGCGGAAGCGGCAGTGTTCGCGCATGCGGCAGATATTGCAGGTGGGGCGGCTCTGGGCGTCGTGGACCTCGCCGTCAAACAGACCGATCACCGCGGTCACGCTTTTGGTGGGCATAAGCAGGCTGGTGGGCGTGACGGTCAGGCCGATGAGCCGCGTGGCGTTGAGCGTATTGACGATCGAGCGCTGGGCCGAGAGCGGGCAGTCGCCGTAGCCGGGACTAAAGCGCCAGTTGCCGGCGAGCCCGTGTGTGGCGGCGTCCGTCTTGGCCTGCTGGTCCATTTGCTCAACGGCGGCTTCCACGTAAGCGGAGCACGCGGCGTCGAGCACGGCGCCCTCCAGGGGATGTTGGGCTCCCGTGGTGCGCAGGCGACGCTCGGCGTCCATGCCGAGGGTACATGCCATGAGCGCGGCAAAGCGGGCATCTTTGAGATGTCGATAGATATCGCGACCTCGCAGCTCAACGTTGGTGCCGACCAAGCGAATGCAAGGCTCACTTTGTTCGTCCACGCCCGTGGCATCGACGGCAAATACGCGGCGCACGCCACGGGGCTCAATGTCCAGTTCCAGACGTTCAACGACAAGCTCAATACGTCGTGACAGTTCGGGCTCAATCTGCTGGCCGCCGTAACCCAGATACCGCAGCATCTCGGCACGGTCGACACGGGGATGGTGCGCAGCATCGACACGGTAAAGCGCCGGCGACGCAAGGTCGGCCGGCACTTCGACAGCGGTTGTATCGATGTGCGGTTTTTCCATTACCCCAGGCGCTCCATAATGGTCGCGGCGATCGCAGGACGGTTCATAGTGTACAGGTGCAGGCCGTCGGCGCCGTGCTCCTTGAGGTCGCAAAGCTGGCGGGCTGCATAATCTACACCAGCTGCCTGCAGGCTCTCGGGGTCATTCTCGTACTTGGCGAGAATCTTGATGACGGGGGAGGGCAGCGACGCGCCGCACATAAAGACCATGCGGCTGATCTGCGACTTGCCCATAAACGGCATGATTCCCGCGGTAATGGGCACGGTGATGCCGGCCTTGTCGGCAAGCTCGCGAAAACGGTAGAAGCACTCGTTATCAAAGAAGAGCTGCGTCACAAAGAAGCTCGCGCCGGCGTCCTGTTTTTGCTTGAGGTGTTCGACCGAGAGGTTGAGATCCTCACAGGCAATGTGGCCCTCGGGGTAGGCTGCGGCGCCCACGCAAAAGCCGGCGTCGACGAGCTCGGGGATGAGGTCGCGGGCGTAGGCGTAGTCGGAGGCGGGCTTGTCGTCCTCGGTCGCGCCGGCAGGGAGATCTCCACGCAGGGCCAGGATGTTTTCCACGCCGGCGGTGCGATACTCGTCGATCTTGGCGGCGATATCGGCATGCGAGCGGCCCACGCAGGTAAGGTGTGCCACCGAGGGTGTATCGAATTCGCTCGTAATCATATGCGCGATGGGGGCGGTGGTGGCGCCGTTGCCCGAGCCGCCGGCCGAGCAGGTGACCGAGACAAAGCTCGGCGAAAGCTTGCACAGATTGCCTGCCACTTCGCGAGCCGTGTCGAGGGTCAGCTCGCCCTTGGGCGGGAACATCTCAAACGAAATGGGCGCGGTGCCCTGGGATGCTGCCTGCTTAAAAACCTCGTCGACGCGCATATCGTGCTCCTCTAGATACGTAATAGTGTGATGTGTTGTAAGGATTCTACAGCACCACTGTGCCACGGTGGAGTTTCACTCGCTATTTGAGGATACCAATCAAAGATGCCTTGCTATCGGCTTTCTCTATAACAGAGCGGCTAATCTAGGCACGGACTATAAAGACTGGTATCTGATGCAAAATACCAGTTAATAGAGCTCCATCCCAAATTGACTACCCTTAAACCATGGAGAGAGGTCTGCAATTTATGCAGTTGATTGGCTGTTGAGGGTGGCAACGCCGCCTCGATAGGGTAACCTCATTGATTGGTTTCGCGACAGCAACATAACGGTAATGTCGCGGAAACACGGCGAGTCTAAGCTATGACTCGTTCGTTAGTAATCAACACCGCTTCTCACGCGGTGCCGATACGAAGGGAGTTCCGTATGGCCGAACTTACTGACCGCTTCGGGACCATGGTGTTCTCTGAGGAAGTCATGAAGGACTACCTCCCCAAGGACATTTGGAAGCGCCTTGCTGCAACCCTCGAGGGCGGTGAGCCGCTCGACCTGGATGTGGCCAACGCCGTTGCCCATGCCATGAAGGTCTGGGCCATCTCCAAGGGCGCGACGCACTACGCGCACTGGTTCCAGCCGCTTTCGGGCATTACTTCCGAGAAGCACGACAGCTTCCTGGAGCCCAACCACAACGGCACCGCCATTACAAAGTTTACGGGCAAGAACCTCATCCAGGGCGAGCCCGATGCCTCGAGCTTCCCCAACGGCGGTCTGCGTGCTACCTTCGAGGCCCGTGGCTACACCGCTTGGGACCCCACTAGCCCCGCCTTTATCAAGGACGATGTCCTGTGCATCCCCACGGCTTTCTGCTCCTACACGGGCGAGGCCCTGGACAAGAAGACCCCGCTGCTGCGTTCCATGACCGCGCTCTCGCGTGAGTCTAAGCGCGTTTTGGCGCTGTTCGGTAAGACCCCCAAGAAGGTCGTTCCTTCCGTGGGCGACGAGCAGGAGTACTTCCTGATCAAGAAGGACGCCTACCGCAAGCGCAAGGACCTGGTCATTACCGGCCGCACCCTCTTTGGTGCTGCTCCATGCAAGGGTCAGGAGCTCGAGGAGCACTACTTTGGCGCTATCCGCCCCACCGTCTCGGCCTACATGAAGGACTTGGACGATGAGCTGTGGGCGCTCGGCATTCCCGCCAAGACCAAGCACAACGAGGTTGCTCCCTGCCAGCATGAGCTCGCCCCCGTCTATGGCGAAGTCAACGAGGCCATCGACCAGAACCTGGTCATGATGGAGAAAATGAAGCTCATCGCCTCCCGCCACGACTTGGTTTGCCTGCTGCACGAGAAACCCTTCGAGGGCATCAACGGTTCGGGCAAGCACAACAACTGGTCGCTTGGCACCGAGTCCGAGAATCTGCTCGATCCGGGCGACACCCCGCTCGACAACCTGCAGTTCATCGTCTTCCTCACCGCGGTGATCGAGGCCGTCGATAACTATCAGGAGCTCCTGCGTGCCTCCGTTGCCTCGGCCGGCAACGACCATCGTCTGGGCGCCAACGAGGCTCCTCCGGCGATTATGTCCATCTTCCTGGGCGACCAGCTTACCGAGGTCGTCGAGAAGATCATCGATGGCAAGGCTTCCGTCCATGCCACGCGCGGCGTGCTCGACCTGGGCGCCGATACCCTGCCCAAGCTGATGCAGGACAACACCGACCGCAACCGCACCTCCCCGTTTGCCTTCACCGGCAACAAGTTCGAGTTCCGTGCCTGCGGCTCCGAGCAGAACGTCTCCGACTCCAACCTGGTGCTCGATGCCGCCGTGGCCAAGTCGCTCAAGTCCTTCGCCGACGCGCTTGAGGGTACGCCCGAGGATGAGTTCCAGGATGCCGCGCTCGAGTACTGCAAGAAGGTGTTGACCGATCACCAGCGCATCCTGTTCTCCGGCGACGGTTACTCCGACGAGTGGCCCATTGAGGCCGAGAAGCGCGGCCTTGCCAACAACAAGACCACGGCCGATGCCCTGCCCGCCTTTGTTTCCGATAAGGCTATCGCGCTCTTCGAGGAGACGGGTGTCCTGACCAAGGCCGAGGCTCAGTGCCGCTACGACTGCAAGCTCGAGAAGTACAACAAGCTCATGAACATCGAGGCTACCACGATGGTTCGCGAGGCGCGTCGTACCTATCGCCCGGTCATTACCGCCTATGCCACCAAGGTCGCTAAGGGCCTTGAGACTATTCGCGCCGCCGGCGCCGAGGCCGCCATGCAGTGCGAGCAGAATACGCTCAACAAGCTCTGCAACGGTATCACTGCCATCAACGACTCCATTAAGGCGCTCGACGCCGTGCATCAGAAGGCCGAGGCCCTCGATGGCCAGGAGCAGGCCAATGTGTATGCACACGAGGTCGTTCCCGCTATGGATACGCTGCGCGCCGCCGTGGATGCCATGGAGGAGATCGTGGCCGCCGACTACTGGCCGGTTCCGACCTACGACGACATTCTGTTCTATGTGTAGAACGTAACTGACATATCGTCACGGTATTGAGCCGGGGTCCGCATCGCGCGGGCCCCGGCTTTTTGTTTGCGAAGGACGCTTTGAAGCCCGTTTTGCCGCCGATGTGCCTAGGTATAAAGGGCTATGGGCAAAAAACGTCAAATATGAGTACTGTCACAAGTCCTGTAACATTATTTATTTGCAAAATATGTAGTGTTACGCAACATATGTCCAAGTACTTAGCCGATAAACGTCTGCAATTTTTCCGCCGTAGGACGCCCGACGGCTAAATCGCCTTCTGAAGGCATGAAATCGCTGTAACTAAAATGGTAACAGTACTCATATTTGCCATTTTTTGACCACAGGCCTTGCGATGATGCCGGGATTCGCACCCTGTCGGGTTCGAATCCCGGCATATCGGTAGCAAAAAGCCCGTCACCGCGGGGGTAACGGGCTTCTAGTTTCAAATGGTGCCCCCAGCGGGATGTCCGCGTGCGGCTGGCGCCGCCCGCTTCCGCTGCGTCGCTCCGCTCCTTGCGTGCTGCGCTGGAAAACGCTTGCGCGTTTCCTCAGCTCCGCACCCTGTCGGGTTCGAATCCCGGCATATCGGTAGCAAAAAGCCCGTCACCGCGGGGGTAACGGGCTTCTAGTTTCAAATGGTGCCCCCAGCGGGATGTCCGCGTGCGGCTGGCGCCGCCCGCTTCCGCTGCGTCGCTCCGCTCCTTGCGTGCTGCGCTGGAAAACGCTTGCGCGTTTCCTCAGCTCCGCACCCTGTCGGGT
>ERZ1673695.2451-NODE-2451-length-14106-cov-24.800370_pt1 | contig 14106 bp, 15 predicted proteins | sample MGYA00580225_ERZ1673695 | MGnify/ENA primary metagenome ERZ1673695 (study PRJEB41218, sample SAMN15661739) | gut metagenome | host: Homo sapiens | place: Canada: London | collected 2015-08-20/2019-03-30 | study: EMG produced TPA metagenomics assembly of...
TGCTGGAAAGTCCGGTAAAGGTGTACAACTTCGAGGTGGAGGACTTCCACACCTATTATGTTGGCGATTCAGGTGTTCTGGTTCATAATAAGTGCATTAATACAGAAATTACAACTACTAGAAAGGAAGGTATAAAATATGGTAAAGAATTTTTAGGTGAAGGATATACTAAAGTGGGTAAAGGAAGGTATCAATCAGCTGATGGATACAGAACAATGAGATTTGATTTATCGCATCATAATGGATACGGTACTCATTTAAATCTTGAAACATGGAAGCATCCCGTTAGACCGAGTGTTAGAAATAAATTACTAAGTAACATACACGTGTTTTTTGAGTAGGAGGATTAATATATGTTTTATTCATCTGCACAATTAGATTGGAAAGAAAATAGCTATATATCAATTAAGATGCCAAGCAATAACTTAGTAGAAATTATAACAAATAAGGAAGGCTTACTATCATTGGCTAGCCATCTTATTTTAATGGCAAATTCAGAAATTAATAATGTTCACTATGAGACGGAGGAAATTAGTGACAAAGGATATATACCAGGGGATTTAGAAGAAGACTCTCTTGAGTTATCAATAGTTAAACTAGATTGCAAAGGGCGAAAAATAATTCGCGAAATTTCTGAATTCTAGATTAAAACTTAAAATAAAACCCAGTAATCGTTTCTGGGTTTTATTTTTATTACGGTTATGACGGAAACGGAAACGAAACGCGGTACGAGTACGACCGGTACGGGAACGTAGTAAAGACGCGTGGGGCGGACGGAGGCGAAAGCAGAGGGAGCTACAGTGAGCTGGGACGGCTTGAGACGAGCACGGACGGACTGGGGAACACGTACAGGTACGAATATGACGAGATAGGGAGGATAAAAGCGGGAACGCGGCGCGCTGCCGATATACTATAAGTACAACCTATCGGGGCAGGTAACGGGAGCAGGGTATCCGAAGGAGGACGCGGACTGCGTGGCGGCACAGGGAGAAGGGCTGCAGATCATGTGGTACGGGTATGACGATTCAGCCTTGTTTCGGGTAAGCACGTTCAGCCGTTCCTCATTATTATATCTGCTGTATATCTCAGCCGCTTTGTAGTCTATTTCATCAAGGATCTTTATAAGCCTCTCGCGCATTTCTTTCTGCTCCTACAGGGACGCTAAAACCTCAGGGCTCGTGCTTGGTCTCAAGCTCCTTCTCCTCTTCATCGTTTATCCTGGCTATTTCATCCAGATGATCATATGAATCCGGACCTTTTATCCAATCGCCTATCTGCGGCGGCATTCCATAGTCGTTTAAATGCATTGTTATGCGAAGCTGTGGATTTGCTTAATCCATTCCGAAAACGTCTGGTCTTCAGGAAACAGCTGATCGGGACGTTTTACGGTAACATATCCGTCCTCAGTGGGCGGTTCCACCTCATATACGTTGATTACAAACTCATCTATCCTCTTTTCCAGCGCGTTCGGGTCTATGGCCAGGTTTGAAAAATCGTAGCCTGCCATGCCTGGCGTGGCCGCTGATTATCTGTTGGGGCTGACCGAAACAAAAAATCACCCAAACGCTGATTTTGCAGACCTGCGTTTGAGTGACGAGATGATAGACCTGCTGAAAAGCGGACGAATTGATACCGCCCTGCTTTGTGAACTGACGGCGCACCCGGATTTTGTGAAGCTGCTGGCCGATATACAGATTTATGTAGAGGGTATCGCCGCAACGCAGATACAGAACTTGAACGCATGGGTAGATGTGGCGAGGGCTGAAATCGTGGAGAAGTACCAGCCGGGGGAGCATGACAAAACCGCTGGTGTCCTGCAATCCGCCCATGTGCGGGAGGGCGACTATTTCAGCAGCCAGGTACATCACGACATAGACGCTATCATGGAGGATATACGGGAAGCCCACAGGGGCAGGAGCGACAGCGCCCCGGAAATACCATTGTGGACGAACTCAAGCGGGATTTGGAGGAAGTGGCGAGCTTCAAGGGTAGCCGGGCGGAACAACTGCTGATGGTATTCTGTAAGCAGACGAAGCTGCGTTATACCAAGCTGACAGAGGAAGAAAAACAATGGCTGACTAGGATTGTTCAAAAATCCGAATTGGCGAAAAGCTATATGCCGCAGAGGGGTAAGAGAAAATAACAAGTACGCCTTTGGCGGATAAGGCGCAGATCGACAAATGTTAATCTGTGTTGCTTGCCGCAACGGGCTTTCCTCCGTATAATGGCGGTGAAAGGAGGTCATCCCTGATGCTAAATGAAAACATCAAAACAATCAGAAAATCCAACGGGCTTTCGCAAGAGGAACTTGCAATCAAGTTGAACGTGGTGAGACAAACGATCTCTAAATGGGAACAAGGTTTGTCGGTTCCAGATGCCGATATGTTGATTTCCCTATCAGAGGTATTTGAAACACCTGTAAGCACGCTGCTTGGAGAAACCGTTGTCGAGACGAAGGCTGATGACTTAAGAGCAATTTCTGAGAAACTTGAGGTCATAAACCTGCAACTTGCGCATAGGAAAGCAACGAGACAAAAAGCAATTCATGGGCTTTTCATCTCATTGTGTGCGGTTATAGTGACTATTTTTGTAGTCCTAATAGTATTAAATAGTCCTTACTTGGGTTGGGATTATAGCCACCCCGAAACCGCAGTTTCTGGAGTAGTGTTTCACGCATTTGAGTGGCTGTTTGTTAGAATAGCACCGCTTGCCTTGACTGGAGCAATCGTTGGGGTTTGCTTGACACGGAAGAAAGTGTGAAATTGCCCAACTTTTCGGGGAACAGTTCAGATTTAAAAATTCTCGATTTGTCGGGCAGATTTACTACGCCTTATTGGGTTAAGCCTAACTTGCATAACTGGGGAAATAGCAAAGCCAGCCGAGCCAGTCAACGGTCAAGATGAACGGCGCTTACAGCGCCGCCGTTGACAGCCTCGCCCGCCTTTGCTGATGGGTAATCAAGGCGTGAAGGCCCGAAAATGGCTTTCATGCCCATTCCAATTTTGAGAGGACAGACAATCCAAAATAGCCTTGACGGCGGTCGCCTGTCCTGCTATTTTTGCCGAGTGTATATACAACATCGGGCCAAGTTGGCCCTAAATCCAGACGGAGGACGAGGAGACGGGGGCTTTCATATACACCCTGTCTGCTGATGAAAACAGTCCTGTGCTTGCGGCTTCCCGCCCCGCAAGCACAGCCTGTTTTCCTGCCGCTTCAAATGCCCTTGTCCTCCACGGTGGCAACGGGATTTTCACGGCAACGCCGACAGAGCGTATAACACACTACACTTTGCTACGCAAAGTCGTGTGCCAAAAGGGGCCTTGCCCCCTTTGGATTCCCCCACAACAAAACGGCGCTATGCCCCTTGCCGGGAGCATAGCGCCGTTTGTTGTCAGCTGCCCGTTTCACGGTCTGCGTGTAGTCTCTTGTAAACTAACCTAATGGTCGCTGTTAAACCTTTCTTTTTTATATTGATATCTCTAAATTATATCCCTATGGCAAAGTGGATCCGTTCGGGCAAGCGAAACGGCCGGCGCAGATTTTTGCACACCGCAGGGAATGGCAAAAGGGAGAGCAGATTACGCGAATATCTGATATAATATGGAAAAATAAGCTTGCGATCATACACACGGAGGTGATCTGGATGCGCGACCGAATCCTGAACTATTGGTACGAACAGGAATTCTTCAACCCCTGTTGGCCGGTTGAACCGAAGCAGGATGTGGATCTTACAACACATGGCGAACCCTGGGCGCAAACCAATAACAACCCGCTGGTCCGCACAGCCTATGACGTGTATCTCGGTTGGGGCAAAACGCGTGATTTGATCGGCTGGATGCTAGAAGCGCTGCGCCTGGATGCGGAGGAAAGCGCCATCGAGGCCGACAATTCGGCGACTTGCCTCTGCGCGATGAAGCTCAATGAAAACGGGCAGTATATAGCGAATTCGTTTGCCATATCAAGTTTCGCCTGGGCTGCCTGCACGCTCGTCCGGGAGGGTTCAATATCCGCAAAGTTGGACGCGGCGGAACTGGAGAAGCTGCAGCACGCTTGGAACGACGCCCTGTTGCAGCGGCAGAAGGAAGCGTGCGAGCCGGCGTTTTCCAAAGAAAAGCTACTTGTGCTGTTCGGCGAGGTTTGCGGAGGCCTCGGCGTGGCGGACGGACTGCTTAAGTCCGCGCTCTGGGCGCGCGAAAAGAAGCAGCACGCCAACAAGAAGGGTGAATTCCCGCCGCTGGACCCTTCGACAGAGCTCCTGCAGAGCTTTTATCTAAAGGATATGGAGGCGATCCGCAAGGCGCCGACGAAAACGGTTTCGGTCTACATTCAGGCTATGGTTGAGCCGGTTCCGAAAGCGGAACGGGTGCAGATCGATACCGATACGGAGCAAATGCGGCGCTGGCTTCGCGCGGATGCGTTCCCGCTCGGCGCGTGGCCATCCCGATACAGCCCAAGCCTGATGCAGCAGCTGGGCATCAACCTTGCTGTTTCCGGAGGGCAGAGGATATTCTCTGTCAACGGCCCGCCGGGCACTGGAAAGACCACGCTTTTAAAGGAAATCATCGCTTCCAATGTGGTGGAGCGGGCAATCCGGATGGCGGAGTACGCTGCTCCGGACGACGCATTCCGCAAGCAAGCGTTCCAGGCGCCGCCAGATCAATATAACCAGAGCTATTATAAGCTGAACCAAGACCTTTCCGCATATGGAATCCTTGTGGCTTCCAACAACAACGCGGCGGTGGAGAACATATCAATGGAGCTGCCCAAGGCGATCCAGGAGGACCGGACCGGCCGGTTTTCCGGCGCGGGGCGGCAAACGATGGAGGAAACATACTTTGCGGACGTAGCTACCGAGCTTCTGGGGGAACCGGCTTGGGGCCTCATTTCCGCCAAACTCGGGAAAAAGGGGCACTTGAAGGCGCTCAAGGACCGCCTCTGGTGGGCGAAGGAGGGCGCCACGCTCCAGTGCCATTATGCGGAGGAAACCGTGGATTGGAACGCGGCGCGCGAACGCTTTGCCAAGGCGCTGCAGGCCGTAAGGGACGAGCAGGGAAAAATCGCACAGGCTCAGGCCTTGCTGGCACAGCAGGAGGACGCGGCTGAGGCTGGCAAAGAAGCGTTACTGGCAGCCTGCAAAGAGCAAGCGCGCCTGGCGGAAAACCAAAACGCGCAGACGGAAGCGGAACGCAGGCTTGCGCTCCAGCGGGAAAACGCTGCCCTGCTCAAAAGCGCCGTCCCTTTCCTCAAACGCATCCTCCGGTATCGGAAGGATCCTATGGTAAAGAAATGGCTGGAGACGGAGCAGGCTGTGCAGGAGACGCTCATCCAGGTGACGCGACTCAAAAGCGCCCGCCATGAGCAGGAGGATGCCGCGCGTTCCGCGCAGGAAACCCTCCAGCAGGCGGAGGCGAAACTTGCGGATGCAAACGCGGCAGTGGAACCCGAGCGGGCACGGTTTGGCGGCAACTGGGCGGACGCGGCGTTCTGGAAAAACATCAGCGCAAACGAGCCTTCGCAGACGGCCTGTCCCTGGACGTGCGCTGGATTCGACAGAGCGCGGGAGGAACTGTTTTACCAGGCACTGATGCTGCACAAGGCGTTTACACTTTCGAGCAACTGCGTGAAGCAAAACCTGCGGCGGCTTTTCGCCATGTGGGATGGCAAATTCACGGATAAGGCGGATTGCCGTGCGGCCTATGCCGATTTGCTCAACACGCTTCTTTTGATAGTGCCTGTCATATCGACGACGTTCGCGTCCGTGCAATCCTTCCTCGACGGGGTGCAGGCAGAGGAACTCGGGCTCCTCGTGGTCGACGAATCAGGCCAGGCAACCCCGCAGAGTGCTTTGGGCGCACTGTGGCGGACGCGGAGTGCTATCGTCGTCGGCGATCCGCTGCAGGTGGAGCCGATCGTGACCATCCCAGCGGAGCTGCGCAAGCGCTTTGCTGATGAAAACGGGATCCCGGAGCCTTACCGCCTGCCGGACCTGTCCGTCCAGGTGTTGGCCGACCGGTGCAACCGCTATGGCGGCGTCCGGACGCTGAACGGGGAAGTGCTGTGGCTGGGTTGTCCGCTCGTGGTTCACCGCCGCTGCCTCAACCCGATGTTCGCAATCTCCAACGAGGTCGCCTACAACGGCAGGATGTTCCAGAAAACCGCCGAACCCGGCGGAAAACGATTCCTGTTTCCCCAATCCATTTGGCTGGATGTAAAGGGGACGGAGCGGGGCAACAAAAACCATTCAGTGCCGGAGCAGATCGACGCGGCGGCCCAACTGGTGAGCAAGGCGGCTGCGGTATATGAAGGGTTGCCAAAGCTCTATCTCATTACGCCCTTTACCACGGTGAACAGGGCTTTGCAGGATGCGCTCTATCCGGCGCTCCATAAGGCGTTACCGGAGTTGGAACTGGAAGAAATCCGGGCCTGGCTCAAGGAAAGCTGTGGAACGATCCATACCTTCCAGGGCAAGGAAGCGAACGAGGTGCTGCTGGTGCTCGGCTGCGATGGGCAAAGCGGAAAGGGCGCAGCCCAATGGGTCGGGCAGAAGCCCAACATCATAAACGTTGCGGTTTCGCGAGCGAAATACCGCCTGGGTGTGATCGGCGATTACGACCTTTGGAAGAACATCCCCTATGTGGGGACGGTATGCAAGTATTTGGAAAAGGGCAGATGATCAAGATCAGAACATGCGAAACGCCATCAGCCTGGCATAATCGCATGCCTCACACATAACTCCGCAAGGTGTGGGAGTGAGCGCATAGGTATGCGGGCTGAAGAGCCCATCCGGGGCAAATTCCCCCTGCCGCAAGCTAGACAAGGCCAGCGTCGCCCGCACCGCCGTAAAGGATGCGTGCCGAATCCGCTTCGCAACTGAACTGAAGCTCCGGCGCTAAGCCGCCGTGGGGCGGCATGCCATAATGGATGCGCATCGTACGCCCGCGGTTTGCGCTGGCCTACGGGCTGACGGGCGCAGCAGCTGCATTGTAACGGGGAAAACATCCGCAACCAAGAAGCGCTGTCCTGGTTTCTCCCGAAACGCCCGCCTATACATGAACGCCAAAGTCGAACTTGATCCGTTCCCGCGGTTTATCTGCAATCGCTTTTCCGCCCCCGAACAAGTGTTTGTTGCTGGTTACGTCCAACAAACACTCGTCAAGTCCGAAGGGTTCTAATTCGCCGTATATCTCCCATGCAATCTGAGAGTATTTCAGGTACAAATCATAATCCGGAGGGCCAAATATAATAAATGCCCAAATGCCTGTTTTGCTAATCGGCGTTAGGCAATGTGCTATAGCCGTTATCGTCCGCTGTCCGTATGGTGCAAAGCATGCCTCGACCATGCCGGTAATCCTCAATAGTTATAACGGTAAATGTCTGCAATTATAATGCCAGAATAGAGTTATGAAGCCGTTAAAGATACGGAATGATATATATCAAAGAAATTTTAGTAAGCAAGAATCAATAACAGGGTTTAAGACCGTCCACAAAGAGCAAAGCGCTCGTTTTTCAATATATTATTAACCGTTTATAGGGAAAGTGAATATATGTATATAGGCGGCTGTTACGGTGCAATGTCACAGATATTTTTTCTGCAGCGCTGAAGAGGGCCGTACCGAGGCAAGACAGGCGTTGGTTGCCTGCGTTCCTTATCAACTTTGGATTGACCAAGCAGACTCCAATCCAGAAACGTGGGGCGAAGGCACATAATAGTTTGCATAGATATATGCCGTTATTAAAGGCTAATGGAAATTAATACGGTATATTGAAGGATATAAACAGGAGGCGATATTGTGAACACAATAGACAAATTCATAGAGGTATTACGTACACAGACCAATAGGGGTATCTATGTATGGGGTGGCAATGGGGAGGACCTAAAATCAATGGATGCTCCAAAAGACTGGATAAAACGGCACGAGACCAGCCCTGCAAACGCCAACCGCGCGATTGCCCTGTATGACAGGCGGGTACGGGATGGAGTAACCGAAATACGTGCGTTTGACTGCTCGGGGCTTATTTACTGGGCGCTTAACAAGCTGGGTTTGCAATCATCCGACATCAATAGCAGAGGATTATACGCCAGATGCAAGCCAATTAATAAGGTCGATTTGAGGCCTGGAGATATGACGTTTAGACATGATGGCTCTAAGATATTCCATGTGGGTGTTTATATGGGAAATGGAAATGTAATTGAGGGTTTTGGCCGTGACGAGGGTGTCATAGAGCATGGCATAGATGCAAAAGGAGCCGTCTATTGGACGCATTTTGGCAGATTTGATTTATTTGAGGAAGGAGATAACATAATGGCAGTAGTATTACAACATACGTCACCAATGATGCAAGGTAATGACATTAAGGCGTTGCAGGCAGCTCTAAACGGGCTAGGCTATGACTGCGGCACGGCAGACGGCAAAGTTGGCGAAAGGACTATGGCCGGAATAGCGGCGTTTGCAGCAGCTCACGGCGGCTCCGGCAGTGCATCAGCGTTGCCGGATACGGTAAAGCTGTTAATAAAAGTTGGAGATAAGGTATACGGCACAAGTTTGAGCTAAAGCAAGGTTAGACCCTATGGAGGTGATACAGAAACTAGTAATTAAAGATTTAATCAAACGACGGAAATATAATAAAAACACTACTTGTTGAAAGTTTTAACAAGTTTTGAAAAATATAATCAGTATGCAGCAGAAACGGCATTTAAGCTGATGTTTTTTGAGATCTGCGTCACAAGTATAGCTTATAACAGTCGGACGTGTACACATATAGCTGTGCAACAGGATCGACTGGTTTGAAATCTATATTTTAAACAAATATATAATTGGAGGATAAAACAATGGAATTTACAACATGGGCAGTACTCGCTACCCAAGCGGGAGCCCTATTGATGGTATGCGTTATCACACAGTTAACTAAAGGACTGGGAGCTATCAACAAGATACCTACTCAAATCTGGAGCTGGGTTATAGCGATCGCGGTGCTGTATCCGGCGTACTATTTTACTGGACAGCTGGATCTGGGCAATGCGTTTTTGGTACCTCTTAATGCCGCAATAGTTTCTTTGAGCGCGAATGGGGGAATTGAGATGGTAAAGCGATTTACAGGAGGAAAGGAGGAATAAAGTCAACATACTGAAAACCGCTCTATCAATCATTGGTTGTAGTTGATACGCTTTGCATGGCGCGGGTATTAAAACCGCGTCATGCCCTAAATAGGCCTATATATCGGTTTTATCTGTCAAATCCAAAATGTACAAATAAAAATCATATTACCACTTTACAAAACGATGAGTATAGGTTATAATTATCCTCGGTTCAGAGCTTTAGCTCAGTTAACCAAAGCAATAGGTTAACGAAAGAATCTGATATAGCTTTTGGGGCTTTAGCGAAGTTGGCTATCGCGCTACACTGGCAGTGTAGAGATCACCGGTTCGAATCCGGTAAGCTCCACCAAACTGATGTACCGGTTTAGATATATCACCTAAAAGCCCAGATAATGTCTGGGTTTTTTCGTTCTCCAAGCGCGTTCACGCCGCCAACGGTTCACCGTGGATATGGCAAGCGCAAAGTAGAAACGAACCCATTTAACCGTTCCGCTTGACCGCCTCATACAGCGAGGAACGGAGGGAAGCCGCCCGGCGATATGCAAAGGAGCGGGCTTCTCATTCCCTCAGGGGTTCTTCTTTTGCGGGCAAAGATTTGTAACCCGCTTCCATTCCCAAAGCGCCTAACGGCGCAGTAATAATGATCGACAGTACCGCCACCGACAGGACGATCTTTCCGCAAGGCAAGCCGAGGGCCAATGGTACAGAGCCAATAGCCGCTTGAACGGGTTGCTTTAGGGAGATTTGATGCGCTTGTCCCAGTCTGACAAAATATTGGGGAACAAACATTTCACAAAGATAATTAAATGCCCTCCTTAAACCTTAGTTTTAATCTACTATGGTTTTATTGTAGAAATACCTTCGGCAGCTTTACGATCTTGGGCAAGAGACTTAAATCTCTAAATGTATACGATGAATTCGCATAGGGAGCAGTTAAGCGCATTTTTTGTAGACAAAAGATAACCTTAAATAACATAGCTGCAATTATATCACATAAGGAAGAAGTGTGTTTTGCTTACAATAGTAATGAGTGCTATTTGAGATTGTTGACCAAGACCAGCTATAAAGAGTCAAGCAATATCTGAGAAAGAGAGGATATTATGTGCAAAAGAACTCCAGTCCATGGAATCCGTATTTATGATCAGAGCAGGGCTAGAAATACGCTTAACAGCCACAAGAAAACGCTCCTGAACAGCTAAGTAATCAGAAGCTTGCAATTCAATCTCATCGGACGGTCGCTGGATATTCATTTGTTCATCCCTCAAACGGATGCGATGAACAATGTTATCATTGGAAATCGTCAGCAGTATGCATTTCAAACCAAGGTGGATGCAGCGAATTTCCATGCTTTGAGAGTACGTATCAAAGGCGACAACGTGATTGAGATAAAATCGTTCAAGCAGAGCAAAAAGCCCCCTAGATTGGCGTCGCGCCTCTCCCAAGGAGGAGGCCCAAGCGTTCAACCGTTCCAACATGGACATGCGTTCACTCAAAAGAGCACAGAGGGCATTTTGCTCCAGTATGACAGGTTCACCATTTATCCTGTTCAATAATTTGGAGTAATGCTCACCCAAAGCAATGATGCCTCTCTCACAGTCCGCCCTTTCGGTGTGCAGCTTTTTCACCGCATTGAATGTCGATGTTTTACCAGCGCATGAAATGCCCTCAAGCATAATCCCTTTGATGAAGTTCAAGCGTGTCACCGTCCTTATAGTATTTATTATACCCACAGCACATGTAGGTTGAACATCAATAATTTGGCACAGCAGGATTTGTTGTCGCGGAGGACGGCGTAAATGATGAAGGTCGATTTTCGTGCAACAGCGCCTGTGGCTGTAAAGTGATGTTTACTCGCCGATCGTTTTTTTGGTAAAAGCCGATAGAAGGGGCATAAAGCGCAGCACAGTTGTCGCCAACCAGATGCGGCGGTCCGCGCAGTACCGGTTACATATGCTCACGTCTCCCAAGCTCATATATATTGAGGAACCAAAGGTTGAGCATATGCGGGCGTCTCCATAAATAATCCTGATCCATAGTACGGCCAGCTTTATTGTTTCCCAGGTAATAGAAATATTTTACGACATATATCCCCTTGGCTTCGTCAGAATATATACTTCCAATTATGAGCAGGTCAATAACTACGCCCCGCGGCAATTTCGTCCAGAAGCGATTGATAATCCGTAAGCTCTGATATACCATTTCGGCCTTATAGGCGATTGGTATCGCGCAAGATAATGTATTTCCTGAAAATTTATAATGTTATATTTACCATATGCCGCCTTTATCGAGCTATTTGGTGTACAAAAAAAGTATAAATTTATTGGCTTAACAGTATAACAATCAGTGGATAAGTTTAATTTGCCAAGCAATTTTAAAAGCAATCTAATTAAAAACACAAGAAAGTCAAAAATAAGCTTTTTTAAGAAATACGCATCTTAATTTAACTGGCCCTGCCAACAAAGAAGCTGCAATTATGTCCTAATATTGTACAATTATGACGCTTACGCCAACTCCATTGCCTTGTCCGATCAAGTGATTTATAATAGATAAAGAGGTGATAATATGGACCGAAAGATATTGATCTGCGACGATCAGCCGATAATCCATGAAACGCTTGGCGTTTATTTAAGAGAAGAGGGATACGAGGCCATCTCAGCTTTCAACGGCAAGGAAGCTATTGAAAAATTTGAATCTCAGAACCCGACGCTTATAATACTCGACATAATGATGCCGGTAATGTCCGGCATTGAAGTCTGCAGGGAGATCAGGCAGCAAAGCCGCGTACCGATAATCATGCTTACGGCCAAGGGAGAGGAGATCGACAGGGTCTTAGGATTGGAGCTTGGGGCTGACGATTACATAGTAAAGCCGTTCAGCATTAGGGAGGTTATCGCCCGAATCAAATCGGTTCTGCGCAGATATCTCTCTCAAGCGGACGAACCCCCAAAGGCTCTGAAATTGGGTGGGTTGGAGGTTGATCTAGCCAACTACAGCGTAAAAATCAATGGGGACGCCGTAAGGTTTACCCCCAAAGAGGTTGAAATATTGGAGATGCTTGCCTCGCACCCAGGAAAGGTGTTTTCAAGGGAGCAGATCTTGTCAAGAATATGGGGATACGATTACTTCGGCGATACCAGAGCCGTAGATACGCAGATAAAGCGGATAAGGCAGAAGTTTCCGCACGGTGACCTTGGATTTGCGATAAACACCGTGTATGGCATTGGGTATAAGTTTGAATTGACGTAATGAAGCATTCACTGTTGTATAGAACCCTTATAATAATCCTGCTTACCATCATAATGAGCGCTGCGCTTACGACGGTTTTGTTTAGCATATATGGAAAAAGCGTATTTGCCGATCAAAAGGCAGAAGAGCTTGTGCCGCGGGCTGAATATTGCGCAGAGCAAGCCTGGCTGTACCTTATGGGGCTTATGTCCAGAGCGACATTTGAGTCCCTTATGTCTCCCGCAACCATGAATGACCTCTGGGACGCGCAGCTATATATGTATAACGCCGAAGGAGAGCTGTTTGCATATCTTGATACTGAATCCTCCACCGAATTAAGGGCTTATGTTGAACCTCATCTGGAGAGCGTGCTGAACGGAGAGCATGTTACGACCCCTGCAGAACTAAGGGAATACTGTATAATTGTAGGTACGCCTATAACATCATATGGAAACACGCCATTTGTTGGAGACAGGATTCAGGGCGCTGTATTTCTTGTAAAGCCGATAAGCGAAATAAGCGCCGCTGTAAACGCACTGATTACAGCTCTGGTTGTAAGTATGCTTGCCGTTGCCGCTTTGATGATTATTCCCGCGTACTTTGCCTCCAAAAGCATAACAGGACCTGTAAACAGGATGACCGACGTTGCGCAGGCAATAGCGTTGGGCGACTTTAAGGTAAACGCTCCGGAAAGGGGAAGGGGAGAGCTTGCGAGGCTTGGAAGCGCGCTAAACCACATGTCCGACGAGCTGGAGAGGACAATTAAAGACCTTACGCTTGAAAGAAACCGATTACGCGCTATCATGAATGGCCTTGGCGAGGGAGTGATGGCAATAAACGCGGAAGGAAAACTCACCCACTGCAATGATGCGGCAATTAGGCTTATGGGCGGCGGAAGAGGATGCATTCCTGCCGGATCAGATATATACAGGTCGATAATGAAATTCATGACGGATGTGTCTTTGAATATGGCAGCAAAAAACGAGCAGCTTAAGGTTGGGGAACGGTTGCTGCATATAACTATTACGCCTCTTCCAAATGGGGAGGATCACGTTGCCGGAGCCGTTGTTCTAATGAGGGACGTAACGGAGTCGGAACGGCTTGAACAGACCCGAAGGGATTATGTAGCGAACGTATCACATGAACTTCGCACTCCGATAAGCGCAATTCGCAGCCTGGCCGACGCCCTTAGTGACGGCCTTATAAAAAATGATTTTGACCGGTCGCGCTACTATGGCTATATACTCAAGGAATCGATGCGGCTATCAAGGCTTATAGACGACCTTCTTGAGCTTTCGCGGCTCCAGTCCGGCGGGGTTGCCTTTGAAAAATACAGCTTTGACATAACCGAGCTTATAAGAAACGCGGCTGACTGTTTTACGGAAATTGCCAGCGACTGTGGTTTCAGGCTGAGCCTTAGCCTTGATAACGTTCCAATAACAGTTTATTCAAACCCTGACAGGATTGAGCAAGTTATTGTTATACTCCTTGATAATGCTGTTAAGCATTCTGAAGGAGGACGCGAAATCCTGCTTGGCGCCGATTTGGTCGAGGATAGAATAATCATATTTGTTGAAAATCCAGGTTACATAGATGAAACCGATATTGAGCATTTGTTTGAACGGTTTTATAAGGCTGATAAAGCCCACAGCGGCAATGGCACCGGCCTTGGCCTTGCGATAGCTAAGGAAACCATTTCCCTTCTAGGAGGAAACATACAGGCTTTTTGTCCTGGATTGTCAAGTCAAGTGCAACACCTTGTTAAAGAAGACTTCTTCAGGGGT
>ERZ1673695.2472-NODE-2472-length-13961-cov-9.725083_pt1 | contig 13961 bp, 10 predicted proteins | sample MGYA00580225_ERZ1673695 | MGnify/ENA primary metagenome ERZ1673695 (study PRJEB41218, sample SAMN15661739) | gut metagenome | host: Homo sapiens | place: Canada: London | collected 2015-08-20/2019-03-30 | study: EMG produced TPA metagenomics assembly of...
ACGGTAACGGTGCCGTCCTCGTTCTGGTAGTTTTCCAGAATGGCGGCCACGGTGCGGCCCACGGCCACGCCGCTGCCGTTGAGGGTGTGAGCGAACTGGGGCTTGGCCTTGGGGGTTTCGCGGTAGCGGATGCCGGCGCGGCGGGCCTGGAAGTCCTCGCAGTTGGAGCAGCTGGAGATCTCCACATAGCGGCCGTAGCTGGGCATCCATACCTCGATGTCATAGGTCTTGGCGGCGCTGAAGCCCATGTCGCCGGTGCACAGCGTGACCACGCGGTAGGGCAGGCCCAGGAGCTGAAGCACCTTTTCGGCCTCGGCGGTCATGCTTTCCAATTCATCGTAGCTCTGCTCGGGCTTGGCGATCTTGACCATTTCCACCTTGTTGAACTGGTGCTGGCGAATCAGGCCGCGCGTGTCGCGCCCGGCGCTGCCCGCCTCGGCGCGGAAGCACGTCGAATAGGCGCAGTGGCGGATGGGCAGCTGCGCGCCGTCGAGAATCATCTCGCGGTACATGTTCGTTACGGGCACCTCCGCCGTGGGGATGAGGAAGGTGTCCTTGTCCACCTTGTAGGCGTCGTCCTCAAACTTGGGCAGCTGGCCGGTGCCGGTCATGGTGGCGCGGGTCACCATGTAGGGGGGATAGACCTCGTCGTAGCCGTTTTCCACGTGGGTGTTGAGGAAGAAGTTGATGATGGCGCGCTCCAGCCGAGCGCCCAGCCCGCGGTAGAAGGTAAAGCGCGCGCCGGAAACCTTGGCCGCGGTATCAAAGTCCAGAATGCCCAGGTCCGTGCCGATGTCCCAATGCGCCTTGGGCGTCCAGCCGAATTCGCGCGGGGTGCCCCAGCGGCGCTTTTCGACGTTGTCGTGATCGTCCTTGCCCAGCGGCACGCTCTCGTGGGGGAAGTTGGGCACCGTCATGAGAAACGCTTCCATCGCGGCGTCCAGCTCCGCGATATCCGCGTCGAAGGCGGCGATTTCGTCGCCTACCTTGCGCATTTCCTCCATGATGCAGGCCACTTCCTCGTCGGAGCCGCCCTTCTTTTTGATCTCGCCGATCTTCTTGCTCTCGGCGTTGCGAAGCGCCTTCTTCTCCTCCACCTGCGCCATCAGGGCGCGGCGCTTCTCGTCCTGGGCGAGAAACTCGTCGATGGAAATATCCTTGTTGCGCGCCTTGAGCGCGTCGCGCAGCTCCTGGGGATTTTGCCGAATCCGTTTGATGTCCAGCATGGATGGGTTGCCTCCTTGTATTGATGAATTCCTTCCGATAAGAAAAACGCCCCTGACGGCTGCGCAATGCAGCCGCAGGGACGGAGGGGATGCGTTTCTCCGCGGTGCCACCCGGCTTAAGGCTTTCGCCTTCACTCTGATGCGCTGTATCGGGCGCGCCCGCGCGGCTCCTCGCCGCATGGCTCGCATGACGGAACAGGCGGCTGCCGCCGCAGCCTTGCACCGGACGGCTGCTCTCTTGAGGCGGCGCGGCGGCCATGATCATGGTCCCTGCCATGGGGTGTATTATACGCGCATTTACACGCTTTGACAAGCCCCCAAAAATGCCGTCAGGAAAGGCTGTGCTTTACACGGTCATGCTCTTCGGCGCGCTTGGCGTTGTTGAAGCGGTCCAGCGTGCCCACCAGATAGCCCGTGATGCGGCGGATACGGTGGAAGGGACGCTCGCCCAGGTCGTAATTCAGTTCCACCTCGTCGCCGCAGACGTTGATGTCGATATGGCGCGGCTCCACGCCGTACTTCTTGGTGGCGCGGGCGATATAGGCGTCGATTTCCTTTTGCTCAAGCGTGCCATTGGTCACGGTAACAGAACAAGCCATGGTATACCATCCTTTCAAAAGCTGGCAAATGAGCACCACATATTGTGCTGAATGTATTGTACCACGTTTTTTAGGAGTTGAAGCATAAATTTTTGATTCATGCAAAAAAACGTCGGGCCGGTCCGCTTGCAGGCGGCGGGGGCTTGTGGTATGCTTGGCTGCGTGAATGCTGTGTATCCAATTTTTTGCAAGGAAGGGACGGCTGACCATGAGGCAAACCTTCACCACCACCATGCCCGACCGCGTGGGCGCTTTTTTGAAAGCAAGCCGCTGCATTGCGGGCGCGGGCGCGAACATTACGCGCGTGAGCTACAACAAGGCCGTGGATATGCACATTCTCTTCATTGAGGTGGAGGGCACAAAGGACCAGCTTTCCCGCGTGGAGCGGGAGCTTGGGGCCATGGGCTACCTGCCCGACGGGCAGCGCCCGGCCACGGTGATCCTTCTGGAATTTGAGCTTGAGGACCGGCCCGGCGAGGTGCTGCCCGTGCTGGAGCTGATCGACCGCTTTCATTTCAATATTTCCTACATCAGTTCGCAGGAAAACGGCGGGGCGTGCCAGCATTTCAGAATGGGCCTGCTGGTGGAGGATGAAGCCGCCGTGAGCCGCTTTATGCGCGAGGCTTCCACGCTGTGCCCCGTGCGGGTGATCCACTATGACCAGGCCGAAAAAAACCTGGACAACACGGCCTTTTACCTGAACTTTGCCGGTGAAGTGGGGCGCAGGGCGGGGCTTGACCAGCAGGACCGCCGGGAGCTGATGGTCAACGCCAATCAGGTGATGCAGATGCTGGATGGCCGCGACGAGGCCCCCTACAAGACGTTTGAATACATCGGGAAATTTGCGGCGCAGCTGGACGCCTGCCGCGGCGACGCCTACGAAGCGCGCCTGACGGAGTGGGAGGGCCGCTGCGGGGCGCGCATGCGCGTGGCCGAGCCGCCCGCGGGCTGCAACGTGACCGTGATCGAGAAGGACGGCGAGGTGCTGTTCGTGGACGCGGGCTTTGCCTGCATGCGGCAGGAGACCGTGGCGGCGCTTTCCACGCTGGCCCGGCATTTCGGCAGCCGCCAACGCACGGCCATCATCACCCACGCGGACGTGGACCACTGCGGCCTTCTGGATTTGTACGACGATGTGTACATGAGCCGCAAATGCCTGCAAAACTTTGAATGGGAGCGGGCGGGGGAGCCAAATCTGCGCGAGCGCAACCCCGTGCACGCGCCCTATGTGCGCATCAGCAAGCTGCTGTCGGGCTACCGGCCGCCCATGGCGGCGCGCCTGCATGTGGCGGGCGGGTCGCTGGAGCCCTGCCAGAGCCCGCTGGAGCGCATCGGCACGTTTGATTTTCACGGCCTGTCCTTTGAAATGTGGGAGGGCTTCGGCGGACATGTGGCGGGCGAAACCATCTGGGTGGAGCGGCGGGAGCGCATCGCGCTGACGGGCGACGTGTTTGTGAACCTCAAGGGCTTTACCCCGGAGCAGGCGGCCTTCAACCGCCTCGCGCCCTACCTGATGACCTCCGTGGACACCGATCCCCGGAAGGCCGCCGCCGAGCGGCAGGCCCTCAAAAGCGTGCTGGGCGAGGGGGAGTGGATTGTGGCAGGCGCGCACGGCATGCCGGCTGTGTGGCGGCTGTAGGGCCGCCGGGAAACATCAAAACAGGCTGAGCTGCTCCATGCGCACCGGGCGGGGGCGGGAGCGGACGGCCTCCCGCTCGCCGGGGATTTCCGCAAAGAAGGCGGAGGGCTCGCCCCCGCAGGAGACGATCAGCTCCTCCCGCGCGCGGGTGATGCCGACGAAATAGAGCCTGCGTTCCTCCGCCGAGTCGGCGGGGAGCGTTTCGCGCTCCAGCGGCAGGGCTCCTTTCGTGACCCCGGCGAGAAACACCACGGGAAATTCCAGCCCCTTGGCGCCGTGCAGCGTCATCAGCCGCACCGCGCCGGACTGATACCCCGCGCCCGACGCGCGGCGGATATCCGCCTCCTCGCCCGAACGCAGCGTATCCAGCAGCCCGTCCATGGTGGAGAAAAACACCGCCGTGCTGAGCAAATGCTCCACGGCCCGGCCTTTCAGCCTCGCAAGGGCGCACAGCGCGTCCAGCAGCCTGCGGGGCTTTTCGCGCGCCATGCGGGGGAAAAGCGCCTCCGCCGCGTCCAGCCAGGGCGCAAGGGGCGAGAAATCCGACAGCTCCCGCCGGAGGAAGGCCGGGCGGTCCGCCTCCCCGGCGCTTTGCGAAAGGGCCGCCGCCGCCCGCTGGCACAGGGGCGCGGGGACGCGCCACAGCGCGGTGAGACAGGCGGTGAGCGAGGGCGCGTCCTGCGGGTCCGTCAGCGAGGCGAAAAAGCCCAGCGCGCCCCGCACCGCTGCGTCCTCCAAAAAGGCGTCGCGGCCATAGATGACGCAGGGGATGCTGTCGTGCGCGAGGCAGGTTTCGATCTGTTCCAGCTGGCGGCGGGTGCGGCAGAGCACCGCGATATCGGAAAACGGCCTGGCGGCTTCGCGGGCCATGTGCTGCGCGTCCAGCATGTCCACGCCGCCGGCCATGCGCGCAATTTCTTTGGCGATCCAGATGCCCTCCGACAGCGGATCGGGGGCCTGAACCGCGCGCACCTTCGCGCCATCGGGGCGGGTGGGAATCAGCGCGCGCTCCCCGCCGGGATTTTTGGAAATCACGCGCGCGGCCAATGCCAGCACCTGCGGCGTGGAGCGGTAGTTCCGCGTAAGGCGCATAACCTGCGCGTCGGGCTTCTGGCCGAGCAGACGCGCAAAGCAGTCCGTGTCCGCGCCGCGGAAGCCGTAGATGGCCTGATCGGGGTCGCCGATGACAAACAGGCTTTGTCCCGCCTTGCTCCAATGGGCGATGAGCGCGTGCTGCACGGGGTTGATATCCTGAAACTCATCCACCAGCAGGCAAGTAAAGCCGCGCCTGCCGGAGACGTCCGCCTCCAGCGCCTCCAGCATCAGGCCGTCCAGATCCCGAAGGCCCAGCTCGCCAAGGCGGCTGTCATAGGCGTCGGGAAGCCACGCGGGCAGCGCGGAAACGGCGGGCGTGCGCTTACGCAGCCCGTTTTTGTACAGCGACAGCAGCCGAAGCGCCTCGGCGGGGTAGAGGCGCTCGCCATGTTCGTCAAGCAGGGTTTTGACGGTTTCCAGCGCCTGCGCGCGGCTGATGAAGGACCGCGGCGGAACGAGGTCGAGGCAGATGGCGTGGAACGTGCCCACCGTGAGCCCGCGCACGGCCTTTTTGCCGAGGCGGTCCGTCAGGCGCTCCAGCATTTCGGCGGCGGCCTGACGGGTGAAGGTGACGGCGGTGATCCGGGTGGGGGAGACGCCCTCGTGTTCGATCAGCCACGCGATGCGGGAAACGAGCGTGCGGGTTTTGCCCGTGCCTGGCCCGGCGATGACCGCCGTGCAGGCGGCCTGCGTGCGGATGACGGCGTCCTGCTCGGGGTTGGGCGCGGGGGCGGGGCCCGGAACGGCTTCAGGCGCGGGCGCGGGGGCGGGCGCGGCGGCCCGTGCGCGGGGTTTGGCGCGGGCAGCAGGCGCGGCCGGTCCCAGCAGCGAGGTCTGCCCGGAGAGCATTTCGATTTCGCCCGGCGCAAAGAGGGAGATCACGCCGTATTCGCCGTCATAGCCCGCCTTGCGGATCACCTGCCCGGCGCGCATGCGGCGCACGCCCTCGGCCACGGCGAACCCCGCCTCCCGCTCGATGTCGGCGGGGTCCAGCTCGCGCAGGATGCGCATTTCCGGGCCAAGGCGCCTGATCAGCGAGACATACATTTCCTGCACCCGCTTGGAGGCGGGGCCCGCGCCCAGGCAATCCGCCAGCACCTCGGGCAGGGGGATGAGGCTTTCAAAGGGCCTGGGCAGGGGAGCGGGCGCGGCGCGGTCGGCCAGCTGCTCCACGCGGCTGAGCACGCCGACGGTGAGCGCCCGTCCGCAGACGGGGCAGCGCCCGCCCAGCGCCGCCGTTTCGGCGGGCTCCAGGCAGCACTGGCAGCGCCGGTGCCCGTCCAGATGGTACTTGCCCTCCTCCGGGTAAAATTCGACCGTGCCGTGCAGGCCCTCGCCGGTTTCCAGCGCGCGCCGCAGCGCGGGGTAGGAAGGCGCGCCTTCCAGCACGTTGGCCTCGCGGCCCAGCTTGGCGGGGGAATGCGCGTCGGAGTTGGAGACCAGAAGGTAGCGGTCCAGCATGGACAGGCGGCGGTTCATGGGCGGGTCGGAGGAAAGGCCGGTTTCCAGCGCGTGGATATGGCCGGATAGGTCGCCATAGCATTCTTCCAGCGTGGAAAAATCCGAAAACGCCCCGAAGAGCGAAAAGTGCGGCGTCCAGATATGGGCAGGGATGAAGATGGCCTGCGGGCAGCAGTCCAGCGTGATTTCCAGCAGGTCGCGGCTGTCCAGCCCCAGAATGGGCCGCCCGTCGGAATGGAGATTGCCGATGGCCTCCAGCCGGTGGGAGAGGGTTTCGGCGGCTTCCAGCCCCGGCAGGAGGATGACATGATGCACCTTGCGCGTTTTTCCGCCGCGTTTATAGATGGTGCTGATCTCGCCGGACACCACGAAGCGCGGCGTATCGCCGGCGGTTTCGCAGGGCAGGCGGTATTCGTCCCGGAGGCGGTAGAGCCCTTCCTCCGCCTCCTCCAGCATGTCGGTCAGCTCGGCCCGCCATGCGGGGTGCGTAAAATCGCCCGTACCCAGCAGCCCGATGCCCTTGCGCCGCGCCCACAGGTCCAGATGCGGCGCGTCGCCGTCGCGGCTGGTGGCGCGGGAATACCTGGAATGAATATGCAGATCGGCAATGTACATCAGAAAACCTCCGTTGTGCGTATGTCCTGATTATAACGCGCGGGGAAGCGCCTGACAACCCGGTTTGCTTTTTCCATCCGTATATGGTTTAATAGGCACAGACGATGCGGAGGGGAGCGGTGTGCTTTGCGGCGCATACAGGAAGCAATCGGCGCCTGCCGGGACGAAATCAAGGGCGCGGCCATCCTGTGGGTGGTGTTTTTTCACGCGCAGCTGGGCCTTGGCGGGCTTTTGTACGATGTGCAGAAGATCGGCTACGGCGGGGTGGACATGTTTCTGTTCCTGTCCGGATTTGGTCTTTACCACTCGCTGAGCCGGGACGCGGACGCGGGGCGATACCTCCTGCGCCGGGCGCGAAGGCTGCTGCCCGCCTACCTGCCCTTTTGCGTGGTGTGGCTGTGCGTGATGCTGCCGCTCTACGGCCTTGGCACGGTGCAGAGCGTGCGCGTGGCGGCGGGCAATCTGCTGATGCTGGGCTTCTTCGCCTCAACGCCCGCCATGATCAACTGGTACGTGAGCGCACTGGCGCTGACGCTCCTTGCGGCCCCGCTGGTATACGGGCTGATGGCGCGCTCGGCGCAGCCCCGGCGGTGCGCGGTGCTGGTGGCGGCGGCGTGCTTTGCGGGCGGGCTGTGCTTCATCGGCACGGAGGCATACATGGCAGTATCGCGCCTGCCGGTGTTTGTGCTGGGCATGGCGGCGGCGGTCCCGGCGCGGGAGGAAGGCGCGGGCGGGCGCTGCGCGCGCACGGGCGGCGCGTATGCGCTGGCGCTGGCGGGCGGGGCCTGCGGGCTGGCGGTGCTCTACGGCTGCTTTGCGCGCTTTCCGGAGACGCTGGATTTTTACGGCATGTACTGGCATCCCTTCGTGCTGATCGCGCCTGCGCTGTGCGCGGGGCTGGGTTGGCTGTTTTCCAGGGCTGGGCGGGCTTCGGCGGCGCTTGCGCCGCTTCGTGCGCTGGGACGGGCCTCGTTTGAAATTTTCCTGTTCAACGCCTGGGTCGAGGTGCTGGGCAAGCGCTTCGGGCTGGCGCAGGGGCCGGTTTCGTGGCTGCTGTGGAGCCTTGGGAGCGTTCTTGCGGGGCTTGCGTATCATGCGGTGGTGGAGTGGCGCGTGAAAAGGGCGGCAAGGGGCGGTTCCGGGCGTTCCTAGGGCTGTTTGGCGCACGGCGGAGGGCGTCCGCGGGCGGCGCGTGGGGGAAAAGGGCGCGTCGGTCCACAACGGTAGGCAAAAGGACCTGCAAGGCCAGAAAAGGGCTTGACACTTCGTGGGAATTGTGATAGCATACACCTTGCACGTCTGAGCCCGAAAGGGCGCGACCCATTAGCTCAGTTGGCAGAGCACTTGACTTTTAATCAAGGTGTCCGGAGTTCGAGCCTCCGATGGGTCACCATGCGAACCGGCCCCCGTGAAGCACACGCTTTGCGGGGGCCTTTGTATCGCAGGAAATGCGGACATTTGAACAAAAAAAGCACGCGCCCGGTTTGGACGCGTGCGGTGGTGTGGCTTACTCCACCGAATAGGGCATCAAGGCGATGGCACGGGCGCGCTTGATGGCCTCGGACAGCTGACGCTGATGTTTGGCGCAGTTGCCGCTCATGCGGCGGGGCATGATCTTGCCGCGCTCGTTTACGAAGCGGCGAAGACGGTTCACATCTTTGTAGTCGATGTATTCGATCTTGTCCACGCAGAAGCTGCACACCTTGCGGCGCGGCTTACGTCCACGGGGACGCGGCCTTCTTTCACCACGATCCTCAGACATGGGCTAAACCTCCTTTGGAGTCATCATCAGGGAAGCGGCGCGCTCGCGCCGCCATAATCAGAAGGGAAGGTCCTCGTCGTCCACTTCCTCAAACCCCTTGTCGGCCGCGGGAGCGGCTGCGGGCTGAGCGGGAGCGGCGGGCGCATAGCCCGCGGCATCCTCGGAGCGGGAGGACAGGAATTCAACGTCGTCCGCCGTGACCTCCAGCGAAAAGCGGGTGGAACCGTCGTTGGCGGTATAGCTTCTCACCGTCACGGGACCGACCACTGCGACTTTGCGGCCCTTGGCCAGGTACTTCTGGCAGATCTCGCCCAGCTGGCGCCAGGCGCTCACACGGAAGAAATCCGCCTCGGGCTGACCCTCCGCGCCCTGACGCTGGCGGCGGTTCACCGCCACGGTGAAGGAACACACGTTCACACCCGTGGAGGTGGTGCGCAGTTCAGGGTCGCGCGTGAGGTTGCCGATGATGGTCAATTTGTTCATTGCTCACACCATCCTTATTCAGCAGCGGGGGTTTCGGCAGGCTGCGCGGCAGCGGGAGCGGCTTCCACGGCAGCTTCGGCAGGCGCGGCCACGGGCGCCGCGGGACGCACGGGACGCGGCTTGACGCTGTGCTTCTTCTCTTCGAGCTTGATGATGAGGCAGCGCAGGACGTCCTCGCTGATGCCCATGTTGCGCTCGATCTCGCGGGGCAGCTCAGAGGGGCCCTTGAAGGTCACCAGCACGTAGTAGCCTTCGGGCTTGTCGTTGATGGCGTAAGCCAGACGACGCTTGCCCCAGGTCTCATCCACCTTTTCGACTTCACCGCCGTTCTGGGCGATCAGCGCGGAGAACTTTTCGATCAGCTCCTTGCGGGCGTTCTCCTCCAGCGCAGTGTCGATGATGTAGGTCAGTTCGTACCTATTCATTCCATTCACCTCCTCTTGGACATATGGCGCTGCATCGGTTGTGCAGCGCAAGGATGTGCCAATTAGGTATTTTATCAGAGAAACAGGAAAAATGCAAGAGGTGGAACCGGGATTTCCAAAGAAAATCGCTGCCGGCGGACGCAGAAACAGCAAGCGCAAAGGTGCGGAGGCTCCTTTCTGAGGGCCTCCGCACCGGTCTGGATTACAGCAGCATCTGCTGGATATGGGCGCCCATGTGCGCGGGGTCAATGGCGAGCACCTCGCGGTAGGCCGCTTCCGCCCGCGCCCTGTCGCCCAGGCCGTAGCTGCCCAGGGCGATCAGGTGGTTGCAGTGGGCGCGGTTGCGCGCGTTGAGGTCGTCGTCGAAGATGAGCAGGTCGGGCAGGGACACGGCGAAGTAGTCGATGCGCATCTCGTCAAAGATGTGGGTTTCGCCGTAGTCCAGCAGCTTGTGGAAGCGGGCCTTCGCCTCGTCCTCCCGGCCCAGCTTGCGTAGCGCCAGGCCCTGGTAGAGAATCAGGTCCGCGGGCTGGTCGTTGTAGTACATGGCGCCGGCGGGCACGGTTTCGCCCAGCGTGGCCTTTTCCCAGCACGCCCGCGCCTCGTCCGCGCGGCCCTGCGCCTCGAGCGCGCAGCCCAGGTCGTAGTACAGGTCGTTGTCCTTGGCGCCGATCAGCTTGCCCTCCCCGAGGTTGTGCGGGAAGACCAGCGCCGCGCGCAGCTTGGCTTCCGCCGCGTCATGGCGCCCGGCGGCCAGATCGCGCCGCGCCAGCTGGTGCAGGGACAGCGCGTACTGCGTGGTCACGCGGCCCTCGCCGCCCTCCCAGGGATGGAAGCGGCGGCCCATGATCAGATCGTAGGCCTCCTGCGGACGGTCCAGCAGGTTGAGCAGGGTGGCATATTCGGTGGTCAGGTCGTCGCGGACAAAGACCACATCCTTGTGCGCGTACAGGTAGGCAAACCGACGGGCCGGGTCCCATCCCGCGCGCCGGTGCAGCTGATCCAGCTCCAGAAGCACGCGCGCGTCCAGGGGATTGAGCACATAGGCGTGCTCCAGCGCCTCCAACGCCTTTTGGGGCTCGTGGTCCTTGTTGAAATACACCAGCGCCAGGTTGCGCCATGCCGTGGGATGGCTGGGGTCCAGCTCCACGCTGCGCTCCCACAGCTCGCGAGCCTCGGCATAGCGGCGGCGGTCGTAGAACAGGTTGCCCAGCAGATAGGGGGCCGAGGCGTCGCCGGGATTCTCCGCCATGGCGAAGTGCAGCACCGCGATATCCTCCAGCGCGTTGGGGAAGCAGTAGGCGCGGCTGCGCGCGCCGGCCTCCTTGAGTGCCTTGGCAGCATCCCGACCGCAGCGGGCCGCACAGAAGGCGGCATAGTAGGCGGGCAGCGGACCGTCGCTTTGAAGCAGGCCCAGCACGCGGCCGGCGCCCTCGTAATCGCCCCATGCCATCAGATCGCGCGCGACGCCCAGGAAGCTCTCCGGCTCGTTGCGCATCAGGCCAAGGGTGGTTTCGTCGCCGGCCAGGTCCGTCGCCAGCAGGCGGGAGGCATAGTCAAACGGGTCCAGCCGCAGGTTTTCCGCAAACCAGGCCGCCGCTTCCTCCTTGCGGCCCAGGCGCGTGAGCAGCATGCCCCGGAGCGCGCGGGCCTTGAGGTTGTGCGCGTTCTTGACCAGCGCCTTGTCCGCAAAGGACAGCGCCCCTGCCCATTCGCCCCGGCGCGCCGCGATGGCGGCTAGCTCGTAGAACCCGGCTTCCTGCTGGGCGCTGGTCCAGGTCGCCTTGTAGAAGGCGTCGAACGCTTCGTCATAGCGCTCCTGCCAGCGCAGGGCCATGCCCAGGTTGAGGTAGGGCTCGCTGTCGTAGGGATTGGGGTTGCGCCAGGTGAGGCGCTTGACGGCGGTGCGAAAGTGCTTCTCCGCCTCCTCGAAGCGCCCGCGGCGCATCAGCAGCATGCCGTAGGCGTTGTTGAGGCGGCTGTCGTCCGGGTCGCGGCGCAGGCCCTCCAGATAGTACGGGTCCGGCGCATAGGTGGCATGGCGGTACTGTTCCAGATGCAGGCCCGTGAGCAGCAGCTCCTCCAGCGAGGCGATCTTCTCCGGGTCCGCCGCCTCCTGCGCCGGCTCGGGGATGCGCTCGATCTTCTCCGGCGCGGGCGTGTAGTCCAGCAGCAGCTTGCCTTCGTGCCAGACGCTCAAGGTCAGCTCCTGCGGCCGGCGGCCCGCCACGTCCACCCGCGCTTCGAACACATCGGTGGGGGAGAGCCGTCCCCTGCGCTCCAGCAGCGTTTCGCCGCCCGCGGTCAGGCGCACGACGGCGTCCTCGCGCACGCTGGTGGCATAGACGCATACGCGCGCGGCGCCGTTTTCCACCTCCAGCCCCAGGGCCGCGTCCAGGCTGGCGTTCTTGACCGCGCCCACCTTCTTGTAGGGCGTGAAGGCCTGGGTGAAGGTCTTTTCCTCATAGGGCTTGAGCCAGGTGAAGTCCGGCTGGTTGTCGGTATACATGCCGGTCATCAGCTCGATGTAGAGGCCGCTCTCGTCGGTGAGGTTGCGGTCCCAGGCCTGCCCGAAATCGCCGCAGCCCCAGGTCCACTGCTTCTTGCCGGGGGATACGTGATGGTCGGCGATGTGCAAAACGCCCGCCTCCACGCTGTAATCGTATCCGCCCACGAAATTGTAGTCCGAATGATAGGCCATGTAGGACGTGGGCACGGGGATGTTCTTGTAGCGGGAGATGTCCACGCCCGCGCCGTAGTCGTATTTGTAATAGGTGCCGGTAGCGATGGGGAAGCGTGACACCGCGCGCTTGCCATGGTCCATGACGGCGTGCACGTCCGGCGGGAAGATGGATTGCGTGTTGTCGTTGACCGCCACGGCGGGGTTGGCCCACCACAGGAAGGTCTGGGGCAGGGAGGTGGGGTTGTAGAGCTGGCCCTTGATTTCCAGGTAGGCGCAGCCGGGATGGAGCGTGAAGCTGGCCATGCTCTTGGTGCCGTACATGCGGTCCACCTCGCTGACGCGCACGGTCTTGCTTCCGTCGGGGTTTTCCACGATGGTGTGATCCACCGGCATGAACGTGGAGGGACGATGGTGCTGCGGCCAGTTGAACTCGATGCCGCCGCTGATCCACGGCCCCACCAGGCCCACCAGCGCGGGCTTGATGACCTCGTTGTAGTAGACGAAGTCGTAGCCGTTGGTCTTGTCATAGGCGCGCTGCACGCGCCCGCGCAGCTCCGGCAGGATCATCACGCGCAGGTAGTCGTTTTCCAGCCATACCGCGCGGTAGGTCTGATCGATCTTTTCATCGTAAATCTTATCAATGACGGGAAGGGGGGGAAACCTTGCCGCTGCTGCCCTGATAAACGCGCTTTTCCAGAAACATGGGATTGGGGTCGGGCTTGCCCACGCCGTAGGTGGGGATAACCACGCTCTCCTCCCAAACCTCAACCTGACCGGGAATATGTTCCATAGCGACAGCCTCCTTGCTGGATTTTCGTATGCCTATCATAGCACGTCCAGGGCCTTGCCGGTTGATTGCACTTGCTGCTTTGTTTGCATTTTTTGCGCAGGTGTACAAAGAAGAGCCGCAGGATGGATATTGACGCGCACAATAGAAAAGGTTACAATGGAAAACAATTGAAGAAAACGGAATTTTGCATTGTTGCCGTACAAAGGATGGGGGAAAAGCAGATGAAAATCCGAGAACGGGGCGTGCTGGCAGAATCGGAAATCTACTTTCATACGCCCAGCGAAATGGCGCGGCGGATGTTTTTCTACCTGCGCTGTACGGGGCGGTATCTCTGCGACGAGACCTATGCCGTGCAGCGCCAGTCCTACAACAGCTTTCTCATCCTCTATGTGGTGCGGGGACAGGGGTGCTGCTACGTTGACGATGAGCGCGTGCCCCTGTCCGCAGGGCACTTTGCGCTGCTGGACTGCTACCGTCCCCACCGCTACGGCACCGATACCGGCTGGGAAATCCTGTGGATTCACTATGACGGCGCGCTGGCCAGGGAGTATTACCAGGCCATCGCCGGGAGCCGGTCCCAGGTGATTTTTCCGCAGAATCCCTATGAGCTCATGCGCGGGCTGGAGCGCATCTACCGCATGTATCATCATGAAAAACGCGCCAATGAAGCGCTGATCTCAAAGAATATCGTCAATATCCTCACCGGTTTTCTGACCGCGCAGACGCCCGGCGAGACGGGGCAAAGCCATTCCGCCGCCATCGAGGAGCTGCTGAGCTATATCACGGAGAACATCGACCAGCCGCTGTCCCTGGAGGAGCTTGCCCGGCGCGTGTCGCTCAGCCCGTTCTATTTTTCGCGCGTGTTCAAGCGGGAAACCGGCTATACGCTCCGGGAAAACCTCCTGAAAACGCGCGTGAACCGGGCCAAGTTCTATCTCAAAACCACGTCGCTTTCCCTCAAGGAAATCTCCTACCGCTGCGGCTACGGCAGCGAATCCACCTTCTGTACCACCTTCCGCCATGCCACGGGCCTCACGCCCATGGGCTATCGCAGCAACAGCCTGTGACCAGAGGACGCGGCAACAAGGCTCCCCGCGCGCCGGGGAGCCTTGTTCATTCATAAAGAAAGAGGGGCAGGGCGTATGCCCTGCCCCAGGATGTTGACAAAGTTGGTCCACGACAG
>ERZ1673695.2478-NODE-2478-length-13929-cov-9.347917_pt1 | contig 13929 bp, 16 predicted proteins | sample MGYA00580225_ERZ1673695 | MGnify/ENA primary metagenome ERZ1673695 (study PRJEB41218, sample SAMN15661739) | gut metagenome | host: Homo sapiens | place: Canada: London | collected 2015-08-20/2019-03-30 | study: EMG produced TPA metagenomics assembly of...
TTCTCCTCTCATAGCGGCAAACGGAGCTGTTATGATGTGTTGTCTGCTATTATAGGTCATCAAATCCATCTCGCGGGCGGCAGCGATCTGTTCCTTAGGTAGGTAGGGCATGGGAAATCACCTCCGGGCATCAGAAAAGCCGTCTGCATTTTTGCAAACGGCTTCTGAATCATATGAATAGCTTATTGATCGCTCTTTTTCAGCAATTTTTGCTCAGCGCTTTCCAGTGCGGCGATGTAGTCCTTTTCACCTCTGGATAATTCGGCGGACTGAAGCTCTTTGTATTTTCGGTATTCCTCCTTGGCTTTTTTCTCTGCTGCGGCCGCGCTGATTTTTCCTGCATGAGTCAAGATCTCATGTTTAGAGAGCTTGAGGAATCCATCCAGAGTGTCGATCCAATCGGACATATACATGGGAATGCGGCGGCGTGCCTGCATCTCTGCGAGATCAAGGTAAGCCGATACAATGTCATTAAGTGCCAGCAGCTCGTCCTCGGTGCAGTAATTTTTAGCAACGAGGGCATCGCTCTGGGTAGGATGACTTCCGGAAAATGAGCGCAGACCCATGTTGGGCTTGCTGCTGTCTGCGCTGTAAAAAATCTTTTCCGCCGCCGTCTGACCGTGAGCGGCCCAGTGCATTTTATTCTGAACGGTTTTGAAGAAAAGGACGGAGGCTTCCGTCCGCGGGTCATAGTCCACGCTGGTGGCGTAAATGTCCAGGACTTTGCGCCAGAACACTTTTTCAGACGAGCGAATATCGCGGATGCGATCCATCAACTCATCAAAATAGTTGCCGCCGCCAGCTTGCTTCAGAAGCTCATCATTCATGGCAAAGCCCTTGATGAGGTATTCTTTCAGCACGGAATTGGCCCAAATTCGGAATTGAGTACCGCGCAACGACTTCACGCGATAGCCCACAGAGATGATGACATCTAAGCTGTAGTATGCGACGGGTTTGTCCGAATTTGCAATGTGAACATTTTTCACATTGCTTTTTTCATCTACCTCACCTTCAGCAAATACATTTTTTATATGTTTCGTGATACCGCTGCGCTCTCGTTGAAACAGTTCCGCCATCTGCGCCTGCGTCAGCCAAACGGTTTCGTTTTCCATGCGGACATCGATTTTTGTCAAACCATCCTCGGTCTGATACATAATGATCTCCGTCTGTTCAGGATGGATGCTGTTTCCGCTGATTGCTAAATCATCCATGCATCGGTTCCTCCTATTGTTCTTGACTAAACATAGTTTCATGAGCAGAATGCTCCTGCGCTGCCAACCTGTAATGGGAGGCCAGCAGAGCCTCCTTCATCTGCTCACCAGTCAAATCGCCGTTTGCCCAGCACTGTGAGAGCATCTTGGCATATTTAGAAACGGAAACGCCTTCAATGGCATTCAAAGCATCTGCCAGCTTTACCGCCTGAATTCTGCGTTCTTTTGCTCCATCCGTCATGATAACATACTCCACCGGACTTTTTCAGTATTATACCATGCTGGGGTCGTTTTAGAAAGCTCCTTTAGAATTGAAATTACGCAATGTCCAACAATTACCGCTCCGGCGTGTTCTTTTTCACTGTCTTTCGTTCCGCGCTGCGCCATGGTGCAGGCCAGTACGAACATACAGCGGCCCTTGCCGTAGGTGTTTGTCCACTCCTTCAAAAAAGCAGACAGCTTTCCATCGTTGTAGGCGTTGGTCGCACCCTTCTCAAAGGCTCCCGCACAGGTCAGCGTCCGATCCCTGCTGGCCATCCACTCAAAGACCTCTCCGCGAACCACAGCCTCAGAACGGGTATTAGGATATATGGGCTGCGCAGGATCTCGATATTTTTCTTCGACTCTTTTCCGCAGAATATCATCCGCACAGCACGCAATGCTGTCTCGAAAGGCATCCATCTCATCCGTATCGCGGGAGAGCCAGTCTGTATAAAGCTGTGACAGGGGATGCTCAAACTCAGTCAGCACCGCAAGCTGCCGTTCGGAGAGGCTTGTTTCATCCTCAAAAAGCATCAGCAGATTATCACGGCAAGCGATCTCGTAGGCGTGAGAAATGATCTCGTCCACGGGCTTTACTCTCAGATCCGCCAGAAACGCCTCATTTTCCGCAGACATGCGCTCATAGAGCCTGTTTTCCAACTGTTCCTTCGTCATGGTAAACCTCCCTTCATCTCGCCAGCCCCGCCCGCATCCGGTAGGCGTAATTGGCGACGCTGTATCGCTTCATATAGGCGTTTTCGCTTGGGGCCGGACTGCCTAAGTCCAGCCCCTCCATGCGGGGATCGTCGGTGCCGTTCAGCACCGCCTCCACCGGGATCACGCGAAGCCTGCCGGAGCATTTCAGCTCGCCGCCGAATACCCCTGCGGCACAGTGAAAGCCGCGGTCACCACATACCCAAAGCAGCTTCTTCCCGGCAGGAATATCCCCAAAGGGCTGCTTCAAAACAATAACGGAATGTGGTTCCGCACCGGCCACCTCATAGCAGCCGGACTGCTCCGCCTTTTCGTATGCCAGAATCAATTTCTTGAATTTGTGCTGCGGCTCGATATAGAACCAGCTTTCCTGATAACCTATAATCTCCTCCATTTTCTATTGGTTTTACCGCTCCATCTGCGGTCTGCGGCGCTCCGGCGGCCTTTGGTCCTCGTCCGGCTCGGCGTCTACGATCTCAGGCTCCTTGTGGTCTAAATTCAGCAGGGTGTTCAATTCCTCCAGCCGTGCCGTTTTGGTGTTCAGCTCTGCCTCGCGGGGAAACGGCTTTTGTACCTCTGTCTTTGCGGTTTCCAACTGCGTTTGCAGATTGGAAAGCTGCTCCCGGCAAGCCTGCTCCTTGATGGGCAGTCCCTCCAGTGCATTGTCCATGCGCTGCAAATTGCCGAACACATCGGTTCCCAGCGTGACCGTGTGGCGGAGTTGCCCGATCATGGTCAGTCGGTATTCCCGCGCAAAGGTATCAAAGGACAGCTCCAGCGTCAGGCCGCGATACCGTAACCGGGCCTGCCGGTGGATTCTTATTCGGTTTGACTTAACACATCACTGTCAGCCGTTTGTCAAATAATTGTGTTTCCCGCACGGGGTTTTCCCTTGATTTTGCCCTTATCAGCTCACGCGGTCAAGGGTAACAGCGTATAAAGGAAGATAAATTGAGATGGTTTTGATTTCTCAATAAATCCAGTAATTTCAATGCTTTGCGCCGATTTTGACGGTTGTTTATAACCTCCAATAACGGGTGAAATACTTGGGCGGTGCGAATCTTAGATTTGTTAACCGCTCGGTGGTCTGCCAAATAGTGCCGCCCTTGAAGGTCTGGGGCGATTCCGTCAGCAGCGACCACATTTCCGTCATTTTACTGGTCCAAACGCCAAAGGCGTTGGTCAGATTTTCTACGATCCAGTTGTTGTCCAAGTCCCCCTCGCCCCAAATTGTAATGACGTTGTATTGACATTTCTGATTTTTGGTATATACTGAGATTGAGGTGAATGCTATGAGCACGATCAATGTCACATCTGCACCTAAGACCGCAACCTTTCAAATGCGGATCAATCCAGAAGTCAAACAGCGTATGGAGGAGATTTACGCCCGCCAGGGCCTTTCCTTTACCGATGCCGTTAATATCTTCATTCAGCAATCCCTAAACATGGAGGGCCTGCCATTTCTTGCTTCGCCTGAGAATGCGGAATATATGAAGGCGAAAGCCATGCGCCGCCTGTTGGATGAAGCGGAAAAAGGCTGGAAATCCGCTGAAAAGGATGGCTGGGTTTCTGAGGAAGATGCTTACCGCACCCTTGGGGTAACGGAATGAAGCTAAGATATACGCCGGAGTCGCTATGCGACCTCCAGGAGATCAAACGGTATATCAAAAGTGAGCTTCACAACCCCACCGCTGCCAGTCGGATCACAAAAGCCATCCTCGATGGCTGTGCCCAGCTCAAGCAGTTTCCTGAAATGGGCGTTTCCATTGGAGCAAAGACCGGCTATGAAACCGATCTGCGGATGCTGGTGGTGGAAAGCTATATTGCCCTCTACCGCATTGAAACGGAAACTGTTTCTGTTGGCCGTATCATCAACGCCCGGCAGGACTATATCCGCATTCTGTTGGGAGAAGTTACCCCTTGACTCTCCCCATGACTGAAGTCAGGGGATTCTTGGTTCAGCGGCCATAGCCTGCACAAGCGGGGTCTTACATGGTCTCCCCAAGCGGATAGGTTCTGGCGGGTCCCACCCTACCGTGTGTACGAGAGAGCTGTATCAGGCAGCGGGTGTCCGTTTCCTGAGTCCTTCTTTGAGAATATTCTGTGCCGCATTGATGTCGCGGTCGTGGAGCGCCCCGCATTCCGGGCACTCCCAGAGCCGAACACTGAGGTCTTTGGCCTCCTTGTTGCGGTAACCACAGCAACCGCAAGTCTGACTGGACGGGAAGAACCTGTCGATAACAACGAGTTCCTTTCCATACCAGTCGGTTTTGCAGGTAAGCTGTCGGCGGATTTCACCCCATGAGGTGTCAGCGATATGGAGCGCGAGTTTGTGGTTCCACATCATGTTCTTCCCCGACTGCGGGTTCTGGACAAAGGCTGAAAACACCCACAGCGGCCTGTATGGGAAAACTGTCCCCCGCCATCCAGTAACGGCTTGCCTTTTTCCGTCAGGATTGGTATACTAAGCTTAGATTTTTTCATTCCGCGGGAAGGGGAAGCGTCATGCTGCATCAGGCTTTTAACGAAGTATACACCAAATTCAAGCTTCACTTTTATCAGGAGATCTTCCGCCGGTTTCAGGACCGGGAAGCCAGTCTCACCACGGTGGAGACCTTCTGCATGGAGAGCATCATGGCGCTGGGGCGGCCTACGGTGAACGAGTTCGCCACCTTCATGTGCATCTCCCCTCCCAACGCCGCCTATAAGGTGAACAGTCTGGTGAAAAAGGGCTACATCCGCAAGATCCAGTCCCCCTCGGACCGCCGGGAATTCCATCTGGAGGTCACCCAGAAGTATATCGATTACTACAACATCTCCTCCAACTATATGTCGGAGGTCATGGACCGCATCATGGCCCGCTTCTCCCCGGAGGACTGCGGCAAGCTGGAGGAGATCCTCACCGTGGTCAGCCGGGAGCTGATGCCGGAGGTCCCCCTGCCGGAACGCACGGAGGAGTGACCCCTCCCCTGCTTCGCCCTTAACCAGCGCCGCCAAAGCGGCGCTGGTTTTTTCTGAATTCAGCATCCCTTTTCCGACAAGCCGGGCGGGTTGTCTATTGTGTTCTCCGCCGGAACGCAATATAATGGGGAAAAACAAAGAAAGGCGGACGGCACATGAACACCCTGATCGAACTGTATGACGAACGTGCCATCGAGAATATTCTGGCGCCGGATATGTTCCGCCCCCGGCGCATCGTCTACCTCTGCCCCGGCGAGATCGCCCAGGACCGCACCCGGCAGGAGACTCTGGCCGCCTTTTTCCGGCGGCGGGGCTGGGAGCCGGAGCTGATCTTCGTGGAGACCAGCCTCTTCAAGGCAGACCGCATCCTGCGGCAGCTGTTTACCATCGGGGAACGGTTCCCGGACTGCGCCATCGACGTCACCGGCGGCAGCGACGCGGCCCTCTTCGCGGCAGGGATGTTCGCGGCAAAAAAGGGCGTGCCCGCCTTCACCTATTCCCGGAAGAAGAACCGCTTTTACGACATTTCCGGCGCGGCTTTCGCGGATGAGCTGCCCTGCGGCCTGGCCTATTCCATTGAGGACTTCTTCCTCATGGCCGGCGGCACACTGCTGCCCGGACGGGTGGACAATCAGATCCTGTCCCAATATCTTTCGGACTTCGACCCGTTTTTCGACTGCTTCCTCCAATTCCGCCGGGACTGGCCCAATATCATCTCCTACATCCAGCGAATCTCCCCCTCGGAATATGGCCAGACCCCGCCCCTGTCCGTACAGGGCGGCTACACTGTGAAGGGTGAGCGCGGCTCCCGCAACACCGCCAACGAGGAAGCGCTGCGGGAACTGGCCCGTATCGACTTTATTCAGGATCTGGAGATCGTCCCCGGCCAGCAGGTATCCTTCCGATTCCGGGATCTGAACACCCGGGCGTGGCTGCGGGACGTGGGCAGCGCGCTGGAGCTGTATGCCTACAAGGCCTGCGTGGATTCCGCCATTTTCCATGACGTCATCAGCAGCGCCGTGGTGCGGTGGGATGAGGTACTGGGCCACGGCAGCGTCTCCAACGAGATCGACGTCATGGCCGCCCGGGGCGTGATCCCCCTGTTTTTAAGCTGCAAGGCCTGCGACATCAAGACGGAGGCTCTCAACGAGCTGGCCATCCTCCGGGACCGCTTCGGCGGTAAGGGCGCCAAGGCGGCCATCGTCACCACGGAGGTCTGCAACGCCGCCGCCCGCCACCGGGCCGCCCAGCTGGGCATCGCCGTCATTGATCTGGAGGAACTGAAAACCGGCCAGATCGTCCACCGGCTGAAGGTCATCATGAAGGCGGAATGACCCGCTCCGGTGGGATTTATCCTCCTCAATACAAGCGGTACGAAAACCCCTAAAACGCATTCTGTCGGCAAGTCCAGTCTGCAAGACTGGGCTTGCCTTGCACAAGGAACTTCTGCCTCTGACCTAAAGTCTAGAGAGATGTTTCCTTGTGCATTTTGCGTTTCTTGATTGCCCTGGCTTCCCGGCGCTCCCGGTAAGTAACGGTGACTATACCCTCCATACCGAAACCTCACCGAGACTCTTGGTGAGTCCCGGTGAGGTTCATGGATATTCTGGCACACTTCGCTGGATATTTCAATCCGGCCTATTATTTAACGCTTATCCTGCAATTTTGAAATACCTGAAAAGATCAAAACAATTCGGGGTGAGCAAAATTGCCTACACCGCCGCCTGTATGGATGAATACTACCGTATGGTCACGTGTCAAAACGCCCCGACGGATTAAATCCACCATCCCAGCAAACGCCTTACCCGCATAGGTGTGGCATAGAATCAGTCCCTCCAACTCAGCAGCCATGTGAATAGCTTCAATTGCCGCATCTGTTACTGCTCCATATCCTTCACCGACATAATCATAGTTCACTGAAATATCGTTTGGAGTGAAGGGCTGCTCATGAATTCCCAGAAATTCCATAGTGGTATTACACAATGCGGCAATTTCCACTTCTTTAGGCTGTGTGTGATGGCTAACACTGATGCCCAACATTTTAGCCGATGCGTTTGCCAAGCGAAGTCCGCATTCGATTCCGGCCTGTGTTCCTCCAGTCCCTGTGCCAGCAATCAAGTAATCGGCATGAATGCCTTGTTCATCCATCTGATACATTAACTCATCTACAGCGTTAATGTATCCCAAGTTTCCCAAGGGCGTAGCACCACCTAATGGCATAAGATAAGGATGCTTTCCTCTCTGGCGATAACTTTCTGCAACCTTGCTCGTGATTGGACATATTCCTTGGATCTCCTGATCTTCCAGTTCCTGCGTGATATTAGAATCATAAATCAATTGAGCCCCAAAAATTCGATCCAGGAGAACATTGCCCTGATAAACCTGCGGCATTTCACCTTCAAGTACTGCAACGCTATCCATTCCCAATTTTCTCGCCGCTGCCACACACTGACGCACCCAATTAGACTGGACACCGCCTAATGTAATAACTGTATCCGCATTTTGCTTTACTGCATCTGCCATTAGGAATTCGAGTTTTCTGGTCTTGTTTCCACCAAAAGCGATAGCAGTCAAATCATCTCGCTTCACATATATCTTTGGCCCGCCCAGCATTTTTGTCAGTTGTGGTGCGAATTCCAATGGGGTGGGAAGCGGGGTTAGGTGGATACGTGGGTATTTAGCAATCACTTTTTTAATATCCATAAGATTTGGCTCCTGTCCTCTTTATTTTTTTGCTTACAACAGGCTAGGCAGCCACATGGTAAGTCCTGGCACGTAGGTAACCACCATTAAGGCAATCAACAGTGGGACGTACAGGGGTAGGAGTTCTTTCAGTACTTTGTGCGGAGCTTCCTTACCCACGGTAGCCACTGTGTATAGGCCAACACCAAAGGGCGGTGTCAGCATGCCAATGGTCAGGTTTAGAACTAAAATGACACCCAGATGTACTGGGGCCACACCGATTGCTGCAGCCACAGGCAACAAAATGGGGGTCAAAATAGTCAAAGCCGATATAGTCTCCATGAACATGCCCACTAACAAGACCAAGAGGTTTATCAGCAGTAAAATTAAAAACGGGTTATCGGCCATGCCCAGGAATGCAGAGGTTACCATTTCAGGGAAATGTTCTAATGTCAGAACTTTAGTGAAAAACGAAGCTACTGCAATAATAATAAAGATATTGCTGACAGTTTTATACGTTCCCATAATGGCATTTTTCAAAATGGAAAAAGAGAATTTGCCTTTAATTGCTTCGACAATTAATATGTAGATGACAGCAGCTGCGCCAGCTTCGCTTGGGCTGCAAAATCCACCCAGCATAGCAACGATGATGGCGGGGATCAGGAAAAGAATATGAGCCGCCTCCTTGGTGACCGCCCAAAGGCTTTCCTTTTCGGCGGCAGGATGCTCATCATGATACCCCTTCAACTTGGTTCGACACTGGAAGGAGATAAATATATAAAGGCAGACAACGATGGCAAAGGCAGGGATCGCGCCGGACATTAAGCAATGCAAAGGGGATTGCTGCGCTAATACCGCAAATATCAGTAGCGGAATACTCGGCGGAAAAATGGGGCCTACCATTGAGGTGGCTGCCGTTACGGCGCAGGCATAGTCTCTTGAAAAGCCTTCTTCTTCCATAGCCTTGATTTCCACCTGTCCCAATCCACCAATGTCGGCTACCGCAGCGCCAGACATTCCTGCAAAGAGTAAGCTAACGATGATATTCACTTTTGCCGTATAGCCCTTTGCATTGCGCATCAGAACTCGGCAAAAGTTAAACAGCCGTGTAGTCTCTCCGAACTCGTTGATAAGGCATCCCATTAGCACAAACAATGGACTGGCCACTAGGGGGAAGGAGTTCAGTGCCTGAAATGCAGAATAGGCCATGGTGGAAATGGGGAGCCCCTCTACAATTACATAGAGCAGCGCTGGGATTCCCATGGATACAATAATTGGAAATCCTGCCAACAGCAAAACCAAAAACATGACTAACACGATAGCAAGCATGGTTTACTCCCCCTTTCTCAATTCACTCAGCAGTCCCAGCACAGCAAAAATTGCCCACAGGATTGTAGAAACAATAATTACAATGTGTAACCACGCATAAGGAATTCGGGCCGCATGAGTTTTTAGCATCTTGATTTGCGGGAAAAGCTGAAATTCTCCCGCCAAAATGCCCCCTGTCAGCACGAGAGTTAGTAACCGGCTAACAATATTCATGGCTTTTTTCCCTTTTGTCGGCAGAAGATCCTGCAAAAACTCTACCCGCAGATGTTCGTTGTGCCTCTCTACGACAGAGACGCCTACAAAAACCATGGCGATCAGGGCAAACGCGGAAACTTCCTCCGGAAACTTCAGTGGCAGATTAAAAAAGAAACGCGTGATGATCTGCAAGCCGATAACCCCAACAATCAGGAGATTAAGCGCAATTTCCAACCAACCAATGATCTTTTCATAAAAATCCAACACTTTTTTCATAACAACCTCCTACTAACAGATCGGACCTGCTTGCGTTTCAACAGCTCCGCCGTGTCAGAACCTCTGTTGGTTATGCTTTGCCAAGGTACTCCATGATTTCCTGGAAAATGTCGCCCCAATCATCTTTGAACTTTTCCGCGACAGAATCACGGATGGCATCAGTGTCAAAGGAAAGCTCATCCTTCTCGATAATGACCATGCCCTTCTCAGCAATGGCGGCGCGGGCGGCTTCTTCGTTGGCGGCAAAGCTCTCGTAGACTGCCTGGCGCGCTTCCACACCGGCCTGCTCCAAGATCTTCTGGTCATCCTCGCTCAATTTGTTCCAGCTTGCTTCATTGATAAATACACCGGACAGGGTGGGGTTGTGCCCGGTCATAATGCAATACCCCTCGATCTCGTGCAAGCCGGTATCCACAATGTTAGAGAACGGCATACCGGTACCGTCGATCATTTTGGTGATCAACGAGGTGACTACTTCACTCCAGCCCATGGGAGAAGGAGTCGCCCCCATAGCGGACATGGTCTCCATAAAGATTTGGCTGGGAATAACACGGATCTTCATTCCCTTCAAGTCTTCTTCACAATAGACGGGCTTACTCGTAGTCAGCAGGTTCTGATTGCCCCAAGAATAAGTGGCAAGCAGACGTACGCCTGTACCGCTCAACTCCTCATTCAGCCGATCCATGATGGGAGATTCGGGAGCTGTAACTTTAAAGAGTTCCTCTTCACTATCAAAAAGGAATGGCGCCTCTAAGATAGACAGGGCTGCGCACAGATCTGTTACCTCACTGACATCATGCTGGCTCAAATCTGCAATACCAGTCTGGGTGCCCTCGATGTTATTAGCGGTTAAAGTTCCTCCGAAATAGTTTTCAATCTGCACGCGGCCTTCTGTTCGTTCCTCCACTAATTCCTTAAATTTGAGGCAGAATATTCCTGCAGGTGACTGTTCGGCATTAACATCGCTAAATTTCAGCACAATGGGGGCTGCAGCAGCAGAATCCTTTTCGCTGTCAGGATTGGGGGAAGATTTTGTTGATCCACTGGAGCACCCGGCCAACAACAGGGTCGATGCGATGCAAAGCGCTGCGATTTTAGTCAGTCTCTTCTTTAACATTACTAAATCCTCCTCATTTTTCTTTTTATCACACGGAACTTTATTTTTGCTCCGAATGAATCATTATAATTCAGTCAGGACGCCATCCTTCATAAACAAAGACTCGTCCAGATAAATTGTAGGCTTTTCATAGACCAGATCCAAATGCTGAGGGCAGACATTATTTCCGCCAAAACCAGTATTGCTGCCCAATGCAAAGTGGCCAGTGCCATAGATTCCTTCATCGATCACAATGCTTCCAGTCGGTGTAGCACAGGGGTTCAGGCCGATAGCAAATTCCGCCACAACGGTGCCTCCTGGTACATTTTCAACCTTTTTCCGCAGGTGATCAGCTTGAGTGCCGCCAGTAATCCTGTAGGCTTTTCCGTCTTGGATCTCTAAATGGATCGGCTGGGTGAGCAGCCCCATTCCGGTGCCCATCACATCAGCAATCAAAGTTCCCGCCATCGTGTTCTCTATTGGGGCGATATAGACCTCCATATCTGGGACAGCCGCCATTGTGCCGGGGTCCAAACACGTGCCCTTACAGCAGTGAGATGTCCGGCCATCAATGCGAAAAGAAAGATCCGTTCCTTTCAGCGTGGTGACTCGGACCTTTTTTGCCTGGTCGAACGCCTTCATCACGGCTTGGACTCGCCCTTGAAGGTTGACAAAATCAGCTTCTAACGCTTTGTTTGTTAAAAGCTCCTCTGTGGCCTCGGTCATTACAATGACCCGACCTCCTTGCTGCGTGCATGTCTTAGCTGCAGCAGAATATCCAAGCGTACTAGTGGTAATGCAAATCACGACATTTGCCTGTTTCATAGCTATAGAAATTGCCTCTGGAGGCTGACCATCTTTCAGTACGCCATCAAAGCTAAGCCTCTTAGGAATTGCTCCGGCCTCTATACAAGCTTCATAGAGTGCCTGCTCCACGGCGGGCGGACGCCCTGTATCTGTAATTAACAGGACTTGATCATCTGGTTTGATTCCTATGCAGTCCCGCACAATCCTACGAGCTCCCTCCTGTTGTTCCATGTTTTTGTTCCTCCTTTTCTGTGTGAGCATCTCACATCTGGCAATTATATCTGCCGTTTCGCTCTTGTGCTTGTGCCAACTTGGCAAAAATAACAGCAATATTTGTGCCAAGTATGTCCCCTGCGTTTTTGGAAAAGACCTCATCATTTTCTCGTTTTTTCCCATTATTTGCAAAAAGATTGGCCATCCCGCTCTTTTCAATTGGTCAAATTTGCGATATAATTGGTCATCAATTGGTCGAGGTGATTCTAATGGGTAAGAAAAACTAGCTGTTATTACACTATCAAAAGCCGTTGCTCAATTGATGACATTGTTGGAACCTGCCCCGCCATGGAAAATGCGAAGGCACTCGCCCAAAAGATGGCCCAAACTAACTTGCCAATCCTGATCACTGGCGAGAGTGGTACAGGAAAGGAGCTGTTCGCTCAAGCAATCCACAACAGTTCACCCAGACGGGAAGAACCATTTATCACGCGTGGCGTAATACCCCTGCCTTTAGGCATGGGGATATAAGCCACACATTGTTCCCTCGTAACAAGACTTCCGAGGATTGTGTTAGATGCCGTTGAGTGGTATAATAAATCCATGGAATATAAAAGCAATCACAATGTGGTGTACTCCTGCAAGTATCATGTAGTCTGGTGTCCAAAATACCGCCGCAAGGTCTTGGTCAACGGTGTCGATATACGCTTGAAGAAACTCATAGAGGAAATCTGCGGCGAATACCACATCGACATCATAGAGATGGAAATCATGCCCGACCACATCCATTTGCTCATGGAGGTAGACCCGCAATTTGGCATACATAAAGCGGTAAAACTAATAAAAGGGCGAACGTCCCGTGTTTTGAGGCAAGAGTATGGATGGCTCCGCTCAAGGATTCCGTCTTTGTGGACAAATTCATATTTTGTTTCTACCGTTGGCGGAGCGCCTTTGTCGGTCATCAAGCAGTACATAGAGAACCAGAAGAATGTGTGAGGTATCGAGATGGAATACAGCTATAAATTCCGCGTCTACCCCACCGCGGCGCAAGCGCGGCAGATACAAAGGATGTTTGGCTGTTGTCGGTTCGTCTGGAATCACTATCTCGCGTTGCGGAAAGACCTCTATGAGCAAGATGGAAAGACAATGAACTATAGTACCTGCTCTGGGGATATGACACAGCTCAAAAAAACCCTTCCCTGGCTGAGAGAAGTAGATGCAACCGCTCTGCAATCTTCTCTGCGTGATTTAGACACGGCATATCAAAACTTCTTCCGGCGTGTGAAACAGGGCCAGAAACCCGGCTATCCAAAATTCAAGAGCAAGCACCATAGCAAGAAAAGCTATAAGAGCAAGTGCGTGGGGACGAATATCAAGGTGCTGGACAAGGCGGTGCAGCTCCCAAAACTCGGCTTTGTAAAGTGCCGCATCTCCAAAGATGTCAAGGGGCGTATCCTGTCCGCTACTGTCAGCCAGAATCCAAGCGGGGAATACTTCGTTGCCCTCTGTTGCACCGATGTAGAAATAGTGCCGCTGACCTCTACCGGGGCGGTAGCCGGTATCGACATGGGCCTGAAAGCATTTGCAATCACCTCCGATGGCGTAGAGTATCCGAACCATAAATACCTGACACGGAACCAGAAGAAACTTGCCAAACTCCAGCGGCAGTTGTCCCGAAAATCAAGGGGCAGTAACCGCCGGGAAAAGGCGAGGATACAAGTAGCCCGTCTCCACGAACACGTTTCCAACCAGCGGCAGGATATGCTCCATAAGCTGTCCACCAGCCTTGTGAGAACCTATGACCTGATTGCGATTGAGGATTTGGCTCCGTCCAATATGGTCAAGAACCACAAACTTGCCCGGTCTATTTCTGACGCAAGCTGGGGCGAGTTTCGGCGGCAGCTGGAGTACAAAGCGGCGTGGCACGGAAAACAGGTGGTCACGGTCGACCGCTTCTTTCCGTCCAGTCAGCTTTGCTCCACTTGCGGTGCTCAATGGCCAGGAACGAAAGACCTGTCCGTCCGGGAGTGGGCTTGCCCCAAGTGCGGCACTATCCATGACCGGGATGTAAACGCCGCAAAGAACATTTTGAATGAGGGCTTGCGCCTGTTGGCGTAGCAGAAACATACGGTAGGGCGGGACACGCCCAAACCTATACGCTCGGGGACACCGTGTAAGACCTCG
>ERZ1673695.2489-NODE-2489-length-13889-cov-4.801504_pt1 | contig 13889 bp, 13 predicted proteins | sample MGYA00580225_ERZ1673695 | MGnify/ENA primary metagenome ERZ1673695 (study PRJEB41218, sample SAMN15661739) | gut metagenome | host: Homo sapiens | place: Canada: London | collected 2015-08-20/2019-03-30 | study: EMG produced TPA metagenomics assembly of...
AGGGCCGGCGACATGGGCTATACGACGCAAAGCGGAACCTTTACGATAAACAGCGGAAGGTGTTTTATGGGAAACGAACAGATAGGGGAGGAATACCGCAACGCGGCGCTCGTTTTGAACGGCGGGGTTTTCGGCGCGTACAGTTCCGGAACGGCGCAGGGATTTGCGTATTTCAAGGAGGCGGTTTTCAGGAGCGGCGGAATCGCCGTCGACACTCCGGATTTGTACGCTGCCGGTATTCCCGGGCTGATTGCGGTTTCCGGAACGCTTTCAAAAGAGGGCGGCGAAAAAATAGCGGTCGATTTTTCGGGATCCTACGGCAATTTGAATCCCGCAGGGTACGGGGTAGAACTTGCGGATTTCGGGGCGGAGTACTCCGAGATAGACAACTGGACGGAAATTCTCACGGCCGCCGATTTGGGCGGCTTCGACCTCGGTTCGGAACTTTCGGAAAACGTCTACGACGCATCGGCGGACTTCTATGGCTCCGGCCTTGAAGGCGCCGTTGCCGTTTTCAGATGGGTGAAAGATTCTGCCGGATATTCCCTTCAAGTCGGAATGACGCAGGTGCCGGAGCCGCAGGTTGCCGCCGCTATTCTCGGCGCGGCGTCGATCGTGCTGGCCGCCGCGCGCAGGCGTTTCAGGTAGAACGGGTTTGTCGAGAGATAAAATCCTTTGAACGAAACGGCGCGGAGATGTATTTCCGCGCCGTTTCCGTCCCGTCCATGAGACGGGGTTCCACCGGAGGTTCGGCGGAATCCCCACGCGTTTGGGCACGCCCTGCGCGGGGCGAAACCGTATGCCGCCGCATCTTGAAATTTGATTTTGAAAATATGAATTAAATCCGGGAACGTCCTTTTTTGGGGAGATCGGGGCGTTGCAGGGGGGCGTTCGGAGAATCCGCAAAGGGGAATGCAAGCCCTTTTAAATTCTGTCCCAACCGTCGGGCCGCAGGTTGTCTGAGGGATAGGGGGGAGTTGACTCTAAGTTCTCAGATGCCGTTGCCGGAGCTGCGGGAGACTTTCGGTTCGGCGCGGAAAACATTTGCCCTCCGCCGAAGGCGCCTTCCGTTGCATACATGATAATTCCTTTGTGCCGGCGGGAAAATAATATTAATCCCTTGCGCATGAAAGCGAACATATTTCTCGCCTGCTTGGCATTGCCGCTTTCCGCGTTCGCGGAGCGGGATGTCCTAAACGAACCCTACGGCGTCTGCGCGCATGTGAGCCGCGGGCACGAGAAGCCTTTCATATCCTCAACTTTCGAGATGGGCAGGGACGCGGGCATAACGTGGTACAGGACCGATTTCGACTGGAACGGAATGGAGAGGCGAAAGGGCGAGTGGAGTTTCGGCCACATCGATTCCATGATGGAAGAGGCTAAGAAACGCGGCGTGAAAATCCTGCCGATTCTTGTCTACTCCACTTCGTGGGCGCGGCCCGCTTTCAGGCATCTCGGCGAATGGGAAAATTACGTCAGGACTGTGGTCGGCCGCTACAAGGGGGATCTCCGCCATTGGGAGGTTTACAACGAGCCCAATCTTCCGGGCTTTTGGGGCGAAACTCCCGCAAAGGGTTCCGACTACGCCAAGCTGTTGGAGCTCTCTTACGGCGCCATCAAGGCCGCCGACCCGGACTTGAAAGTCCTGTATGCGGGGGTGGCGGGCGTGCCGCTCTCATACATTGAGGATTCTTTCAAGGCGGGGGCAGCCGCGCATTTCGACATCATGAATGTACACCCTTACCAGTGGGGGAGGGGGTTGGGCGCCGGCGCGATAGTCGAAGAGCTTCGGGGGCTCAAAAAGCTTATGGAAAAGTACGGCGCCGGCGGCAGGCCGATATGGATAACGGAGGTGGGCTGGCCGACTCCCTCCGGATCGGGGGACATCCTACAAAGCACGCTCGCCCCCGCCTTGAAGCGCGCCGGCATAGACCCCGCGCGTTCGGCCTGCGCCGCGGTGAGCGACCCCGACGCCGGCTATGCGGGGGTTGAGGATTTTGGGGATTCCTCGGGTTTCAAAGGTTTTAAGGAAGTATGCAGGATAAAGCTTTCGCAGATAAAGAATCTCGACGCCGCGAAGTATCCCGTTCTGGTTCCGTCGCAGCGCGAGAGCTTTCCCGGAAAATACATGGATGATCTCGCCGAATACGTGCGGCGCGGCGGGACTATATTGTTTGCGCAGAAGGGGCTGCCGCTCTATTACGCCTCGTCGCCGGAATCGGGCGGGGCGGTGAAAAGGGTTCCGGTCGGGGACAGGTACTTGCGCAACCTGCGCGTCGGCTACGACGTCTGGTGGCAGAAGGAAGGGGTTCCGAAGAAGGAGTCCTACCAAAAACCCGCGCCGGAATTTGCGGAAATGGCCGGCGGATTCAAGTTCAGAAAGGCCTGCGCTTCCGGGAGGTTTTTAAGCCCGAAATTCCTGTCGGAGGGGGACGAATTCATCCCGATAATCGAGGCGGGAGACGGCGACTACAAGTCGGCGGTCGCGGCGATATACAAACTGAAAGGCATGGGCAATGTCATCGTTTACACGAACGTAGACTATCCCATAACGGAGCTCGAACAGGCGAGGAATCTTCCCGCCGCTTACATAGCGTCGCTCGCGAACGGTGTCGACAGGATATTTTGGTACAATTTCCGCGCCGCCGAACGAGACGCCGCGGACCCCGAGTCGCATTTCGGCGTTGTGCACAGGGATCTCAGCCCGAAGCCCGCGTATAAGGCGTGGAAAACGCTGTCGAAAATGTGTCCGGACAAATCTTCCCGCCCGAGTTTCGCGGAGTCGAATGGCGCGTTTCTCTCGGGGTGGACAAGGCCCGACGGCTCGAAAATATGGGCTTTGTGGGCGGAGAGGGAGCGGAAAGTTTCCCTTAAAGCTGGCGCGGGAGTCAAGGCGGTTTGCGGCTTCATGGGCAATCCGCTGCCCGCCGAACTTCCGTCAGTGGCGTCGAAAGACCTCGTGTACATAGAGTGCGGCGGCCCGGTCGAATTCTCCGAATAGGGGGGGATTTCCCCCTGCGCCCTCGCGGCGTCGGGAGGTTTTTGCCCGCCGGAACGCGCGGCGCCGAAGGCCGGACACATTCTTTGGCGCCATTTCCCTCGGGGCGTTTTAGGCCGGACGGCGGAAAATCTTTTGAATCGGCGAGGTGCGAAAGGCGGATTCCCGCCGGCCGCCCCGCTACGACGCCACCGCTATCAGCGTCGAGAAGACGGGCAGTATCCTCTGGAACTGCGAGACTTCCTCATGCGGCAGCTCCGTTTCTTCGGAGAGCTCCCACGACGAGTTCTTGGCGATTTCCTCCTTTGCCCATTCAAAGTATTCCGCGTGGTCGGTTCTGAAATACATTCTGCACCCGACGGAGCAGAACTGCCTTATGTAGTCGAGAAATTCCCCCCTTATCAGCCGCCTCTTGTGGTGTTTTTCTTTCGGCCACGGGTCGGGAAAGAATATTAAGATTTTTCCCAGCCGCGCGTCGGCGGGCATGGCTTCCAAAAATTCCATCGCTTCCGCCTTGACGAAAAACGCGTTGCCGGCGCCGCGGTTTTTTGCGCGCCGCCTCCCGTCCTCGACCCTCTTGCTTATGAGGTCGATTCCCACGCATGTCTCTTCCGGAAAGCGCGCCGCGTAGGAGCTCAAATAGTGCCCCTTTCCGCAGCCGATTTCGAGGGTGACGGATTTTGAGCGGCCGAAGATCGGCGCGCACGCCCCTCTCAGCGCGGCGACGCGGCCGGCGCGCCTTTCGAGCGCCTCTTGCAGGCTCATGGAATTACGCTTCCCCCTCTTCTTTGGCCTTGTTTGCGGCGGCGAGCTTGGTGTACTTCTTCGCCCAGTATTCGAGCCCCTTTTGCGTTTCGGCGTCGAGGGTTTTCACGACTTTTGCGGGCGAGCCGAGCACGAGCGAACCCGCGGGCACTACCGTATTCTTGGTGACGAGCGCCCCCGCGCCGACGATGCAGTTGTCGCCGATGACCGCCTTGTCGAGGATTATGGAGCCCATTCCTATGAGGCAGCCGTCGCCTATGGTGCAGGCGTGGATTACCGCGCCGTGCCCTATCGTCGTGTTTCTTCCGATTTTCACGCCGGCGTCGTCGGCGAGGTGCACCATGGTGCCGTCCTGTATGTTGGAGCTTTCCCCGAGTTCTATCGAATTGATGTCGGCCCTCAGCACGCAGCCCGGCCACACGCTCGCGTTTTTGCCGATTTTCACGTCGCCCACAAGGGTGGCGCGGCGGCTTACGTACGCGGTCGGGTCGATTTGCGGGTCTTTGCCGAGGTATTTTTCGAGTCTTTCTTCTATCGTCATTTTCAGCCTTTCACAGGGCGGGAATCAGAGGGCGATCATTCCCTTTTCGCCCGTTCTTATGCGGTATGCCTGTTCAACGGGCATCACGAAAATTTTGCCGTCGCCGATTTTGCCGGTGTGCGCGGATTTCATTATTGTTTCGACCACCTTGTCGGCCATGTCCGAGGGCACGCAGATGTCCAGCACTACTTTCGGCAGAAGTTCGGCGGTGTACTCGCTGCCCCTGTATATTTCGGAGTGTCCCTTTTGGCGTCCGAACCCCTTGACTTCGGTGACCGTCATGCCCTCCACCCCGATGTCGGCGAGCGCCTCCTTTACCTCGTCGAGTTTGAACGGTTTGATAATCGCTTTTATGAGTTTCATGGTATTCTCCTTATCCTTTAATTGTCGGCGCGTCGCGCGCAAAAGTCAAATTCAAACGCGGCGCGTCAGAGGCTTTCGACGTCGATTTGCGGCATTCTGACTTTCGGAGTTCCGCCCTTTCCGCCGCCGGCGGGGTTCTTCATTTCCCTTATGTGTTCGAGCATCGGGCTGAGCACTTCATAAGAGACCTCCGGAATGTCGCCGTGCCGGAGCGCCCAAGCGCAGTACTGTTCCACGAGCGGGTATTTGCTGGCGTTTATCGCGACGGTTTTCAGCGCGGCTTTGTAGAGCCTGCCGAGCATGTATTTGTCCCATTCCGCCTGCGTCTTGGGCGCGCGGGATTTCTCGGAGAGCCCGTCGGCGAACGCAGCCTCCTGGGCGTGCGAAAGTATGTTCAATATTCTGCGTATCGGTTTGTATGTGCCGTTGGCGAAAAATTCGCCCCATAGCATGTCTATTTGCGCCGCGCCCAGAAACGGATCCCAGTCGCCGTACGGGTCGGGGAGCTTGAATGCACGGATTTGCCCCTGGTAGCGCCTCTCGGGCTCCGAGAGCGCGGAGGCGTCCATCTCCTTTTCTCCGAGCACCGCCAGAATCAGTATGAATTTGGCGCGGTTGAGGTCTGAGAGGGACTTGAAGGAGTCGCGGATATGGCTTATCAGAAACATGTTCTTTTGGAACGCCGCTTTCAAGAACCCCAGATATGTGTAGTTCAGCGAGTTCGGCGCGCCCTTTTGTTCGAGGTCGAAGTCGTCCGAAAACGCTATCGAATAGAGCGCCTCGGGCGAGGGTTGCAGGGAATACGCGCGCACGTAGTCGGAGACGAGCTTCTTGCCCGTGAAGGGAACGGGGGCCGACCACTCCGCGAGCCGAATGTGGTTTCCGTATTCGGACGTTTCTCCGGAAATTTCGTCCTTGGCGGAAATGGAAAATTTGTAGAGCCCCTCGGGGAAGCGCCCGTCGAGTTTGAAGTCTATCACGTCGGGGCAGGCGACCAGTATGTCGTCGGCGACTTTTGTCCCCTCGAATTTCGCGCCGCGCACGACTTCCGTAACGGAGCCTCCGGGGGATTCCATGGTTATCGAGTACGATATGGAGAATTTCCCCTCCCTGACTTTTGCGTTGTCCGCGAACGGGAAGAGGGAGAACTCCTGGTTGTGGAAGATTTTTTTGAGCTCCGAAATGTGCGGGGCGAAGCCTTCGGGAACGTTGAACCACCACTCCATCGACGGATCCTGGACGCTGACGTAGAGCATGGCGTCGAACGCCCCGCGCGCGGGTTTCGGCACTGCGGGGGATTGGGCTTTATCCGCCTGCGCCTTGATTCCCGAGGGCTCGTTGGAAAGCGTTTCCGCCTTTTGCGGCTGCGCGAGGGCGGATACAGCCATCGCGAGCGTTGCGATAAGGTATGTCTTCATAAATTTTCGCTTGCGCGCCCGGCGCGCGGTTCAGATTCTGCCTTCGGATTCGAGAAATTTTTCGACTTCCCCCGCGTCGGCCCTGTAAGTGACGCCCTGCCAGCGCTCATCTGTGGGCATCACGGCGGTTTCGGCGAATTTTTCGGCGACGGCGCCGTCGACGGCTTTCGGCAGGTAAAATTCCGCTTTTTCGCTCTTGGAGTTAACCGACAGGAATTTTTCAAAGTCCGTTCCGAGCCTTTCCATGAATTCCTTGGGGAAAGCCCAGAAGTTGAGGGAGACAAATTCGCCGCCGCTGAATTTTTCGCCGTCTTCGGACTCCACAAACTTCGTCCCGTCGGCGGCCGTCCTTTCGCGGAGCCACGCGCATTCGCGTATCGACACGAGGCGCAGGTTCCCGTCGGTTTCGCATATCCCGCGCGAGACGCCGCCGTTCTTGGACAGCGTGTTTTTAAGGCGGTATCCCGCGAGCGCGTACCGGTGCGGGTCGGGAGAATCCATGAAATTCGCGGCGAGAGCGTAGACGCTCCTCCCGTAGTAGTCGTCGGCGTTTACCGCCAAAAACGGCCCCGAAATTTCGTCCGCGCACGCGAGCACCGCATGCCCCGTCCCCCACGGCTTCGAGCGCCCTGCCGGCAGCGGCTGCCCGGACTCGTCCTGGAACACGTACCGCACGTCCGCCAGGTTTTCGTATTTGCCGGAGACGCTTTCGCGGAAGATTTTTTCGATGCCGCGGCGTATCACGAAAACGAACTCCTCAAATCCGGCTTCCAGGGCGTCTTCGAGGGCGAAGTCGAGCATCGTCTTTTGCGATTTCCCGAATTTTGCGGCCTGTTTCAGGCCTCCGAAGCGGCTTCCCATTCCGGCCGCCATCGCTATGAGAGATTTTTTCATATCCGTATCTTGTGGGTAAATATGTGTGTTATCGCCGCGGCACCCGCGTCGGATTCGTCGGGCGGGAGGATTTCCCCCATTTGCAGAAGCGCCATAACGGATCTCCCGACCTGCTCCTTGCTCGCCCTGCCGTAGCCGATGACCGCCTGCTTGATTCTCAGCGGCGGATACTCGTAGACTTCGCGCCGCCTGTGGGCTGCGGCCGCTATCGCGGCCCCCCTCGCCGATCCGAGAATCATCGCGGTCTTGAAGTTTTGCACATATACGCTCTGCTCTATCGACACCCAGTCGGGAGAGTATTCGTCTATCATGCGCAGTGTTCTCTCGAATATCCGCGCGATGCACTCCGCCATGGAGAGCGACGGGGGGTTGCGCACGGTTTCGGAATCGACATAGCGCATCTTGCCGCCGCCGAGCGCCTCTATCGCCGCAAGCCCCGTTCCGCGAAGGCTCGGGTCTATGCCCAGCACGACGCCCCTAATCTGCTCCCCGCCGATTGCGCGCGCGGCGTCGTCGATTTTTCGGCGCATGTAGGCGGAGCTTCTCGCGGCGGCGGCGTCAATGCTTTCGGAAGTCCACGCCCCCTTTGCGCGGGCGGGGTTTTTGCCCGCGCCGCCCTCGAGTATCTGGGCTGTCCAAAGCTGTCGCGACGATTTTGCCATTTTTTGCGGCGCGTTTAATCCAAAAGTGTCCGCCATTTTTTATTTTTAATGCGGCGTTGCAAGCGAATACGCCGCGCGGAGCGGCGAAAAAATTCGGCGCCGCCCCCGCCCGCCTGCGCGCGGAGATTCCGGCGGGATTTGTCCGTAGCCCGCGCGCAAGAATTTCCGGAGGGGCGCGGGCGGCGTATCCCGAATTTTGGTTTTGGAAAAAATGAGGTTAAATTCGGAGAACTTCCGGCCTTTGGAATTTCCCGCAAGGGGCGTTCGGAAATTTTTGCGCGCGATTTGCAAAGTTCCCGCAGCTTTGCCGCGGAAAAACGCGGGACGTTGCGGAAAGACTGCCAAAACGTTTCAATGCAGCGGGGGAAGATCGAAGGCGGGCAGGGCGCCGCCTTGCCCGCAGTGCGTATTCTGCGTTCGCGCGCATCGGCTGCGGGAGGCAATCGGACGGCATGTTCGGCGTGTACGGAGCTGCCGTTGTTGGCGGCTTTGCTTCCGGAGGCGGCGCCGCCGCATGGCGCGATATTACCGCCCGTTCAAGCCCCGCCTGCCGTTGCGCAGCGAATATTTCCCGAAACCCGGGAAAAGATGCGCGGGAACCCGCCTTTCGCGGATTGTCCGCCGCCGTTGGGGTTCGCATTTTTTTCGGGCGCGCGGAAGCCCGCCGGATTTCCCCGCCGCGGCGCGCAGGTCGGGGAAATGCGTTGCAGGCGTTTTCGGAGCGGGAGACGGCGGCGTTCCGGTTGCGCGCTTTCCTTTCTCGGATAAGGATTGGAGCTTCCGAGACGGGGCAGGTTGGGGGATTTTGCGCCCGATTTTTAGGGAGATTTCCGCGGAACGGGGAGCGGACTGGGAAAATAATTAGAGAAGTCTAACAATTTCCCTTGACAAGTTAGTGTAATCTAACTTTTTTCTCTGTTTAAAATTTCGCCGCAAACCGTTTGCCTTGCGCCCGAAAATGGGCGACGCGCGCGGAGCGCCGGGCGGAAAATTTTTTGGGACAAAAGTTAGTTTAAACTAATTTTTTGCGGCGGTTTCTCCGCGCAGGATTTTTTGCAAACAATAAAACTAAAATGAACAGATCCGAAATCATATCGAAATGCCCGATTGCGGCCTTTGCCGCTCTCTCAATCGCAGGTTCGGCGTTTGCCGCCGAATCCGCGCCAGCAGCAAACCCGCAGGGATTGAAGTCCGCCGACGCCGCGGCTTCTTCCGAAAAATGCCCCGCATGGAACGAGCGCGAAAGCCTGTTTATCCAGGGCGCCGTGGAAAAATACGCCCCCGACAGCGGTTTTTCCCCGTTCGTGACGTGGACGGGCGAGGCGTGGGCCGACGTGTCGCGCGGCTCCAACGTGCACAGCCTTTTCGACTCCCTCTTCACCGTGGGCTTCGAGCAGGATTTGTCCGCCGTCGGGGGTTCCGAGGGTTGGGGCAGAATAGGCGTGAGCGCCTTTTATTACACCCAGTCGAACGACGGCAGCCTCGGTGGGCTGGATTCGTCGCAGGGATGTTTCTCGAACATCGTGGCGGGCGAAATGGCGAGGGTTTTTGAAATCTATTACGCCAACGACTTTGAGACGAAGTTCGGCAACATAGGTTTCAGGATCGGCCAGCTCGCCGCCGACGAGGACTTCATGGGCATGGACTACTCCGACGTATTCCTCAACTCTTCGCTCGGGGCGATTCCCAACGTCGCGCCCGCGCAGATGTTCTCGCAGTACAATGTGGCGACGCTCGGGCTCGTCGTCTACTACTCCTACGAGAATTTCGACCTGACTCTCGGCGTTTATAACGGCAACGTCGGCGCGGACATATCCTCCAACAACGGTTTCGACTACTCGAATACCTTTGAGACGATAGCCTTCTGGTACCAGCTCGGGTACAATTACGAGCTCGGCGGCCTTGCGGGGCGCGTTGTATTCGGCGGGAACTACCACAGCGACCCGTCGAAGGTAAACTTCGACCAGATCGACGCGGGAAGCTTCTATTCCTTCTTCGTCGGCGTGCAGCAGGCGCTGGTGAACGATTCCGAAGGCAACGCGATGTTCGGCGCATTCGCGCGCTTCGGCATCGCTCCCGACAGCAAGTCGTCCGACCAGAATTTTTATACCGACTTCGGCATAAACTGGTTCGCGCCGATTCCGGGCCGGGACGACGACGTGTTCGCGGTGGCGTTCTCCATCGTTGAAAACGAGCGCGCCGCCCGCGCCGACTACGCCCACTACGAAAGTACCCTCGAAGTGACGTTTAGGTGCCAGCTCACGCCGGCCATCGCCATACAGCCAGACATGCAGATTTTCATGAACCCCAACAACGGCGACACGGGAACCGCGTATGTCGTGGGCGCGCGCGTTGAGGTGAATTTCTAAAAAGCATATCGTTGTAGTATATTGTAGTTCTAAGCGCGGGGGCGACTCCGCGCTTATTTTTTGCGCGGCGCGGGCTGCGTTTGCGGCCTGCGATATTTGAAGAATAAATCCGGAAACGCGAAATTGCGGGAAACTTGAAGGCGTCGGGGCGGATTCGGCTCCCGGATTTGAGTTTGGAAACTTTTTGCGGCGGACCCCGAAAATGAAATGGGATTTGGAAAGTTTTCACCCCGCCGATTCTTCGCGGGACATATCGTTTTACGCATCGGATCGGAAATCAAAATTCCCCGCAAAAGGTTTATAAGGGTCTTGAAACGGGATTGCGTCGCCATTCTTTTGCGCACGCACCCGTTGGCCCCGACTGTTGAATCAGTAGGGCGCGGAAATGCCTGTTGGCGGCCTCCATAAGGTCTGGCGGTTTTCGGAAATTCCGCATGTAATACGGAACCCGCCGCGGCAGGCGCTCAGTCGGGCGGCGCGCGCCTGTCCGACACAAAGGGCGCGCAATGCGGGGATTATGCGGGGTTATATCCGTTCCGCCTGTCTCTTTGAAACGCCCGACGGGGGAAGGGGGAGATTATGCCCTGATTCCACCTTACGCTGAAAGCGGCTTTCGGTTATATGTTGCGCGCGTACCCGGCGCGCGATAGAAGAGCGGAAGTCCGTAACGCGCGGGAATGCGGCCTTTCTCGCGCTTTTTCCGGAACTCTCCGACTGCGGAATATCCGTTCCGCGGCAGAATGCCGGCGCGGGATACGACGGCGCCTTACGCGGGACGGCAACCGCGCCCGCGCAACGGGAGGCGGAGGTCCGGTGTCCGGCGGTTTGCGTACGCCGAGCCAAAGGTCTTTTGCGCTATCGGTACCGGCGGCGCGTCGGGAAACGCCCTGCGAATGTCCCGCAGCCCGCCGCCGTTGCAGCGGAGTTTTAACGGACTTATAATATCCTTTCCGAAAATCTCCGGAATATGGGGCTTCCTCAAATTCAGCTTCATTTTCCCAAAATCGAATTTCGCGATAATGCATGCGGCCCCGGGCGGCGAAAATTTCGGAACCGCGCCCGCCGCGGTGCGCGGCATGCGCCGCGCGTTAATCGCGCCGGGAGCTTGGTGGGAACGGCGCCCAAAACGACGGATTTTATGCGGTTCCCGCGCGGCCTCCGGCGGGTTTCCCGCAAAACCGCTTCGCGGGACATTGCGTTTCCTATTTTTTTCGGGAAGCCGCCGTCCGCTTTCCGCCGGCGTTTCGCCCCGAAGAAAAATCCGGAAAATTTGCTTACAATTTATGTAATTGATTACGTTATTTATTTCAGAAAGGCGTTATTATGGATTTTTTCGACAGAACCGGACCGATGGCCGTCGGAAGCAGGCTTAGAATGCTCTCAGACGCCGTATCGAAAGAGGCCGTCCGCATATACGCGCTGGGCGGCGTGGCGTTGAAGCCGAAGTGGTTTCCCGTCTTTTTCGCGCTCTTGCGCGGGGAGGGCAAAACGGTCACCGACATCGCCGCGGAAATAGGGCACACGCACCCGTCCGTCTGCAAAATCTCGCGCGAGATGTCCGCTGCCGGAATCGTCGCCGAATCGAGGGGGGAATCCGACGCCCGCAAAAACGTTTTGAGGCTTTCCGAAAAGGGGAGGGCAATGTCGGGCGCGTTTGCTGAACTTTGCGGCGACGTCGACAGGGCCGTAAGGAAAATCGGGAGGGAGTCGAAATGCGACCTCTGGGGCGCGCTCGGGGAGTGGGAGCGCCTGCTGTCCGAGAAATCCCTTTATGAAAGGGTGAAAGCCGAAAGGGCGGCGAGAGCCGGGCGCCTTGCGGAAATCGTCCCCTATTCCAGGAAATACAGGAAGTTTTTTATCGACACGAGCATTCGCTGGATTTCCGAACACTGGAAGCCGGAACCCGCCGACCTCAGGGTTTTGTCCGACCCGAAGAAGTACATTTTGGACCGAGGCGGCAGAATTTTCGTCGCCCTTTTCAAAGGGGAGCCCGCAGGCGTGTGCGCGCTTCAAAAGCTCGGGGATTCGGCAGATTCGTACGAGCTCTCCAAGCTTGCCGTCGCTCCGGAATCGCGCGGGCTCGGGATAGGGAGAATGCTCTACGAGGCGGCGATTGCGGAGGCGAAGAAGCTCGGAGGCTCGCGCGTTTTTTCTTGAAAGCAACACCGTTTTGAAGCCGGCCATCAAACTTTACAGGAGTTTGGGGTTCAGGGAAATTCCGGTGGAAAATCCGGAGTACGAGAGGGTGGACATACAGATGGAACTCGCGCTCGGGCGGCGCCGCGGGGGTTAGTATAATTTTCAATCCTGGCGATTGCCGATGGAAACTGTGCGCCGTGAAAAACCGGACGTTTGCGGGATAAAATTCCCGCGAAGTTTTCGGAAAAGATAAAGGGGGTTGCGGAGACGGCGAAAGCGTTGGGGAGCGTAATAGGTCCGGATTTCTTTCTCCCTGAACGCCCGTCCCGCCGTCGCGGCGGTGCAAATCTACTCGACAGCGGCAAGGATCGGGAAAAAAATACGCGCCTTGCGGGATAATCGACCCGTCAACCGGCTTCCGTTTTTATGTCTGGCGGATTGGGGAAGGGTATCGCATTCCTGTAATTCAGCGGGGATATTTTCTGCTTTGTCGCGGCGCGCCCGCGGATAGTCCGGCGGGATTGCGGCGCAGATGCGGCGCCGTTTCCCCCGCAGTCCGGCGGGAATGCGCCGAGCTTTTGGGGCGCGAATAATTTTTGCCGGCGCGGCGTTTGCCTGGGGATTCGGCGTAAGTCGCCCGCCTTTGCGGGGTGGATTTGCCGAGGGGCCGAAAGCCCGCGTTCGCCGCGCGCGAAGCCGTTTGCGGCGTTGTCTGCCAATTCAGGTTTTCCTCGTCGCCCTTGCAGGGCGCGGCGCGCGGAGACATTTCGGCGAATAGGCGTATCTGCGCAAAAGCTTTCCGCCAATGTACCAGACTGCTTCGGATTGTCCGGCTTAAACTCCTTGCAGTTGTCTTAAACCGAGTATCCCGTAAGGCGCGCGTTGGATCCGGCGAAGCGGAATCCCGTCATGATTGTGCCGGCGTGGCGGCCTATGGGGCGTGCGCCGCCGCTTGCGATATTGAAGCGCACGGAATTTTCAGGCATTTACGGAAGTTCGCCGCCCCCTGCGGGCGTAATGGGGCGCCGCCGGCCGTGGGAGCGTGCAAACTTTGCGCCGCCGCTCTTGTGGACGAAAACTTCGGTGGACAGTACGCGAGCAAGCTGGAAAAATGGTTGCCGCCGTCTATGGGCATGCCGACGTTTCCCGTGAGCCTCCCGAGCCATTGTGCGGCGCGGGCATGCGTCGTTTGCGGCGGGTTCGTACCTTCGACAGAGGGCTGGCCGGAATTGTTCATTTCTAGCCCCGCAGTTTGCGCGTTTCTTAGGTCAAATCGCGCGGGACGCGGCGGCGAATTTTGCCGGCAATTTGTACATGCCGGTACATGCGGTTCCCCAACCCCATGACTGCCCGCGGCAAAATCGGTTTTCGCGCGCGGCGCCGTTTACTCGGGACGGGACTCGAACCCGTACGGCCAAAGGCCAGCGGATTTTAAGTCCGCTGCGTCTACCATTCCGCCACCCGAGCCAAATTGCTTATTTCCAAGGCATCTGCCTATTTTATGGCGCGCCGCCTGCCCTTCGGACAAGCGGATTTTGAAATTGGAGTATTCAGAAAATCCGCCGCAAATCAAGGCGTTTTTGGCCGGCCGGCAATAATGGTTTTGGGAGGCGGGCGGCGTTTTTTTGCTTCAAAAGCCTTCAAAAATTTTGTTAGAGTCCGGAAAAATCCAACAATCCTGACATGGAAAATACAGCCTCCGAAAAACCCTTCAAACTTCTCTTTGCGCCGAACCCGAGC
>ERZ1673695.2490-NODE-2490-length-13881-cov-7.079777_pt1 | contig 13881 bp, 14 predicted proteins | sample MGYA00580225_ERZ1673695 | MGnify/ENA primary metagenome ERZ1673695 (study PRJEB41218, sample SAMN15661739) | gut metagenome | host: Homo sapiens | place: Canada: London | collected 2015-08-20/2019-03-30 | study: EMG produced TPA metagenomics assembly of...
AGGTTCTAGTGTGCATTACGCACGTGCGGGTTCAAGTCCCGCCTCGCGCACCAAAGCAAAAGGACATCCGAACGGATGTCCTTTTGCTTTGGTTTTATTTTCGTTAACCGCCCCACCTGAGCGTGATGGAACTATTCCGGCAAAGTGAATCTGCCCGGCGCAGCTCTCCCTTTATCAACTCTGCGGCAAAAAGACGCCGCGTCACCGCGTCGGGATCTCGCGCCGCTAAAAAGCAAGGAAATATCCCAGCGGCCTATTGGGAGCGTAGAACCCGGCGCCTCTTGATGCGGAGCTGGCTCACAAGCCCTGCCGCCGGCTTCTTTTTGTGCAAGAAGACGTCTTTCTTCCATCGTATAAAACTTTTCGACAGGCGGAGGGCCGTGGGGCAACATTATCCCACGGCCCTGTCGTTATTCAAAAAACTGCTTCAAGTCGTCTTCCACCGTGCCGATGCCGGCGATACCGAAGCGCTCCACCAGCACCTGGGTCACATTCGGACTGAGAAATGCAGGCAGCGTGGGGCCAAGATGGATCTTCTTTACGCCAAGATACAGCAGGGCCAGCAGTACGATGACCGCCTTTTGCTCATACCAGGCGATATTATAGACGATCGGCAGGTCATTGATATCCTCCAGGCCGAATACTTCCTTGAGCTTCAGCGCGATGACCGCCAGCGAGTAGGAATCGTTGCACTGCCCCGCGTCCAGCACCCGGGGGATCCCCCCGATGTCGCCCAGATTCAGTTTGTTGTATTTGTACTTGGCGCAGCCCGCGGTGAGGATGACGGCATCTCCGGGCAGCGCCTTGGCAAAATCGGTGTAGTAACTGCGGCTCTTGGCGCGGCCGTCGCAGCCGGCCATGATTACGAATTTCCGGATGGCGCCGGACTTCACGGCATCTACGATCTGATCCGCCAGGGCCAGGACCTGATTGTGGGCAAAGCCGCCGACGATCTCGCCGGTTTCAAGCCCGATGGGCGGCGCACAGCGTTTGGCATGTTCGATCAGCTCGGAAAAATCCTTCTCCTCCCCGATTCCGCCCGAGATATGCTTACAGCCTGGATAGCCCGCCGCCCCGGTGGTGTACAGGCGTTCCCGGTAGCTCTCCTTCGGGGGAACGATACAGTTGGTGGTCATCAGGATGGGGCCGTTGAAGGACTCGAATTCTTCCTTCTGCTTCCACCAGGCATTGCCATAGTTGCCCACGAAGTGGGCATACTTCTTGAAGGCCGGATAGTAGTGGGCCGGCAGCATTTCAGAATGGGTATACACATCCACGCCGGTCCCCTGCGTCTGCTCCAAGAGCATCTCCAAGTCCCGCAGGTCGTGCCCGGAGACCAGAATGCCGGGGTTTTTGCCCACGCCGATCGAAACCCGCGTAATCTCAGGGGCGCCATAACGCCCGGTGTTGGCCCGGTCCAGCAGCGCCATGCCGGCCACGCCGTATCGCCCCGTCTCCAGGGCCAGTTCCACCAGCTCGCCCACCGTAAGGCTGTCGTCCAGCGTGGCGGCCAGCGCGCGCTGCAGGAAGGCGTCCACCTCGCCGTCCTCCTGAAGCAGGGCATTGGCGTGCTTGGAATAGGCGGACAGGCCCTTCAGGCCGTACGTAATGAGCTCCCGCAGGGAACGGATGTCCTCATGTTCCGTGGCCAGCACGCCCACTTCGGCGGCCCTGGCCATAAAATCAGCTTCCACTCCGTCCCAGACAGCCGCCTCCGGAAGCGTGCCGGTGCCGTCGAGTTGGGAAAGAAGGTCCCGCTTGGCGTCCAGCGTCATATGGATGCGGGCCACGATCGCTTCCTTGTCAAAATTTGCATTGGTAATGGTCGTAAACAGATTCAACGTGACAAGATGATTGATCTCCGGGGCAACCGGCTTTCCCGCGGCGCGCAGCGCGGTGGTAACGGCCGAGAGGCCGCGGGTCACGTAGACCAGCAGATCCTGCGCAGCCGCTACATCAGGCTTCTTGCCGCACACGCCGGACTGCGTGCATCCGGAACAGCCCGCAGTCTCCTGACACTGATAGCAGAACATTTTGTTTTCCATCTAATTTCCTCCTTGCATCTGAACCAGAAAACAGATCGTTCGAACCGTTTTTTTCTGCCGCGCTTGCGACCTGTTGCTCGGGCCTTGACTTTCTGGGCTTACTATAATATAGTCTCAGCGACAAGTATGTTGTTTTAACAACAGGAGTGAAAAAAGATGGACGTTTTGTTCTTATCAAAGACCCTTTTGTTCCGGGGGACCACGCCGCAGGAGGTGCAGTCCATACTGGAATGCCTCCAGGCAGAGAAAAAACACTATCAAAAGAGCGATGTGATCTATCACGCCGGTGATAGCGTCACATCGCTCGGAATGGTGCTTTCGGGCAGCGTATCGATCGAAAACGACGACCTCTGGGGCAACAAAAGCATTCTCGACCGCATCGGCCCGGGCCAAGTCTTTGCGGAGACCTACGCCTGTGTTTCCGGAGAGGCGCTGATGGTCAGCGTTGTGGCAGCAGAAGCCTCCGATATCCTCTTTATGAACGTCAGCCGCCTGCTCCGCATCTGCCCGCATGCCTGCGAGCATCACGGCAAGCTCATCCGCAATCTGCTGACCATCTCGGCCCAAAAGAATCTCAATTTATCCCGCCGCATTTTTCATACATCTTCCAAATCCATCCGCGGACGGCTGCTGTCTTATCTGTCGTTTCAGGCCGTCCGCCAGGGCCGCCGCGACTTTACGATTCCGTTTAACCGCCAGCAGCTTGCCGACTACCTCAGCGTGGACCGGAGCGCGCTCTCCAACGAACTGGGAAAGATGCAGCGGGAGGGGCTGCTCGAAGTCGAAAAGAATCGCTTTCGGCTCTCAGGGGACAAGCGCGCGTTTTACGGCTGAACCCGCCGGGCCTGCAAAAATACCCAACGGGACCGCCGCTTTTTACGCCTCCGCCTTCCAAAGGCCGTGCAGATTGCAGTATTCATAGGCGGCGACCACTTCGTCGTCCTCGCAGATCCTGAACTCCGCAACCGGTCTGGCGCCCGGACGCAGCTCTTTGCGCTGATTGCCCTGCTTGGTCTCCAGCGCGATCCACATGATGTAGTGCTCGTCCAGCATGGGGTGCTCCACGGAACCCACCGTAACGGTGACCTTCGTCCCCTCCACCTCCACCACCGGGACGTGCTTTTCATTGGCGGCATCCGTGGTGTTGGGGACCAGCTCCTTCATGGGCTCGCCGCAGCAAATCACAGGTACCCCGGAGTTCTTGACATAGGCGATGATGTTATGGCAATGGCTGCATTCATAAAATTTCATGGAAAACCTTCCTTTCAAGCGCAGGCGGCCGCGCCGTATTCCCTTTTGACTACAGGACGAGCGAAGGCGCCGCGTAGACCCGCGTTGCCAATTCCTGATCGAGCAGATAGAGCCCCTTCGCATCGCTTCCAAACAGCGTCATTTTTTTGATCAGATCGGCAGCGTTGGTCTCTTCCTCGCCCTGCTCTTTGACGAACCAGTCCAGAAACTGGATCGTGCGGTAGTCCTTCTCTTCCGCAGCGGCGTGATAGATCTCGTGGATGGAACCTGTCACATACTTTTCATGGGCCAGACCCGCTTCGAGCACCTCTAGGCTCTGCGTCCATGTGCCGTCGGGCTTGGAAATGGCCTCGTACACGACCGGCTCATCATTGTTCTGCAGGTACTTGACAAACAGCATGGCATGATCCCGCTCCTCCTGCGCCTGCACCTGATACCAGTTTGCAAAGCCGTTGAGCCCCTGTTCAACAAAATAGTTTGCAAAGCTCAGATACAGATAGGCGGAGTAAAATTCCTTGTTGACTTGTTCGTTGAGCATGCTTGCGACATTTTTTTGCATATCGTATCCCCCTTTTCGCACGATCGGATCGCTGCGGAACACTGTCTGCCTGCCGCATGCGCCTCCTCTCAATACGGGTTTCTGCTGCTTTCCTGGTCGGCCTGGGCCTCCGCATCCTCTGCCGCGGCCCAGTTAAACATACCACTATTGGAACATTTTGTCAACTTCCTGCGGCAAATTTCTCCAACATTTTCATATGTCCCGCTCCGCCGGCGTTTGGGGCATCTCTTCGGTACTTGAAAAAAGCCGTGCCGGACGCCAGCGCCGGTGCGGCTCAGCTTGTCGAAAAAGGCCTTTGGCCTTTTCCGACAGCGGAATGCATGACGGACAGGGCTCGATTCTTGCAGAAAAGTCGCCCTGTCCGTCATGCGAGGTGTCATTTCCGACGCGCATGTCGCCGAAAATGACGGAGCTTCCTTTCCTTCCGTCGTCTGCGGACGACGGAACTCTGCGAGGCCCTTCTCCAGGAGGGTTTTTCGACAGTCTGAGCCATACCGGACGCCAGCGCCGGTGCGGCTTTCCGATGGATTTAAAAACAAGAATCCGTCGGACGGGATCTTGCGCCTGTCCGGCTGTTTGGGCGGGACCGCGGATGGATTCACGAAAAATCCGCCTCAATTTGCGCACAAAGGGCATAAAACTGTTCCTGAAGACGAAGCAGGTCTTCCCCGCCGGCCCCTTCCACATGGACGCCGACGGCGACACTGACGGGCTCCCCCGTCCCCACGCAAAGACGGCGGGCCAACTCCTGAGCAAACTGATCGTCCTTATGCCCCAGCCGGTTGAGTATGCTCAGCGTACAGGACCGCCCCGCCCCGGTCAGGCTGGCCCGCGGTTCGGCCAGGACGCTACAGCCCACATGGGGCGTTTCGCCTCCGCCCAGGTACACGGCGATCCCTCCGCCGGTATGCACGGCCCAAGCCTCCAGCGCCCAGCGGCCCTCGCCGCTGCGCCAATGCTTCGTCTCCATTTATCCGTACAGCGCGGTCAGGCGGCTGATGATCAGCCCCAGGCCCGCGATCAAAAGAGCGGCGCCGCCCAACTTGGTGGTATAGCTGGACCGCATCCGGGGGAACGCCTTTTTCAGGTGCTCCAGCGGGATCAGCACGAACACCAGCCCCATTACCACAAACAGGACCCCGATGGAAATCTCTGCCGACATACGCTCACCGCCACTTTCCGAGAAATTGCGCGGCGCGTACCGCGCGGACAGAACATAACAGGGCTATTGCCCGGCCTCTATTGTACCAGCTCTCCCCCTGCTTTGCAACCGGAAAAACAGCGGCGCGCCGTACGGCGCGCCGCTGTTTTTTTACCTTAAGTACCCGCTCAACCCTGAGAGATCGCGCCGGTGGGGCAGGTATCGGCGCAGGTGCCGCAATCGATGCAGGTACCGGCGTCGATCTCGTAGTGCTCATCGCCCTGGGAGATAGCGGACACGGGGCAGGCGCCCTCGCAAGCGCCGCAGCTCACGCAGTCACTGCTGATAACATAGGCCATGGGGATACACCTCCTACATAAAACTAAAGCCATTTTACCACAACTTTTTGAAATTGCAATGCTAATTTGCAGTCAGGCCGGGTATATTTTCATACAGCGGGAAAAAATAGGGGACAAGGAGGCTGCGGAATGGAACGTAAGCAGGACCGCTTCCGAATGGAGGCCGCCGGGAGCCTGACCCCGGCATTGGAGGGCGCGCCGCACAGTGCCGAGCACCTCCGCAACACGAAAGAGAAGGGGCGTGGGAGCGCAGATGAAGCCCGTCAAACGAAAGCACAGGTTCCTGTTTTGGCTGAGAAAGAGGCGAGGTGATCCCTTGAACGAGACCAGATTTACCGAACGGGCCCAGACGGCGCTCCGTCTGGCCCAGGAGTGTTCGGCCGAACTGGGCCACGGCTATGTGGGCAGCGAGCATCTGCTGCTGGGCCTGTCCCGGGAGGGGCGGGGCGTGGCGGCCCGGGTGCTCCAGAGCGCAGGACTGGAGCCGGAGACGCTGCGCGCCGCCATCGCGCGCACGGTGGGCGTGGGCGCGCCTGGGGCGCTGCCCTCGCAGGGACTCACGCCCCGGTGCAAAAAAATCATTGAAATCTCTCTGGCGGAGGCAGCCCGCCTGGGCCATCACTATGTAGGCACGGAGCACCTGCTGCTTGGTATCCTCCGGGAAGGGGACGGCGTGGCGGTGCGGGTACTGAGCGGAGCCGGGCTGGAGCCCCGCCGGCTTTTGGGCGATGTGACCGCGGCCATGGGCGGCGAGGCGCCGCCCCCGTACCGCAGCGGCGGAAAGCCCCGCTCGGAACGGGATTACGCCGGGGAAAGCAAGCTGCTGGAGCAGTTCTGCCGGGACCTGACCCGCATGGCCGCCAGCGCGCTGCTGGACCCGGTGGTCGGGCGGGACAAGGAGATCGACCGGGTCATCCAGATCCTCTCCCGCCGGCAGAAGAACAACCCCGCCCTGATCGGAGAGCCCGGCGTTGGCAAGACCGCCGTGGCGGAGGGGCTGGCCCGGCGGCTGGTCGCCGGAGAGGTCCCGGACGAGCTGCGCCGGAAGCGGCTTTTGTCCCTGGACCTGTCCGCCATGGTGGCAGGCACCAAATACCGGGGCGAATTTGAGGAGCGGGTGAAGAACATTCTGACTGAGGTGCGCCGTCTGGGGGATATCATCCTGTTCATCGACGAGCTGCACACCATCGTGGGCGCGGGGTCCGCCGAGGGCGCCATTGACGCGGCCAACATCATCAAACCGGCCCTGGGCCGGGGCGAGATCCAGGTGGTGGGCGCCACCACCACCGACGAGTACCGCCGGTATATCGAAAAGGACGCCGCCCTGGAGCGGCGCTTCCAGCCCGTGACCATCCAGGAGCCCGATCCGGACACCACACGCGCCATTCTCCACGGTCTGCGGGACCGGTACGAAGCCCACCATAAGCTGACCATCACCAATGAGGCGATCGACGCGGCCATCTCCCTCTCCACCCGGTACATCTGCGACCGGCGGCTGCCCGACAAGGCCATCGACCTGATCGATGAGGCGGCCAGCCGGGTGCGGATGGAACGGCTGGGCGCGCCGCCCGACCTGCGCGCCCTGGAGGAGAAGGTGTCCGCCGCCCGCCGGGAGAAGGAGGAGGCCATCCGGAATCAGGATTTTGAGAAGGCCGCCATGCTGCGGGACGCGGAGGGCGACTTCCGCCGGGAGCTGGAGGCGCAGCAGACCGTATGGCGCTCCGGCCAGCACGCCGGGTGCGTCACCGCTGAGGATGTGGCGGCGGTGGTGTCCGGCTGGACGGGCGTGCCCGTCACCACCCTCACCGAGGCGGAGAGCCAGCGGCTGCTGCGTCTGGAGGAAGTGCTCCACCAGCGCCTGGTGGGGCAGGAGGAGGCCGTCCGGGCCGTTGCCCGGGCGGTGCGCCGGGGCCGGGTCGGCCTGAAGGAGCCGGGCCGGCCTACCGGGTGCTTCCTCTTTCTGGGCCCCACCGGCGTAGGCAAAACCGAGCTGTGCAAGGCCCTGGCCGAGGCGCTTTTCGGCAGCGAGGAAGCCCTTTTGCGTTTTGACATGTCGGAGTATATGGAAAAGCATACGGTCTCCCGGCTCATCGGCTCGCCCCCCGGCTACGTGGGACACGAGGAGGGCGGACAGCTCACCGAACGGGTCCGCAGGCGGCCCTACTCCGTGGTGCTCTTCGACGAGATCGAAAAGGCCCACCCGGACATCTGGGGGATCCTGCTCCAGATCATGGAGGACGGCGTGGCCACCGACGCCCAGGGGCGCAAGGCGGACTTTCGCAACACCGTCATCGTGCTCACCTCCAATGTGGGCGCCGGGCGCATCACCTCCAAGGGCAGCCGCCTGGGCTTTGCCCTTCAGGAGCGCCGCGGGGACGAGACCCGCCCCCAGTCCGAGCTGCGCGCGGCGGTGCTGGAGGATCTGAAAAAGGTCTTCCGTCCGGAATTTCTCAACCGTCTGGATGAGACGATCGTCTTTACCCAGCTGGGCCGGGAGGAAATCCGCGCCATCGCCCGGCGGCTGCTGGAGCAGGTGGCCCGGCGGCTGGAGGCCCTCGGGGTGGAGCTGCGCTATACCGACGAGGCGGTGGACGCCCTGGCCCGTTCCGGCTTCGACCCGGACTACGGCGCCCGGCCCCTGCGCCGGGCCATCCGGACCCAGGTGGAGGATATCTGCGCCGAGCTTTTGCTCAGCGGAGCGCTGACACGGGGCTGCGCCGCCCTGCTCCACGTGCAGGACGCCGCGCTTTCCCTTACCCCCGTGCCTGCCGCGCAGCAGGCGCTCAATACCAAGGAAATGGAGATTTAACGCCATGAGACGCATCTTTGCCCTCACGCTGTCCGCCCTGACGCTGCTCTGCGCCCTGGGCGGCTGTAAAAGTCCGGCCCAGAAAGAGCCTTTGACCGCGCAAGCGCGCACCCAGCTCTATAAGACTGCCATTGAGAACGCCCGGGATTCCGAAACCAACGACTATATGGGGATCATCACCTCCGCCGACGACGAGCAGGCATCCCTGATCTTTCTGCTGCTGGGTCTGTCCGAGGAGGATATGACCTCCTACGCCCTGTCGGTCTCTCCAGTCAATGTGCGTGCTTACGCCATTGCGGCCGTCCTGCCCGCCGCCGGAAAGGACGACGATGTGCTGGAGGCCTTGAACGATTATGTGGAAAACCAGAAGGAGAGCTTCCGGCAGTATCTGGAGGTGGAGTACGAAAACGCCGTCAACACCCGGCTGGAGACGCTGGACGACGGTACCGTCCTCATGGTCATGTGCGAGGGGCAGGATGCCGTTTTCGACTCCATCCGCGACACCATCGAACAGGGACAGTAACGCTCCACAGGCAGGGGGCGCATGGCAAAGCGCCATGCGCCCCCTGCACATATTCCGCGCAGGCCGGGACGCCGGCGCCCACCCGGGCCATTTTTCCGCATATCCGCTCAGGTATGGCTTGCGGCTTGGTTTGGTAGGCATTATAATGTGGGAGATGTTATTTACCGAATGGAGGTCTTCCCATGCAACGGCGTTCCAGCGGCATCCTGCTTCCGGTCTCGGCCCTGCCGGGCCCTTACGGCATCGGCACTCTGGGCGAGTCCGCACGGCGCCTGATCGATTTTCTTGCCCAGGCCGGCCAGCGCTACTGGCAGATCCTTCCCCTGGTGCCCCCCGGGGGAGGGGATTCCCCCTATATGTCTCCCTCTTCCTTCGCGGGCAATCCCCTGTTTCTGGACCTGGAGGCGTTGGCGCAGGAGGGCCTGCTCACCCGCGCGGAATTGGCGTGCGCCCGCTACCCCGGCAGTCCCGACCGGGCGGACTACGCCTGGCTCCACGACAGCCGCCCGCCCCTGCTGCGGAAGGCGTGGGACCGGGCCCGAACGCGGTATGCCGCCCCTCTTCAGGATTTTCTGACGCAGGAGTGCGGCTGGCTGCCTGATTTTGCCCTGTTTATGGCTCTGCGGGACCACTTCGGCGGCGCGGAACTGAAAGACTGGCCCCGGGATGTCCGCCGCCGGGAACCGGAGGCCATGGAGCGCTGCCGCGCTCTGCTGGCGGACGACGCCGCGTTCCACGCCTTTTTGCAGCTGCTTTTCTTCCGGCAATGGGAGGCCCTGCGGAGCTATGCCCATCAAAAAAGCGTATCCATCATCGGAGATCTGCCCATCTACGTCTCTCCGGACAGCGCCGAGGTGTGGGGCGAGCCGCGCCTGTTCCAGCTGGATGAGGATCTGACGCTCTCCGCGGAAGCCGGGGTGCCCCCCGACGCGTTCTCCGAACTGGGCCAGCACTGGGGCAATCCGCTGTATGACTGGGACTACCACAGGCGCACCGGATTTGCCTGGTGGAAACGCCGCTGCGCCCATATGGCCCGTCTGTACGACGTGGTGCGGATCGACCACTTCCGCGCCTTTCACACCTACTGGTCCATTCCCTCCGGTTCGCAGGACGCCCGTACCGGCCACTGGGAGCCCGGCCCCGGCGCGGCCCTGCTGGAGGCGCTCCGGCCGATCGAAGGCCTGTCGCTCATCGCGGAAGATCTGGGCGACCTGGACGATGCCGCCCGGGATTTCATCGCTGAAAGCGGCCTGCCCGGCATGAAGATCCTGCTCTATGCGTTCGACCCCGAAGGCGAGAGCGCTTACCTGCCCCATAACTGTCCGGTCAATGCCGTGGCCTACACCGGCACCCACGATACCCCTACCTTCGTGCAGTGGCTTTTCGACGAAGCCAGTCCGGCGCAGCGGGCCTTTGCCTCCGACTACCTGCGCCTGCGCTCCGACGAGGGCTTCGGCTGGGGCGCGGTGTGCGGGGCCTGGATGACCCCCTGCCGCCTGGCCATCGCCCCCATGCAGGACCTGCTGGGACTGGGCGGGGACGCGCGTATGAACGCGCCCGGCACCTCCGGGCCCCAGAACTGGAGTTGGCGGGTACGTCAGGCCGCGCTCAATGACGACGTGGCCCAACGGCTCCGGCACATCACCCGGACCTACCGGCGCGCTTAAGCGCCGTGCGGCCCTTCCGCCTTTCGGAAACGGGAGAGAAGCAAGAGCGCGGAGACGGCAAACGCCGTCCCCGCTCTCTTTCGTTTTCGGTTTAACCGTTCAGCCCGCTGCAAGCTCCGCGCCCAGGGCCTTACAGGCCTCCAGGCCGGCCGCGTCCGGCGTTTCGTTGAGGATCAGCCCTTCGTCGCCGCACAGATCGGCGCCGGCGCCTTCCGCCCGTTCGTACCAGTCCCGCATCCATTGCCCGTCGCCCCAGCCGTAAGAGCCGAACAGGGCGAGCTTCTTCCCGGAGAGCCTTCCCTCCAGCGCGGTGAAGAAAGGCTCGAACTCGCCCTCCTCCAGCACCTCCGCCCCCATGGCGGGGCAGCCCAGCGCCAGGCGGTCGTAGCCGGCGGCCTCGCCGGCGCTGATCTCGGACACGGTGAACAGGCGCGCGCCCGCCCCCTCCGCCACCGCCTTGGCCATTGCCTCGGTATTGCCCGTCCCGGACCAGTAGATCACTGCTGTCTTGCTCATCATCCGTACCTCCATGGATCGTCTGTTTAGTTTCACGCCGCCGGCGTCTCCCGGACGCCGAACAGCTGCGAAAGCGTCATCCCCGCCCGCAAGCGGCTGCACAGCGCCTCCCGGCTGCGGTCGAACCGGGCGAACTGCCGCCGGGCGCCCTCCACGTCATGGTAGACCTTCCAGTGCCCGCACAGCTTACACCGGCCGCCCCCCGGATCTGCCAAAAAGCCCTGCACATCCTCCGGCGGATAGCCCAGGAATAGGCCGATCTCGTGGGGGAAGCCCTCCCGCCAGAGCAAACGCCGCCGCAGGTGCCGCAGCAGGGCGGCAAGGCCCGCCCCCGTTGGATAGCCCCGCCGTTGCAGCAGGGAAACCGCCTCCCGCCCCTGCAAATGCGCCTCCAGCAGCTCCGGCCGGTATACCAGCAGCAGCCAGCGGCTTTCACAGCGGCAGAGCACCTCGATACGCACGCCCCGCCGTTCCAGCAGACGCGTATACCGGCCGGCCACACGGGGCAGCGCAGGATAGTCCGCCGACGACAGGGAGATCACGCAGGCGCAGCGCAGCCCGACCAGCGCCGGGGCACAATGATAGGCCAATGCCCGTTCAAAGGCCTCCCGTTCCAAACGCTCACCCCCATATATTAGTACCAGCTAACTTCCGGTTTTTAAAAACGCACCCCGACATGGGTGCTTCCAACGCAAGAGTTAGTATATACTAACCTTTTTTATGGTATCATAGTTTCGCGGCACTGTCAATCTTTATTTCCCTAAAAATTTTTCCCGTTTTTGCTTGACAGACCGCACGTGTTATGGTACACTTCATCCATCCCAAGAAGTTAGTTTTAGCTAACTAAATGTCGCCGGGCGGCCCGCCCCGCCATGGGCTGCCCGGCCCTCCCAAACCTGCTCTCCACTTTACCTTCTACATATGCCAAAAGCCCGCGCCGGTACCGGCGCGGGCTTTTGGTATTGTCTGCCGAAACGGCTTATCCCGCGCCGGTACGCTCAAATTTCGTAAACGTACAGCGGATCACGGTGAAGCCGTCCTGCGCGATCTCCCCCCGCAGCAGGGCGAAGGTGTCCGCCTCAAACCACAGGGAGCACTCCTGCCCCGTCCCGGCCGTCCCTTCCGGGTCCCGGCAGATGATGTGCAGCAGCTGCGTCTCGTCTTCCGTCTCCAGGCCGCATTCGGCAATGAATCCTTCCCGGGCACAGTCCAACAGCACCGGCACTGCGTCCACGGGGCTCATGCCCTGCTGGTTCAGCGCTCCGGTCTCCACCCGGATGCCGTCGTACTCCAGCGCCGCGGCGTCCCGGCGCAGCCGGGCGGTGACGCCGGCAATGTTCTCCGGCGCGGTCACCGTCAGGACCGTGTCCCCCTCCTTTTCCCAGGACACGTCGATCCCGTAATCGTATACGCGGCTTCCATAGTCGGCCGTGACCTCCATAGAGGCGGTGCAGGCCGTCATGGCCAGGTACGCCCCCCGCATGTCCAGCGCAAGCTGTTCGGCCCGGCTGCCCGCCCCCGTCCCGCCGCAGGCGGACAGTACAAGCGCCAGGAGCATCATTGGTACGCACATCCAGCGACGGCGCACTTGAGTCCCTCCTAATTTACATGTTCGTTCAATACGCCGGGCAGCGCACGGATCAGGTCGCCGGGCGTCATACCGTACTCCCCCGCCGCTTCCGCGCAGCGGTCTCCCGCGGCGCCGTGGAGCCACACCGCCATGGGCACCGCCTGCCGGGCGCTCAGGCCCTGGCCCAGAAGAGCGAGAATCATCCCGCCCAGCACGTCTCCGCTTCCACCTTTTGCCATACCGGGATTTCCGGTGGTATTGAGGAAGGCGCTCCCGTCGGGGAAGGCGGTGATGGTACAGTGCCCCTTCAGCACCAGACAGCAGCCGTGCCTGCGGGCGAAGTCCAGGGCCGCTCCCAGCCGGTCGCCGCCGCTCAGATCTCCGCCCAGCCGGGCGAACTCCCCGTCGTGGGGGGTCAGGACGGTAAACAGCCCCTGCCGGGCATCCAACACATCTATATGCCCCTCCAGCGCGTTTATGCCGTCGGCGTCCAATACGACGGGCAGACGGGCTTCCCGCAGCAGCTGGCGCACCACGGCATACGTACCGTTTCCCCGCCCAAGCCCCGGCCCGATGAGGCATACGCCGCAGCTGCAGAGCTTTTCCAGCGCCAGAGCGCCCGCTTCCAGGGAGAGCCGCCCCTCCTTGTCCGCGGGAAGCGGGTGAGGCATCGCCTCGTCCAGCTTGGCGGCGGCAATGGGCCACACCGGGGCGGGCACCCCCACGGTGACCAGCCCGGCGCCGGTGCGCACGGCGGCCTGGGCCGCCAAAACCGGCGCGCCCGTATAGCCCACGCTGCCGCCCAGCAGATAGACCTTGCCGAAATCCCCCTTGTGGGCGTCCCTGGCCCGGCGGGACAGGATCACATCGGCGGCCTCCACCGTCCGGATGGGACATTCCAGCGCATCCACCAGCTCCCGCGGTATGCCGATGTCCGCCACCACCAGTTTGCCGGTACACACCCCGCCCTTGCCCACAAAGTGCCCCGCCTTGGGCAGCGTGAAGGTGACGGTGGCCGCCGCCTGTACCGCCGCGCCCAGCACCCGGCCCGTATCCGCCTCCACTCCGCTGGGCAGATCGGCGGAGACCACCGGGATCGCACTGGTGTTCATCATATGCACGGCGGTCAGCGCATCGCCCCGCAGCGGCGTGTTCAGCCCGATGCCGAAGAGGGCGTCCACCATCACGCGGGCCTCCAGGCACCAGGCGGCAAACTCCGCGTCGTCCGGAGCAAAGCACTCCAAACGACCGCCGGCCGCCGCCAAACGCGCCTCCATCGTCCGGGTATCCGCCGTAAGCTTCTCCCGGGAGCCCACCAGGATACAGCGCACCTCATATCCCGCCTCCAGCAGCAGGCGGGCGCAGGCCACGCCGTCCCCTCCATTGTTGCCGCCGCCGCAGAAGCACACCGCCCGGCAGGGGCCGCTGCCCGCCGTTCCGG
>ERZ1673695.2498-NODE-2498-length-13822-cov-9.592213_pt1 | contig 13822 bp, 25 predicted proteins | sample MGYA00580225_ERZ1673695 | MGnify/ENA primary metagenome ERZ1673695 (study PRJEB41218, sample SAMN15661739) | gut metagenome | host: Homo sapiens | place: Canada: London | collected 2015-08-20/2019-03-30 | study: EMG produced TPA metagenomics assembly of...
GCTGCCACGCTCTCCCGCAGATGCGATGCCAAACTTGCCCGCAGATGCGCTGCCATACCTGCCCGCAGATGCGCTGCCACCATCGCCCGCAGATGCGCTGCCACGCTCTCCCGCAGATGCGCTGCCATACTCGCCCGCAGATGCGCTTTCCCTGTCTCCTGCGGCGTTTGTTTTTGCAGGGGCGCACCGTGAACGGACGTATTCAAAGTGCAACTTGCAGATCTGTTCCGTGCTCAGTTCCGCGCCGATTTTGATTTTCTTTCCTACGACCTTGCTGTCTTCGGGGATCCGCTGTCCGTTGTCCTCGATCTCGACCTCGCAGTAGCGGCTATTCCCCGGCGCGTAATGGCTGAAGCAGTCGAGCGGATTTTCACACGCGTGGAACCCGATGCGGCACAGGTTCGCCGCGTCGGTTTCGTACTCCTTTCCGATCTCATATTGGAATCCCCTGCATGTCATATCCTTATTGAATCCCTTGTATGCCTTCATTTTCTTCCTCCATTTCCTTTCTTATCGCATCGAATACCGGATAAAACTGCTGCGGCACTACGGCGTTTCCGAGACATCGGATTCTGTCCATTGCGCCGGAAAACCCATCATCCGCTCGAGTAACAAGGGGTTTAACAGGTTCGTCGTTCCAGGCGTAAAAGCGTCCGCCAGTATCTCCAGATTGTTCAGAAACACGGAATGCCGCGTCCCACTCGGACGGACATGCGTTTTTCGTCCGCAGAATCTCTTCGCCGTCGTATGATCGTACCCTTTGCACAGATTGGCGGTCGGCGTGGGCAACAATCGCCACTCTTTCTCTCCGGTGCACCGCTCCGGCGTCGGAAGCGCGTATAACACACCATCCGACAGCATACCCCAGAGCGGCAAAGTCCCGCAGAACTCCTCGAAAGAACCGTCCAGCTTCGCTTGACAGTAATCCCCGTACATTTTCAGCCACGACCCATTCCGGCTCAATCTCGCCAATGACACGCCGCATTTCCGGCCAGAGATCACGCTCATCACCAGATGCTTTACGTTTTCCCGCAACGCTGTGCGGCTGGCAGGGGAACCCCCCTGATATACAATCCACCGTCCGCAGTCCCGTCCTTGCATAAAAATCCTCCTTTGTCAACGTCCGTATGTCCCGCCAGCGCGGTACGTCCGGCCAGTGCTTTTCCAGCACGCGTGTAGGATATTCCGCCCACTCGCACTGTCCGACCGTGCGGAACCCCGCCCATTCGGCGGCCAGGTCAAGGCCGCCGATGCCGGTAAACAGGGACAGGTGCGTGGGACACAGCCGCTTCATGCTTCATCGCTCCCTTCCGCAATAAGCTCCTCCATTGTCATCTGGCCTTCCACGTTCGAATTTGCGCAGTCTTTCTCTGCGCGCAACCGATCGGCTTTATACGCGTTATATTTTTGTCGATACTCGTAGCTTTTTCCGAAGATGTTCCACGCAGCCTTAACCACGTTCGGTTCATACTCTCGTATAATCTCAAGGTCGTCAACCGCTCTGTACGATATGGGACAGCCGCAGCAGCCCGTTCTCTTTAGCCCGTACACTTCATACGCGTCTGAATAGCGTATCCCGTAGTACGATTTGTACCACGCCTTGTCATCATCTGACACGTAGTATAGAGGACGCAGCCGGTATTGCCCCGAGGCGGTTTCTGTAAAGCAAAGCGACGTGTTATCTTTACGCGGCACAGAGCGCATTCCGCCCTCGTCACGCCGCTCGCCGGTGATAATCATGTCGTAGTCCTTCTGCACTTTGTGCGCAACTTGCTTCTTGCAGTAGTCGCAGCACTTCGCGCTTATCCGAAAGTCCGGGGGAAACTCATTTATAAAATCACGCATGTACTTGGATGAGTTAATCACAAGCTGTATATTCGGCCTCGGATCACCCGTCGAATTGCAGCAACAAAGGAAGTTAATAAGGCTCTCACACTTGGGATAGCGTTCTTTCAACTCACGACGCTTTGCCTGTTTATCATTCGCCATTTCATATTCTTCCGCGATGGACAGCGGAACGCTTTTTGTTTGCCATTCGCCAATTCCATTTGACATGATCTTCGAAACGAACGGTATGCCGTATGTGCGCGCCGATTGCACGATGTTGATTTTTGGTCGATGTTCTTCAATCTCGACACCGTACTTTTCCGCCGTCTCCTTTACGTGCTCCTTCGTCGCCTGCATTTCCAGTCCCGTATTGAAGAACACATATTTCGCTGGCTGGACCTGTGGAAACATTTTCCGTGTCCTCTCAATGAGGTCAAGAAGAATGTCGCTGTCCGACCCTCCAGAATACGAACAAATTGCCTTTGGATGCTGAATAAGTCGTTTTGCGATGATGGTTTTGATCGCTTCAAACTTATGCGGTGCGTCAAAATCAGCGTACGACGGTCTGTCCGTATAAACTCTGCTCCTCACTTTTCCTTCTTCCTCCATACTACTCAACTGTATGTAATCACCATCGGCTTGCCCATGTAGCGCTCCGCCATAAGGCTGCCCGTGCGCAGACGTGCAATTGCCGCGTCTATCTTGTCCATTGTTCGCTCCCTACAGCATTTTGCCCCTGCGAACTCCGAATGTCTTCCTTCGGCCATACGACCGTGTTCCCCTGCACAGGATTTCGTCCTTTGACGAACGTCCACCCGGCGGCTTTCAGCTTCCGCCGGATATACTTCTGCTGCACGAGGATCGCCATCGCGCGGTTACGGTTCCGCACGCACTGACCGGCGAGGTCCTTCGGTTCCTCGCTGCGGTAATACCCGCGCCCGTCCTGCGCGTTGATGATGATCTCGCCGTTTTGCCGTGCGTCCTCTATGGCGTTTCGCAATGCACGGTCCCGCATCCCGGTCAGCTCGCAGAGCTGCCTGCGCGTCACGGCATTTTCCCGCCCCACCGGTATGTAGTCAACGATGGCTTTTCCCATTTTCTATGCCTCCCTTTTATACTTTTCACAGTATTCCGTACCGTCAAAACAGCAATCCTCGCAGCCTTCGTATCGGTAACAATCTCCGCAATTTTTCGGCATCGGATACCCTCGTTCCTCGTATTCCTCGCGATTCGCTATAGGGCAGGTGCCGTCGATGCAGGACAATCCGCAATAGGATTTGCAGCGCCTTTCCCTTCGTGCTTTTTTCATACGCTCGAGCGTCCTTCCTCCTCAGATTTCGGTCAGCCGTACGCCGTACCGCCAGAGCATCAGCTTGCGCTTGATGACATACTCCCGCGTCCGCACGCCCTTGACGTCCTCGACGACAATTTCCCCGGTACGCAGATCGCTGTACACGAAGTCGGCGACATAACGGCACGGGCGCTCGCCGTCCTGTGCCGGGATCAGCTCAAACGGCACCTGTGTCCGCAGGCCGGTGATCTCTCCCGCGCGCTCCAGCAGGCGCAGCTCCGCATACCGCCGCGCCTCCCTGCGGCTGTCAAAGCGCTTTCCGTCAAATTCCACCTTCTGCGCGTGGTATTTGTTGTATTTGCTCATTCCTCACGCCGCCCTTTCGTCACAGCGGCTTGGAAAAATTCGTCGCTGTCAAAGCTGCTGCTTTCGTTTTTCTGCGTCTTTTCCCATCTCTCCCACTTTTCCGCATTTCGGCAAGCCGCTTTCCAGTCTTTCATGGGGGTCTTGCCGACCATCCACCCTTTTGACGCGTAAAAGTCGATGAACTCCTGCGGGTCTACCGGCGAATGGCGTTCAGCCACATAGGATTGCACCTCTGCGAGCGTGGGCGGGGTGAAGCGCTTCGCGCGCGCGTCAGGTTCGCGCTTTGCGCGAACCTTTTCACCTTCGGATTCAGATTCGGATTCGGATTCGGATTCGGATTCAGGCCGCAACTCGCCGCAACTCGCCGCAACTCGCGGCAACTCGCCGCAACTTGCCGCGAATTGGTCAGAGCCGGCCGGCGCGGGATATTTTGCACGACAGTCGCGGACACGTTGATGCTCTGCCCAGCTTGGGAACCAAAAGTAGGGTTTCCCGCCTACCGTATAGAGGGAAATGCAGCCTTTGGCCGCCAGCGCGTGGAGCGCGGCATCTATGTCCTTTGTCGTAACTCTTTCCCGCAGCGGGAAAACCCTGCCCTTGATGATCGCGGGGCGCGCGTCGCCGCGTCCCATATCGTCTACCTGCGTAATCAAACCGATCCAAAGCCGAAATTCAAAATCCGAAAGGCCTGCGATTTTTTCGTTGTCGCATATGCTCTCTTTTATGATCCGATTCGGCATTTCGATTCACCGTTTCAGAACGGGAGCTCGTCTTCGGGGTCGAGCTTTTCAAATGAGCCGCCGCTGTCCGGCGCGCCGTATGCGGGTACCCCGACCGTCTGCGCGGATTCCGATTTTCGTTCGACGAACGCCGCCTCATCGGCAACGACCTCGGTGGCGTGTCTCTTGTTGCCGTCCCTGTCCGTGTACGTCCGCGTCTGCAGGCTGCCGCATACGAGGATCGCGCTGCCCTTGCCGAAGTACCGGCAGACGAACTCCGCCGTCTTCCGCCAGCACACGATGTTGATGAAATCGGTCTCCTGCTTGCCCTCCGCAGAATATCTGCGGTTCACTCCGATGGTAAACGAGGCGACGCTTATACCCGTTTGCGTCTGCTTCAATTCAGGGGTATCCGTCAGATATCCGATCAGGATCACCTTGTTGAATGCCGCCATTTGCTATTCCTCCGTTTTGTGTAGTGATAACATTTTCGATATTTCCTCCGGCGTTGCCGTTTCTATGCCGAGGCTTTTTGCCTCCTCCACGGTTCCGCGGATGAGGCGGGACATCTCGGCCGTGTCCAGCATATGCGTCCGCTTGTACAGGATGTAGCAGCCGAACGCCTTCCCTCCCTCCGTGCGCGTGTCGAACCGCTTGGCGTATGGGTAGATGCTGTGTATATCCACCGAATCGGGCAGCTTCACCCCGACAACGGTGCCCGTACCGTCGCGCATCGGCGTTCCGTAATCCAGTACAAGCTGCCGCTTGGTCTCGTCCTCTCCGAGGTCGAGCCGTTCGGCAATTTTTCCGACGAGCACGTGGAAATACGCGTTGGCGGACAGCGACCGCTTTTCGCGGTAGGGTCTGATGTCTACGGCAAGCTCCTTGTTGCTTTCTCGCGCCCATTGCGCCGCCCGCTTCGCCGCTGCGCGGCTGTCCCCCTCCGCGCGGAAGGAAAGGATCAAGCCCCCGTCTTCATCGATTACGCAGCCGTTGTACGCCGCCCGAAAGCTTGCGCTCATCTCAGCGTGATCCGAACGGACGCCGCTACCGGCGTGGCCTTTGTATACTCGGCACACAGGTCCGGGTTGTCCGCCCGCAGCTTTGCCGTGTCGATGCTCGTCCGCGTCGTGGGCGCGACGTAAGTGATTTTCATCGAATCGTTCTCGAAGCCGGTCACGCCATGCCTTTCCATTTCCTGCAAAAGCTGCGCGCGGACAAGTCTGGCACGCTCTTCCGCGATTTTTCGCACCGTTTCCGCGCTGCGGATGGCACGTTCGGCTTGCAGCGCCGCCTCCAGCAGCGCGGTGGACAGCTCGGCAAGCGGGGGCGTATATATCCTTCCGTTCCGCTCGCATTCGATCAGCTTTTCCACCTCTTCCCGTTTTACCCGCGGCACGGTAATCAGACGCGCCTGCTCTCCGAGGTGGATGACCGCCAGCTCGTCGAAGGTACGGCCGGAAAGGTACTCGTACACCGAGAGTTGCCACCTTGCGTATTCCGTATGTATCCGCGCGGTCGTCTTGATGTCCGCCAGCAGCCTGATCTTGCGCCCGTCCGGCATTTTCGCGCCGCACATCAGATCGGCCGTACCGGCAATGATATCGTTGTGCACGCGCGTCTCCGAGCGCATATAGGTAAACGCATACTGCTTTGCCAGCGCCTGAAAACCGGCAAGCTCTGTAGTGAACCCGTCCTCGCCGGTTTTGATCCACGCCTCGATTTCCCTGTGGATCAGCGTGCCGCGCGCTGCCTTTCTTTCCAGAACAGCCTCGTCAACGCCGCCGTAGTCGGGCGCAAGGCCGTGCTTGCGCAAAAGCTGCGTGACCGAGATCAGCGGCTTGCCGCCGAGCAGGTACGTGTGTGTATCCGCATCAAACTTCAGCCGGTTTGCCATTTTCCGCCGCCTTCCTTCTCCTGTCGCGCTTGAGCGATATCGCTTTCGCAGCCTCCGCTTCCGTGAGCGTTTCGGGCGTCTTCTTGCAATAGACCGCGACGTCCTCGATCTTCATCCCCAGCTCCGCCATCTCCGCCCGCTGTGCGTCGGTCACGAGCCGGTGCTCATCCCTTGCAGGGGCGCCGTTCGGCTGCGGTGTGCCGATGTCGCCGCTCGGATACTGGTCGGTGTCGTCGCCGGTGATGAGCTTGTACGCCTTGAGCAGCGCATACTTGTCCGCGTAGGTCATCGCCTTGCCGGGCGCCTTGTCCTGCGGGTCCACGCCGTCCCCGTAGGTCGTGATCTCGACATGCTCGTCGGGCTTTTCGATGTTGACGAAGCGGTATACGGTCTCCAGCCGGACGAACTGCGTGCTTTTTTCGCCGTAATCGTTCTTTGCCGTGTATACCTCGGCGGTGATGATCCTTCTCGAAAGCGGGTAGCTGTACACACCGTATTTTGCCTCCAGCGGCTTGACCGCCGCCAGCACATCTGCTTCGCCGACCGCCTTATACGAGCTTTTCCCGACGCCCACCGTCAGATTCTTGGCGACGGCGGACGCGTCCCTGCTGATGGACAGCAGCTTTTCGTAGATGTTCACATAAGTCCCTCCCATCGTTCTTCTTCATCGTCATTTTCCTGCCCGGTATAGCATGGTACATATATCGCACACAGCAGATCCGCAAGCTCGTCCGCGCGCATCTGCTCCAGGCACTCGTCGTGGAATATTTCGCCGTTCGGCGTGAGAACGTATCCTTCGCCGACGGATATTTTTTCGCCGCATTTCTCGCAGGTCATTGACTTTTCCTCCCTGTTGTGCTATACTGTGGGCGTCGATTTTCTCCCCCGTTTTGGGGTTGAGGGCTGCCGGGTTCCCGCCGGCAGCTCTCTTTCTTTTTGACGCCCGGGTTCTTTTCCCCGGTTCTCCGAAGCGCCAGCCCGCAGCCTCCGAACAGCGCCAGCCCGAAGGCGGCCTGCGCAAAGGCTTGTCCGGCCGGTACGGAGCCGCAGTCGAGCGCGCCCGCCGAGCCGATCAGCAGCACAAGTCCGGCGGTCATCGCCACACCGAGTATACACCTCGTTTTCATTCGTTCCCCTCCTCGTCGTACATCGGTTCGGAGACCGGAACGGCGCGTTCCGCGAACGCTTTGCCGTTTGTTTGCATTGTTTTACCTTCCCTTTCTTTTTTTGTTTATCCTTTCTCACCGATTCGCGTATCGCGCGAACCGTTAAGCAGCTCGTCCGTCGTACATTCGTACAGCCTCGCGACGTCAACGATCCGCCTGCCCGTCGGGAGATGCTGTCCCAGCTCCCATTGGTAAACGCACGTTTCCGTTACGCCCAGCGCCAGTGCTACGTCACGCACGCTCATATCCTGCTCGAGCCGTTTCTGCCGGAATGCCGTGCGCACCTCCTTGTACGGCCACCTCCGTTTGTTCGACATGGTCTGTTTCCTCCTTTCTGCTGTGGAGTATCTCATGCTCTTCCCGAGTCATACATTGATACAAGCATCTACGTATGGTGGAATAACCTGCTTTAATTTGTTCTTCTGTAAACTGCGGATTTGTTTCCCGAATTTTTTGAATGGCTTTTTCTTCAGTGTTGAATCCGAACTTATGCCAATAGGCAATGGAAGCAATCAACTCGTACCATTTGACAACGCTGATTTTGAAGCTTTGATGCGCAAGTTCGTTTTCCAGTTCATTTACTCTGGAAATCATAGAGGCGTAGGGTTCTCTGAATGAATGGTTTTCAATAGCTGTGATTTCCTCCGGTATAATCTGATAAGCGGCAGCGGTAAGATCAGGGGAATACGGACCGTGAATGTACCAGCTATAGCCGTAACCTAAAGGCAGACCAATGTCCTGTGCCAGATAAATTTTTTTCTGCAATAGTATTCTGTCATCAATCGTTTCCAGAGAATAGCAATTCAAGTCTCTGATCGCCACGGCCGTGGCTATTTGAGAATTGTTCATGACGAAAACCTCATCAATAGCAACAATTCGCCCCCTATTTCATTGTTAAAATCTTGATCGCAAGAAGAATCTCCGCGATCAAATTTGCAATAACCAGCCACTTGTTCGGCTTCATCGTTATCCGTCTTTCTTTGCAGATATCGCATCCTTAACGGCTTTACGAACATCCTCAATCGGGGGCGTAAGCTCTTTCCCCGCTTCCCGCTGCGGCTCTCCCAGTCCCAGCCGGAGGATTTCCTCCAGCGTCAGACCGACGTTGGCCTTGACCAGCCTGTCCACGTAGCGCTTCGTATTCCGCGCCTGCTCCTCCAGCTCCCTGAGCGTGCTTTTTTCGTTTACCACTTTGTTCCCATCCTTTCGTTTGTCGCAATGTTGACAGCCTGCGGAAAAAGTGGTATACTTTCCCCGTCAAGCCAGATTGGCAGGTAATTTGGTTTGACCGCCCTCGCCCGTGTTGCTGTCACGGACGGGGGCATCTTTTGTATTCGGTTTTGTTGACATTCCCTCCGAAATCAGATAGAACAGATATATATTTTAGAAATGACGATAAGGGCTATAATCGCGGCAATGTCTACAAGGATCGTGGCTCCGCAGATACGTCTTTCCCCATTTTTGTCGGTTGGCTCGAAAAGCCATCCCATAACCGCTTCGAACCCCCAGAATAATGTATCTCCTATTTTTTCAAAGCGTTTTTTCATCTTTCTTTTCCTCAGGATCGTCCTTTTCGGACAGGGTGAGCCGGTACTCTCCCTTGCCGTACCCCTGTTCCCGTGCGTAGATTTCCGCCAACACGCTGGCGACATATTCGGCGTCAAAGGGCTTTACCAGCGTTACCTTGTTCTGACTGTAATCGATTTTTTTCATTTCAGCACCCCCTTATATTCCTATGTATGTCATAGCTCGTCCGATTCCATCCCCCGAAAATCCAAATGGGAAATTTGTCCCTTTCGAACTCGTTCTTCAAATTCTTTACACTGACGAACTTTATCAAGTAGTCCTTTTGTTCGTCCGTGATAAACCGCCTTCCACTTCTTATTAACACCGATACCAGTTACGGTCAGAATCACAAAATCATAAACCGCCGCAAGCGCGCCTGTCTTTTCATTTCGAAAAATTGTAAATGCTGTCACAGCAATCCCTTCTTTGCTTTGATTTATGCACCATGCTTTTCTATGTTTTCGCGGTAAAAGTAATCATATGGCACATTGATGGCTTCACATATAGCAGCAAGTTCGTCTGCCGCCAGTTTCTTTTTACCATTAACAATGGAACTCATTTTTTGTTTTGTCCATCCGCATTTTTCGTAAACGAATTTTTGCTTGATCCCATGATCTTTTAGATACTGTTGTATCTTTCGCTCAACACTCATTTACAATCTCCTTTCATTTGGTAGCGATATTCTTGACTCGCTTATATAATAGCACAATATTTCGCTACTGTCAATACCAAATCCAGAAAATCTTGACTTTTTTTTTGACGTGTGCTATAATCCTTACGAAGGAGATGATTTTTGATTTGGCAAACAGCATTTCTTTGCGTGAAAGAATACGCACAAATCTTGTGCAAGCTATGGAAAAAGCAGGGATTAATCAAGTGCAACTTGCCGAACGATTGGATATAAGCAAAGGCACCGTAAATAACTGGACACGCGGAAATAACTCTCCAGATGTTGATATGGTACCAAAAATTTGCGATGTGCTTGGTATTTCCATAACGTCATTATATTCGCCGACAATTGCAGAACGTGCAAGTTATCCCGATAATAAAAACGCCCCGTCCGTTTCGGACGAGGCGATGAGGCTAGCAAAGGACTACGACACCGCGCTGGACGACAGAGGACGCCGAATGGTTCGCGGCTTGGCAGACTTGGAAATCGGATACACCGCAAAGCGCGCGGAAAAAGAAAAGGCCGAGCGCAAAGCGGGGCTGATAAAACATAGAGAAGAGACAGCAGACGAAATCGCGGTATATGTCACAACGTTGTACCATCAACCGGTAAGCGCCGGAAACGGAGAGAATGCCGCATACGATTACTCGGAAACCGTACAGCTCAAGAAGATGCCGCCGAACGGGACTTCATACATCGTGCCCGTTCAAGGGGACAGCATGGAGCCTTTGTTCAGCGACGGCGACAAAGTTTTTGTACGCGCCCAGATCGACATCGAACCCGGGCAGACCGGCGTGTTTTATATGGATGGTCAAATGTGGATCAAGGAACTTGGAGACGGTGTGCTGCTGTCTCGCAATCCCAAATATCCGCCGCGCCCGATGACGGACGACGTCCGCTGTCAGGGGCTTGTGCTCGGCGTGTGTGACGAGAGCTATTTTGTGAAGTAGTGGGAAATAAAATGCAATGAGGTGTTGATATGGGAATTCTCCAGTTTTTTCAAAAAATAAGAAACATTCGGAGTAACGGAGTCGCGTCTTCTGAATTAAGGAAGCCCACAATATCCAATCAGACCCAAAGCACAAAGTCTGATTTGTCTAACGACACGAACTTGCAATATCTCGCAACACGGGAAAACGAAGTTCTAAAACTTGAACAAGCATATGATTTCAACTCGATAGAAGGGATAGAAAGCATTCCCGTTCCCGCTGAAAATATAAACGGGAATTCGCCTACAGGCCGCGTTGAATATTATCTACGTGGAAAATGCTTTTTTGATCACTGGGAAGCAGGGCGGATTGACCTTGCGCTCGCCTGCTTACGCAAAGCACAGGAACTTATGTATGTCTCCGATATGATATGGAAACGTCCCGATTTTTTGCGTTTAGTCGAATACCTTGAAAAAGCCGGGTATAGCGAAGAAGCAAAGATCGAGCTCGAAAAAATAGACGATTATTTTTCCGTAAACAACGAATGGCTGGATAACGTTAAAAGGCAGCTCGATTCTGCAAAGGACTTAGAGACAGACCTCATTGAAGTCCGTGCTTCATGTCCCGTTTGTGGAAAATGCGCAGCATACCGAAATAGGATTTATTCCATAAGCGGCAAAGATGAAAGATTCCCTGCTCTTCCAATGGACATTATAACCAGCGGACATGGACTTTCATGCTTAAGCTTTTGGCCGTTTATATACGGAATAATGGAACCGTCTTTTGATTGTGATAACATCATATCATATAGCAACCGTCCATTCGTTGATGACAGAACGCAATACGAGATAGATCGTTATACACAGTGTCAGATAGCTGTCGATCGGAGAAAAGCGCAGGAAAAAGCCGCAGAAATATACAAACTGGAGAATGCAAAAGCATATAAAGAGGATTCCGAAACGCTTCAATGGTTGCAATCAAACCTGCCGGCGTTATGCCCGAAATCTGTCACGGGATTACGGCGTATGCGTAACGCAAACTCTTCAAATTGGCAGAAAATCGTTGAACAGGCGAAAACGTTAGGAAAAACGCTCTGAATCCGACATAAATATGAATCATTGTAATTCGCGAAGACGAAATCCAATTTATAAATAGAGGAGCTGTCAAAATGATCAGAAAGACGGGTTTGTATACTTTCTTTGGATGGGTTTGCATGATCAGCGGCGCATATGTTCTTATTTCATCTTCGTACAGGTTAGCGCACACGGATATGTCCTCATACGGCGACGAAATCCTTGCATATGTATTGGAAAGCCGGATCGTTGAGGCGGTATCGGCAATGATCATTGGCGGACTGCTCCTCGGTTTTGCGTCCGTTATCAAGCAAAACAACGCCGCATCGATGCGTTTCGATGAGCTGGAGCGCAAGCTGGATTCCCTGATGCGTCAAAAAGATAACGCGCCGGATTCCGAAAACGGCGGCAGCACATACGACCAGAACTTCGCGTGTGCCCAAAGCGGAACAAGTACACCCGAACAGGTATCGGTTCCATACAAGAGTGTAAGCAATTGGGAGCTGTGGGCGTTCAGGACGCACCTAAAAGTGCCTAACGTTGTATGGTTAGGGGCCGTTTGTTTGGTCTTTGTTCTGTGTCTTTTGCTTTATTTCATTTTGAAGTAGGAGAAGGTCATCATGAAAAAATCATACGTTATTTATGCAGTGCTTGGAACCCTGTGCCTCATCGGCGCGTTATTGCTGTTTATATTTTCTTTTACAGACGAATTTTACCTATTCCGCAGCCTGTCCATTTCACTGTCCATATCCATTGCGATACTCGGTGTGATCCTGTTCGGATTTATGTCGCTAATCCAACAAAATAACGCGATCGCAAAAAAGAATGATGACATTGCCGAGCAGTTGCTTTGGGTCAATAATAAGCTCACGGCTTTGATCAAGCAAAATTCCGGAAGTGCTGAAAGCGGCAAAACGAAGCCATCAGAACCCGCAGAATAAGGATGCGCAAAATAAGACTTGGGATAGGAAGATGCACATGACGCGCGTCGCGTTATATATCCGTGTGTCAACGGAAGATCAGAAAATACATGGACTTTCCGTCGAGGATCAGATCAGCAGCCTGTCCGCGTGGGCAGAGAAAGAGGCCGTCATCGTCGCAGGCGTCTACAACGATGCGGGAATTTCCGCCCGCAAGCCCGCGTCGAAGCGTCCGGAGCTGCAAAGGCTTCTTGACGATGTTCGCGCAGGGAAGATCGATTTGATCGTGTTTACCAAGTTGGATCGATGGTTCAGAAACATCGGGGAATATTACAAAGTGCAGGAAGTGCTGGAGGCATACGGCGTAGGCTGGAAGACGATCTATGAAGATTATGACACGACAACGGCTTCCGGCCGGCTGAAGATCAACATTATGCTTTCCGTGGCGCAGGACGAAGCCGATCGTACCGGGGAGCGCATCAAGGCGATACATGAGAGCAAGCTGCTGCGGAACGAGCCGATCAGCGGGAAGGTGCCGTTCGGATACAAAATAGAGAAAAAGCGGCTCGTCATCGTTCCCGAAAATGCTGAGAAGGTTCGGGACATATTCGAACATTATATCGCACTGCGCTCCGTGCGGGCATTGCGGCCGTATGTATTGGAAACACACGGATTGGTCTATACGCAAACAGGACTCGCGCAGCTTCTACGAAACGAACGGTATATCGGGCACGCACACGGAAAACCCGACTTCTGTCCTGCTATATTGTCCGAAGAGGTCTTTTTCAAAGCGCAAAACATTTTGAAGGTTCGCGCCGAAAGACTGAATTTTTCGCGCACAAATCGTGTTTACCTGTTCACTGGGATTGTGTTTTGCGCAGAATGCGGAAACCGTCTGAGTGCCCATGTTGTGGGACAGAAATATGTGTATTATCGGTGCACACGCTACGAAAAAACGCATTTGTGTTCTCATAAAAAGCGCACAAGTGAACGCACGCTTGAAAATTGGCTGCTTCATAACCTGCCCGCGAAAATTGAAGAATACAATGTTACGTTGCAAGCGCAGGAAAAGGCGAATAAGGCGGGCAAAGACATCGCAAAGATAAACCATAAGTTGAACAAATTAAAAGAGTTATACCTTAATGACCTGATAAGCATCGACGATTATAAATCGGACTATTCGGCGCTGAAGGAAGATTTAATAAAAGCATACAGCTCACAAACGGAACACAAAAAACCTATTGATGTAAGGAAAATCACGGAATTGCTTTCCAAGTACCCCGATTTGTCCAGCGCCGGAAAAAAAGAATTCTGGAGCAGAATTCTAAAAAAAATCGTCATCACACAAAATGATGACTTTTTAATTGAACCGTATTAGCCATTTTTGCATTAACAGAC
>ERZ1673695.2500-NODE-2500-length-13812-cov-8.863851_pt1 | contig 13812 bp, 11 predicted proteins | sample MGYA00580225_ERZ1673695 | MGnify/ENA primary metagenome ERZ1673695 (study PRJEB41218, sample SAMN15661739) | gut metagenome | host: Homo sapiens | place: Canada: London | collected 2015-08-20/2019-03-30 | study: EMG produced TPA metagenomics assembly of...
CCTCCATGAACGAGATGAACAGGTAGAGGATCATGATGTTGGGCAGGAAGACGATGACCGCCCCCACGCCGCCGATGATGCCGTCGACCAAGAGGTCGCGCAGCGGCCCCGCGGGCAGCAGCGCGTCCACGCCGCTGCCGATCCATCCCACGAGCGTGTCGATCCACTCCTGCGGGTAGGCGCCGAGGCTGAATGTGCACCAGAACATCAGCCACATCAGGAAAAAGAAGATCGGGAAGCCCCACAGCTTGTGCGTCACGAAGGTGTCGATCAGCTTCGTGGCCGAGGCCTCTTCGCGTTTCCCCGGGGTGTAGGTCTCCTTGAGCGCCCCCTGAATGAACCCGTATTTCTGGTTGGCGAAAGCCGTCTCGACATCCTCGCCCAGGGCTTCGGCGATGCGTTTGGCCTCGCGGTCGCGGATCTCCGCCCACTCGGGGTAGCGGCTGCTGCCGCGCAGCTGTTCCTCGACCTGCCTGTCGCCTTCGAGCATCTTCATGGCGTAGTAGCGCGGCGGGAAGGCCTTGGGCAGTTCGCCGCGGTAGTCGCTCATATCGTCCTTGAGCCGCCGGAGCCCCTCTTCGATGACGGGGCCCATGTTTATGTGGATGTGGCGTACGCGCTCGTCCTGGTTCTCGTACACGGCGATCACGGTGTCCAACAGCGCTTCGATGCCTTTGCCGTTGCGTGCCTCGACGGGTACCATCGGTACGCCGAGCATCCGTCCCAGGTTGTCGTAATCGAGCTCCGAACCGCGTGAGTCGAGCTCGTCGTACATATTGAGAGCCACCACCATGCGCGGGTTTATATCGATCAGCTCGGTCGTCAGGTAAAGGTTGCGTTCGAGGTTCGACGCCACGACCGAGTTGATGATGACGTCGGGCGTCTTTTCGGCGATATGGCTGCGGACGTAACGCTCCTCGGGGGTATAGGCCGAAAGGGCGTAGGTGCCCGGCAGGTCGGTCACCTCGAAGCGGTAGCCGCGGTAGTAGCGGTGCCCGCTCTTGGCGCCGACGGTCACGCCGCTGTAATTGCCCACGTGTTCATGGCCGCCCGATATGGCGTTGAAAAGCGAGGTCTTGCCGCTGTTGGGGTTGCCCACGAGCGCCACGCCGATCGTGCGGCTGTGGCGCGAGATGACCTCGTCGGCCGTGGCGCAGTCGTCGTCCGCGCCCGGCGTCCCGGCGGCGGGGTATTCGGGGGCTTGTTCCGGCGTTCCGCAGCCGCATTGCCCGTGGCGGTGCCCGGGATGATGGCGGTGGTGGTGATGTCCTCCGGCAAGGTATTCGTTCACTTCGCTGTCGGAGAGTACGACGACCATGTCGGCCTCGGTACGGCGCAGCGAGATGTCGTAGCCCATGATTTTATATTCGATCGGGTCTTTCAGGGGTGCGTTGAGCAGTACTTCGACCCGCTGCCCGCGAACGAATCCCATCTCCATGATGCGCCGGCGGAAGCCTCCGTGGCCCGTCACCTTGAGGATCGTGGCCGACTCGCCGGTTTTAAGTTCGGATAAACGCATTGTCGCTCTTTAGTTTTGGCGCCAAAGATACGACTTTGCGGCCGGATATGCAATCCCCATTTGTGGGTATATTCGGGCGGCCTTACCACCCGCCGCCCAGTGCCTTGCAGAGGTTCACGTAGTTGATGTACTGCTGTGCCGCGATGTTCACCAGCTCCATCTGCGACTGGTAGAGGCTCCGCTCGGCGTCAATCACGTCGAGGTAGTCCGACAGCCCGCTGCGGTAGAGCGCCTGCGTCATGGTGGCAATGCGGTCGTTCGAAACGACCAGTTCGCAGGAACGCTCTGTCTGGGTGCGGTAGGTGGCGATGGCGACCAGCGCCTTCTCGACATCTGCGAATGCCGTCAGTACGGTTTGCTCGTAAGTCTTTGCCGCCTGCGTATAACGCTCCATGGCCGCCATCTCCGAGCGGCGCAGCTTGCCGAAGGCGAACAGGGGTTGCGTGAGCGAGCCCAGCGCATCCCACGCCCAAGGGTTTGCCGCAGTTAAACCTTTGATCGAGTTGGAGGCTATTCCTCCTTTGGCTGTCAGTGCGATGGACGGGAATCTTGCCCCGCGTGCGACCCCGGCATTCGCGGCCGCCTGGAGCATATTGTAACGCGCCTCCATGATGTCCGGGCGCCGCTTGAGCAGTTCCGACGGAAGCCCTACGGGGATGTCGGCGGGATGGCGGTCTGCGAGCAGGCGCAGCCCCGAGCCCGTGCTGTCCGCCGCCTGCGGCGTTTCGCCCAACAGGATGTCGAGCGACAGCCGCGTCTGCTTCACGGCGCGCTCGTATTGCGGGATGTCCGCCTCGGCCGTATAGACCAGGCTGCGTGCCTGCTCCAGCGCCACGCCGTCCGACATGCCGTAGCGGAACATCGAGTCGATCAGTGCGGCCGATTCGCGCCGCAGGGTGCAGCTGCGCCGGGCGATCGCCAGGTCGCGTTCGTATTCGAGCAGCGTGAAGTAGGTCGTGGCGACCTCCGCGGCCAGCGACAGCCGCACGCCCCGCAGCGCCCATTCCGAGGAGGCGATCTGCGCCCTGGCCGCCCGTTTGGCGTTGCGCAGCTGCCCGAACAGGGCGATTTCCCACGAGAGCGACGGTTCGACGGCGTAGGTCTGTACGATCTTGGTCTGCGGCGTGTATTCCCCCTCGGCCGTGACGCCTATGCCCACCTGGGGCAGGAACTGCGCCCGCACGACGCCGAGGTTCTGCCGCGCCTCTTCCACGCGCGAAGCCGCTACGGCCACGTCGCGGTTGTTCTCCAGCGCCCGCTGCACGAGGTTGTCGAGCACCGTGTCCCCGAACAGCCGCCACCAGTCGGAGGCGAGCGCCGCGGTGTCCCGCGGGAAGCCTTCGCCGTAGAGGTAGCCGTCGGGCACGTCGACCTTTGGCGGGTAGAAACGGGGTGTGCAGGCCGCGCAGGCGAGCGCGAAGATTACGGTAAGGTATCCGGTTTTCATAGTTTTTCCTCCTGTTTTTTGCGTTCGCGGCGGCGTTCGAAATTCCCGATGCGCCCTACGAAATAGTAGAGTGCCGGGTAGACGAAGATGCCCAGCAGCGTGGCGAACAGCATACCGCCCACCAGTGCCACGCCCATGATGTTGCGTGCCGTGGCGTAGACCCCGCTGGCGAATACCAGCGGCATGACGCCGAGGATGAACGCGAAGGCGGTCATGATGATCGGCCGCACGCGCAGTTTGGCGGCGCCGATCGCGGCGTCCATCAGCGACAGGCCCTTTTCGTTGAACAGCCGGTTGGCGTACTCCACGACCAGGATGGCGTTCTTGGCCGCCAGGCCGATGAGCATGACCAGCGAAATCTGCATGTAGACGTCGTTGACGAAGAAGGCGTCCAAAAGGTGCGATACCCCGATGAAGAGCACGGCGCCCAGCACTGCGACGGGGACGCTCATCAGAATCGCCAGCGGCAGTCCCCACGACTCGTAGAGCGCCGCGAGGGCCAGGAAGACGAACACCAGCGCCAGCAGGTAGACCAGCCCGCCCGTCTTCGAGGCATTGGCTTCCTGATAGGAGGTGCCGCTCCACGCCGTGCCGATGTCGTCGGGCAGCACCTCGCCGGCCGTACGGGTGATCTGCTGCATGACGGTCGTGGTCGAGGCGCGCGCCGCGGGCGTCACCGTGAGGGAGATCGAGCGGTAGAGGTTGAACTGCGAGACGTATTCCACGCCCACCGTGTCGACGACCTCCACGAACGACGATACGGGCACGCTCTCGCCCGAGGACGAGGCGACGTAGTAATTGTCGAGCGAACGTTTGTCGATCCGGTATTCGGGAGCCGCCTGAATATAGGTCTGGTAGAGCTTGCCGAAACGCGAGAAGTTGTTGATGTAGGCGCCTCCCAGCAGGGTCGTCAGGTCTCCGTACAGCACGCCCAGGTCGACGCCTGCGGCGAGCGCCTGCTCCTTGTCGATGCGCAGGCGGCGCTGGGGCACCCCGGCGTTGAACTGCGTGGTCACCGAGGCGATCGAGGGCTGTTTGCGCAACGAATCCATCAGCCGTCCGGCCTGGGCGAGCAGGTAGGCCGTGCCGCGCCCTTCGAGATCCTGCACCTCGACCGATACGCCCGAGGTGATGCCCAGCCCGGGGATCGAGGGCGGGATGAAGGCATAGCACTCGGCTCCCGGCACGGCGACGTACAGCTCGTCGGTGAGTTTCTGTGCGATTTCCATGGCCGAGAGTTTGCGGTCGGCGAAGTCGACCAGCGAGACGAAGATGATGCCGCTGTCGGTCGAGGCGATGCCCGCCATCATGTTGAAACCCGCGGCGAACGAGGTCGAGGCCACTTCGGGCAGGGTGCGGATCACGGCGTCGGCCTCTTCCATGGCGGCCTGTGTGACGGGAAGCGCCGAGGCTTCGGGCGTGGAGACCATCACCATGACGTAGCCCTGGTCTTCCTCGGGGAGGAACCCCGCGGGCAGCTTGCGCCATACGACGAAGATGACCGCGAGTACTACGGCGATGAATACGCCCGTGCGCGTCACGTGGCGGATAAGCGTCGGCGTAAAGGCCGTATAGCGATCCATGTTGCGGGAGAAGGAGCGGTTGAAGGCGGCGAAAAAGCCTTTCTGCGGTGGTTCGCGGCGGCGCAGCAGCAGGGCGCAAAGCGCCGGGGAAAGCGTCAGGGCGTTGAATGCCGAGATCACCACCGAGACGGCGATCGTGATGGAGAACTGCTGGAACAGCCGCCCCGTGATGCCGCCCGTGAACGACACGGGGACGAATACGGCCAGCAGCACGACCGTCGTGGCGACGATGGGCGAGGCGACGTTCTTCATGGCTTCGAGCGCCGCGGCGCGGGGCCGCATGCCGGCGGCGATATTGACCTGCGCGGCCTCGACGACCACGATGGCGTCGTCGACCACCAGGCCGATGGCCAGCACCAGCCCCAGCAGCGAGATGATGTTGACCGAGAAGCCCAGCAGCGGGAAGAGCGCGAAGGCGCCGATGAGCGAGACGGGGATCGCCACGAGCGGGATGACGGTCGCCCGCCAGTCCTGGATGAAGAGGTAGATGATGAAGATCACCAGCAGGAGGGCGATCACCAGCGTGTGGAATATGTCCCGGATACCGGCGTCGATGCTGGTCGTGGTGTCGACGATCGTGGTGGCCGCAATGCCGTCGGGCATGCGTTTTTCGAGCCGTGCCATCGCCGCCCTGACCTTCTTGCCCACCTCCACGGCGTTGCTGCCGGGCTGCTGGTAGACGACGATCATGGCCGTGGGCTTGCCCTCGAAGAGCGAGCTCACGCCGTAGCTCTGGCTGCCGAGCGAAACCTCGGCCACATCGCACAGCCGGATCTGCTGGCCTTCCGAAGTCGTGACGACCACGATGTCGCCAAACTGCGCGGGGGTGGTGATCTGCGGCGGCATGGTCACCGTATAAGTATAGGTGGTGCCGTCGGGCGCGGGTTCGGCCCCGAACTGCCCGGCGGGGTAGATGCCTCCCTGGTTCTCGATGGCCGCGGTGACGGCCGAAACCGGGATGCCGTAGTATTTCAGCACGTCGGGCTTGAGCCATACGCGCATGGCGTACTCGCCGGCGCCCATGATCGACACTTTGCCTACGCCGTCGATCTTGAGCAGCTCGTTCTGGAGGTTGATGTAAGCGTAGTTGGAGAGGAACTCGGCGTCGTAGCGTCCGTCGCTGTGCAGCGAGAAGACCAGCAGGAAGCCGGTCATGGTCTTGCGCGTGGTGACGCCCTGCTTGGTGACCGTCGCCGGGAGCTGTGCGGTGGCCGAAGAGACGTTGTTCTGCGTGAAGATGGCGTCCAGGTCGGGGTCGGAGCCTATGTCGAAGGTCACCTGCATGACCATCGAACCGTCGTTGGCGCTGGTGGTCTGCAGGTAGAGCATGTCGCTCACGCCCATGACGCTCTGCGCCACGGGCGTCGCCACGGCGTTGTTGACCGTCTCGGCATCGGCGCCGTCGTACGTAGCCGAGACCTCGACCACGGGCGGCGTGATGTCGGGGTATTGTTCGATCGGCAGGTTCAGGATCGAAATCAGCCCCACGATGACGATGACGATGGCCAGCGACAGGGCGAAGATCGGGCGCGAAACGAAAAATTTCTCCATGGCGTCACTTTTTTTCGGGGATGACCTTCATGCCGTTGTGCAGTTTCTGCTGCCCGGCCGTTACCACCAGTTCCCCGTCGATGAGCCCTTCGTCGATGCACCACATCGACCCGTACGTGTCGCCCGGGATCACCCGGCGGTACATGGCCGTGCTGTCGGGGCGTACCACCCAGACCGAATTGACACCCTGCGCCTGGCTCACGCACGCCTGTGGCACGACCACGCGCGGCCGTACGGGGCCGACGCTGGCCTCCACACGGGCGAACTGCCCGGGTTTGAGCGAACGGTCGGGGTTGGGGAACATCACTACCAGCACGAGCGTCCCGGTCGTGCTCGACACGTCCTTGCGCGTATAGTCGTAAAGCCCCTCATAGGGGTATTCCGTGCCGTCGGCCAGCATCAGGCGAATGTCGGTGAGCAGTCCCGCGTTGTCGAAGATCGAGGTGCGCGGCCCCGCCGAGCGCAGGTATTGCGCCATCGGGATCGCCACGTCGACGGTCAGCGTGTCGATGTTCGAAATGGTCGTCAGCACCCCGAACTGCGTGCCCGGGCCCACGTAGTCGCCCACGTGTGCCGAGGTGTTGGAGATGATACCGTCGATGGGCGAGCGAAGCTCCGTATAGCCGACGTTCATGCGGGCGCTGCTGAGGGTCTGCTCGGCCGAGCGGACGGTGGCTTCGGCGGCTTTGTACTGGGCCGTATACTGGTCCAACTGCGACTGGCTGATGGCGTTGATCCTGGCCAGCGGCACGGCGCGGTCGTAGTTGTTGCGGGCTTCGATCGCCTGCGCCCGGGCCGATTGCAGGGCAGCCTCGGCTGCGAGCATCGAGGTCGAAAGCTGGTCGGGGTCGATCGTGAACAGCAGTTGCCCGCGCTTCACGGGCATGCCGTTGGCGAACTGCTTCGTAAGCAGGTAGCCGTTCACGCGCGGCTGGATCACCGCGTCGAAATTGCTCGCCAGGTAACCGATGAACTCCATGCGGTTGGGAACGCTGTCCGTGACGGCTTCGGCCACGCCGACCCTGAGCGGGGGCATGGCGGTTTGGGGCTTGTGCCTGCGGCACCCCGCGAGGAGTACGGCGAGCAGCCCCGTGATAAGGAAAAGTCTGTTCATACCGGGATGTTTTACGCCCTTGCAGGGACAAAAAACGTACCGTGAACAGGGTGAGAGTTAGTTAAAAAGGGGATTTTATGCTAAAAAAGGCTGATTTTTTTGGCTGCAAATGATGATGTTTAGATAATTTTTATATCTTTGCGTTGATAACAAACCCAAATTAATATAAAAGTTATGAAAGAATTAGTAGCAAAGATCAATGCCGAATACGAAGTATTCGCAGCAAATGCAGCAGCACAGGTGGAGAAAGGCAACAAGGCTGCCGGTACCCGTGCCCGCAAGTCCGCACTGGAGATTTCGAAGCTGATGAAGGAATTCCGCAAGATTTCCGTAGAGGCTGCGAAATAATCGCTGACCACGTAGACGCAACAAAGGCTGTCCTTGGGGGCAGCCTTTGTTGTTTTCGTGTCGTATGCGGATCGTTCCCGCGACAAGCCGCACGGTCGCGGCGCAGGTCAGGGCTCGATGCCGAATTTGCGGAATACCTTCATATCCTCTGCGGAGAGGCCCGTCTTGCGGAACGGTACGGCCTCGTTGTGGTCGTTCAGGTAACGGCGCGGCCGGGTGCGGTCGTAGTCCGCGTTGACCAGCGACACGCCCGTGTCGATGTAATTCCCCCGGATCGAAGCCATGTCGGCCATGGTGTGGAACAGCGCATGGGTCGTGGCGGGCGCCGTGGCGTTTGCCTCGGCGGCAGCGGCCTTGTCGGGGAAATTCTGCCGGTAGGCGTCGGAGAACCACGCCAGCGAAGCGACGTAGAGCTGGTAGGCCGTCGTCGTGGGCGAAGCGTGCAGGAACCGTTCGCGCCTGTCATCGAGGATGTCCTCGCCGTGGTCGGCGCAGTAGAGCAGCGCCGACGAAGTCCCGCGCAGTCCGCGCAGGTACTGGATCGTTTCCGAGAGGAAGAAATCCGTGTAGAGGATCGAATTGTCGTAGGCGTTGCGGAGCGTCTGCACGTGTTCCCGCGAGATCGCCACGTCGTCGTCGGGGCGGAAATGCGCGAACTCGCGCGGGTAACGCTGGTGGTAGCTGAAGTGCGAGCCGTAGCAGTGGAGTATGAAGAGCATCTTCTGCGCCTTGTTGCTTTCCACGGCGCGGCGCACCTCGTCCAGCAGCTGCATGTCGTGGCGCGGCGAGCGGATATAGATCAGGTGGTCGGCGTCGCGGGCGAGTTTGTCGATCATGGCGCCCTGCGGCGACTGATTGGAGATGAACCAGGTCTCGAAACCGGCTTCGTTGAACAGCGCCGGGAGCCCCTTGCGGCGGTAGAGTTCGGGGTGCTCGTCGGTCGCAACGGACGAGAGGATCAGCGGCACGCTCTTGTGCGTGGTGTTGCTCTGCGTGAGCATGTCGCGGAAAACGATCAGGTCATCGACCTGCGAAAGGCGGGGATTCGTCTCGCGGTCGTAACCGTACAGCTGCCAGTTCATCGCACGCGAGGCTTCGCCGATGACGTAGACGTATATCTCGCGCCCCGGCGCCTGGGCCGTGCGCGACGCACCGTAGGTGAAATCCTCCGAGGTCTCCTCGAAATTGTAGGCCTTGCGGAATTCCGTGGCGCTCAGGTGTACGTTGTAGAGCACGTTGAGCGGAAAGATCTCGTCCCGCAGCACGTGCCGGTCTTCGCTCACGCGGTAGGCCGGCCACAGCGCCAGCATGCCCAGCGCCATGAGCACCGCCCCGGTCAGCCCGACGTTCATGCGCGTGGTGCGCGATATCTGCCGTTTGTGCCCGATTTCGCGCGCGGCGAACCACAGCAGCGGCAGGTACATCACGCAGACCAGGATCACGGAGGGGTAGATGTTGCTCAGCAGCTCGCCCGCCTCGCCCGGGTTGGTCGTCACCAGGTTGGTGAACATGTCCGTGGCGATGATCGAGTTGCCGAAGAGGTACAGCAGCACGATCTGGAACGCGCACAGGAAAATGAACGGGAACGCCAGCCAGATCATTATGCCCGAACGGCGCAGTGCCACGCTCCACATCATATAAAATCCCAACGGCATCAGTATCAGCGCCTCGACCGTCCATACGGAGTAGGGTTCGGTGTTGGCCAGCACGCAGTTGGGGATAATCAGCGCGACAAAGAAATAGACGGTCAGCAGCGTGGTGAAACGGCTGCGGGTTTTGACCGTCCGTCGCCTGTTATTTTTATTCGGATCAGCATTCATATCTTTACTAACCTAAAAAGCTTCGTTCAGGCTCAGCAGGAACCCGCTGGTTTTCTTGCCGAAGCCGTAATCGAGCCGCACATTGACCCGTTTTTTCAGCTCCCACCTCAGGCCGACGCCATAGTTGGGAAGCGTTTCCGACCAGTCGAACCGGTCGAGGCTCTCGAATACGTTGCCGGCACCGCCCCATACCGTGCAGCCGATACGCCGCCAGATGCGCTGGCGCAACTCTACCTGGAAGGTAATCATGTCGTTGTCCGTATAGCGCCCCTGGTAGTAGCCGCGCATGCGCTGCGAACCACCCATGCGGGCCAGCATCGGCCACGGGGTGCCTTCGGAGTTGAACTCCGCGTAGAGGTCGGTGGCGATCAGTCCCCCTTTCCATACCTGACGGTACCAGTCGGCCGTGAAGGTCGTGCGCCACAGCGACTTGCCGCAGTTGCCCAGCCCCTTGGCGAAGAAAGTCTCCTCCAGGCTGACATAGATGCCCCGGTACGGGTTGGGGATGAAGTCGCGCGAGTCGTACTCGAGGATGGCTCCGATGCCGGTGGCAGTGTAGTGCGTTTTCTGCCCGTACTCCTGCAGGTAGCCCTCGCTGCGGGCGTCAAATTTCTTGCCCTGCGTGTGCTCGAAGCTCAGGATGCCGCCCACATAGGTGCTGGGCAGCACGCGGTGCAGGTAACGCCCTTTTACCAGGTAGCGTTTCTCGTTGTACGACCCCTCTTCGTTATACCGTCCGTCGTGGTAGCCGATGCCCCACATGTCGCGGGGCGCCGAGGCGAACATTACCGTGTAGTCGATGCGCTTGCTGTTGCGGGCGAAGATGTTGTTGCCCGTGACCCCCAGCGCATAGAATCCCGAAATCGAGACATTGGCGAAGATCGAGATGTCCGAGGGTGCCGTCACCGAGTCCGTGCGGTCGATGCGGTAGAGGCCCGCGGCCAGCAGCCCGATGCCGAGGCTCGTATTCTTCGAGTAGCTCGGCCCCCCCGCGAAAGTGAAGTCGATCTTCTTTTCGAACGTGCGGTCGGTGGTCGAACCTTCGAAATATTTTACGACGCGGCGCAGGAACGGCGGGCGCTTTTCGGCCTGCGGTTCCTCTTCCTGCCCCGGAAGCGGGGTGTACGTATAGTGCAGCGTATCGCTGCCGTTGATGTATACCTCCTGCTCCTGTGCCCGTCCGTGCAGAACGAAACCCAGGGCAAAGCATACAACGGCTATCCTGCGCAGCATCCGGCTATTTGTACTTCTCGATTGTTTCGTAGAAATCGGCCTTGTCCTGCTCCGAGAGCACGCCCTTGCGCAGGAATACCAGCTCGCCTTCCTTCGATACGATCATCAGCACGAACTGGTTGTTGCAGTCGCCCAGCTCCCATGCCGTGCTCAGGATACGATCCTGGTCGGCCAGCACCAGCGCGCCGTTCTTGGCCGTGCGCTTCTTGGCCATGTTGCGGGCCATGCCGTTGGGAACCATCGGTGCATCCTTGAGGTTCATCACCCCGAAGCCGTAGATGTTGTCCCCCTGTGCGCGGTGGTTCTCCTCCAGCTCGACCGTAAAGTCGTTGTTCTGCTTGTGGCGGTCGGGGTCTACATAGAATATCATCAGGTTCTTCTCGCCCCAGTACGGCAACTTGGCCGGTTTGCCGTCGAGGTCGAGCACTTCGACATTGTTCACTTTGCGCGGCAGTTCCTGTGCTGCGGCTGCGGATGCCGTGAGCGAGAGGGCCGCCAGCATCGCGATTACTTTCATCTTCATTATATTCTGTTTTTTGGTTTTAAATGAAAACAAATCGGGACAAAGTTACAATATTTCCGCCAACATACCGACCGGCAGGCGATCTAATATTGTTCTCTTCGTTCAATTTTTTCGTTTCGCAGGGAAAAGGGCCGTGTCGAATGCGTACAGCCCGCCGCCGGACATGGCCAGAAAAACATAGACCCCCAGCCAGGTGAATGCCAGCGTCCCGAAACCCGGGGCGCCCCAGAGCAGCACCCCGAGGATTCCCGCCGCCATGACGATGGCCGATGCCCGTACCCACAGACCCATGATTATCAGGGTGGCGAGCACCACTTCGACCAGCGAAACGATGACGAATACGGCCGGGCTGCCGGCGAATGCGAAAGAGGGATACGAGTTGACGATCTCGTTGTAATCCTGTATTTTGCCTATGTTGTGGAAGAACATCATGCCTCCCGCGAACAGGCGCATGTACAATACGGCCCAATCCATGTGCCTGCATTGTGCGATCCGTTCACCGATTCTTTTTTCCATGCCCCGTGCCGTGCAATTTGCATTCCAAACCCCCGCACGGCGAATATCCGGCACGCCGCACCGCCTCAATCGTCCTGCCGGGCGAAAGACCAGTGCGTATGTACGATCTCCCAACCGCCGGACGTTGCGGCCGTGTAAACTTCCGTGCAGTGCATCCTGAACACCTGCCCGTCCCTGAGGGCCTCGTAATCGTATGCCAGGACGGCAGCGCCCGGCGACAACCGCACGACGGGGTCGATCATCCGGTACGTGTCGATCCTGACTTTACCCCTGACCGTGCCGTAGTACTCTCCGAGGGCTTTTTTGCCGATGATTTTGCGTCCGAGAGCCGGGTCGAAATAGACTACGTCGCCGGACGTGAGTTCCAGGAACCCGTCGGGGTCGCCCTGGTTCCACCGCTCCAGTGCCCGCCGTTCCAATGCGATGATTGCGGCTTCGGGATCCCCGCCGCAGGGGGTGTGGTTCGTGTGTCGGTTCTAAAATTAAATAAATTTAGGATGTATGCCGTGTCGGACTTGTTATACCGCGGGTTGCCGGCACAGGCTCCGCCTTTTGGACGGGCAGCGGCACGGCACGACCCGATAAATTTGGCACTCCTCGCGTCTTGTACTATCTTTGCAGCCATGGAAACAAAGATACTTTTCGTTTGTTTGGGGAATATTTGCCGCTCCCCGGCTGCCGACGGAATCATGCGGCACATCGTCCGCGAACGCGGGCTCGGGGCGGAGGTTGCGGTCGACTCGGCCGGGACATATGCCGGGCACACGGGCGAACTGCCCGATGCCCGCATGCGGCGGGCTGCGTCGCGCCGCGGTTACGAACTGACGCACCGTGCCCGGCAGATCCGCGAGGAGGACTTCGGGAAATTCGACATGATCGTGGTGATGGACGACCGCAACTACGAGCACGTACACCGGCTGGCGCCGTCGCGTGCAGATGCCGCCAGGATCTTCCGTATGCGGGAGTTTTTCAGCCGCCATCCCGGCTGGGATCATGTTCCCGATCCCTATTACGAAGGGGCCGAGGGCTTCGAGCTGGTGCTCGACATGCTGGAAGACGGCTGTGAGGGAATCCTCGCGCACCTCGGGAAATAGGCTGCCGGAATACCGGGCGGACGGGTGCAGGTGTCATTTGTCGGAAAACCCTGTCGGCACCGCGGCCCGGAATGCGAAACTCCGGCCGGAAATACCTGGCCGGAGCGTTCATGTTCCGGGAATCCTTTAGAAATCGAGCCCGAAGCTGATGCTGTACGTGTTGTGCAGCAGTGTCTCCTTGCGTGCGATCAGGTAGGCGAAATCGAGGCGCAGGTGCAGGAACCGCACGCCGGCGCCGACCGACCCGTAGGTGGGGTAGTAATTCCGCCGTTCGCCATAGTGGTAGCCTGCCCGCAGCTGGATGAGCTGCATGAGGTTGTATTCGGCGCCTACGGACATCTGGAACCCGCGCACCCGTGCCGGGGAGAAATAGTAGCCCCAGTCCGCCCCGACGGTTATTTCGTGGGCATCGGAGAGGAACGTATCCAGCGCCACGCCTGCCGTGAGATCCATCGGCAGCGTATAGTCCGTTTTCCCGAGGTATCCGCCCAGGTTGCCCAGCTTGCCGCCGACGCGCAGCGTGGAGTAGCTGCCGACGTTCTCCAGCGGCATCGACCATGCCGCGCTCAGGTCGACGGCCAGTGCGTCGGCCGTGTCGTCGGGGCGTTTGAGGTGCATGTAGCGCCCCACGATGCCGACGGCCCACCTGTCGCCCAGGCGGCGCGAATAGCCCAGGTCGACGGCCATGTCGTTGTTGCCCCGTTCGCGCAGGTACTGCCGCCAGCCGATTTGTGCCATGTTGACGTTGTCGAACCGGCAGAACCCGGTCACGGCATAGTAGTCGAACTCGCCCTGCCCGTAGTAGGACGAGGAGACCTGCGAGGGCATCTGCGAAAAGATGGCCGTCGCCGAATTATTATAGATGGCGTGCGAACCCGACAGGGTCGTCATGGCTACGCCGCCCATGCCGAGCGCCTTGGCGTCGGGTGTCGGGAGCGTAGCCTCCTGTGCCGAGGCATACAGCGCGGCGGCAAGGAGTGCCAGAGTGGTTGTCAGACGTTTCATACGGCAAATATAGCAAGAACTCGCAAAAAAACGGCAAAATTTGGATAAATAAAGTAAGT
>ERZ1673695.2503-NODE-2503-length-13810-cov-15.006252_pt1 | contig 13810 bp, 13 predicted proteins | sample MGYA00580225_ERZ1673695 | MGnify/ENA primary metagenome ERZ1673695 (study PRJEB41218, sample SAMN15661739) | gut metagenome | host: Homo sapiens | place: Canada: London | collected 2015-08-20/2019-03-30 | study: EMG produced TPA metagenomics assembly of...
ATGGAAAACCGCTATTTTGCTAATTTCACTTGTCCACTTTATTGACTATAGTCCACCTGGTACTGTGCTCTGCGCCCGCTCGCTTCCCCGGCAAGCCGCAGAACCTCCTCCACTGTGCCGGTCCTCTCCTTGCTCCCCAGATACACGTTCATCGCCCGGATTCCGTTTGCCAGCCGTTTCCTCAGCGTCTCAATCCGTTCCTCTATCTCCTTCCGGTAAAGCACCTTGCAGCGCAAATCCCACAGCCGTTCCTTCGGCCGCCATTTCCGCTTCACCGGCAGGTGGTACTGTCCCTCGCCCCAGACATCCACGTTCTCATAATAGTAGGTATACGTCTTTTCCTTCCCATCCCGCAAAACGCGCTTCTGCACGGATTGCTTCCGGATGACGTTCCCCTTTGGATATCGTTCCAGATTGATCTGCAGCAGATGATGCAGGCAGCACGCATCCCTCCAGAGCTCCGAGGCCCGTTTCCCGCGATCGGACTCATGATACCGCATTGTCATCCCTCCCCAAGGATAAAACATGCCTTTATTATATCAGATTTTTTCATAAAATCAATCAAGAAATATCTGTAATTTATTCCTTTTCTTTCCTTTTTACTTTCTCTCACTCCCACAGTAAAAATCTCAATTTCTTCTCTTCTCTCACCTTTTTTACTCTCGCACCTCTCTCCAAGTAAAAACTGCAAAACATACTCTCTAAAAAATTTGTTTGACTTTTTAAATTTTGTATGGTAATATTGCCACCGTCAAAAAGCTTTGACGGAGACAGGTCTGAATACGGAGCCTGCAGAGAGTCGGTGGTTGGTGAAAACCGATGGCGGTCATATTAAGACAAATCACTCCTGAGCTGAAATGCTGAAAGTATGAGTAAGTATTTCCGGAAAGCACCGTTACATGCGAGGATTTAGTTTTTTTGAATCCGGAGAAGGACAGTAAATTGAGTGGTATAACGATGGAGTTGAATCCTCGTCTCAGCTGTGAGACGAGGATTTTTTATTGCCCACAACGAAAACAAAAAGAAAGGTTGATAAAAGGTATGGCGATATTTGAGAAATATGTAAACAGAACAGATTTTACATCCTATGAAGACTTCAAGGAAAATTTCCGAATTTGCGTGCCGGAAAAGTTTAATTTTGCATACGACGTATTGGATCAACTGGCAAAAGACAAGCCGGGGGAACAGGCGCTCGTATGGTGCAACGAAGAAAATGATGAAAAAATATTCACCTTTGCTGATATGAAAAGATATTCCGACAAGGCGGCGAATTTATTCAAAAATATGGGTATCAAAAAAGGCGATTCCGTCATGCTCGTTCTCAAAAGACATTACCAGTTCTGGTATGTCATCATGGCGCTCCACAAAATAGGCGCCGTGGCGGTACCAGCCACCCATTTACTTACGGCAAAGGATATTGTATACAGATGTAACCGAGCCGACGTCAAAGCGGTAATCTGCACAACAGACCATGATTTTCCAAAACAGGTGGATATCGCCCAGAAAGATTCGCCGACGCTGAAATTAAAATTTTACACGAACGGCAGCAAAAAGCAAAAAGAAGCGGAGCAAGCGAAAATGCGCGAGGAAGGGCGCTTGGAAAGCTGGATCGATCTGGACGAGGCCGTAGAGGCACAGAGCGAGGACTTCCAGCGGCCGCAGGGGGATGAAGACGCGCAAAATGAAGACAATATGCTGCTGTATTTTACGTCCGGCACATCCGGATACCCTAAAATGGTAGTACACACGTTTTCCTATCCGCTGGGACATATCATCACGGCAGGCTATTGGCACAGCGTCAAAGAAAAAGGCTTGCATTTGACCGTCGCGGAAACGGGATGGGCGAAAGCCGTATGGGGAAAGCTTTACGGGCAGTGGCTCGGAGAGACCACAATCTTTGTATATGACATGGAAAAATTCAACCCGCCGGATCTGCTCGGCAAAATGTCAAAATACAAGCTGACGACATTCTGCGCGCCGCCTACGATCTATCGCTTTATGATCAAAGAGGATCTTTCGCAGTATGATTTGTCGTCGCTTCAGGAACTCACGGTGGCCGGAGAAGCCCTCAATCCGGAGGTATACAATCAGATCTACAAAGCCATGGGCCTCAAGCTGCGCGAATGCTACGGACAAACCGAGGTGGTAGCGCTTGTCTGTACCTTCCCCTGGATGAAGATCAAGCCCGGCTCCATGGGAAAGCCGTCGCCGTGCTATGATGTGGACATCGTAGACAACGATTACAGGAGCTGTTATCCCGGCGAAGTCGGTGAAATCGTCATTAATACTTCAAAAGGAAAACCGGTCGGAATGTTTAAGGGATATCATAAAGACGAAGAGCTGACGCGCGAAGTGTGGCACGACGGATTTTATCATACGGGGGACCTCGCCTATAAAGATGAGGATGGGTATTACTGGTATGTCGGAAGAAAAGATGACGTCATCAAAAGCTCGGGCTACCGCATCGGACCGTTTGAAGTCGAATCGGCGCTCATGGAGCATCCCTCCGTGCTGGAATGCGCGGTGACGGGTGTCCCGGACGACCTGCGCGGCCAGCTTGTAAAAGCGACGATCGTTCTGGCACGCGGCTACGAAGCCAGCGAGGAGCTGAAAAAGGAGCTTCAAAACTATGTAAAAAAAGCTACGGCGCCTTACAAATATCCGCGCATTATCGAGTTTGTGACAGAGTTGCCTAAAACGATCAGCGGAAAAATTCGCCGTGTGGAAATCCGTGAAAACGACCGGAAAAAGGATGCAGGAAAATGAAATTCCGCGACTGTCGTTATGTTATTTTTGATTTGGACGGCACGCTGACGGATCCCAGAGCGGGTATTACGGGCAGCGCCGTCTATGCGCTGCGCAAGCTTGGATATCCCACTCCGGAGCCCTCGGAAATCGAATGGTTCATCGGCCCGCCGCTTCTTTGGTCTTTTCGGGAGCTTACAGGCTGCACGGAAGCGGAGGGCAGACGGCTTGTCGAAAAATACCGGGAACGGTACGAGGTTCTCGGCGTCCATGAAAACACGCTGTATCCGGGCGTCCATGAGCTGCTAGCCGCGTTAAAAGCAAACGGCAGAATTCTTGCAGTCGCGTCTTCAAAGCCCGCCGTTTTCGTACGCCAAATCCTTGACGAGTACCGGCTGACAGAATATTTTACTGTCATCGAAGGAAGCGATCTGGAGGGTAAATGCGTAGAAAAGGAGGACGTACTGCGCATGGCGCTCGCCCGGCTGGGAGACAATCGCAATGCCGTGATGGTCGGAGACAGGAAATTCGACGTTCTGGCAGCCCGGCGATTTGGCCTGAAAACGGTGGGGGCTGCTTACGGTTACGCGCAGGGAAGAGAATTGGAAGAGGCGGGCGCGGACAAAATCGCCTCCTCGCCGGCAGAAATTCAAAAAATTATACTTGACACCGACGGGTAAGTTTCTTATAATAGAGCCGCAATCTGGTGTTTTCAGCGCAAAGAGTGGGATTTCCCACTCTTTCGTTTTACAGGCATATTTTGCGTCGGAGGTGGATGGAATATGAAAATTGCCGACACGGTCAGATCGCTTGCAGAGCCCGTGATCGAGCGCTTAAACGCGGGAATCGAACTGCTTGAGGCCGAATACGTCAAGGAAGGTTCAGACTGGTATCTGCGGCTTTATATTGATAAGCAGGGCGGCATTACGCTTGACGACTGCCAGCTGGTAAGCGAGGCGCTGAACGATCTTTTGGACGAAGCCGATGTGATAAAGGGGAAATACCTCTTCGAGGTTTCTTCTCCGGGGCTCGACCGGCCGCTCAAAACGGATCGGGATTTTGAACGTTACCAGGGAGAAGATGTAGAAGTGCATCTTTATGCGCCTGCCGACGGCGGCAAAATTTTTACCGGGAAATTAAAGGGACGGGAAAACGGGGAAATCGTCATTCTGGAAAATGGCAGCGAGCTGCGATTTCCGGTGAAGGACGTATCGCTCGTTAAAAGAACGATTATCTGGAATTAAAAATGGAGGTATGAACGAAACAATGAGTGCTGAACTGCTGTATGCTCTCGACGAGCTGGAAAAGGATAAAGGAATTGACCGCGAAGTCATCATTGCCGCAATTGAAGAGGCGCTGAATGCATCCTACGGAAAATCGGAAACGGAAGGCAACACAAGGGTTGAATTTAACCGGGAGACGGGGGACATCAAGGTCTACGCTCAAAAAGAAGTCGTAGAAAAAATGGAAAACGACACGACGGAGCTGTCCCTTGAGGAGGCCAGAAAGATTGATCCCGAATTTGAAATCGGGGACATCGCGGAATTTGAAATCACGCCGAAGAATTTCGGGCGGCTCGCCGCGCAGAAAGCGAAGCAAATCATCATACAAAAGCTCCGGGAAGAAGAACGTACAAGAGTATACGATCAATTTCGGGCAAAAGAAAAAGACGTCGTGACGGGCACGATTCAGAGAATTGAAATGCGGGAGAACAGGGACGGCAAAAAGGAGCGAATCATTCACGTCGATCTCGGCCAGATCGAGGGAATTCTTCTCCCAGCAGAACAGGTGGAGACGGAGCAGTATAAGGTTTACGACAGAATCAAGGCATACGTGCTGGAGGTCAGGGATAAAGGCTATAAAAGCAAGGAGCCGTGCGTTATGATTTCGAGAAGCCATCCGAACCTCGTAAAGCGTCTGTTTGAGCTGGAGGTTCCTGAAATTCACGATGGAATCGTTGAAATCATGAATATTGCCAGGGAACCGGGCTCCAGAACCAAGATTTCAGTATACTCCAGAGATGAAAATATAGAGCCGGTCGGAGCCTGCGTCGGACAGAAGGGTCTGCGCGTACAGGTGATCGTTGACGAACTCAGAGGAGAACGGATCGACATTATCAAATGGAGTCCGTATGCGGACGATCTGATTGCGAGCAGTCTGAGTCCCGCTAAGGCGCTCCGCGTATTTATTAATGAAGAGGATAAATCCGCAACGGCGATTGTACCGGACAGCCAGCTGTCCCTTGCAATCGGGAGGGAAGGGCAGAACGTCCGGCTCGCGGCAAAGCTGACGGGCTGGAAAATCGATATCAAGAGCGAAGCGCAGGTACGCGCCAGCGTAGAGGAAGAGCTGTTTAACGACACAGAGGAGGCTGACGCGGCGATCAATCCGTACGATGAGAACGGCGAGTTTGATCCGGATTTGCTGTAAGTGTAAGGAAGTGACATGGTTTGAAGCAGAAAAAAATTCCGATGCGCAGATGCGTCGGGTGCTACGAATCAAAGCCCAAAAAAGATCTGCTGCGCATCGTCAGAAGCAGGGAAGGACAGATTTGCCTGGATTTTACCGGAAAGCTGAACGGAAGAGGCGCTTATGTGTGTGCAGATGCCGGGTGCTTTGAAAAAATGATAAAAGGAAACAAGCTGAGCAGGGAATTTGAAACGGAAGTCGGAGCAGCGACCTACGAAGCGCTCAGAACGCAGTTTGAGAAGAGAACGGAAGCAGATGGCAGCAAATCAGGAGGTGGCGCCGTTGGATAATAAAATCAGAGTACATGAGCTTGCAAAACAGCTCAAATCCACGAGTAAGAGAATATTGGAAATGCTGAAGGAAATGGGCATTGAGAACAAAAGCTATATGAGCGTATTGGAAGATGACGAGCTTCAGAAGTTTTACGAGCATACCGGATTCCATTCGGAAAAAAACACGGAAAATTCTCAGGACGATCCGGCGGCCAGAAAAATAGTCGCACAGAAGGAACAGCAGACGCAGGGAAAATCTTCCGGCGTGATCGTCCGACGGATTATTGTAGATAACAGTTCTTCCGATGCGGGCGTGCAGGCTCAGAAGCCGCAGGGTAAAAACGTTCAGCCTAAAAAACGTCAGAGCCGTGAGGCGGGCTCGGGACTTCGTTCCGGCTACGAGGTGAGGACGGAGTCTATAGAGGATCTGTACGCTTCAGATCTGACGGAGACAAAGCAGGAACCGGATCCGGAACCGAAAGCGGCGCAGGCGCCGCAGGAAACCCCGGAGCCGGTAAAAGCCGCTCCCTCCGAGCCTACGGTCAGACGGGTAAAGCGCGTCAAAAAGGAAGACGTAAGAAAACCAAAAGATCCGGAGTCCGTACCGGATGCGGAACCGGAGACAAAAGCCGGCGAGACGGAACAGACTGCGGCGCAGCGGAAGGAAGAAAAATTTGTATTTAAACAATATGAATATTCGGAGGTCATCGAAATCGAGCTGGAAGAGGAGCCGGCTCCGCAGATCGAAATGCCCGTAAAACAGGAACCCGCGCAGCGGACGGTACGGGAACGCAAGGAGCTTCCTCAGAAAAGGGAACCGCGCGAAAACCATAAAAAAGCGTCGGCACCGCTGATTCCCTCCATGGATCCTGCCGCGGTTTCACAGGAAGTAAAGCGCGATTATGCGGGAAAAATGATTGGAAAGCAGCAGGAACGCGAGTCCGATAAGTTCTCCAAAAAAGACGGGCGGAAGGAAACGGCCAAAAGCGCGCAGAGCTTACAGAAAGATAAATATAAGTCCGCCAGGAAATTCGTAGGCGAAAAGATCGGTGTGTCCGAAATTTATAACGACGAATATAGAGTATCTTACGACGTGGATCACAATGTTCCGAAGAAGGGCGCAAAGCCGAAGAAAGACCTCATGAAAAAGGCGCGCGAATTTGTGGCGTCGCAAAAGACGCAGCCGGTCATCGCAGTGCTTACCAACGTAAAGCTGCCGGAATCCATGACGGTCAAGGATTTTGCTGAAAGAATCAAAAAATCCTCGGCGGATGTCATTAAAAAGCTGATGCTGATGGGCGTCATGGCAAACCAAAATCAGGTAATCGATTTCGATACGGCAGCCCTGATCGCGAGCGAGTTTAATATCACTGCGGAGCAGGAGGTCGTGATTACGGATGAGGACATTCTGTTCGACGATCAGGATGACACGGAAAACGATGAAACGGCGGTGGAACGGCCGCCTGTGGTTGTTGTCATGGGACATGTAGACCACGGAAAAACGTCGCTTCTGGACGCGATCCGGAAAACGAGCGTTACTGCCGGAGAAGCAGGCGGCATTACCCAGCACATCGGCGCTTATATGGTGCGGATCAATGACCGGAAGATCACCTTCCTGGATACGCCGGGCCATGAGGCGTTTACGGCCATGCGTGCCAGAGGCGCGCAGGTAACGGACGTCGCGATCCTTGTCGTGGCGGCGGACGACGGCGTCATGCCGCAGACCGTCGAGGCGATCAATCACGCAAAAGCAGCGAACGTATCAATTGTGGTTGCAGTGAACAAAATAGATAAACCCGGCGCAAACGTTGACAGAGTTATGCAGGAGCTTGCAGAACACGAGGTTGTGGCCGAGGCATGGGGCGGAGACGTGCCGTTTGTGCCGGTTTCGGCAAAAACGGGCGAGAACATCGAGCTTCTGCTGGAGACCGTTCTTCTGTCTGCCGACATCCTGCAGCTGAAGGCAAGTCCGGAGCGGCAGGCCAAGGGAACGATCATAGAGGCAAAGCTGGATAAAAACAAAGGCCCTGTCGCAACGCTTCTTGTTCAAAGAGGAACGCTGAAGCCGGGAGATGCCATCGTATCCGGAACGACGTTCGGAAGAATCCGTACAATGACGGATGATAAAGGAAACGCCCTCAAAAAAGCGACGCCGTCAACGCCGGTAGAAATTACAGGACTTCCCGAGGTTCCGGAAGCGGGCGAGCTGTTCTACGCCGTCAAGGATGAACGCGTAGCGAAACATCTGATCGATACCAGGCGAAGCGAGCAAAGAGAAAAAACAATGCAGGCGCATAACAAAGTATCCCTTGATGATCTGTTCGCTCAGATCCAGGAGGGGAATGTAAAGGATTTGAACATCATCGTCAAGGCCGACGTGGTGGGCAGCGTAGAAGCCGTAAAACAGTCTCTTGCAAAGCTGAGCACCGACGAGGTCCGCATTAAGATCGTACACGGAGCCGTAGGAGCGATTACGGAATCGGACGTACAGCTTGCTTCCGTATCAAACGCGATTATTATCGGATTTAACGTCAGGCCCGGTGCGAACGTCGCAGAGCATGCGGAGGCGGAAGGCGTAGACATCAGGCTCTACCGAGTGATCTATGATGCAATCGACGATATTAAAGCCGCAATGGCGGGCCTGCTGGAGCCGGAGCTCAAGGAGAGCGTTCTCGGCCATGCGGAGGTGCGGCAGACGTTTAAGGTTTCCGGAGTCGGTACGATCGCCGGCGCGTATGTCACAAACGGAAAAATCGTCCGGAATTCGGAGGCGCGGATCGTACGGGACGGCATTGTCATATTCGAAGGAAAGCTGGCTTCTCTGAAACGCTTTAAAGACGATGCAAAAGAAGTTCAGCAGGGCTTCGAATGCGGCCTCTCCTTTGAGAAATTCAATGATATCAAAGAGGGCGACACCATAGAATGCTATGTGATGGAAGAGGTTAAAAGGAATGGACAGGACTGAACGGATTGCGGGAGAAATGCGCAGGGCATTGAGTGACATTCTCCGGAACGATCTCAAGGATCCGCGCATCCCGACCGTAACGAGCGTTACGAATATAAAACTTGCAAAGGATTTGAAATACGCAAAGGTTTATATTAGTATTTACGCTGGCGAGAAAGAAAAAAAAGCGGCGCTCGCAGCGCTGCGCGGCTCGGGCGGCTTTATCAGGAAGGCTCTTGGACAGAAAATGATTATACGGACGCTCCCGGAGCTGACGTTTGTATTGGATGATTCTATCGAATACGGTTCTTATATGGCCAGAAAGATCGATGAGCTGACAAAGAATCCGTAACGGAACAAGGAAAACGGGTGATGCTGATGCAGGACTGGAAGCAGGTTCGGAAAGCCATATCTGAGGCAGAGCATATTTTGCTGCTTCCGCATATACACGCTGACGGCGATTCTCTGGGCTCCGCATTTGGCCTTGCGTATTTTTTGTGCGGACAGGGCAAAACCGTCAATATTTTTTCGGAAGAATTGCCTCCCGGAAATCTGTCGTTTCTTTATCGTTCCGACAGGCTTCCGGAAGGCGTACAATTCTCCGTATGGCAGCCCGACGCAGAGTCGGAACTGCCGGAGCACGATTTGGCGATCGCGGTGGATACGAGCGATGAAAAGCGAATGGGAAATCGCAAGGAGCTTTTTTACCGTGCAAAAGGACAGATTCGAATCGATCACCATATTTCGGATGCTACGTTTGCACCGATAACGGTGTGCAAAACCGGATGGGCGGCAGCGGCGGAAGGAATCTGGGAGTTGATCCAGACGTATGAGGACTATCGGCGGGCGCCGTATCTGAAGGAAATCGCGGAATGTATTTACGCCGGAATTCTAACGGATACGGGCTGCTTTGCATATGCCAGCGTTACGGCCGAAACGCATGCGATTGCGGCGGAGCTGATCAGAATCGCAGGAAATATGGCATGGCAGTATTCTGAGCTTTACGAAAACCAGAGAAAAAGCGAGGTTGCTTTAAAGGCCGCCGCATACCAAAAGATCGAATACTACGGAGAAGGGCGCGTCGCCTTCCTTCAGATTACCAGGGAAGAAATGGAAGCTGTCGGAGCGACGGACGACGACCTGGAAAGCTTCGCTCCATTTTTGCGGTGTATCGAGGAGGTCAGCGTCGGCATTTTTGTCAAGCCAGGAAAAACTGCGCGTGAGTTTCGGATCAGTCTTCGCTCTGACAATCATTGCGACGTGGCGGCCGTAGCGTCACAGTTTGGCGGCGGCGGACACAAGAGAGCCGCGGGCCTGCTTTATAAAGAAGAAAATGGAGCTCCGTTTTCTGAATTTAAAAAAATTTTAATTGGTGAAATATTGAAATGGATGGGGTAATCAATATTTATAAGCCTGCGGGGATCAGTTCCTTTACCTGTGTTTCCCGCGTACGCAGACTGACCGCTTCGGAAAGAGCCGGACATGCCGGGACGCTGGATCCGCAGGCGACCGGCGTATTGCCCGTGTGCCTGGGAAAAGCGACGCGGTGCGCCGATTTGTTCCTTGACATGCCGAAACGGTACCGGGGCGAAATCACGTTCGGAATCGGAACGGATACCTGTGATATCTGGGGAAAAATCGAGCAAATCCTGGATCCCCGCGACGAACGGCTTACGGCAATCAGCCGAGAAACGCTTTCTGAAGCGGTAAAAACCTTTCTGGGAGATATCGTTCAGATTCCGCCGGATTATGCGGCTGTGAAGATTGGGGGCGTCCCCGCGTACAAGCTGGCCAGACAGGGGAAAAAAGTGGAAATGCGGAGCAGAACGGTAACGATTTATGAGATCGGAGTACTGGATTACTGGAAAGGGGACGAGGGCTATCCGAAGGCCTGCATCGATGTAAAATGCTCGCGCGGGACGTATATCCGTTCTTTGTTCCGGGATATTGGAGAGCTTTTGGGCGTCCATGCGTGTATGTCGGCATTAGAGCGTACGGCGTACGGTTTTATGGAATGCAGCGAATCCGTTACGCTGGAGCGCCTGGAAACCGAACAAACGGTTCCGGTTTATTCGATTGATTTCCTTCTGAGGGACGATCCATATATCAAACTGAGTGAAAAAGAAGAGCGTCTGTATCGAAACGGCAGGCGTCTTTGGATTGAAGCGCCTGAACGCCGGATCCGCGGCGCTTTTTCGGACGGTGCGCGCGTTCGGCTATATACGCCGGCCGGTCGGCTGCTTGCCACGGCGAGCATCCTTCTGCAAAGCAGTAGTGCCGCAGAACTGAAGCCGGATAAATTTTTTGACTGCGGGGAGGTCCAGCATCTTGAGTAAGACTATGAAATATGCGGTAATCATACCTGCTTACAACCCGGACGACAAATTTGTTGCTTTTATAGAAATTTTAAGGAAAAATGGGATTTTTGTCATTGCGGTAGACGACGGAAGCCGGGACGAATGCGAATCCCGCTTTCAGACCGCAGAGGAACGCGGATGCGTTGTGATTCATCATGACGGCAACAAAGGAAAAGGCCAGGCGCTGCGAACGGGTTTTGCGGAGCTGATCCGTCTGAATCAGAAGGGCGGCGGCTTTGCCTATGCGATCACCGCCGACTGCGATGGGCAGCACAGCTACGAGGCCATCAAGGATGTCGCGCAGGCGGCGGAGGCGTCCATGGAAACGCAGGATGGACCGGCCTTGATTATCGGAGGTCGTTTCCGGGACACGGGAGAAAAGGTCCCGCTGCGCTCGAGACTGGGAAACGGATTTACAAGAGGACTGTTCCGTCTGGTTACAGGAGTTGCCATTTATGATACCCAAACAGGTCTGCGCGCCATCCCGGAGCGTCTTTTCAAGGAAATGCTGGAGCTGAAGGGCGATCGCTACGAATACGAAATGAATATGCTGCTGTCTGTCAAAAGCTGGGGCGTTCCGTACCGGGAAATCCCCATTGAGACGATTTACTATGATAATAATGCGGGCTCACATTTTCACGCGTTCCGGGATTCCTTCCTGGTGATCTCTCAAATTCTGAAATTCGCGTGTTCCTCCCTGCTCTCGTTTCTGCTGGATTACGTTTTGTTCCTGATCCTGGCGCGTTTTCTGGATTATGCGGTAGCGTACGCCGCGGCAAGAGCGGCAAGCGGGATATTAAATTACTTTTTAAACGCGAAGGTCGTTTTTGGAAAAATGACGAAGGGGACCTTCCTCAAATATTTTATCGTTTGGGTGACGATCCTCGCGCTTGGCTCGCTGGGGGGAACGCTGATTCAAGACGTTCTGAAGCTGCCCAGCCTGGTCTGCAAAATTTTTGTAGATCTTCCGCTTTTCTGCGCAAGCTATTTTGTGCAGAAGCATTATGTATTTAAAAAATAAGCGGGTGAAGGGAATGGATACGTGCGTATATAGCTTTACGGGACATTATGGAAGCGGAAAGACAGAGGCGGCCGTAAATTTTGCCGTGAAGCTGAAGCGGCAGGGAAGAAATACTGCATTGATCGATCTTGATATCGTAAATCCGTTTTTTCGTTCGGCGGATGCGAGGGAATTGCTGGAAACGCTGGGGATCCGTACGGAATTTCCTTTATATGCCAATACAAACGTGGATGTTCCGGCTTTGACGGGAGTAATGGGCGCGCTGATCCGGGACGAGGCGTATGATGTCGTATTAGACGTCGGAGGAGATGATCTCGGTGCAAAAGCGCTCGGACGCTATCGTGAGGATATTCTGTCAAGAAAGAAGCATCTGCAGTTCTTTGTCATGAATCCTAACCGGCCGTTTACCAAGGATCTTCCATCGGCCTCCCGAATTTATGATGAAATTGAAGCGGCTTCGGGGATGCGCTGCGATGCCCTGGTCGGAAATACGAATCTGCTGGAGGATACGACGCCGGAAACCGTACTGGCAGGACTTCCGCTCCTGAATCAGCTTGCCGGACAGAAGCACGTCTCCATAGCATATCATGCCATTACAGAAGCAGCGGCAGACGCTCTGCTCAAAGAGCACGGGGAGCTGTTCCGGGAAGAAAACATCATCCGAATCAATCGCACGGTGAAACGACTATTCTAAGAAGGAGAATTCCATATGGCCGAAAACAAAAACATATATGGAAATACCGCGGGGGTGCGTACGCAGCTTCTGGAACGGCTGGAAGGCTTTGCGGAGCATGTCTACTCACCAGGCAGCTTTATTCCCGAGGAAATTTTATTGATGATGACGGAAGCGACGTGCGAGACGAATAAAGAAGTCGCAGTATTTCTGGATCGAAAGAACCGTGTTTTGGCGATCGCGCTGGGCAGCGATAAAAGCGTTCCGCTTCCGGAACTGGAGGGACGGAAGAGCTTTCTTCGCCCTTCCGGAATCCGCTGCCTTCACACACACCCGAACGGCACCATTCATCCGTCGGATATCGATCTGCAATCGCTTAGGAAGATGCGCTACGACGCGATGGTCGTAATCGGCGTCGACACGGAGAAGAAACGTCCGTGCGGCGTTTCGGCCACGCTTTTATCACGGGATGAAACGGGCGCACTTGTCAAAACAGAAACAAGGGGGCCTGTCTCTCCGGCGCGCATCGCGTATTTTGACCGGATTTTCAAGACGCTCACGGAGCTGGATCGTTCTGCTTCCGCATACAGCGACGCAGCTGAGAAAATAAGGAACGACCGGGAACGCGCGATTGTCGTTGGCGTTCTATCAGAAAATCGTCTGGTGCCTGGAGATCCGCTTGCGGAACTTCGTGAGCTGGCAGAATCGGCCGGAGCGGAAGTCGTAGGATCTTTTACACAGAAACGAGAAGCGCCGGATGCCAGAACCTATATCGGACACGGTCTTGCGGAAGAAATTTCTCTGAAAAGACAGGCGCTGGACGCCGGACTGATTCTTTTTGACGACGAGCTTTCCGCATCGCAAATCCGAAATCTGGAAAATATAATCGGCGCGCGGGTGATCGACAGAACGGCGCTGATTCTTGATATTTTCGCTTCCCGCGCCAGCTCCAGGGAAGGACGTCTGCAGGTCGAGCTGGCACAGCAGAAATACAGGCTTCCACGCCTGATCGGCCAGGGAATTTCTCTCTCTCGCCTTGGCGGCGGAATCGGAACCCGGGGACCAGGCGAGACGCAGCTGGAGACGGATCGCCGTCATATTCAGCGTAAAATCAATTATCTGGAGAAACAGCTTCGCGAGGTAAAGGAGCGCAGAGGCGTTTTGCGAAAGGAACGGCAGAAGAGGGAAATCCCTTCCGTTGCGGTGGTAGGCTATACAAATGCAGGAAAATCGACGCTCGTCAATGCCCTGTGCGGATCTGACGTATTTGTGGATCTTAACTGTCAAGACATTTGTTACACTTTGAGAAATACTCTGCTACTACCTGGT